>WNGA01023644.1_pt1 | contig 11319 bp, 9 predicted proteins | sample 5400061 | NCBI WGS metagenome assembly WNGA01 (sample SAMN13153366, study PRJNA577476) | soil metagenome | isolation source: 100 cm soil or saprolite under grassland replicate 2 | place: USA:California | collected 2016-06-15
CCTTATCCAGCTGCTTTATACCCTCTATATCGTCATGACGACCCGGAACGGCGTTGGCACGCATCAGGCGGGCCTGCAGCTCCTTGGCTAAGATATCGTTGATCAGGCTGGATTTGCCCGAACCCGACACACCGCTAACCACCACCAGCTGGCCCAGGGGGATATCGACTGTTACATCTTTTAGATTGTTCTCGCGGGCACCGGTAATCCGCAACTTCTTGCCATTGCCCGGCCGGCGTTTTTTGGGCACCGCGATAGTCCTGGTGCCAGAAAGATATTGACCGGTGATACTTTCCGCCTGCTTGCAGACCTCGGCTGGCGTGCCGCTGGCTACTACATGACCGCCATGCACCCCGGCACCCGGCCCGATATCCAGCAGATAATCGGCGGTGCGTATGGTGTCTTCGTCATGCTCGACGACAATAACCGAGTTTCCCAAATCGCGCAAGTGCTTTAAGGTATTGATCAAGCGATCATTGTCGCGCTGGTGCAGGCCGATGCTCGGCTCGTCCAGCACATACAGCACCCCTTGTAATCCCGAGCCGATCTGCGTAGCCAGCCGGATACGCTGCGCTTCGCCGCCTGAAAGTGTGGTTGCGCCTCGAAGCAAGGTGAGGTAGTTTAGACCCACATCGCGCAAAAATCCCAGGCGAGCACCTATTTCCTTGAGGATCTGACGGGCGATGTGCAGCTCTTTTTCACTAAACTTAATCGACTCCAGGAGGTCATAGGCATCATCAATCGACAACTCACAAATATCCATAATAGACATACTTGCCACTGTAATCGCTAGTACTTCTGGCTTCAGACGGCGGCCCTTACAGGCATAGCATGGTTTCTCCTGCATGAAACGCTCTATATCGTGGCGAATAAACTCGCTGTCGGTTTCTTTGTGCCGTCGTTCCAAGTTAGGGATAACCCCTTCAAAGGTGGTTTGGAAGTTACGCCGGCCGCCCAGCGACACCGTATAGGCTTCCGAGCCCGTGCCATACAACAAGCGATCTATGTTCTCTTTAGAGAGTTCGCCAGTAGGCACATGCAGGCTAAATCCGTAGCGATCGGCCACCGCCTGCATCTTTTTGGTGTACCAGGCATCAATGTTCACCCGGTTAAACGGACGGATAGCTCCTTCGGCAATGGTTAGGCGTCCGTTGGGAATCACCAGCTCAGGATCAACCTCTAGCCGTGAGCCAAGACCGGTACAAACAGGACAAGCTCCATGCGGGCTGTTAAAGCTAAAGGTCCGGGGCTCTAGTTCGGGGATGGCGATATCCGGGTGGTCCATGCAGGCGTACAGCAAGCTGTATTGCGATTCTTCGCTGCTATCGGCGTCTACCACCCGTATTTTACCATCGGCGACTTCCAGTGCCTGCTCTACGGATTGCGCTAAGCGCGTCCGGCTTTCTTCGTCATTCACTAAGCGATCGATGACAATATCAATGCTGTGCTTGTAGTTCTTGTCCAATTCAGGGAACTCATCGAGGGCGTAGACTACTCCGTCTACGCGGGCGCGGGCAAAACCGGCGCGCATGTACTGTTCGGGAATATGTTCGAAAGCACCCTTTTTATCGCCTACTACCGGCGCCAAAATCATCAGGCGGGCACCCTGCTTCAAACCGGCCACCTTGTCGACAATATTGGCGGTCGTTTGCCGGGTAACCGGCTTTCCGCAGATAGGACAATGAGGCACGCCAATGCGGGCGTACAAAAGGCGCAGATAATCGTAGATCTCGGTTACGGTAGCCACGGTGCTGCGCGGGTTGCGGCTGGTAGACTTTTGGTCGATAGAAATTGCCGGCGAAAGCCCATCGATCTGGTCAACGTCCGGTTTTTCCATCAAGCCCAGGAATTGGCGGGCATAGCTGCTAAGGCTCTCCACGTAGCGGCGCTGGCCTTCGGCGTAAATAGTATCAAAAGCCAAGCTAGACTTGCCCGAACCCGACAAACCGGTAATAACTACCAGTTTGTTTCGGGGCAACTCAACGCTTATATTCTTCAGGTTGTGTTCGCGCGCACCTTTAACAATGATCTTCTCAGCCATACACCTTCGCCTTTAGTCGACTAATTATAGTCTTTTTGGCAATACTTTTCCAGTCCCCTATGGCCTGTCTTATGAGAATAGATGGCTGATAAAGGTGGCTAAGGCCGTACCCAGTCCGATAATCAAAGCTATCCCGCCGATGCCGGCGAGTACGCCGACCCAGAAAACAAGCATGTCTTCGGCAATGAGAGACAAGGCCACAATAACCGCTCCGACAGATGGAAAGGTATCCAAACCAGAAAAAGGCGGCGATAAGAAGGCCGCCAAGGCAAAGACGAACAGCGATAATCCGGCAATAAAAAGTCCGATCTTGGACTGCAAAAAGCCAGCGAACCGGCGCCGGGTGAAGCGTTCCAGCCAACGCACGCTTTTAACCAAGCCACTGGCTGTTTTTTGATGCCGCAGCGCCTTGATCTCTCTGTTAAGCCAGCTCTTTGGCAGCCAGATAGTCCGTCGGCCAATCATCAGCTGCAAGGCAACCAGCATGGCGATCACCTCAAAAACATGCGAGACTCCACCAGTGGGCAACGGCAAAGCCGGCAGGAACATAAGGACCAGAATAATAATCGCCAGCGACTTTTCGCCAAAAACTTCATTAAGCTGAAAAACCGTTTTCGGACCGGGGTGTTTTAGCCAGACCTTCAGGTCGGCGCTAAAGGGTCGGTCAGAAGTTTCCTTGCTCATAACCTTATCATAACAGACTTCCCGACCCTTTATTAACACCGGCAAGCATAAGCTTGATAAAATCTATTTGACGTTAGCGCAACCTTATGTAAAATAGATAGTAAGTAGTTTATTAAAAATCAGGTGGCGTTATGTCGGAGTTAATCGTCTTGGGGCTTATTCCAGGCACCAAAATTCAAATCACATTTATTTTATGGGTACTGCTGGTTGTCAGTATCGTCATCGGCTGCTTGGTGACAGCCATGCGTCGCACTCATCTGTTGCGGGACTGGGTAGTTACCGTCAGCTTGTTCATGCTAACCCGTCAAACTATCGCGCGTCCGTAGCAACGGTGTTTTTGATAACGTCGTAGTGCAACAGCAGCGTTCCTTGACGGTTAAGCTGCTTGGAGCTGCGTAGCTTTAAGGGAGTCGCCGCCGGCATACTCTGCACCAGCGGTAAGCCAGCGCCGAACAGAGCCGGCTCGACAGTCAAATACAGTTCGTCGACGACACCAGCTTGTATAAACGGCACGTTACTGGAGCCGCCAAGCAGCAGTACCAATTGGTAGCCTCTGGTTTCCAGCATCGTTATCAGCTGCTGAGGCTTGAGCGAGACAAACTCCAGGCTGCCCGGTATGGCCTGGTCGGCATACATTTCCGGATTGGAAGTGAGTACCACCAGCAAGTGGTGCTCACTGGGATGCGGATGCACGGCTTCGTAGGTTTTTCGGCCCGTTACCAACACTTGGTGCTTGGCAATCAGGCGCTTCAAGACTACCCCATCTTCAACCGAACGCCAAAAACTAGTTTTTACTGTCTCTCCCTGAGTAATTCGTGCATCCACTGACATGACCGTCGCTAACGTCACTTGCATGGCCGACCTCCTCTGTTATCTCAGATTAGATATCGTTGGTTTCCGGCATGATGCTTTCGGCATACAGCCGCAACTCTTCCAACAGATACTGTTGGTGAGAGGTTAGATTACCATCAGCAACGATTTGTTGCAATCGATTATAGAACTGTGCCATACGGCTATGTGTACCACCGCCCAGCAATAAGCGCTCACAGTGTTTTTCCCACTCGATACGCTCTTCACCGGATAACGACGCCGGATAATTGCGGGCTTTATACAACGGCAGAAGCGCCGACAGGCGATTATCATGAAAGTTTAGGCCCAGATCGCCCAGCTCTTCGGGCTGAGCGGCACGGACCACGCGCATCGATTGCTTATCCTGGGTGTCGAAAAAGCCGTCGTATATGCAGCTATCGACGTCTTTATCGGTGCTTACCAAGGTGGTCTGGACCTGCTTGTCCAAAGTATCGCAGGCCTGGATAAGACGCTGCTCGAAGTCGGGCATACTTTTGAGCGCTGCCAGGTTTTTCTTGATCACATCCAGATCAATCTTGAGGCGTTGGCGGCTGGATTCATCGAGAACACCCAGCGGAGCCACTGCCGGACAGCGGTTATACTGCAAGCTTTTAACCGGCAGACGAAGTTCGGTGGCATCTTTTTTCCAGCGCCATTTTTCGGCCAGGGCTTCGGCGCTATCATCTTTATACTGCAGGGGGTCATGGCGCAGATCGAACACCAGCGAGCCCTGTTTTTTGGGATGATGGCAAATGGCATAAGCAACGGTGGTCTTCTCGAATTCGCTGGGGTACTTGCCGCTGCTGTACACGAAAGGCTGGCCGCTCTCCACCACATCGGCAACTTTGCGTTTGTCTCGGATACTCAGTAAGTAGTCGAAAAGTTTGGTTTGCTTGTTGCGAACCAGGCGGGCAACAGCGATTGTAGCGTCGACATCGCTCAGTGCATCGTGGGCGTGGGCGTGATCAAGTTTATTAAGGCCGGTTAAAAGCTCCAAACGGTTAGAAGGCTTGCCCGAGGTGTCAAACGGCCACTCGATGCCTTCCGGACGCAGAGCCCGGGTCATGCGCACAACGTCGAGCAGGTCCCACTTGGAGCGCTGGTCCTGCCACTGCCATTCGTAGGGATCGTAGAAGTTGCGATAGTGCAGCCCGCGCATGAACTCATCGTCAAAGCGGACGGTATTGAAGCCGGTGAATATGGTGCCCGGGATAGCTATCTGGTCATTAAAAATCCGTAGGAACTCTGCCTCGGTGATGCCGTCGGCGTTGACCGCTTGCGGGGTGATACCGGTGATCATAATCGCATCGGGATCGGGCAGAATATCGCCGCTTAGTTTGACCATGATATTAAAAGGCTCGCCGATAGGATTAAGCTCCAGGTCGGTACGGCGCCCGGCAAACTGCATAATGCGTGCCTTAAAAGGGCTGATGCCACTGGTCTCGAGATCGTAAAAGAAAAAGCTGGCTGACATTACATCAACCAGTGTAGCAGACTTTGGAGCCAGGGCGAGGCTTGGCGCGCGAGGTTAATAGGTAAAGCTGCCGTGCAAGCCGATACGAACAGTATCGCCGGCCGATACGCCCTCGCGGCGCAGGCCGTGCATAACGCCCATCTTTTTCATAATGTCGCGGATACGCTCTACCCCGGCTTCGTTGCTAAAGTCGGTGCGCGAAGCAAACTTCTCGATTTTGCGGCCCTTGATCAGGTAGCCGTTGTCGTCCTTGGTGATAGTCCAGGATTTATCGTCGTTATCGAGCGTTAGGATAGGAATCGTTGGCTTTTCTGCTTCCACTACGGCCTGGTTGGCGCGTTCGGCTTCAACGACCGTGCGGATTTTGCGCAGCAGCTGCTGCAGCCCTTGCTTGGACTGCGCCGATATGGCCATAAGAATCGTCCCCTTGGGCGCGATAGCCTGCAATTTGTGTAATTGGTCGGCAACGATGTCTTCGTCCAAACCTTCGATCTTGGTCAGGGCTATCACCTGGGGCTTAGCCGACAAGTCTACTTTGTAGGCGGCCAGCTCACCCTGAATGGTGTTGTAGGCCTCGGCCACATCCTCTTGGTAGGCATCAACAAGGTGAAGCAGCACAGCGGTGCGCTCGACGTGGCGCAGGAACTCGTCACCAAGACCCTTACCTTCTGCAGCGCCCTCGATCAGGCCCGGGATGTCGGCGAATAAAATACTCGACTCACCATCAATGTCCACGACGCCCAGATTGGGAGTAAGCGTGGTAAAGGGGTAATCGGCTATCTCGGGGCGGGCGTTGCTTATCACGCTGAGCAAGGTTGATTTGCCGGCATTGGGCAGGCCGACCAACCCAACATCGGCGTTCATCTTTAGCTCCAGGTGAAGATTGCGCTCGTCGCCGGCTTCGCCCTTTTCGGCGATGCGGGGCGCTTGGCGGCGGGAAGATATAAAGTGAGCATTACCGAAGCCGCCTTTGCCGCCTTTGGCGATCATGACGCGCTGCTCATCAACAGCCAGGTCGGCTAGCAGCGTACCTTCTTCGTCGAACACAGCGGTGCCAACCGGTAATTTAACAATCAGATCCGGGGCGGTGCGGCCATGCTTGTTACGTTTGCCGCCGGCTTGACCATCCTGGGCTTTTACTTCTTTTTGGAAGCGAAAATTAACCAAAGTATTTTCGTTACGGCTGGCTAGCAGGATGATACTGCCGCCGTCACCGCCGTCACCGCCGTCGGGACCGCCCTTGTCGATATATTTCTCATGACGAAAACTAACGTTGCCTTTACCGCCATCACCTGCTTTAACCTGTACAATTGCCTTATCAACAAACATCTTGTTTACACCTTACACTACTTAGCATGGTCTGCATACTAATGAATGTAGCCGTAGCTCCTGGCTTGGTCGGCAGAAATAAGCTTGAAGTCCACTTGACCCCATCCACCAGCCGACGAACTATCGGTCATGGAGCGCTGACCGCTGGAGTTCATTTCGGAAATCCAAACACTGCCGTCGGCATTAACAGCCTCGACGATAGCCACGTGCCCTGGCGGGCTGTTACTCTTGGTGACAACCGCGGCGCCGACGGTCGGGTTATGGTCTACGCCGATGCCGGCAGAAGCAGAGCGGTCGTCCCAGGTCCAGGCATCACCCAGGTTGGATGGTAGCGGACGGCCGATCTTGGCCCGGCGGTCGGCGACGTACCAGGTACAAAAACCATAGTCGTAGCCATTGTAGCCGTAAGTGGCAGCAAAACCGGCAGCACCGGTACTGGCACCAAGATACGAGGTTCGCGGCGCGGCGGCAATCTGCTGGCCATTGGGAACGATAATATGCGAACCTACCTTCAGGCCGGACAACTCGGCATCGTTATACGCAATAATCTGAGCCTTGTCGGCGCGAAACTTGGTAGCCAGGCTATCGGGGGTATCGCCAGCAGCAACAGTGTACACAATACCAGTAACTGGCGGGATAAGCAGCTTGGCGCCCACGCCTATGGCGTTGCCGGTGATGTTATTAGACCACAGAATACTCTCCGTTTCGGCCAAATGGGTCATTTGAGCCAGATTAACAGCAATATCGGCGGTAGAAAGCTGGTCCAGCGGATCGCTCGGGGCGTCATTGTTTACTGCCGTGGCTACGCTGCTATGCTTCTTGGTATCGCTTGGCGCGTGGCTTTGCCACACAAAAAAGCCGATACTACCCAGAACAACAACGTTGATCGCCAGCAGGCTGTAACGTATAAAACGGCGTTGTCCCATAATATGCAGTGCCTTCTTTTTGGCACGCATAACCCAACTCACCGGCTGTGTAGCGTGAGCGGGCAAAGACGCTGTTTTTGATTGGGTCTGATTAATAGTAAGCTCCCATAGCTGAGGCGATAGCCTCTTTTACGGTAAATTACCCCTGTTATGAGGCAGCATAATGATCGTACGTAATGAAGCATATAATATAATCACGTATTCAATACGAAATTTCACACGCTTCAAGCATAAGTATAGCGTATTCGATGGTTTTTGCAAGGTTTTTTGGCCTTGTCACCCCTGTTACTGGGCGCACAGTTTTTTGCAATACTGCGCCGTATTAGCCTCGTGTTCAGCTAGAGTTTTGGCGAAATGGGTCACCCCGTCGTCACCGGCCACAAAATAGAGCCAGTCGGTGTTACTGGGGTTAGCCACCGCCCGCAAAGAGCTGAGCGAGACATTGGAAATCGGTGTCGGCGGCAAACCGGCAAAATTGTAGGTGTTGTACGGCGAATCCAAGGTTGTACTAGCCGGTTTCCCTAAGAGTGCGGCACCATAAAAGGCCGTTACATCGGACTGTAATTTAAGGCCCGCGCGCAAGCGCGACAAAAAGACCTGGGCAACCTGCTCGCGGTCCTGCTGCTTAGGTACTTCTTTCTCAATAATAGAAGCCAGCGTAAGAGCCTGGTAGGAGCTTAAACCCTGCTTGGCAAAAGCGGCCCGCAAATCGGGTGTCAGGTTAGTGTTCATCTGCCTTAAGGAAGCCTCGATGATTGTTTGGGCACTGGTGCTATCTGTTTTTTGGTAGGAATCCGGGTAGAGATAGCCTTCCAAGCTGCTGCCCACCGGCTTGTCGACCAAGGCCGGGTTATCGGCGTACTTCGCCGGATCCAACGCCGCCGTGACGTCGGCTTCGGTAAAACCGTCCTGTACTAAACGTTTGTGGACCTGCGCCAGCGACTGGCCGGGCAAAATCGTCACCAGATTGGTCGCCACTTTACCGTGGGTAAGCTGAGCCACAATCTCGGCTACGCTCTGACTGGCGGCCAGGTCGTAACTGCCGGCTTTCAGCTCGGAGCTAACCTCTTTGCTGCTAACATACAGCCGAAAAGCCCAGGCGCTGCGGATTATTTTATCTTTTTGCAAGGTATTGGCGATATCTTTTACCGACGCGCCTTCTTTAATGGTTACCAGATGCGTCGTAGCATTGCCGCTGGCCGGCTTCAAGTTATGGTAGTAGGTCATGCGCACGGCAATAGTGGCCGCCGCGATAAAGGCCAAGCCGATAAGCACAACCAACAGCACGCGCTTTGGCCAGTGTTTTTTGGTACCCTGATTGGTATATTTCATGCCCGCACCTCTGGATGCTCCTGCAGGAAATCTTCCAGAATATAGGTAGCTGCCAGCGCATCGACCGCCTCTTTAGGATACGCCGCACCCCGCGCCGCTAATTCTTCCTTGGCCTTGCGAGAAGTTACCGCTTCATCCTGCCAGTGCAGCGGCAAAGTAATATGCTGCTGGAGCTGTTTGGCAAAAGCCTCAACTGTAGCCGTCTGGGCGGTATGCTGGCCATCCAGGCCACGAGGAAGGCCGCAAACTAAAATAGCAGCCTGCTGGTTGGTGATAAGGTCTTGTAGATCGGCAAAAATATCGGGTGTATGCTGCAAAGTCGTCAACGGATGAGCAATACGGGCCACGGCATTGGCGGTGGCCACGCCAATACGCTTTTCACCCACATCTAATGCCATGATCGTGTTACTACTGGTTAGCATTTTTTGTAGCAGTTGGTTTTTCAATAGTTACCGTGATTTTGCTGGTCTTCTTGGGGATGGAGGAAACCCAGAAAGGACTGTAATTTACCGTAACGCTGGTTACGCCCGGATATTTTCCGATGATGTCTTTGGCGTCACTCGACTTCTTGCCGGCAATCTGTTTTTTGATGTTTTCGACGTTGATATCGGTACCGGCCACGGCGGTTGTGGACATTGCCGCCTGGGTGGTTGTTCCCTGGACAGGCTGGGTTTGGAAGCTGGCAGTGTCCAGCCCGTAATCAAGGATTTGCTGCTTGCTTTGGTCGATCTTCTTGTTGACAGCGTTGGAAACCAGTTTTTTGAGGTCGTCTTGCTTGGCGCCCAGCATGGTGTAGGTAGTTTTTTGCGTTACGGTAACCGTGCTGGCCTCGTCGTTGACGTGCACATTGGTGATAATCTCCGGGTCTTTATTGGCAAAGCTGTCCAGAACGGCGTACATACCCTTGCCCACCAGCCCCTGCTGAAGTTCTTTCTTGATGGCAGCGGTGTCTTGAGAGGTAATCTTTTGCTTGACGTTGTCGATGTCAGCCTGGGTTACGATTTTTACGATATTGGAAGTGCCGCCGGCCGTTGCGCTGCCGGAGCCGCCCATATCGGAAGAACTGGCTACGGTGTACGTAGTTGCGCTAATGTTATACTTGTCACCAGCATTTTGCGCGACAATGCCGATGGATGAGCTTAGCTTATTCTTCTTGCATGTGGCACCGGTAAAGTTGCTGGGTGGAACCGACACGTCCTGGGTAGTAATAAAAGTAAGGCCGCCGGTGCTGACACCCGTGCCTGCAGGAATGGTCCTATCCGTGCCGCCAAGAGTGTCGAGTTGGTTACAGTTGTAGAATTGTATGGTCCCGGTTGCTTTCGTTCCTTTATCTTTCTGGCCGGTAGCCTCGCCCTGCTGCGTAACGGTCTTTTGAGTTTCCTGGGATTGAGCCGGCACGGTGCCGTTGGTGGTATTAACCGCTGTCGCGGCGGTGTTCAAGCGGACATCCAAGGTCGTCTGGATGGCCGTACTATCGGTTTTAACCGACACGTCGGCGCTGGGCATAACTACAAAGCCGATGTACCACATAAAGATAAACACCACGACTGCAACACCGGCGATAACGCCCCATACCCGAAACTTGTTGAAGTCGGGGATTTTGAAGCCTTTGCCGCCCTTCTTGGACTTTTTAGCGCTGGCGGCTGCATTGGCACCCAGGATAGGGCTGGTTGCTTTGGAGTCTGGCGTAGCGTTGTCCAGCTCGATGGCGTCATCGTCGACAGCATCAGCAGCAGTAGGCCGGACAACACTGGAAGGAGTATGACGCATATGTTCGGCCACAGGTTTGGAAGTATCCAGGTCGTCGGCCATGCTAACGGCCTCTTCTTGCTCTTCGGCATCGTGCGCAGCAGAGGCGTGAGGTATTTCCGGCTTGGACTGTAAGGTTTTGGCTACATACATGCCCACGCTTCCGGCTAACGGTAATAGTCCGGTTTCGCTGGTAATAAGTACCAGATGCTTTTTGGCTTCATCGGCGGTACGTTTCAGCAGCTTCATATTGACGATACTCTGCAAAACGGTGGCTCGTTTTGGCAGAACCAGAGCGATTATCTTCTCGTGAGAGCCGCGTACTTTGTCGATGATCGCGGTGATTTCGTCATCTACATCGATGTATATGGTGTCTTTGCCAGGTTGTTGTGTGCTCATGTATTCTTCTATACTCGTAACATTTTATCAATTTTTTCTCGGACAGAGTCGCCTGGATCACTGGAGAATTGCAAGGTATCGAGGCCGACACGGAGCAATCCCATTGCAGTTATGAAGGTATGATCGTTTACGTCGCCGGTCTTGTCAACAATACCGACTACTTGCTCGGGCTGAATATGCTGGACAACGGGCTTGCGAGTGAAGGGCAACTCGCGGTACCAGTCGCCGCCCTCCAGGCGGTCCATGAGCATGGTGAGGCTGGAACCACCACCACAGAGAAACAGGCGGTTGGGCAGGTTGTCGAGCTTGCTGGTAAACTCGCTGAGGGCCAGCTCTACACCGCTGGTCCAAACATCGAGGGTTTTGGTTAGGGCGCCTTCGATGGCCGGTACTTTAGGCTGCGGCGCACTGTGATTGGACAGGCCTACCTTTAATTCCTCGGCCTGCGTAAAAGATACCCCCAGCTCGCGTTCGATCGCCCGGGTGTAGGCCCGGCCGCCGATACCGAACATCTTGGTGCCTTGAACACCGCCGTC
>WNGA01027630.1_pt1 | contig 11317 bp, 13 predicted proteins | sample 5400061 | NCBI WGS metagenome assembly WNGA01 (sample SAMN13153366, study PRJNA577476) | soil metagenome | isolation source: 100 cm soil or saprolite under grassland replicate 2 | place: USA:California | collected 2016-06-15
TCATCGGCCGCGGGCGTGACATTCCCGGGAACCGCCACCGCGCCGCCCATGACTACGATACGGGCCGTCCGGCGCACCCGGCCTGGGTCGCGCTGCAACGCCTGGGCGACATTGGTCAGGGGCCCCAGCGCCACGATGACGAGCCGTCCCGCGAATCTTTCTGCCGTCTCGAGAATCAGGTCGGCCCCATCCAGCATCTCAAGGGTGACAGGCAGCTTGGAGTAGCGTGGTCGTCCCTCGGGATCCAGGAACTGGTCGAGATTGCCCAGGCCGTCTTGTCCGTGGACGTGCATCGCCGTGACGAGCGGCCGCTTGAGCGGGGCCGCGGCGCCCTGGGCGACCCGAGGGCGCCGGGCGGGCTCGACCACATCGAGGAGGCGGAAGACGTTCCGGGTCCCGGTCTCGGCGGAAACGTTGCCGGCGACGGTCGTGATGGCTTCGACCGAGACCTCGGGCGAGGCCAGGGCCAGCAGCATGGCGAGGGCGTCGTCGATGCCGGGATCGGTGTCGATGAGGATGGGCGTCGTCAATTGACACTCCGCACGGGCGTCCGTATCATACGCGGTGGTGGCGGTCCAACCCAGTCAAGGAGGATAGGATGAACATCCTGATCACGTATTGCGGGGAGTGAAACTTCCTCCCCCAGGCCTCCAGTTTGCAGGCCGCCATCAAGAACAAGTACGGCATCACCGCCGGGCTCAAGGAGGGCAGCGGCGGAATCTTCTTCGTGGACATCGACGTCCATCGCGTCTGGGACAATCAGGTGACGTACCGGTTCCCCGAGGAAGCCGAGGTCTTCGCCGAAATCGACAGGCTCAAGAAGTAGCCGCCTCGCGCGCGAGCGCGCCCTTGAACGCCGGGTGGGCCAGACGGAGCATCTCCCGCGCCCGCCCGGCGTCGCTTTTTCCGCGTAGCGCCGCCACCCCCCACTCCGTCACGACGTAGTCCGCCAGGAAGCGCGGGGTCGTGACGCGCGCGCCGGCAGGCAGCTTGCCGACGATCCGCGAGACCTGTCCCTGCCGCCCCGTCGAGGGCAACGCGATGATGGAGCGCCCCCCGGCGGCTCGCGAGGCTCCGAGGACGAAGTCGAACTGGCCGCCTATCCCAGTGATCTGGCGACCGTCCACGCTTTCCGCATTGATCTGGCCCAGGAGATCCACCTCGAGCGCCGAGTTGACCGAGACGAAGTCGCCGAGCATGCCGACGACCTCGGGGTCGTGGACGATGTCCGAGGGCTCCATGTTGATGGCGGGATTGTCGTGCGCCCACCGAAAGAGCTTCTCCGTTCCCATGATCTCGCCCACGTCCATGCGCCCGGGGTGCAATCGCTTCCGGGAGTTATTGATCACCCCCGATTCGATCAGCGGCAGCATGTGATCCACCAGCAGCGAGTGCACGCCCAGATCCTTCTTGCGCGAGAGAGCCTCCATCACGGCCTGTGGAATCGAGCCCACCCCCACCTGTACCGTGGCGCCGTCGGCCACGAGCGCCTCGACATGGCCGGCGATGCGTCGCTCGACCTCCCTGACGCGTGTCGGCGGGTATTCGGCCAGCGCGTGCTCGGCCTCGACCCAGCAATCGACCTGCGAGCGGTGAAGAAAGGCATTGCCGAGCGTCCTCGGCATGCGCGGATTGACCTGGGCGATGACGAGCGGCGCGCTGCGCGCGACAGGCAGGGAGTAGCTGACGGACACGCCGAGGGAGAGATAGCCCGCCCGGTCGGGCGGCCCGCAGTGCACGATCACGGCATCGGGCGCCCAGGTGCCGCCTCTTGCGAACACCGTCACCGTGTCGAAGTAGCGGAGCGGAACGAAGTCGACGTCGCCGCGCGCCTGGGCCTGGGCGAGTCTGGGCGAGTGATGCCAGGTCGCGAAGCGGAGCTTGCCCGCATACGCGGGCGCCGCGAAGGGATAGTCGTCGAGACGCAAGCCTCCCATGAGGGTGAGCGGCGCCAGGCGATCGGCCTGCCGGAGTATCTCGTCCTCGATGGCGATCGCAGCGCCGCACCCGGCCGGGACCAGGACCTTCATCCCCGAACGGAGCCGTCCCACGGCATCATCGAGGGTGGCCTTCTCGAATAGGCGGGCCATAAAGCCCGGGTAGTATAATCGCGCCCGGACAAGCCGCACAATGCCGGAGCGCGCAGGCGCCCCACGCGCAACCTCGAGGAGAGCCCATGCCCAAGCTCGTGCAGCCCGTGAACCCGCCCACTCTCGCCAAGCCCCTAGGCTATTCCCACGCCGTCGAGGTGCAGGGCGGCAAGACGCTCTACGTCTCCGGTCAAGTCGCCCTGGACAGGGACGGCAAGCTCGTCGGCCAGGGCGACATGGCGGCGCAGTTCCGCCAGATCTGCCTCAACCTCAAGGCCGTGCTGGTCGCCCGCGCCGGCCAGCTCGACGACATCGTCAAGCTCACCATCTACGTGCTCGACAAGGCGGCCTACAAGGCCCGCGCGAAGGACATCGGGGAGGTGTACCGCGAGTACTTCGGCCGGCGCTTCCCGGCCATGACCTTCCTCGAGGTCAAGGGCCTCTACGACGACGACGAGGGCTGCCTCATGGAGATCGAGGCGGTCGCGATCATGGACTGAGGAGCCCGCCATGCCCATCCCGCGCCACTTCGTGACGACGGCCTTCACCTTCGACGGCTACCGCATCGCCGCCAACCGCGGCATCGTCCGCGGCATCACGGTCCGGTCTCGCAACATCATCGCCAATATCGGCGCCGGCATCCAGACGCTCTTCGGCGGCAACATCACGCTGTACTCCGAGCTCTGCGAGCGGGCGCGCGAGGAAGCCTTCGAGCTGATGCTCGAGCACGCGGCCGCTGCCGGAGCCAACGCCGTCATCGGCATGCGCTATGACGCCAATGATGTCGCGGCGGGCGTGACCGAGGTGCTGGCCTATGGCACGGCCGTCGTGCTCGACCCGCCGCCTCCGCCGCGCTAGATGGTCAGGACCAAGCGCGTCTACGAGCCCGCCTCAGCCGCCGACGGCACACGCGTGCTCGTGATGCGTCTCTGGCCGCGCGGGATCAGGAAGGGCGCGGTGGATCTCTGGCTCAAGGAGCTCGGGGCCGATCTCGGCAACCTCCGCGCCTACAACGCCGGGCGCGTCGGGTGGCCGGAGATGCGGCGGCGCTATCTGGCGGGCCTCGGACGGGAGCCCGCGAAGTCGGCCCTCGCCCGGCTCAAGGCCATGGGCAAGCGCGGCAGGATCACCCTCCTGTGCTCCTGCAAGGACGAGGCGCGCTACCACCGGAGCCTCCTGCGCCGGAAGCTCGGCGTGCTCGGCGCGCTGGCCATCCTGTCGAGCGTGGCCGCCGGATGGAGCCTGGCCGTCGGGCCCGTGCTGGCCTCCGCGGAGCACGAGGTCCAGTACCGCTACACCGTGCTGGGCTACGTCAGGGACGCGGCCGGCCGGCCGCGCGCGGGCGTGGGGCTCGAGGTGACGCGACAGAAGACGGGCTTCTCCTACCAGGGTGAGACCGACTCCAGCGGGCTCTACGCCATCGTCGCGCGGCTGGCCGACGAGAGCCGTGGCGAGCGCCTCCTCGTCCGGGCGGGACCCGCGAGCCTCTGGGTGACGACACGCTTCGATCCGCGCGATCACGCGAGCGAGCGCGGCACGCGCGTGGACTTCGCCGGCGACCGCGCCAGCGAGCACGCCGATCTCTTCCAGTCCACCCTCACGCGCTTCCTCGCCCGCTGATGGCACGGACGGAACGCTTCTACGCGCTCGTCCGTCTCGTCGTGCGCTTCTGGGTCTGGTTCTTCTTCCGCTCGGTGGACGTGCGCCACGCCGAGCGCGTGCCCCGCGCCGGCCCTGTCCTCCTCTGCATCAACCACCCGAACAACCTCATCGACTCGCTGCTGGTGGGCGCCGTGGTGGACCGCAAGGTGCATTACCTGGCGACGGCGGCGCTCTTCCGCAACCCGCTCGTCGGGCGCTTCCTTGAGGCCTGCGGCGCGATCCCGGTCTACCGGCGCCAAGACGACCCCGACAAGCTGGACAGGAACACGGGCGCGTTCGAGGCATGCCTCCGCACGCTGGCGGCGGGTGGCCTGATCGGGATCTATCCGGAGGGCACCACGCACGCCGAGTCCCGCGTCCAGCGCATCAAGACCGGCGCGGCGCGCATCGCCTTCGACTACGAGATGCGCCGGCGCGAGGGCGGTCGCGGCGGGCCGCTTGCCGTGATCCCCACCGGCCTGACCTTCGAGGCGCGCAAGTCCTTCGGCGGCCGCGTCCGGGTCTCGTTCGGCGAGCCCATCGCCATCGCGCCCAATCTCGACCTCCACGCGGACGACCCGGCCAAGGCCGTCGACAGTCTCACCACCGCCATCCAGTGGGGCATGGAGTCCCAGGTCCTCCACGTCGAGCAGATGGACCGCGCCACCCTCGTTCACGAGGTCGAGGCCCTCTACAAGGACCAGCTCGTGCGTGAGCTCCAGGAGGAGCGCGGGCTCGCGCGGAGGCAGATCGACACCGTGCGCCTCTCGCGCGGCATCGCGGAGGCGGCGGCCTACTTCGAGGCGCACGCTCCGGAACGCATCCAGGCGCTTCGCGAGCACCTCTTGCACTATCGTGCCATGCTCGCGGCCTATCGGGTGCGCGACGAGGCCGTGCGCGAGCGGCTCGCCCACCACCCGGCCCGCCAGCGCCTTGCACGCGGCTGGAAGGCTTTCGTGGGCCTGCCCATCTTCGCCTATGGCCTCGTCACCAGCGGCCTCCCCTACCTACTGCCGCGCTGGATCGCCCGCCGCGCGGCGAGCAAGGAGACCAGCTATGCCACCACCCGCCTGCTCGCGAGCGTGATCGCGTATCCGCTCTTCTGGGGCCTCGAGACCTGGATCGTCTGGCGCCTGGCCGGGCCTCTCTGGGCGCTGGGCTTCGTCGTCTCCCTGCCGCTCAGCGCCCTCCTCGCGTACCATTACCTCCAGGGCATCGGAAGCCTCCGCGCCCAGGCCCGCCTGAGCGTGCTGGCGGTGACGCGGCACCAGGCCGCCACGAGGCTCCTGGTGGAGCGCCGGCGGCTCATCGACGAGCTCGAGCGCGCCAAGAACGATTACCTGACCGCGACGAAAGGATCGAGCTTTTGAGCGTCCATCTTCTCGAGGAGCTGTCGAGCCCCGCGCTCGACGCGCTGCCGCGCGAGTCCACCGTCATCATCCTCACCGCGAGTCCGCTCGAGACCCACGGGCCCCACCTGCCCGTGGGCGTCGACGCCTACACGGGCCGCTACTTCGCCCAGGCCATGGCCGAGCGCATCGTGGCCGAGCGCCCAGGCTGGCATGCGGTCCTGGCGCCGACCCTTCATCTCGGCACCTTCGCCTTCGAGACGGTGGGCACCGTGACGATGCGCCAGCGCGTCGTGCGCGACCTCCTCGTGGACTACGGCAGCGCACTCGCGCGCGCGGGCTTCCGCTACGTCCTGATCTCGAATGGCCACGGCGGTCCCGGGCACCTCGTCGCGCTCGAGGAGGCCTCGGCCACGGTCTCGCGCCGCTACGGCATGACCATGGCCTCGATCACGGGCTACCTCGCCTGGGGCCTCCTCTCGGGCCGCTACACGGCTCGGTTCGAAGCGGCGCTCGGTAGGCCCGTCACCGACGAGGAGCGCCAGGCCTTCGCCGAGGACGCTCACGGCGGCTGGTGGGAGACCTCGGTAATGCTCCTGCTCCGCCCCGACCTCGTGGGCGACGGCTGGCGGGACCTGCCGCCCGCTCGCTACCCGCTGCCCAGGCGGCTGATCCCGAACTACCCGCTGAGGGACGGTGGCCAGGGCTATGTCGGCCACCCGGCGCTGGCGGATCCCGAGTTCGCCAAGGCGACCATGACCGTGCTGATGGACGAGGCCATGGAGCTCGTGCGCGGTCTCCTCGACGGCCGCATGCGCTCGTCCCGCGGCCGCTCGCCCTTCTTCTCGATGCCCTTCTTTCGCACGAATTTCTGGCCGGCGGCGGCCGGCGGGCTGGCCGTGCTCGCCGCGTGCCTTCTCGCGAAGAGGAGGTCCTGATGCGGTGTCTTCTCCAAGGAGGCAAGCGATGAAAGCCTATGTGCTGATCGAGACCGCGGCAGGCAAGACCAAGCAGGTCAAGAAGGCCCTCTCGAAGGTCAAGGGGACGCGCGCGAGCGTGTCGGCCATGGACGCCGTCACCGGCCCCTATGACTTCATCGCCGTGGTCGAGGGCCAGACGCTCGATGCCATAGGCAGCCTCGTCACCGACGCCATTGGCATCATCGACGGCGTCACCCGCACGACGACCTGCGTCGCGGTGACGGTCGGGTAAGGCCACGGCTCCGCCCCGTCCATCGCGGGCGGCTACACAGCGCGCTCTGCGCTGCTCGTCGGTGAGATCGCCACCCACGAGCAGCTCCAGCTCGATGCTGCTGATCTTTCCCTCGCCCGGATCCCGCGTCAGCCGCGTCTCGATGCGGTCGAGCGGCCAGCCCTTGCGTTCGGCATACAGCCGAACCGTGAGCACGGTTCAGGCGCCGAGCGCTGCCAGCACCGTCTCGCTCGGCGCCGGCCCCGTGTCCTCGCCGCCCTTGTCCACGGGCTCGTCGATCAGCAGGCGGTGCGAGCCGATGCGCGCCTCCGTCTTGAGATTGCCGAGCCAGGCCACCTCTACCGGTCGTGTCATCTCTCCTCCCTGTGCTAGAATTCGCGCGTCATGCGCGTCCTGGTGATGGGCGGCACCGACTTCATCAGCCTTCACCTCGTGCGCGAGCTGCTGGCGGGCGGTCACGACGTCACCGTCTACAACCGCGGCACGCGCGCCGAGCGCCTGCCGGGGGGTGTCACGAGCATAGCCGGCGACCGCAAGGATCACGCGGGGCTTCGAGAGCGCCTCGAGGGCCTCCGCTTCGACGGCGTCTTCGACATCACCTACGCTCCGACGCTCGGCGAGGACGTGGCGGCTCTCGTCGCCGCCCTCGAGGGCCAGCCGCACATCGTCTTCATCTCGACGGGGCGCGTGTACGACCACGCCCTGCCCATCCCCTACTCGGAGAATACTCCCCGAGGCTTCTACTGGGGCGACTACGCGCGCCACAAGATCGCCGCCGAGGATGTGCTCTTCGAGCGATACCGGACAGGCGGCGGGCCCATCACCATCGTGCGACCCACCCACGTGATGGGCCCGCTCAACACGCGCAACAACGAGACGTTCTTCATGGACCGGATCCATCGCGGGCGGCCCGTGCTGGTGCCCGGCCATGGCGGCTGGCTCCGGCAATTTGGGCACGTCGAGGATCTCGCTAGCGCGATGGCGACCATGCTCGGCAATTCAAAGACTTACGGCCAGGCCTATAACGTGATGGGTGAGGATACGGTCACCCAGGTGGGTCTAGTCGATCTCATCGCCGAGACGATCGGAAGACCCGTAACTTTCCGGCATTTTGACCCTGCGCTCCTCAAGAGCCTTGACAGGCCGGGTCCTGTCTTCGGCCAGAACCTCGTCTACGAATGCCACGCCGTCCACACCACGACCAAGCTCCGCCTGGAGCTGGGCATCCGCCCGCGCTACACCTTGGCCTCGGCGCTCGGCCATACGTGGGCGTGGTATCAGCGCGAGGGGCTCTGGAGCCGGGACGTAGACTTCTCGTTCGAGGACGGTCTCCTCTCCAAGATCGGCGCGTGACCGCGCGCTCCATCCTCGTGTACCACCCCGATCCCGGCCTGGCCCTGGCCTATGCCCGGCTCATCAAGCAGCCCCATCCCTTCTTCGAGGTTCACCCCTGCGGGACGCCGGCGGCGGCCCGACTCCACATCGCGAACGCCGAGATTCTCTACGCCTGGAACTTTCCGCTCGAGCTCCTGCCTCGCGCGGCATCCCTCCGCTGGGTGCAGAACATGGGCGCCGGCGTCGAGCGCTTTCTCGTCCCCGAGCTGCCCGGGACCGTGGCGCTCACCCGCGTCGCGGGCATCTTCGGACCGTGGATGGCGGAATACGTGCTCGGCTGGTGCCTCTGGTTCACCCAGCGGACTGAGATCTTCCGTGGCCAGCAGCGCGAGCGGCGCTGGCGGCAGGCCGATCCACTGCGCCTCCACGGCGCCACGCTCTGCGTGGTCGGACTCGGCGACATCGGGCGCACCATAGCGCGGGCCGCTCGCGGATTCGGCATGCACGTGGTCGGCGTGAGCCGGAGCGGAAAGATGGTCGCCGAGGCGGAGCGGGTCTATCGGACGCGAGCGCTCAAGCAGGCTCCGGGCCAACCGCCTCGGCGGCGCCATCCTCGACGTCTTCACCGAGGAGCCGCTCCCGGCGCGGCACCCGCTCTGGGAGTTCGACAACGTGGTGATCACGCCCCATATCTCGGGGCCGAGCACGCCCGACGAGATCGCCCCCATCTTCAACGACAACCTGCGCCGCTACCTCGCCAGGCGCCCACTCCGCTTCACCGTCGACCGCACGCGCGGGTACTAGCACGACCGAAGGGCCCGCCCCTGGCAGGCTCGTGTGCGCGACCGGCCCTGGTGCCGTGACCATGGCTTCGATTGACAGCGCCGAATGGGGCGCTACACTCGACCGTCAAAGATCGCTCGCTCACGGGAGTGCTGACGGCCCGAGAAGGAGATTCGTATGCAGACCACGACCGCGCTCAAGTCCGATCTCGAGAGCCTGCTGGACCTCAACCGCCACTACATCACTGCGGTCCAGAACTCTGACGTCCATCGCTTTCACGAGATCCTGGCGGACGACTTCCTGTGCACCAATCCCGACGGCTCCATCGTCGATCGGGCGGGGTTCTTGACACAGACGGCACGCCCGGTCGGGATCTCGAATCTGGAGGCCCACGACGTCAACGTCCGGGTCATGGGTGACTTCGCGATCATCCACGCGCGGACCACGTATACGCGGCCCGACGGACAGCCCGGAGCCGGCCGCTACACGGACGTCTGGGCGCGCCGCGAGGGAGGCTGGCTGGCCCTCTCCGCACACGTTACACGCTGCTGAGCACCTGCCCCTCGTAGGCCGCTGGCCCAGGCTGGCTGCGACGCGTCGCAGCCAGCCAGTTCGTCCCGCGACCGAGCCCACCCGGTACTTCGTACATGCCCGCCCGGAAGATCGTTACCGATGACCCGTCGGGTCCGAACTTCTCTCGAGCAATCGCCCGAAAACTCGAGCTTCTCGTGGCGGGGTCGGCTGGCACATCCGATGCACCCCTACTCGCCCGTACGGGATGGCGTAACCCATTGGACATCACCATTGATGGGGAGGCCACTATGGTCTTCGTATACGTGCTCGTTGCGATCCTTGGCGTGGGAGCGGTCGTCTTCACGATTCAGAATCCCCAGCCGGTGGCGGTGACCTTCCTCCAGTGGCGAACGGTCGAGCTGCCGTTGTCGCTCGTGATGTTGCTGTCGGCGTTCGTGGGGCTCCTCTTCGCGTCGATCAGCGGCTTCGCTCAGCAGATCCAGCTCCAGCGAAGAATCAGACGGCTCGAGGACCGTCTCGCCGAGCTCTCCCGCGCCGCGACCTCCAGGCTCCGCCCGAGCCCGACTGGCCTGTCATCTGTCCGACAGTCGCCGTCACCGACATTGATCAGAGGAGGCCATTCGGTGAACGCGATCCAGTTCCTGAAGCAGGAGCACCAGAAGGCAAAGGCGGCGTTCGAGAAAGTCCTGTATGCACCACCCCAGGAGCGGGGACAGCTCTGGAAGGAGCTGGCCCCCGAGCTCGAGTTCCACGAGCAGGTGGAAGATGTCTGCCTGTACGAGCCGCTCTCGCGGGATGCCGCCCAGAGCGACCGAGAGCTGGCGACCTGGAGGCGGCGGCACCAGCAGGAGGTGGACAAGGTCGGTAGCCTGATCGAGGCGACCCGTGGACTGCCGCCCGACGAGGCCGCATGGCTCAGCAAAGTGCAAGAAATCCATTCCAGTCTCGAGACTCACATCCAGGAAGAGGAAGAGGACATCTTCCCTCGAGTCGGCTCGGTGTGGGACGAGAGCCGGCTGGAGCGCGCAGAGGCCCAGATGCGAGACATGATGTCGAAGCGGCTCGGTCGGCGGGTAGCCTGAGCCCAGTGAGCGGCTGCCCTCTCCCCCGATCGGGGGAGAGGAGTCGTTCTGGGGTCGTTGCGTGCCTGCGGTAATGTTAGAGCGAGCGCAGGAAGTTCACGAGGTCCTGCTTCTGCAGCTCGTTAAGCTGGTTGAACTTGTCGATGACAGCGATGGCCTCGGAGGGCTGCCATCTGTTGTTGCCCGCGCTCTTGTGCGCCCGGATGGCCGCGAGCAGGTCGCTGGTGCGCCCGTCGTGGAGGAAGAAGATGCGCTGTCCGAGGCCCCACAGCGGCGCCGTTCGGAATTCGTCACCTCCGGCTTGCCCCTGCAGGATGTCGTCGGCGAGCCCCGGCCCCATCTGGTGGACGAGCAGATCGGAGAAGAGCTGGACGGGCTTCTTGCGTAGCGCCCCGATGGTGGAATTGCTCGTGTAGAGCGTTGGCGTGTGGCAGTAGGCGCAGCCGGTGCTCTGGAAGAGGGCGCGGCCGTTGGCGATGGAGGGGGCGCCGCCCGGCGTGGTGAGCGATGCGATGGGCGGCGCTAGGAACCGCATGAAGAAGGTGAACTTCTCGATGGCGCTGATCGTGCCCGCGGGGGTAGCGCCGTCGGGATCGGTGGTGTCATTCGGCGTGTTGGCGAACTGGCAATTCGGAGTCTCGTCGCGCTCCTGCGGAAACAGCTCGTTGGTGACACCCATCTCGACGTTGTACGCCTCACCAGAGAAAAGCAGCAGCGACTTGTTCTGCGCCTTCCAGCCGAAGCGCGCAATGGTGCCGTCGTTGCCGTTGTTGTTCGTGGACCCCGTGACACGGACGCGGTGCGGGCGGCCAGAGATGCCAAGGGCCGTCTTGCCGTTCGCATTGGCCGTCTGGTTGTCGATGATGGCGTAGTCGGGGATCGCCTCGATGAGGCCGGCGCCGAACGCGGGGGTGGGGATACGGAAGCTGAGGTTATTGTTCTGACCCTCCGCCCAGAAGTTCTCCTGGGTGATGTTGCACTTGCCGGCATCGCCCGTGTCGTCCTTCCGGCCGCTGATCACGAAGAGCGCGTGCACGCCGCCATCGCGCGTCCCCTCCGGGTTGTACTTGTAGCGCGCCTCGCGGACCGGGCCATTGGCCAGCACGAAGTACGGGACGGTATTGCGCGCGCCGTAATCGGTCGCCACCTTGACCTGAGGGTTCACGGCCGGGCTCGTGCCTCCCATGGCAGGCTGCGAGTGGCAGCCTCCGCAGCTATCGAGATTGAAGCGCGGCCCAAGCCCGCTGCCCACTCCATCGCCTTCCTGGAAGTCGTCGAGGCCGGCCTGGAA
>WNGA01011851.1_pt1 | contig 11315 bp, 12 predicted proteins | sample 5400061 | NCBI WGS metagenome assembly WNGA01 (sample SAMN13153366, study PRJNA577476) | soil metagenome | isolation source: 100 cm soil or saprolite under grassland replicate 2 | place: USA:California | collected 2016-06-15
GATCGTCGTAATAGATAAATTCGTCGCAGTTGCTGATGAATAGATCGGACGTGGACTTTTTAACGCCGACGCCGATGACCGTCTTGTCGTTCTCGCGCAATTTGCTGACGAGCGGGGAAAAGTCCGAATCGCCGCTGATGATGACGAAGGTGTCGACGTGACTCTTGGTGTAACACAGATCGAGCGCATCGACGACCATGCGGATGTCGGCGGAGTTTTTGCCCGACTGGCGCACGTGCGGGATCTCGATGAGCTCGAACGCCGCTTCGTGCAGCCCCCGTTTAAACGTCTTATAGCGTTCAAAATCGCAGTACGCTTTCTTAACCACGATCTGGCCTTTGAGCAGTAGACGCTCGAGTACCTTGCGGATCTCGAATGCGGGAAAGTCCGCCTCATGTGCGCCCAGCGCGATGTTTTCCAAATCGAGGAACACAGCCATAGTGGCGTCAGAATCTTGCGCGCTCATTAGGCTATAATGTTAACGACTTCGCACTCGTGAGACAGCGAAAATGTTTATTGGCCAGCAACTTCCATGGCGATTGCCTGGGCAGAGAGTAACCACTCGCCGCGATGGGCGCACCGGCTATTTTCGCCCCCGCTGGTAGACTCGTTCGCTACGCGCTTGATCTCATGCATCGTAAGCCGCTTACGATAGACGCATGGGAAGGATTTCGGACTTCAGATTTTGACGGTCGAATTAAATCCGGGATCGGCCAGTACGGTCCCAGCGTTTCATTGATTCGCTTTCTCCCGAAAGCTCACCGTTCGGGTCGCCCATCCATGTCGCTCGCGTCCCCGCGGCTCCCATTCCAGAACTCGAAATCGATCCTGTTCAAGGATCTTGCTCGAGATGAGCTCACCCGGTAGCTTCGGCAGACTATGAACTTCAACATCGCAACAATCCTCGCCATCATCGCGATCCTCTTCGTCCTGCTCACTTACGTTACCGGCGCGCCGCTCGTGCCGGTCGCAGTCATCCTGCTCGGGCTGGCGATTATTTTCGGGGGAAACGCATTCCGCCGGGTTTAGTTCAAAGTGGGATGAAAATGGGTCGCGTCTAAACCTTAGGGATCGTGACGCAGCCAAAAACCTTCTTGACGCGGCGACCCGCGGCGGTTGGAATAGGCTCCATGAGATCTCCCACTTATTTCCGGATCAGAGCCGTTGTTGCGACTGCAGTTTTTGCCATCTCGCTGGCCACGGCCACCGCAGCGACGACGAACGTTATCTTTAGCTTTGAAGAGGATGAGGGCGAATACGCCGACACCGATTTGGAGACGGACAGCGCTGGTAATATTTATGGCACGACGGTGCTCGGCGGGGAGTTTGGAGGTGGCACAGTTTTTCAGCTTAGCCCGACGGCTAATGGCTGGGTGCACACTGTTCTCTATAGCTTCACGGGTGGCGCCGATGGAGGCGAGCCGTACAAAGGAGTCACACTCGACCGCGAAGGTAACTTATACGGAACGGCGGTTACGGGCGGGTCAGGTAGCTGTGAAGGTGGCTGCGGCGTGGCTTATAAGCTAACAAACTCCGGGGGAACCTGGACCCAGACAGTAATTCATGCTTTCACCGGCGGAGACGATGGCTCTGGCCCCGGGGCAAGGCTGACAGTGGATCGGAGCGGCAACGTCTATGGAATGGCGCCGACCGGTGGCGCGTACAGCTTAGGCACCATTTACAAAATCCATCAGGCACAAAATGGAACTTGGAGCCTCAAGGTCATTCACGCGTTCACTGGCGGCGCGGACGGAGCCACAGGCTCGGCTGGAAGAATGATTCTGCGCCATGGCCACCTTTATGGCGCGGCTACCGTCGGTGGCACTTATGGAAGCGGAGTTGTTTTCGAACTCACGCCGAGGGGAGGTGGAGAGTGGGATTTCAAGACGATTTATTCCTTCAGGGGCCAACCGGACGGGAGTTTTCCCTATGGCGCGCTGCTCTTCGATGCTTCGGGTAATATCTACGGAACCACTTATTACGGCGGGGCTAATAATATCGGCGCTGTTTACAAGCTGTCTCGTCGGCCTATCGGCGAATGGAACGAGAACGTACTCTATAGCTTCCAAGGCGGAACCGACGGGAATAGCCCCATCAGCAATCTTGTTTTTGACGGGGCTGGCAATCTCTATGGGACTACTAGTGAGGGTGGTTTGGGCAGTGGCACCATCTTTCAGCTAAGTCCCGTTGGGGGCGGCCAGTGGACCGAGACTGTAGTTCATCTCTTCCAGGGTCCTCCAGATGGTGCGTTTGCCTATAATGGGATGGTCGTCGATCGGTTCGGAAACTTTTACGGCGCCACCGTTCATGGAGGCGATCACGACGACGGATCCATCTATAAGTTCACGCCGTGAGTACGCAAAGGGCTAATTAGAAACTGCATTCGGCGGCTAGACCTGTTAGTTATTGGTTAGCCGTTATCAGCGAAAGTCATCGGGAAAATAGCCCGGACGGTTATCGCATCCGGTCGCGTTCGGCGGTAATGCAGATCGACGCTTGCGAGATCAAACGCCTGTTGCCTAATGCTATTCGTCGGCCAGGAACACGCGTGCTGGGCAGCCGCCGGATGGATGGTCCAGCCGCCGAGGCAGGCGGTGAGTGAGCGGGAGTAAACGAATCAATTGAAGACATTTTCCCGAAAAGGAATGCGCCCGGCCCGTTTATGAGTAGATTGTCGCGTGCCGACTTATATTTACGAAACGACCGACTCCGCCAAACCGGTCCGTACGTTCGAGGTTAAGCAAAGTGTCCACGACGACCCGCTTCGCAATGATCCGGAAACTGGCGAACCAGTGCGCCGTGTGATCTCGGCTGGCTACAGCCTTCTCATTCGCGGTAAATCAGTTGGTCCTTCGGTCGGCTCGGTCGGTTCACACTGAACCTTGATCTCGAAGGATTGCCGGACATTTTCCGACACTTAAAATATTCGGCCTCTGGAATCACTTCGCGATCTGGTGAAGTCGCCGCGTTTACCTTCCACCGCGCCTGTTCGTCAACGTGCACAAGATTAGGGTCGACTCTGACAATAAGCGGTGAGTGCAATGCATCGGGATGGCTTTAACTCAATCCAGATCATGATCTCGAAAATTATTAGCCGCGCAGCATGTCTGACGGAACTCACTTCCAATCCTAAATCGTTCTCTAATTGTCCAGACTTGCACGGTGGTGTCCCGGGCTTGTCCGGAGACAGAATCTGTATAAAGCCCGCTCTGGATAAAGAAAAGGTCGTCCCGACGGCAATTGCAGTGCTTGTGGACTGAAATTCGACTGTCAAAATGGCTTGTCAATTTCAAGCCAAACGGCTGCGAATCGTCGTTGTTAAGCGCCATCAACTTAAATTTCGCGGCGGCTTCCCGGCGTGTGACCACGGTTTTCACGATTAAAAACTTAGCTCACGTTTGATGCTCGTTTTCGATACCGCTATCTAAGCGCAACTCGGAAATTACGATCGGCTCTGGAATCACTTCGCGACCTGGTGAAGTCGCCGCGTTTACCTTCCACCGCGCCTGTTCCTCAACGTGCACAAGATTCGGGTCGACTCTGACAATAAGCGGTGAGCGCGATGCACCGAGATGGCTTTAACTCAATCCAGAAAGGTAAATATATATGAATACATTAATAACATGGAATCAGCTTAGAGAGATGGAAGAAGCGACACAAAATCGCTTCAATCGTTTCCTGGGCGGATTTCCGAACAGAATGGGCAGTGGCGAGATCCACAGCCTGACGGTCGCAGATTGGTCACCGGAGGTTGATATCAGTGAGGATGATCGCGGGTATCTCCTCAAAGCTGACCTGCCTCAAATGAAGAAGGATGACGTGAGAGTAACAGTCGAAGATGGCATCCTCTGTGTTTCCGGAGAACGCAAAAGCGAGAAGGAAGATCAGAACAGAAAATTCCATCGCACCGAGCGATCCTTTGGCAATTTCCGACGCAGCTTCACGCTGCCTCAAGATGCCGACAGCACGAAAGTGACGGCGGATTTCCGCGACGGAGTGCTGAAAGTGCACCTCCCGACGACACCGATAGCAAGATCAAAAGCTATTGAAGTCAAAGTGAAATAATGCGCTAACACTGACGGCGAGCGTGCGGAAGGTTCCGTGCGTTCGCCACAGTGTAAAGCTGCGTCGAGTCTCGTTAAACCGACGTCGGCCCTCTAAGCCTATGGAACAGATAAAAGCTAACCACCTCGGGCGCGCGAATTTCAAAGCCCGCACGGTCAAGGACATCATCAAGCCTGCGAAAAGCATTTCTAATCAGGTTTCTGTAAAGGCGGCTTTAGACGAAATGCAGGCGCGGGCAATCGATTCGTCACCTGTAATCGATCACCGCGGCGAATTATTGGGTACCCTGTCGAAGAACAAAATGAACCAGAACGTTGGTGGTTTGGGACACGACCCCAAGACAGAACCGATAGAAGCACACATCGAAAAGAACAATGACTATTGCTTCGAAGACCAAACGATTGCGGAGGCGGAGCAAATGATGCTCAACGCAAAGATCGGTGAAGTTCACGTAGTAACCCGCGAAAAATTGCTGGTAGGAACGATAAATATTGAAGCGATTGCACAGAAGAAAAGATGGAGAAAATGCTTGGAACCTCTGAAATCCCGCGCCTGAGAGCGCGACAATCGGGTGTTCGATACCGCTATTCCACCACTAGTAATCAACGAATCCCTCAAAAGCTAAGAGCGTCGCAGCTTCGGAAGCGATTTGCGAAATTGCGTGGGAGAGCGACCGACGATTCGCTTAAAAGCGCGATTGAAGTTCGTCATGGATTGAAATCCGCATGCGAAGGCAGCTTCGCTAATTCGCGAGTTTGGATTGAGCAAAAGCGTCTTCGATTTCTCCACTCGAACTCTCGAGAGGTAGTCGATGAAATTTATTCCGGTCGCTTGCTTGAACATCTTGCAAAAGTAATGCCTGCTAATATTAGCTGCGTGGGCTACCCGACCGAGCGACAGCGGCTCCGCCTGATGCTTCTCGATGAATTGCCGCGCTCGCGCGATGTTCGCGGACTCGTCCTTTTCGCGCCGTACAACCAGTTGATTCGACAAGATGGAAAGGTGTTGCGCAAAAATACTCAGCAGCCGCAACATCGCGCGATACCGGTCGGGCGATAAAACGCACGTCCGAAAATAAGCTCGCTCAAGTTGCTTCCAATCCGTCTTGTATCCCCATGCGCGGAGCTGCCGGGTAATGGTCGCGAAGTGTTTCTTTGTTGGGTTCTTGAGCATCACTTCGCCCGTCTCGAGAAAACCAAGAATGTGATCCCCTACGTACACCGGCACTGCACTTTCGGAGAGTCCCGCAAACCAGGTAACGGTGCGCGTTGTCGAGTCCGGTTCTCGAGATGCGTCGGTCTGGGCCCTTAAGCACGCAGCGCGAGCCTTGTTGAAACGAGCCAGAATTGACGCGAGTGAGTCGCGATCCTCTTTTCCATGGTGTGCCGGCGACCAAGAATCGTGTCCTCGGATATTAAGCGGCAAACCCATGGCTTCGCTGAAAGCCTGTTCGTAATCTTTGAAAATCTGCGAGCGCGAAAGATGTCGCATGACTTCCTGGTCAGAGGATCGCGGTGCGCCACGTTTGCTCATTACGCCTTTCAAACCGGTACGTCTAGTCGCGTGTCGCATCACTGCGCGCATCCTAAAACCCGAACCCTCTCAGCGGCAGTTGTCCCGATTGGAGCCCTTGCGCGATGTATCCATTGCCGAGCGTCTGCTGCTTAACATCGCGAGTCTGATTTGCCGGTGAAGCGCGAAGCTGCCCGAAAAGCGCAGCTCGACATTTAGAGCGTTTATGTCGCTTGAAATAAATCGCGCTGCTTTGTTTGGCAGTTGGGTGCATTTTTCGTTACGGGACTTTAATACGGACTTCGCTCGTCCCTCAGTTCGCTATGCGCTCGCTCGCAACCATTGTAAGCCGGGCCACGATCCTTGTCGCCGGGTAAAATGACTAGAAAAATTACGTTCGATCCGCCACACGATTTGCTTCAGCACGCCAAGCATGAAGCGGTCGAAAGAAACATGACGCTGCGGGGCGCCCGGTTGGCCCTGCCAACCGGCTTGCGCTCGCTACTGTCGCGCGGGTGATTTCGTGCCTCGTAAGCGGCTTGCGAGCATGCCCTGTCCCCGCTGCAACAATTCCTCTCGTTTTCGTGGCAGAAGTATTATACCGCCGCGGTGTCGATTCAGTTTACTACCTGTTCGAGTGCGCGAGGAGTAGCAGCGATAGGTCCGTTGGATCCCGTTCGCGTCGAAGCGGCGAGCAGTTCCGTGAGGCGCGCCTCGTAAGAATCGCACCTGGGGCATTCGTCATTGGATTCGACCCATTCGGGATGTTGGATTCGCAGATCGTCGTGAATCTGCTGCTGGAGCTCGGTGTAGGTGTGGATTTCGTGATACATGGCTATTGTCCTGGTAAGATTCAAGTTTGGCGCGGGAGGGTTTCGACAAAGGGCTCGGCAGAATCGCTGACGAGGGTTGGCGCCGTGAGCGCGCGGTACGGCCAAGTGAGGGTATTCCAAAGGGCGGCACACGTGTGCTTGCGGTGTGCACGACGCTGGGCCAACTGGATTACTTTGTAACGCTGGCGCTGCAGCAAGACGGCCAGCAGTCCGCTTTGCATAAGAGTCGGGATTAATTTTCTCATACCGCCGGCTTTCTATTTTTCTTGTCCGAAGACTTTATAATTTACGTCGTCGGTGAGGACGCTCTGCGCGTATTTTCCGAAAGATTGACCGTTTCTTGCTGCGCAAATCTCCGATTCGGAAGGGAGCCAACGAATCTTTGACGCCTGATCTCTGCTCTATCCCGTGAAATACTTCGCGACGAGGGATTGCACGCCAGAACCTAACACGCTGGCCGCTGCTTTGCTACCGAGCAGTTTTCGTAACAAAGATTTTGCCTTATTTTTCTCCTGCTCCGACACATCGGCTTGATTGATCGCAGTGATCACTTTGTCCAGTGCCTTCGTAATCGCCTGTTGCTGCTGCGGAGTGCTCGCTGCAATCGGCGCTTGCCGCTGCTGTGGAACGGTGGTTCGTCGGCTCTCATCGATAGAGATCGAGATCGGGGACGCGACACCAGCTTCGAGCACTTTGACTCCGAAGTCGTTTATCTTAGCAAAGCCGGACAGCAGGCCCATTCCGCTCTGATCTTCAAGAGGAGTCCAGTCGATGAGGCGGTACTCTGAAAGCTGGGCAACGGCGCGAAGCCAGTCACGGCGATTTATACCTTCTGGCGGCGGGACCGCCTGCTCACCGTGGCCGAACGGAATGGAACCTTCGCGTCGACGTTCATAGAGAAGTTGCAGTAGGCGCCCTCTGACGACGGAATCCTTCATAGACTTTGCCAATATGCTCTTCATCCGGCGTACCAACAACTCGTCTGGACAATGCAGGTCCGTGGCTCTCTAGAAGGAATGGGAAATTAGGTCGCATCTAAGCATTCAGCGGCTAGAGCTGCTAGTTATTGGTAGCGGTTATCAGCGAAGTTGTCGGGAAGATGAGACGCATGCGTCTAAACATTCGACATTCAGAGAGCGGAATTTCCGAGACCGGATTCTGAACCACGGATTCGGGGCGCAACAAAACCACTCGGAACCGACACAGAATCCGTCTACGAGTTTGCTTCCGGTCTTCGTTAAAACTACGACGGGACGAGACGGCGTGACAAGTCCGCCGACCAGTTGCTACGGCGCGATAGAAGGGTGAGTGTTGAGGACTTATGGGACACAGCCAAGGCAGAGATAACGCTAAGAAACGCGCAAGACGCCGGAAAAAGACTGAGCGCCTCGCGCTCGCCAAGAAAAAGCAGAAGGCGACGAAATAACGTTTCCGAAGCCAATCTCAGTTACCCCGTCCTGCAGCAGCAGGAAGATTTTGTCTTAAAAACATTTAACATTCGTTAGAACTGCGGAATCGAGCGCGGGCCTATCAACAATCGGAGTCAGACGTCAGAAGTCAGCGGTCATAAATGGGAAACGAAGGCGCGCCTTCCTTGTGCACATCGTGACGGACTGATAAAACGGCGACCGTGATCAGGAAGATCTTCCAAATCATTCTGTGGCTCGCTGCCGGCGCCTACGGTGTTGTCGGGGTCTTGGCCATCACAGGCGCGCTGGGTAGCGCCCGCGAAGCGAATTCGCTGGGCCGCGCCTACGCTGTGTTCGGCTCCATGATCCTAATCATCGGCGCTATAGCCGCCATCGCGACCTTCTTGGCTAACAAGTGGCGAGGCTGGTTGATCGTCGCGCCTCTGATTCTTTGTCTTGGGCTTCCGATTGTGTTGTTCGCGGCGTTTTGGATCGACATGGAAAAAGGTGAGGTGCATCGCCGGCAGTTGCAGGCGGAACAGCGCTCCGGGAAATGGGACTTCGGCAATCAACCGGCGCTGTTTGCCGTCGCCCACGCCATCGTAAAGAACGATCAGGAGGCGATCCGCGCAGCGGCGAAGGCGCTTCCGGATTTGCAGGCGCCCGGACGCGACGGCACGACGCTGCTCTATTTTGCTGTGACGCAAAGCTGGCAGCGCCCGGAATTAGTCGAAGCGGTCAAAACGTTGCTTTCGCTCGGCGTGGATCCAAACTACACGAACGGTCACCGGAATTCCTTTGCCCTGGCGAACGCTGTGCATGGGTCTGCTCTTCTCCTGCGCTACATGCTTGAGGCCGGTGGCGATCCGAACGCTCGTAACGAGTTCGGCGAGCCGATCATCCTCATGAATTGGTACCTGGGCTACTACCCAAATCAGGCGAGATCGCGATTTGAGCTGCTCCTCGACCGCGGCGCCAATGTCAATTCCGCGATGCCCGAGACTGCGTCGGATTCTGCCGGTTATACGTTGCTGCTTTACCGCACGAAAATGGGACTCGACGACAACCTCGCCTATGCGGATGCGCTGACCTTACTCGAGCGCGGCGCCGAACCGAACCGTGCCGCTGCTGACGGAATGACGTTTGCGAAAATGCTGATAGAGCATCGGCAACACTTCACGGCCAGGAAGAGGACGCCACCGCCAGAGTTCAAGTCGCTTTGGGAGTGGGCCCAAACACACGGAATCCTCGGACAGCCGGAGTGACACCTCTATATCGATGCTACTGCGGACCGGCGTTCGGGTACACTGCGGGATGGTTTCTGTAAGACGATAGCGAATGGAGCAAGTGCCACGCCTATCGCGCGGCAACCGGTTCCCGGTGACGCGAGCGTGATTGAATCGCCAAAGAGCTGGCGTTTACCTCTGCCGGGTGAACTTCATGGTCCAGTTGGTTTCCCAAGTCTTCCCGCCGTCGGAGGAAAATGCCTGTTCCCAGCGGCAGCTATTTGGCTCGTTCACAGTCCAGATGAACCGATTAAAAATATGCCTGCCTTCGAACAGTTCCTGCGAGAAAAACTCGCCTTTCGGACCGTCGAACTTGCCTACCATTGGCACGTCCAGCCTTCCGGGACTATTGTCGGCCACCCAATAAATGCTCCACTCACGCGTCACAGGATTGTAGAGACGCACGGTCACTGCCTGAATACGGCCTGAGGCGCGATCCATCGTGAGTTCGTCCATGTTGCCAAGCCCGCCGAGGATGTGCCGCACCTCGCCGGTGCCTTCGAATTCTTCCCATTCCGTGCACGCTTTAAGCCGCTCCTTCAGTCGGCGGTGCTGGATTTTCCAGCTGCCAATGAGGAAGTCGAAATCCGTCCGCCCTTCGGGTTCGGCAGACTTGTTAGTCTTGGATTGTTTCATCTTCTTGCCGCGTTGTTAAATCAGCCGCGCAATAGCGATCGGGCGGTGGGTGACGGACGACCTTTATTCCAACCGCCTCCTGCGATTTCGATAAATTCTCGGTCAAAGAGCTCGATCAAAATATCACGTTTCCCAGGGTGCAGCGTGTATTGCCGCAACTCAACGACAGGACAGCAGAACCGAGAAGATTGCATTTGTTTCAAACTTTCTCCGATTGGTTCGGTCATGACTCACTTAAGCATACGGAGCGTGGAGATGGAAAAAGTGAAAGTAGCGGCCCATCTTCCTATTGCTCACCTCGATTTTCGCGTTGGCCGCTGAAGCCGGGCTTCGGCCAGATCAATATCACGTTGGATTCGGCGCAAGGCCTGGTCGTTGATGGCCTCTTCGTTGCGCAGTTCGATCACGGTGTCGCGTTCTGTTTGTAACACTTCGCGGGCCAATTCTTCAAAGTCTTCCGAGAACAATCTGCGGACCGTTTCTTTATCCGGGGCTTCATTGCGAAGTTGCCGGATACGGTCTTCGTATTCTGAGCGAAGGCGTTCAATGATCTTGGGCTTTGCTCGATTCGACGATTCGATTGTTTGGAGACGAGCCAAGGCTGCTTCGTTGGCTTTCAAGCGCGCCAGTCTCTCTTCTTTTTCCGTAACGCGATCATCCACAACTTTCAGCCAACGGACCAGGGGCGTAAGAGTGAGTCCTTGCAGAACGAGCGTTGCGAAAATGACGCAGAACGTCAGCAAGAGGATGAGGTCACGTCCGGGGAAAGGTTCGCCATTGTACAGGACAAACGGAATCGCCAGCGCGCCGGCAAGCGAATCCGCCCCGCGCATCCCGGTCCATGCGATCAGCACAGTCTGTTGCCAAGGAGCGCAGTTTTTACGGCCGAACGTTCGGCTCAGCAGGCGCGGCACATAGGTGGCCCCGAACATCCAGACAAAACGAACCAGCACGATCACTGCAACAAACACTATCGCCAGTTGGGCCACGCGAGTCGCCGTACCCGGAGCGAGCGCGTGGATCACCTGCGGCAGTTGAAGGCCGATGAGCATGAAAAGCACTCCGTTGAGAATGAACGTGACCATTTCCCAAACAGGCAGCGCTTGCAGTCGCATGCGCCCGCTCAAGATACGTGGGGCGCGCCACCCGTAATAAATGCCGGCAATTACGACTGCGAGGATTCCGGAGACATGCAGCCTTTGACCGCTGAAGTAGGCAACGTACGGGGTAAGAAGGGAGAACATTGTTTGAACTGGCGGATCGTCCAAACGCTTTTGCAATTGCGTTGCCAGCCAGCCCACAGCGAGACCAACACAGATGCCGCCCGCGGCGACAAAAAGAAACTGCAAGCTCGCTTGCCCGAGCGAAAACACGCCGGTCATCACGGCGGCCACTGCGAAACGGAATGAGATAAAAGAAGTGGCGTCGTTTATCAAGCTTTCTCCTTCGAGGATGACAATAATCTTGCGGGGCACCCGCAAATGTTGAGTCACCGCCAGCGCTGCCACGGCGTCGGGCGGCGAGATGATGGCGCCGAACACAAAACCCACGGCCAAAGGTAACCCGACCAAGGC
>WNGA01020254.1_pt1 | contig 11315 bp, 13 predicted proteins | sample 5400061 | NCBI WGS metagenome assembly WNGA01 (sample SAMN13153366, study PRJNA577476) | soil metagenome | isolation source: 100 cm soil or saprolite under grassland replicate 2 | place: USA:California | collected 2016-06-15
CTTGAAGCGCTTCCGCAGATCCTTCACGGTCGACTCGAAGTCGTCGTGCGAGCGCAGGTAGCGCTTGAAGCCCTTGTGTTCCTCGTCGAGCTCGAGCATGGTCTCTGCGTTTGCGACCGTCGCTTCGATCTTGCTGCGAGCTCGACGCGCGTCTTCCCGCGACGCGTATTGAGCAGCTCGACTTGCATCCGCGACCAGAACGCCTCGATCATCGCATTGTCGTAGCAGTCGCCTACCGATCCCATCGACGGCACAAGCCATGACTTTCGTGCTCGTTCGGTGAACGCCCAAGACGTGAACTGCGTTCCATGATCACTGTGGATCACCGTCTCGCCGTGGAGCGCCTCACGTTGCTCGATGGCCATCCCGAGCGCGTTGCTCGTGAGCGCGGCGGTCGGGTTGTGGCTAAATCGACCAGCCGACGACGCGGCGGCTGAATGCGTCGAGCACAACCGCCCAGTACACCTTCCCCTCACGGATCGGATGCTCGGTGATGTCGGTCACCCACAACTGGTTGGGGCGACCACGGATGAAGATCCGGTCGACGAGGTCGTCTGCAGTGGGCGCGCCGGGCACGCCCGCTACGCTTGCGGGCCCCTGCGGCCGGCGATGCTGGCGCGCTGCATCAGCATCGCGACCGCGTTGTGGCCAACGTAGATGCCGCGGCCGAGCACAAGCTCGGCATGCACGCGCTTCGCGCCGTAGTTGCCGTATTACGCTGCGTGGATCTCGCGGATCACGTCGGTCAGCCACGCGCGACGTATCGTCCTTGCTGAGGGTGGCCCGGAACCGCCAGGCATAGAACCCGGCACAGGAGACGCTGAGGACCCGGCAGGCGACCTCGACCGGCAAGCCCTCGCTCGCGATCACGGCGATCGCCTCGAACCGCCTTTTGGGGGCACCGACGCCCCGCCGCGACCAGATCGAGTGCTCGCCGACGGAACTCCGCCGGATACCCCTTCCGCGTCATGAACGACCTCCCGGATCATCATCGAGGTCGCCCGACTCTAGAAACCGGACCTTACGGAACCCGGGGCACAGCACCTCCAAGAAACCCAGGGCGCTTCAATCCGTTTATCGCTTTAGGGCCAGTTCAGGGATGGCCCGTCGCGTTCGTCAGCGGTCGCCGCGACGGTTGGCAAACCGACAAACGCCGCCTCGTCTGCCAGCACTTCGTCAAGCGCCCGGCGGGCGTGCTCCGCTGACGTGAAGACGTGGACTGCGAAGTCGGAATCGTCCACGATCAGCAGGTAGAGGACCGCGTCATTGAACGCGGGCAAGCGCCGCCTGTCAGAGTCGCGAACAGACGACGGCCGCGCGGCGGTCTAGCTCTTGCGCGACCTGCGACCGTTTAGCTCGACTGGCAGGATGAGACGCCGGTCAGACTCCGGCTCGGCGAACTCGACCTTGCGCGAGCGCTTCAGTACCCGGAGCAACTTGCTGTAATGGCGATCCTCGCCGATGAGGGCGCTATACAGCGTCGCTAGCTCATCGTCGGGGGCGTCGGGGAAAAGCGGCTCGACCTTGTCGGCGCCAATGTCCTCGAGCTTTGTAATCAGCTCCTGACGGTCGTCGCTGCTGGTGTCATCGCGGAACTTGAACTGTACTTTGGCTGCCACTGGTCGACTCAGGATAGCGCCTGCTCAAGGTCAAGCAGGCCGTTTCCGTAAGCCTGTGTCCAGGCCTTCCCCTTCATATCGGTCAGTTTCCGGGCACTCTTGATCAGTTGTTCCTTGACCTCGGCCGGAGCCCAGTCAGGGTTCTTGGCCGCCACCAGGGTCGCGGCGGCGGCCACATGCGGCGTCGCCATTGAGGTGCCGCTCCAAGAGGCGTAGTCAGCTTCGTCGCGATAAAAGGAGCGGCTGGTCGGCACTGTCGAAAGGATGTTCGACCCCGGAGCGACCACCTGGATGTGGCGACCCGTGTTCGAGAAAGACGAGCGCAGATCGGTTTCGGCAGTCGAGCCGACCGCGAAGACGTTGTCGTAGGCCGCCGGGAACTCGGTCGGGTTGTCGTGCTCGTACTCGTTGCCCATGGCGGCGACGACAGTTACACCGAAGCGCTCTAGTCGGTCGAAAAGAATCTGCTCGGCCTGCGAGCGGATCGTCCCGCCAAGCGATAGGTTGAGCACCTTAGCGCCCTCGTCGATGATCGCGTTTAGCGCACGGAGGTAGCGGGCGCCGTCGACGTAGTACTCGCCGTCGTCGGCTGGTTCGTCGGGAAAGACCTTGTGGACCAAGAGCTTGCAGCGAGCGACCCCGTTGATGCCAACGGGGTTGTTAGTCGTCGCCGAGATGATTCCCGACACATGGGTTCCGTGTCCGACGATGTCGCGGCTCGACAGACCATCGTGGTGATAGTCGATCGACAGCCCCTTCAGGTCCGGATGGTTGGCGTCGACACCCGTGTCGAGTACGGCCACAATGACGTCACGGGCTTCGGGGCGATTGGCTTGGTACCAGTTGATCGCCCTTAGGCCCCACTGTCGGTTCTCAGTCGGCTGGCTCTGTTGCGCGTGCGTCAGCCAGCGGGCGGGCATCGCTTCCGCGAACTGGATCGCAGGCGAGCTCGACACCTTTCGCAGGAGCTCCGCAGAGACCTGCCTTTTCGGAACTTCGACGACCGTCATGCCGGCGAGTTCCTCGCTTTCGGATTCGGCGACGCTGGCGACGACTGCGATCCGCTGGCGCTCGCGCGCCGGCAATGATCGGCCGCCCCGCGTCGAGGTTGCGCGAGCGCGCGCCCTGACGCGCTTGGAGACAAACAGCGGACGCACGGCGCGCGCGCCGGCCTCGCGGCGAAGGAAGTCGAGCGGCTCGCCAACGCTATCGGGCAGTCGACGCGCTGACTCCACACTCATGGCCGCGCCAGCCTCGATGTATGGCCTGACCGCTCCCTCGTCTACCCGCAGGACGATCTGGCCAGGCGCGTAGTCGAGGTGCGGCGTACCGCCAAACGTCGGTTGATCGCTCATCACCTTCCTCCCGTTGTCGTCTGGGGTGTCGCAGCGTCCGTGCTCGCAGTTTTTTGCTGCTGCGCCGGCTTGATGAAAGGCGGCGGCACGAGCGTCGCCACTTCGGTGCGCCGCTTATTGCCAGTCTCCGACCGCAAGCGCGCCTCGACGCGGTAGGCGGCGAAGCCTGTCGGCGGCACCAGCTTCCCGACATGCCAGCAGACGAACTCCTGCGGCACCTGGCTGCTCGCCCCGTAATCGCCGCTGCCCCAACCTCCGCCCACCCGGCCAAGCTACGACCCGCACATACTCATGTCAACGGCCGCCCCAGCCTCAAGTGGTCATGACTGGCCTTGCAAGCGGCTTACCCCGCAGCTCGAGACGCGCCGCTGCTAGCGCGTGTGGGGTGCCAAAACTCTGTTCACAGCGGGGGATCATCCTGATTTGCACGCGGAACCGAGTGCTGGGGCCCCACACGGATGACGCCGAAAAACTGAGAGGTTGACCGTCCCGACAACGTGACCATCTACGGCGGGACGGACAAACTCCCCGGATGAAAACCTTGTGGGGTGTCAGGACTCGGTTCGCGACGAGAGAAATCGAGGACTTACAGGCGGAACGCAAGTGTTGGCACCCCACGGCTCGAGCCGGTCGCTGCGCGCCAGTGATAAGGAGAGCTGACCGCCTCTGAGCGCGGCGGGCGTCGGAGGCGAGCCGCAGGGTTCGCAGACTCGCATCGACTTGAGCTTCTTTAACGCGGGGGACGTGATTATGGCGCCGAAGATCGCCGACGCGGCGACGCCGGAGAGGCCGAAGACGAAGAAGCGGTCGAAGCCCCACCCTCCTTCGAGCACAAGCCAGATTCCTGTCCCGATGAGCAGGCCGACGGCAGGCGAGACGAGTGCCAGCTGGATTCGGTCCGTTTCGCGAATGAGCACCAGCGTCCGGATCTGCTCCCCGGTTCGCACGGCCAGCGCTCGCAGCGCCACGGTCGTCGCGTTGCTGCCGAGCCAGATCGCTGCCCCGAGGATGTGAAGGAACTTGAGGACGCCATACAGGGTGATCACAGCGGCATCAAACACCCCGTCGGCGGGGACGACCAAGGAAGACGCACGAAGATCGTGCGAGATCGAATGAGGACGCAGGGCGTGACCGGCTATCTCTAGGCCGCAGCCGGAGCCGATTCCAGGGCGATGGCGGGTGGGGATCGCGTACCTGCAGGCGAAGAGGATCGAGTTCCGTGCGGGACCAGCGCTTCGGTATCGGCGTGACAATGCTGCTGCCCGGGGGCGCATGAGATGTTGCTCTACGAGCCGCGGCACCCCACCGCGATCTGAGTCGCCCCGATCTAGTGAACGGCGGCCGGGGCTAGGTCCTCGGCGGATCGGTGGCGTCGTAGCAACGCGACGCCCATCGCCGCCATCCAGACGAAGAAGCCGACGAAGCCGATGAACGTCACGTCGTCGATCACGCTCGAGACCGGTGAGAGCAGCCCCAGCCAGCCGGCGACGCCGCCGCTCACGAGCCCGACCCAGCCGATCCAACGCGGCGCGGCTCTGGTCTTGAGGACCGCCCAGGCGTAGAGCGGGAGGACGACGCCCCAGACGAGCGCGTCCCCGATGTAGTTCGCGACGAGGCTCGTGATCGCCCAGGTGTCGAAGTTCACCTGGAGCGAGGCCTTCGCGGCGGCGTTCGCGTCGACGTACCCGGGCACGAACTCGTAGGCCAGTGCGAGCGGGAGGAAGTGAGAGATCGTGACAAAGATCAGCCCTACAGCCCCGAGGATGGGCGCGAGAATCATGACCGGGTGCGCGTGCCGGAGCGCGTCGTAGAAGCCTATGAACGCGACGAGCCCGAGGATCCCACCGATGACGACGAACCAGCCGCCGGCGAAGAAGAGCCCGCCCGCGTCGTCCACGTCCTTGATCCAGTCGAGCCCGTCCTTCCCGGTCTCCGGGATGAGCACCTGCACCCCCGCGGAGGCCATGAGCACGATGCCCACGACGAAGCTCAGGACCATGAGCAGAGCACAGACGGCGCCGACGGCGGTGAGGTTCGCGTTCTTCACGCTGGCGCGATCATCCGCCTGGCGCGGAACCGAGTCAATCGCGCGCCCGACCAACCGGGCCCGCGTTAGGAGCCCCGTTCTCGAGGACCGAGTCAGACCCTCGAGGTGACCTCCCGGCCCCCCGTCAAGGCGTACATGACCATCTACCCCTCGCGCGGCAGGAACGGACAAGTCCCTCCGCACGCAGCGTCCGCAGATGTTGCGAGCCCCTCGGAACGCGAGTTTTGGCTCCCCACAGGGCCGGCGGGCGCGATCTGCGCTGCACCCTCGCGGCGCTCGGCGCTCGAGTCGCGGTGGGGGTGGATCCCGTCGGTCGTGTGCGTCCACCATCGCAGTGTGACGTGGTTCCAGTGCACGGCGATGTCGGGATGGTGGTGGGCCTCCTCGGCGATCTCGGCGACCCGGTTCACGAAGTCGATCGCCTGCGCGAAGTCCTTGAACCGAAACTCGCGCTGGAGGGCGCCCTCGACCTCGTCCCATCTCTCCGGGGGCTCGAGCGGCACGGACCGAAGTATCGCTCCCGCCCGCTTGGGGCGGAGGTGTGCACGTTTTGCGGGCTGGGCTTCGCGGCGAGGCGCAGGGGCGCCGGCACGTTCGTGGACGGCCGCTTTCCGTTGGGCGTTCATTCGCGCTGTCGATCGCGGTCGTGATGCTGCTCTCCAGGGTTGTCCAAGCGCGCGGTCCCCGCATCCCCGGCGACGGTGCGCGACACCGCGATCGGTGCCACGGAGAGGCCGAGCATCGCTGCGCAGACGGACCGAGCCTGCGGTGGTGACGCCTCAGGCGGAGCGGTGCGTGAGCACCCTGTCGATGATCCCGTACAGCACGGCTTCCTCTGCGCTCATGAAGTAGTCGCGCTCCATGTCCTTGGAGACCTTCTCGAGCGGCTGCTCGGTGTGCTGAGCGATCAGCTCCTCCATCCGCCGCTTGAGCGCGATCGTCTCCCGCGCCTGGATCTCGATGTCGCTCGCCTCGCCCTCGAAGCCACCCCAGAGCTGGTGGATGAGGATCTTGCCGTTCGGGAGCGCCATCCGCTTCCCCCGCGCGCCGCCGGCAAGGAGGAGCGCCCCGATCGACATCGCGATCCCGACGCAGATCGTCGTGAGCGCGGGCTTGACGAACTGCATCGCGTCGTAGATCGCCAATCCGGCGTAGACGGAGCCGCCGGGGCAGTTGAGGTAGAGCGCAATGTCCTTGTCGGGGTCCTCGGATTCGAGGTGCAGTAGCTCGGCGATCGTCAGGTTCGCGATCTCGTCATCGACCGGGTCGCCGAGGAAGATGATCCGCTCGTTGAGGAGGTGCGAGTAAATGTCGAACGCACGCTCCCCGTACGCGGTCTGTTCGACCACGATCGGAATCGGCACGCTCATGCGGACTCCCTGCTGCCGGTGTCACTACCTTCATAGCAGCGCAGGTCGCCTCGCCGATTCGTGCAACGGTCGAGGCATCCGAAGCAATTCGCGGAACGCATCCTCCGCCGGCGCGGCGTCCGAAGCGCCGCGGGCCTGTTCGTCAGGCCCGCTTGAGGCGGCGCTCCCGCTCGGCGTACCAGAGCGCGAACCGCCCCTGCGGGGACTCGAGGTACGCCGCAAACTGCTCCTCGAACACCGCGAGCTCCGGGCGGAGCTCGCGGTGTTCGAGGAGCAGTTTGCGGCGTACCTCGAACACCGCGAGCTCCGCCCGGAGCTGGAACAGCCGGTACTCGAGCCGGCGTCGCTCCGAGCAGACGTGCTCGTCGCGCTCGCCAACCGGCACCGAGGCACCGCACTCCTCGCAGGGCATGTACGCCGGCTGGGGGATAGATCCAAACACCACTGACTCCGAGACGCTCATCGTCATCGGCAGCCGCCGGCCTCGCGGCGACCCCCAAAATGACGAGGGCCGCATCAGCGGCCCTCGAGACGACCTCCAGTTGGCTAGACGCGCGTCGGCACCGGGACAGCGCCGATCTGCTGCAGCAGACCGAGCTGGTCGAACAGGCCCCAGCCCTCGACGAGCTTCCCACCCGAGACGCGGTTGACGTTGATCCCGGCGGTCGTCGCCTGCTTCCCGGTCGCCGCCATCCCCATCAGCTCGCCCTCGTGCGTGCCGGTAGCCGTCCAACGCGTGACGACGCTCTCGCCTTCAGCGATCTGCTCGTCGATGGTGATGCGCAAGTCCGGGAACGCCTTTCGGTACATGACGACGAACTCGCGGAACCCCTGCGGGCCCCGGATCTGCTCCGGCGCCCCGATCACCGTCGCGACGAACTCGTCCGCGATCAGCTCGTCAATCACATCAAGCCGACCCCTGCTCCAGACCTCGTCGTTGACCCGGCGAACGATCGCCTTCTCCTCCTCCGTTGACATCGGCGCTCCTTTCCGAGCGGTGCTGTGCTTCCCGCGAGCCTACTCCCCCACCCCCTCCAGCACATTGACCCGTGGCTGTCAAAGACCCGGGTCGGGACGAGAAAATCAAGACTTACGGGCGGAACGCGCGTTTTGACACCCCGCAGGGCCGCGGGGAGGGCCCGGCAGAGCAGGCCCTCCCCCCCATCCTTACGTGCTGGACTAGCTCCCCATCGACGCTGTCATTGCTGGACGAAGGCGGTCACCGGCGGGGTGGCGTCCCGCAACGCCACTCCCGTCGACCGCTGGACGAACGCCGCCGGGATCGGGAGCGGGGCCAATCCTGTGGCAGCGCCCATCCCGACCAAGGCTTCACAGTTATTGGCCCCAGGCGTCGGCACCGTTGGGCATCCTGCCGCTGGTGCGCTGTTGAAGATGATCGCGGCGCTCGCGCCCGCTGCGGTCGCCACTGAGACCTTCTGGTAGAAGGTGCACACTCCCCGCTCGATCAGAGCGATCTTGCCGGCGGGGAAGGTCGAATACGAGCTGGCGTCGCATCCGGTGCTGGGCGAGACGGAAACGACATCGCCGGCGAAGGTGTTGTACGTCGGCTTCGACGCGAACGTCGAGACGGTCGACGCCCGCCTCCCGGGGAACGCGCTGCTGGTCACGTAGGGCTGGTAGATGTGGGCCTGCGCGAAGCCCGACGGCGCGCAGGACTCGAACGAGCCGTTCACGAGATCGATCAGGCTCGTCAGTTGCGCGAAGGAGAGGCTGTACGGGAGCGGCCCTCCGCCTAGGGCGGCGTCCGCGGCCTCACGCACCTGCAGGGTCGCCTGCCCGTTGACCGCTGCCGCCTGTGCCGGCGTGAGCGGTACGCCGTCGAGCTCGACGCCGTCCATGTCGACGAAACTGAGGCCCGAGAAGCCGGTCGCCGGCGTCACGAAGACCTCGCTGAAGCCCTGATTGACCTTCTCCGCGAGCGCTTGCGCGCCGAGGATTCCGCCCGTACCCATGTTCGTCGGGTTCGTTGCATTCATCGAGAAGGCGCCCGGGCGTCCGGCTTCCCCGACCGCCTGTCGCAACGCGGCGACGCCGGAGTCGACCTGCACGGCGTTCTTGCCCTTCCCGACCGGCACCAGCGTGCCTGTCTTCCGCCACGTGTACGCGTACGTGGCCGGATCGTCGGCTGGGGTCTCCACGTTTCCGACGTGGAAGATCTCCGAGCCGACCGCGCCCGCCGCGAAGTACGTGTTGATTCGCTGCGCGGCCTGGGTGCTCGTCGCCAAATAGCCGGTCCGGTACGTGCAGAAGCCGCCGGCTACGACACCCGGTGTGGGCGCCGCCACCGCCGCCGCAGCGAACGTCGCGGCGACAGCTGCAAGCGCGGTAAGCACGATGACGATCGCGCGCCTGCTTCGAAAACGCTTCATCTCTCCTCCTCTCTCCGCGAGAGCGAGATGCTCTCCAACAAATGCCAAAGGTCGAGCTCGCATCAGGAGGCGCGAGCGCGCCGCACGTCACACCGCGAGACTAGTACGGCTAACGGGGATTGCAATGCCATCCTGTGGGGTGCCAAAACTCTGTTCACAGCGCGGAATCATCCCGATTTGCAGGCGGAACCGAGTGCTGACGCCCGACACGGATGACGCCGAAAAACTGAGAGGTTGACCGTCGCCGTGGGCTGGACGTGAAGGACATCGAGTTACTGGTGCTGCGTCACGAGCTCGAGCTTCAGCGTGCGGGTGTCCAAACTCCGTTCGCGACGAGAGATCCCGAGGTTAAAGCGGAACGCAAGTCTTGGCACCTCCCAGGCTCGAGCCGGTCGCTGCGCGTAATTAGATAAAGGAGAGCGCACCGCCTCTGAGCGCGGCGGGGTTGCAGTTCCCGTCGGAGGCAAGCCGCAGGGGTCGCACACTCGATTTCCCTGAAAACCTGGGGATCGACGCACCGTATTTTACGCTGAGGGGTGTCAAAACTCGGTTCGCGACGAGACACATCGACGGCCGCGGATGAGTTTGCGAACCCTACGAGATGAGACGGACGGCCGACGTTTCCGCCAAGAAACCCGCTCCAAGGAAATCGCGTTTGCGCGCACGAGCGCGTGCGCAAAGGCGCGTGACGACATGAGCGCCCGTCGCTAGCTGCGACCGATACCTACGGACGGCTAAAGGGCGCGCGGCCGCCTCGTAAAGCCCGCCGCGCTCCTGTTCTTCTATTCCGCCTCGACGAGGTCGCCGCGGGTTTCGGGTTAGCGGCTGACCGTGAGTACCTTGCTCATGCCGGTGATGTAGCCGGGTGCGGTCTGCGAGGTCGACATCACGACCCGCAGCCGGTTGCGGCCCTGATGCAGACGGACCTGGAAGGTGGCTGACGAGTTGTCGTCCAGCGTCAGCTTCTTCACCGTTGCCAGGTCGGATGCTGTCAGCCGTTGCACGAGCACGAACTTGTCGGCGAACGAACGTGCCGCCGTCACCTTGGTCGAGAAGGTGCCGGTGGAGAGCTTGACGAGCGTCAGCGCGATCAGCGGCCGCACCTTGACGGTCACCGTCGTGCTGGTCGCGCTGTTCCAGGTTGCCTGATAGGACGTCTCGATTGTTGGCTTGACGACGTCCGTCCAGCGGCCGCCGGCGGTCGTGGTGACGCTGCCGAGCGCGCTGAAGCTGGTCGCAGGATACGGCTCGGCGAGCACGTTCACAGTCTGGCCGGCCTTAGTATCGGAGACCTTCCCGGACAAGCTGACGCTGCCGCCGTAGACGACGCTCGGCCGCGAGAGCGAGATCGTCACCGACGGCGCCCCCGCTGCCGTCGCGGCAGCGGCGACGACGAGCAGCGTCGCCGCCAGCGCCGCCAAGAAGACAACTGTCCTGCGCATCAAGAACACCTCTCTCGGATTCGAGTCGAGGGCAAGAAACACCCCCAACAAGAGAGAGCCCAACGACCGCCGTAACTCCCGCCACGGACAGTAAAGATCCTGTAAATATCCGCTTGTCGCTGACGCGGAATGCGTTGAGCGTGATCGCGCTGCCAGCCTGATTCCCGACCCCGCGTGTGGCGACTCTCAGCAAAAGACGAACGTCACCACGAGCATCGACGCGCCGAACTGCCACGAGATCACGCTTTCGGCGAACGCGCGAGCGCGTTTCGGTCGAGGCGCAGAACGACCGTTCTCTGACCTGGACTCACTTCTGCGACCGCGCCGAAGGGAAGAGCGCGGCACCGCTTCGGCGGCAGCGCACGGCGGCGAACGACGATCTCGTCGGGGTGATCGGCGTAGCGCTCGTACCGAACGTGATCGAGCCAGCCGACGGGCGCACCGTCGCTCGCCACCACTCGGTAGCCCACGGCACCGGCCAGCAGGCGACCGAGTTCCGCCTTGTGGGGTGCCAAAACCCTGTTCACACCGCGGGACCATGAGGATTTGCAGGCGGAACCGACTGCCGAACTCCGACACGGATGACGCCGAAAAACTGAGAGATTGACCGTCCCGACAACGTGACCATCCGACGGCGGGACGGGCGCAAGCTCCCAAGATGAGAACCCTGAGGGCCGTCACGACTCGGTTCCCGACGAGAGAAATCGAGGACTTACGAGGCGCACCGCAAGTTGTGGCGCCCCCACAGGCTGGAGCCGGTCGCTGCGCCCCTTGACCGCCTCTGGGTTGGCGAGCACGACCCCGGGCAACCTACGACTCAATCACCCGGGCGATCGCGAGCGCGTTTCCCGCGCGTCGCGCGCGACCTGATCGTCTCCGCCGAAACTCGGCGCAACAACTCCAGCGCGGCCGGCTTCGTCTCGACCCGTCCAGCAAGACACACCTCACCGTCGTCGGCGATCGCAACCTCGCAGAAGTCGCGGTGGACATCGAGCGCGATGAAGCGCATACGTCTCTCCTCTCAGTCGCGGGTCGGACTGCCCCATGAGTACAGCCTCGCCGCGTGAGAACCGAGTTTGCGCACCGCACACG
>WNGA01011854.1_pt1 | contig 11313 bp, 10 predicted proteins | sample 5400061 | NCBI WGS metagenome assembly WNGA01 (sample SAMN13153366, study PRJNA577476) | soil metagenome | isolation source: 100 cm soil or saprolite under grassland replicate 2 | place: USA:California | collected 2016-06-15
AGGATAGGAAATTCCTTCGCGTCCGTGCCGCGAAATGCGCGCGGTTGCGGCTGTTTCGGGTCGGTGAGCGGTGCTTCTCGCTATGATCGATCCTGGCCGCGGCTGCGAGCCCGGCGCACAAACGGCCTTATGGCAAATAACCTGCGATACGCTTCGCCGCTCCATCTCGATTTGTGAAAGTCGTCGCATTTTTTTGATCAATGGAAACGGCATTGACGTTCAGAGCAGGGCAGCGGCGACGGGTGGCGTAGCGGAATTCGCGGGGCCGCGGTCGAGCTGGCGCAGATCGCGGGGTGGCGCGCACCAGCCTGCTTTTTCACCAATTGTGGCTCGCGACGCGACATAACCGTCAAAGGATAGGGCTATTCTTTGAAAAACTCGTAATTCCGACTGCGGAAAATTTCGGTCGGATACTGGGGTAATAGCAAATTTGCCCTGGCACTACCTCATAAATCGCGCAGGAAGTTCTTCATCGCAACATCGACTCTCTCATGTATCCCCCTAGCCTGAAGCGCGCATCGCTTCCTATAACGTTTAGAATTTTTTCATCGTCGGTGGAAAAAGAGTTTTTCAACAGAATCGGTCGGAAGCGGACATAGAACCGTCTCGACCGACCTCTAGCCGAGCTCGATGAGGATATTGCCGCCGGAGTCGAGCTCGGTGTCCTGCTAGCCTCCTCGATAGGTACACCGCGCGGTGCAGGTCTCGTGCACGGTGATCGCGCAAAGGCCTGGAAGCAAGGGGCTGAGGCGCTTCCAAAGCCAGGCGCACAACATCTCAGAGGTGGGGTTCTCGAGCCCCGGGACGTCGTTCAGGCTGCGGTGGTCCAGCTCGGCGCGCACGATCGGTTCGACCACGGAGGAAATGTCGTCGAAGTCGAGCAGCCATCCTTTTTCCGGGTCGATCTTGCCGGATACGACCACCTCGAACCGGAACGAATGGCCGTGCATGCGCGCGCACGGATGGTCGGGCGCTACCTTCGGCAGCCGATGCGCTGCCTCGAAACCGTACTCGCGGTTGAGCTCTACGCGCATGCGGCCGCGTAACGGATCGGATCGACCAGGCCGGCCTCGCGGAAGCCACGCAGGCGGAGCTGGCAGGCGTCGCACCGGCCGCAGGCCCCGCCCTCCGGCGCGGGGTCATAGCAGGAATGCGTGAGCGCGTAATCCACGCCGAGCGAATACCCGAGGTGGACGATGCCGGCCTTGTCGAGCCGCATGAGCGGCGTGTGGATCTCGAGCGGCTTGCCTGCGACGCCCGCGCGGGTTCCCACGCGCGCCAGCGCCTCGAAGGCACGGATGAACTCGGGCCGGCAATCAGGGTATCCCGAGTAGTCGAGCGCGTTCATGCCCGCGACGATGTGCCCGGCCTCGAGCGTTTCCGCGTATCCAAGCGCGATGGCGAGGAACACGGTATTGCGAGCGGGAACATAGGTGACCGGAATTCCCGCGCCGATCGCCTCGCCCGGGCGGTCCTTGGGTACCTCGATCTCCGCGGTCAGCGCGGAGCCGCCGATGGCTCGCAAATCGACGCGCACTTCGCGGTGGCCGCGCGCGCCGAGGGCTCGCGAGACGCGCTTCGCAGCTTCCAGCTCGACCCGGTGGCGCTGGCCGTAGTCGATGGCGAGGGAGTGGCACTCGAAGCCGCGGTCCCGAGCCCATGCGAGACAGGTCGCGGAATCGAGCCCGCCGGAGAGCAGGACAACGGCGCGATCGATCACGGCTCCCCTCTCACATGCCGCGCCGCGCGCCCCATAGCCAGACCTGCAGCCTCGGGCTCAACCGGAAACCGTATCGCTTGCACGCCTCCGCGACCGCAGGCGCGCGTGCCCGCAGCCTCTCCTCGGTCATTCCTTCGGGCATCAACATAACGCGCGCGCTTGGGATGCGGTGCTCGGCGATCAGGCGGCGCGCATCCTCCAGATCGGGCGGGTCGCCGACCACGATCTTGAGCGTGCTGTTCCGGTCGTCGATCCAGGCGCGCACGTGCCGCCAAGTTTCGCTCCAGCGCGGCGTCGCCGAGGGCAGCTTCGGCGACACGTTGTAGTAGAGCTTCGGATGGCAGAGCGGCGGCAGCAAGATGCCGCTCGTCTCGACCTCGACTCGCTCCCAGCGCGACAGCGCTTCTTCCAGCAATCGCTTGATCCCAGGATGCTGGAGCGGCTCGCCGCCGGTCACCACAAGGAGCGCCGCCTCGCCCAGCGCACGCGACCGCTCCCACAGCTCGTCGAAATCGATCTGCATGCCTCCCGAGAATTCCCATGAGTACTTGGTGTCGCACCATTTGCACCCCACGTCGCAGCCCTGCAGGCGAATGAAGTGTGCGGGCGTGCCGGCTGACGGGCCTTCGCCCTGGAGGGACAGGAAGACTTCGCTCAGACGCATCTACTCAAGCTCGATGAGGATATTGCCGCCGGCGTCGAGCTCGGCTTTTGCCCCGGGAGGCACGACGCAGGTGGCATCGTACTCCTCGACGATCAGCGGGCCGGAGCGCGGCCTGGCGAGGTCCGAGCGCCGCAGCACCGGGGTTTCAATCCAGGTACCGAAGTAGGCAGGCCGCGGCGGGGGAGGCTTGGGCTCGGCGCGGCTTGGGCGCACGCGCTCGGGGACGCTGGGTCCGGCGCGTAGGCCCTGTCCGACCACCTGGATCGAGACCAGCTCGACCGGCTCGTCGGCGCCGGCGCGGTGGCCGTAGGTCTTCTCGTGCTCGCGGCCATACGCTTCCTCCAGATACGCCAAATCGATCGGGCCGTCGGGAAGCGGGACGCTGAGCTCGTAAGTCTGGCCCTGGTAATGCAGGGCCGCCGAGCGGCGGATGCGGGCTTTGTCTGCGGTGAATCCGCTGGCGGCGAGCTGCTCGCGCGCCTGTCCCGCGAGCGCATCCCAAACCCGGGCAATTTCTTGAGGGTTGGCTTTTCGGAGCAGCCGCCGGAAGCTGCGCGAATAGTGGTGCTCGACGCCGGCGTAGAGCAGCCCGAACGAGGAGAACAGCCCCGCCGACGGCGGCACCACGATGCGCTTCATGCCGAGCGCCTGGGCCATGCCGCAGGCGAACACCGGTCCGTTGCCGCCGAAAGCGAAGAGCGCGAACTCGCGCGGATCGCGGCCGCGCTCGCTCGACACCGCCCGGATGGCGCGGATCATGTTCGACGCGGCGATCAGATGCGCGCCGTGCGCCGCGCGCTCGAGCGGCATGCCCAGAGGCTTTGCAATACGGTCATTGAAAATACGGCGTGCCTTGTCGGGATTGAGCTTGAGCGCGCCGCCGACGAGGTAGGCGGGGTTGATGTAGCCGAGGAGCAGGTTGGCGTCGGTCACCGTCGGCGTCTCGCCGCCCTTGTCGTAGCACAGCGGCCCTGGCGCGGCGCCGGCGCTCTCGGGGCCGACCTGCAGCGCGCCGGCGTCGTCGATCCACACCAGCGAGCCGCCGCCGGCGCCAACCTCGGCGAGGTCGATCGCCGGCACCTTGAGCGTGTAGCCCGCGCCCGTCAGCAGCCGCGAGCCGATCATGATGCCGGCGCCGACCGCGTACTCGTGGGCGCGCGTCACCTCGCCGTCCTCGACCATGGCCGCCTTCGCGGTGGTGCCGCCCATGTCGAAGGTGATGACCTTCGGCAGGCGCTTGGCGCGGGCGAGGGCCTGCGCCCCGACCACGCCGCCTGCGGGGCCGGACTCGATGATGTGGATCGGCAGCGCCGCCGCCGCCGCGTCGGTGGTCAGCCCGCCGTTCGACTGCATGAGGAGCAGCCGCGCGCGCACGCCCGCTCGATCGAGGCCCTTGCGCAGCGCCTTCAGGTAGCTGGCGACGATCGGCGTCACGTAGGCGTTCACGACCGTGGTGGAGGTTCGCTCGTATTCCTTGATCTCGGGCAGCACTTCGCAGGACAGCGAGCACGGCAATGAGGGAGCTTTTCTCTTTATTACCTCTTTAATAGCGAGTTCGTGTGCCGGGTTGGCGAACGAGTGCAGCAGGCACACGGCGATCGTCTCGATCTTCTCGGCGAGCAGCGCGTCGACCGCGCGCTCGGCTTCGAGCGGATCGAGCGCGCGCTCGACCGCGCCTGCCGCGTTGATGCGCTCGTCGACGACCCGGCGCAGGTAGCGCTCGACAAGCGGCACAGGCTTGGTCCAGCCGATGTCGTACATACGCGGCATGCGCAGCGTGCGGATCTCCAGCACGTCGCGAAAGCCCTTGGTCGTGATCAGCCCCGTTTTAGCGCCCTTATGCTCGAGGATGGCGTTCGATGCGACGGTGGTGCCGTGGCGAATTTCCTCGATCGCGCCGCCGGCGAGGCCGGTCTCGCGGAACAGCTCCGCCAGGCCGTCGACGATCGCCTGCGCGTAGTTCTCGACGCTCGAGGAGATTTTCTTGGTGTGGATCGTGCCGTCCGAGCCGAGCAGCACGATGTCGGTGAAGGTGCCGCCGACGTCGACACCGACGCGATAGCTCGTCACTTAAGCTGCTTTTCGGGCGTGGGGCAGCGGATCTTCGCGTTGCACGGCGGGAACTTCGCGCCAGCCGCGGTTGCGGCGAATTTCATCCCTGCGTTTCGTTGTTGCGGTTACATCAATTTCATTTTTGACAATAACAACACCGTAATCCGCGAGTGCCTTCCCCGCAGACAACAGCTCATTGCGTACGTCCTTCAGCACCGCGGCGGGATCGCGCTCGAGCGGATCGCCCCAGCCGCCGGCGCCGGCGAGGACGTGGCGGAAGACGTCGCCGCGCTTGATGCTCATGGTGAACTTGGAGGGCAGCGTGCGGTTCTCGCTTTCCGGGTTGAGATAGTTCTCCGACGGCATGCCGGGATTGCCGCCGTACAGGCCGAAGGGCCGGTGCGTGCGGCGATCGGAGCGCACCTGCAGGATGCCTTCTTCCTCGAGGAAGCGGTAGTCGCGCCGGAAGGGCACGCCGCCGCGGTGCTTGCCGGCGCCTGCCTTGTCGGGCACGAACTCGTAGGCGAGGAACTGGATCGGCTGCTCGGTCTCGGTCACCTCGATCGAATGCGAGGCCATGTTGGCGAACATGTGCGAGTTGCCGTCGAGCCCGTCGGCCCAGGGCCGCGCGCCCCATGCGCCGCAGGTGAAGTCGACATAGATGAAGGGCTTGCGGTCGGCGTCGTAGCCGCCGATCGAGACGCCGGTGTTGCCGCCGTCGCCCGCGGCCTTGACGCGATCGGGCAGCATCATCGCGAGCGCGCCGAACATGCAGTCGGTCATGCGAAAACCGGTGAGGCCGCGCGCCGCGCAGGCGGCCGGCAGCACGCCATTGCCCACCGTGCCGGGCGGGCAGATCACCTCGATCGCGCGGAACACGCCCTCGTTGTTCGGGATGCCCTGCGGCAGCACCGAGCGCACCCCGGTGTAGGAGGCGGCCTTGGTAAAGGAGAGCGTATTGTTGATCGCGCCTTTCACCTGCGGGCCGGTGCCGGTCCAGTCGACCACCATGTGGCCGCCTTGCTTGCGCAGCGTCACGAACAGGCGGATCGGCTTGCCGTAGTCGACGCCGTCGTCATCGATCCAGTCCTCGAAGCTCCATTCGCCGTCGGGCAGCTTTTCGAGCGCGGCGCGCGTCAGGCGCTCGGCGTAATCGATGGTCTCGCGCATGTAGAGCCCGGTCTGCCCGGCGCCGTGCTTCGCCACCAGCTCCGCGAACTGTCTTTCGGCGATGTGGCAGGCGGCAAGCTGCGCGCGCAGGTCACCGAACACCTTGACCGGCAGGCGCACGTTCTTCTCGATGATCGTCATGAGCGTCTGGTTGAGCACGCCCGCCTCGTAGAGCTTGAGCGGCGCGATGCGCAGGCCCTCGGCGTAGATCTCGGTCGAGTCGGACGCGTTCGAGCCAGCGACGCGCCCGCCGACGTCGGTGTGATGGCACACCGTGCAGGCGAAGGCGGTGCGCTCACCCTCGTGAAACAGCGGCTTGAAGACAAAAATATCGGGCAGGTGCATGCCGCCGTCGAACGGGTCGTTCATGATGAACACATCGCCCGGGCGCATGTCGTCGCGGTAGTGGCTCATGATGGAGGCCATCGCCGTGGGCACCGAGCCGAGATGGCCGGGGAGCGTCAGGCCCTGCGCGACCAGCCTGCCTTCGGCGTCGGCGAATCCGGTCGAGTAGTCCATGTTGTCCTTCAGCACGCCCGAGTAGGTGGTGCGGAACACGGTGAGCGCCATCTCGTCGGCGATCGAGAAGATGGCGTTCTTGAACAGCTCGAAGGCGATCGGATCCATGCCGTATTATATTTGCCCGATGTCCGCCGAGCGGATCGCCGAGCTGCTTTTCAAGGCACACGAGGCGAACGCGCAGTTTCGAAGCAGCGAAAATCCTTCGCCGAAAGGGGTGGACGAGGCGTACCGGGCGCAGGATCTCGTCTACGCGCGGCTCGCCAAGGGCGCTCGCCCCGTGGCGTGGAAGGTTGGCGGGCCGAGCGGCGAGGTCGAGCCGACCATCGCGCCGATCCTGCCGCGGCGCGTGCTCGTCAGCCCGGCGCGCGTCGCGGCGAAGGACTTTCATGTCATCGGCGTCGAGGCCGAAATCGCCTTTCGCTTCGTGCGCGACGTAAAGGACGAAGCAGATCTCACCGGGGCCATCGGCGATGCCGTGGTCGCGATCGAGCTATGCGATTCGCGGCTCGCCGACTGGGAGAGCGCGCCGGCGCTGTGGAAGCTCGCCGACAACCAGATGAACTGGGGCCTGGTGGTCGGCAGCGGAACGACGCGCTGGCGCGAGATCGATTTCAAGGCGCAGCGCGCCGAGCTTTCGATCGGCGGCGAGCGGCGCGTCGACGTTCGCGGCGTGCATTCTTACGGCAATCCTTTCCGGCTCATGCGCTGGACCGCCGCACATCTCGCGCAACGCGCGGGCGGCCTGCGCGCCGGCGACGTCGTCACTACGGGGAGCTGGGGAGGACTGCACTTTGCCGCTGCGGGCGACGAGGTGATCGCCCGATTTCCGGGCATCGGTGAATCAAGCGTGAGGATTTCTGCATGAGCCAGCAATCGAACCCCCGGGTGCCGTTCGAGATGTCGAGCGAGCGGGCGAAGCTCGAGCCGCCGCAAGGCAAACCGCTCATCGTCCATGTGGTGGTGAACATCGAATACTGGCAATTCGACCAGCCGATGCCGCGCACCATCGTGGTGCCGCCGCACGGCCGTTCGCATATCCCGGACATCGCGAACTTCAGCTGGGCCGAATACGGCAACCGCTGCGGCATGCCGCGGCTGCTGCAAGTTCTCGGCGAAAGAAAGCTGCCCGTGAGCGCGCCGATCAACGCGAGCGTGCTCGAGATCTATCCCAGCCTGGCGCGCGCGGTGCGCGATGCGGGCTGGGAATTTGTAGGCCACGGCATCCACCAGCGCGCCCTCGGCGAGGAGGCGGACGAGCGCGGCCTGATCGGGGGCGCCCTCTCGGCCCTCGAGGCATTCACCGGCAAGCGGCCGCGCGGCTGGATGAGCCCGGGCTGGTCGGAGACCTTCGACACGCCGGACCTGCTGAAGGCGGCCGGCATCGAGTATGTGTGCCAATGGGTGATTGACGACTTGCCGGCATGGCTGCACACCAAGCACGGCAGGATGATCGCCATGCCCTACGGCCTCGATCTGAACGACAGCGTCGTCTACGCCATCGAGAAGCATTCCTCCGCCGAGATGAAGCTGCGCGTCGACCAGACGATTCGAGCCTTCGCGCGCGAGATCGAGCACGAGCGGCAGCCGCGGGTCCTGACGCTGCCGCTGCATCCGCATTTGAGCGGCGTGCCGCATCGCATCGGTTTCCTCGCCGACATGCTGGACGCTCTCATGGCGCGCGGCGACAGCGTGTTCATGAACGGCGGCCAGATCGCCGCCTGGTTCGCCGGCGAGAGCAACAGGCTGGGCCTGAAATGAAAAAAAGCCCCCGCTTCATTGAGGCGAGAGCACCGTAAAACTGCTGTTTACGCGACGCGCCGGGTGACGCCGGCGCCGCTGTGCGCCTTGTCCAGCATCGAGATCTCGCCGGCGAGCTCCGCGCCTTCCTCGACCTTGATCCTGGCGTAGCGGATCTTGCCCGATGCCTTGCCGGTGCCGTGGATCACGAGCTGCTTGCGCACCGTGAGATCGCCCTCGAAGCGGCCGTGGATCTCGGCCTGGTCGACCGCGATCGTGCCCTGGAACACGCCATGCTCGGTGATCTCGAGCACGCGCGAATCGAGAGTGGCTTCCATGCGGCTCTGGACCACCAGCGTGTCGCAGTCGCTGATCTCGACGCCCTTCATCTTGATGTCGGGGCCGACCACCAGCTTCGCTTCCTTGCGCGAATCGAACTTCGCCTCGGTCGGGTCGGCCGGCTTGGGCATTGGGCTCGCGACCGGAGCCGGGGCTGGGGTCACCGGCGGGGCCGGACGGAAGATATTTTCGTCACGCTGTTTTCTGAAGAATCCGTCTTTCTGTAGCACGTTCAACGCCCTCTCTGTAGTGGTAAGTGGGACAGCGCGAAAGTAAACGCATGATCCATGCCAGCAGGGCTCTCGTTGTGAAAACAAAGGGTTAATAAAACGCCGCCGAGCCTATAGTCGTCTTGCGACGACGCCTGCGTGCGACGCCTGGTCAGTGCGCTGTTTGTGCTGGGGTTTTCCTGTCGGGCTGGCGCTACGCCGCGAATTCGCGCAGCAGACGACCGGGAAGCAGGTCTGTCACGCGCGTGCCGTTGCGCCCGACGATGCGCACGCCGTTCACCCAGACGCCGTGGACGCCCACCGCCTCCGCAGTGAGCCGCGGCTGCCCGCCCGGCAAGTCGAACACGCGGTGCGTCGGGCCGCGCTGCACCGTCGACGGATCGAACAGCATCAGGTCGGCGTGACAGCCGGGCTTGAGCGTGCCCCGGTCGCGGATGCCGAAGAGCTGCGCAGGGTGGCCGGTGAGGCGCCAGACCGCGTCGGCGAGCGTGAGCACGCCGCGCTCACGCACCCAGTGGCCGAGGAGATGCAGGCCGAAGCCGGCGTCGTTGAAGAAAGTAAGGTGCGCGCCCGCGTCGGAGAGCGAAACCATCGAGCAGGGATGGCGCAGCATGCGCCCGACTGCGGCCTCATCCGAATTGAGCAGCAGCGCGCTGAACAGCGTGTCGAGATTCTCCTCGAGCGCGAGGTCGAGCATGAAATCAAGCGCTTCCTTGCCCGCGCCTCGCGCCAGCTCGGCCACCGAATGCTGCTCGAAGCCGCTGCGTGCCGACTCGATCACCCGCACCTTGTCCCATTCGCCGTTGAAAAGGCGAAAGTGCGCCGGACGCGACAACTCGGCGCGCATGGCGTCTCTGAATTTCACGCTGGAAAGAATTTTTCTGAACTCATCATCCTTCTTGCCGAGCGCAGGCTGCCATGACTCGAGGCCTTCGAAGGTGTAGGGCGAGTGCAGCGTGAATTCCATGGCGAGCGGGCAGCACGATATGGCGCCGACGAGGTGCCGGCCGCGCGAGTTCGCGGCGCGGATCGCCTCCAGGTCCTCGAACACCGCCTCGGGATTGGTGCTGCTGTGCAGCAGCGCCGCGACGATCACCGGGCGGCTGGACTCCGCGGCGAGCTCCTCGAGGAAGGGCACGCGCGTATGCCCGCCCTTGGTGAGCATGAACACGCCCCGGCGCGCTTCGCGGAGGCAGCCGACGAGCGCGCGCAGCTCCTTCTCGTCGGCGAGGCGCGAAGGCATCGGCACGCCGCCCTCGCCGTTGTGCGCCGGCGAGGTGGTGCTCGACAGGCCGACCGCGCCGGCGTGCATCGCTTCCAGGACGATTTTCCTCATGGAGGCCACTTCTGCGTCGGTCGCCGCGCGCTCGCTCGCCGCGCCGCCCATGACGTAGGTGCGTACCGCGGAATGGCCGACGAAGCCGGCGACGTTGAGCGCCGCGCCGCGGCGCTCGAGCATATCCAGATATTCCGGTAGTGACTCGAACTCCCAGCGGATGCCGGCGCGCAGCGCCGCGAGCGACATGCCTTCGACCCGCGTCAGATTGCGCATCACCAGCTCGCGGTCGGCCGGCCGGCAGGGCGCGATGGTGAAGCCGCAGTTGCCGATGATGGCGGTGGTGACGCCGAGCGCCGGCGAGGGCGAGGCCCACGGATCCCAGGTGAGCTGGGCGTCGTAATGCGTGTGGTTGTCGATGATGCCGGGCATCAGCGCGAGGCCGTCGGCGACGATGGTTTCCTTTGACGAGCCTTTTACTCTTCCCATCTCCTCGATGCGGCCGCGCGAAACGGCGAGGTCGCCGCGCCTGGGGGGCGCGCCGAGCCCGTCGATGAGCAGCGCGTTGCGGATGACGAGGTCGTGCATCGTCAGCCAGTATACTGACCCTGAATCAGGGACAGACCACGTTTTTTCCAAATGGATGAATTCAATCTGGACGGCAAGATCGCTGTCGTCACCGGCGGCGCGAAAGGCATCGGCGCCGCGACCGCGAAGCTGCTGCAGAAGGCCGGCACCCGCGTCGTGGTTCTCGATGTGGAAACCGGCTGCGATGTCACTGACGAGGAACTGGTAAGAAAAGCGTTTTCGGAAACCGAGCAGCAATTCGGCGGCATCGACATCCTGGTCAACAATGCCGGCCGCGCTGCGCGCAAGCCCGCCACCGAATTGAGCCGGGAGGAATGGCAAGTTGTCCTCGACCTCAACCTGACCGCCCTGTTCCTCTGCTCGAGAAGCGTGCATCCCCATATGAAAAAGCGCGGCGGCGGCTCGATCGTCAACCTCGCCTCGATCATGGGGCTCTCCGGCGGCTTGTTCCCGAACGCCTCCTACCAGGCCTCCAAGGGCGGCGTGGTGAACCTGACGCGGGCGCTCGCGCTCGAGTGGGCGGCGGACAATGTCCGCGTGAACGCCGTGGCACCAACTTACGTGCGCACCGATCTCACGGTGCCGATCTTCTCGAACCCCGAGCTGCTGAAGAGCGTGATGGCGCACACCCCGCTCGGCCGCCTTCCCGAGCCGGAAGAAATCGCCGCGGCGATCGTTTACCTTTGCAGTCCCGCCGCGAAATGCATTACGGGGATCACTCTTCCGGTCGATTCCGGCTATCTCGCCCGTTGATCCGGTAACCATCGTCGAAGAGCAGTTGCGATGGCTGTTGATCGAGTAGACTTTGCTGCACGATGAGGATCGCGCTCGCCATTGCCGTTTTTCTGCTGCTCCTTCCCGCGCATGCCGCGACTGGCGGCAAGGGCAAGGGCAAGGGTTTCACGACCACCCCGTCCCCGGCTCATGCATCGACCGCGACCGGGCACGGCAACAGCACGCTGCGCACCGTGCGGGACCCGCGTCGCGCGCCCGAGCTCGATCCGGGCCGCAAGAT
>WNGA01023302.1_pt1 | contig 11312 bp, 8 predicted proteins | sample 5400061 | NCBI WGS metagenome assembly WNGA01 (sample SAMN13153366, study PRJNA577476) | soil metagenome | isolation source: 100 cm soil or saprolite under grassland replicate 2 | place: USA:California | collected 2016-06-15
CGAGCGCGACGCTCGAGGCCACGCCCGGACCGCGCATGCGCATCCGCGAGGTCGTGATCACGGGCACGGAGCACACGGATACGGGCACGGTGCGCAAGATGCTGTCCGTCAGGCCGCGCGACCTGTTTCGCCAGGACCGACTGTATCAGACGCAGCGCGATTTGTACGGCCTCGGGATGTTCCGCACCGTCAACGTGGTGCTCGCCGACTCGGGCCCGCCCGCCACCGGCGACTCCACCGTGGGCATCCTCGTGCGGGTCAGCGAGGCCCCCCGGCACCGGCTCCGTTTGGGGGGCGGCTACGGGACCCTCGACTGCTTCCGATTCCAGGCGGGGTGGACCGCGTACGACTTCCTGGGGGGCGCCCGCGCCCTGGATCTGACCGGCCGCCTCTCGAAGCTGGGCGTGGGGATCCCGGCGGACGCCGGGTTTGGGCGCAACGTGTGCCGCTTCCTCGAAGAGGACGCAACCTCGGACACGGTCAACTACGGCGTGGCGCTCACGCTGCGCCAGCCGGCGTTCCTGTCGCCGCGTCACACGGCGAGCCTGGGCGTCTTCGTCGAGCGACGCTCCGAATTCAGGGCGTACACGCGCCAGGCCGTGGGCGTGAACGCCGCCGTGACCTTCAACGCGCGCCGCGACGTCCCCGTGACGCTTGGCTACGGCTACTCGGTCGGCCGTACCACCGCGGAGGCGGCCGTGTACTGTATCCGCTTCCGGATCTGCGACGCGGCGGATCGTGAGCTGCTCGCGCGCTCCCACCCAGTGGGGGCGGTGACGGTGTCGGGGATCCGGGATCGGACGAACTCGGTGCTCGATCCGTCGGCGGGCAGCCTGGTGACGGCGGCACTCACGCATTCGTCGCCGATCGTGGGCTCGGACACGATTTACGACTTCAATCGGGCCCAGCTTGAGTTGGCGCGCTACCATCCGATCGGGCGCCGGGGCGTATTCGCCTGGCGCGTGCGGGGTGGCGCGATCGTCCCCGGCCGAGAGATCACCCTCTCCCAACAGCCCGTGCGCTTCGTCCCCCCCGACCAGCGCTTCTACGGCGGCGGTCCCAACTCGGTCCGCGGCTACGCCCGCAACGAGCTCGGGCCCCGCGTCTACGTCCGCGACATCGAGGTGCAGAACACGGACACGACGTACCACACCGAGGTGCGCGCCTCGCCCACCGGGGGTAACTCGCTGTTCGTGGCGAACGCCGAGTTGCGGTTCGCGACGCCCCTCTTCCCCGACCGGATGCGCGTCGCGCTGTTCGTCGACGCGGGACAGGTGTGGGAGCGGGGGGCGGACCAGCCCGCAACCGTCGGCGGCCTGCGCGTGACGCCGGGCGCGGGGGTCCGGTTCGCCACGCCGCTCGGGCCGGTGCGGCTCGACGCCGCGTACAACGGGTACCCGGCCGAGTCGGGTCCGGTGTACCTGCAGAACACCGGAGACAAGAGCCTGACGCGCGTGCCCGGCGTGACGTTCCGTCCCGGCCTGGAGCCGGGGTTCTGGCCGCGCGTGGTGGTGCAGCTCTCAGTAGGGCAGGCGTTCTGATGGTGCGCCGCTCGCTCGGGGTCGCGCTGTGGACGCTCGTCGGGGTGCTCGCCTGCTTCCTGGGCGCGCTGTCGGCGCTGGTCGGGACGGGAGCGGGGCGCAGGCTGCTCGCCCGCGCCGCGGAAGGCTCGCTGGGCCGGCTGTTCGCGGGAACGGTCGAAATCGGCGGCATAAGCGGGTCGCTGCTCACCGGGCTCACCCTGTCGCAAGTGCGGCTCTTCGACCCCGACACGACGCTGGTCGCCTGGCTGCCACGCGCCGACATCGCGTACAATCCGTTCGATTTCGCGGCCGGCCGCGTGGTGCTGTTCGAGTTCGACCTGTGGCAGCCGGTCATCAACCTCGTCCAGCACCGGAGCGGCAGGCTCAACATCGAGGAGCTGCTGCGGCTCGGGGGCGGGGGCCGCCCCGACACCGTACCCCACGGGCCGGCGACGCTCATCCTGTTTCGAAACGTGCGCATCCGGGACGGGAGCGTCACGCTGCGGCTCCAGGCGCCCAGGCCGGCGCCTGGAGACACGGCGCTGGAGATCGCCCACGGGCCCGACGGCCGGGTGCGCGTCCGCCGCTTCGCGCACCTCGATACGCGGCTCGCGGCGCTGCAGATCTCCTCGCCGCGCGAGCGGGGGATGCGGATCGACGTGACCCGGCTGGCGGTGGAGATCAGCGATCCTACGGTGCGGGTCGAGGACCTGGCCGGCCACCTGCGCGTGATCGGCGACACGCTCGAGGTGGATCTGGGACGGGTGCGCCTTCCCGGGTCCGCGCTCCGGGCGGCGCGGGGGCAGATCAGCTGGCCCCGCGACACCCTGCTCTACGCCCTCACGCTGCGCGCCGATTCGGCCACGCTGCGGGACTTCCGCTTCATTAATCCACGGTTCGCGGGAGCGGTGGGGAGCGGCGTACTCGCGGGCGGGGTGCGGCTGCGCTCCCACGGCGGGCGCGTGCTGGAGGTGGCGCTCACCCCGCTCCAGCTGGCGTACGGCGAGGGCACAGTCACGGGTCACCTCACGGCGCTCACGGTTGCGGACTCGGGGCTCGTCGCGCTCCGCGACCTCGATCTCGACGCGCGGGACTTCGATCTCGACTTCGCGCGCCCCTTCCTCGACACGCTCCCGTTTGCGGGGCGCTTGAGTGGGCGGACGGCGGCGACCGGGCCGCTGCGCGCGCTGGCGCTCGACGTGGATTGGGCGTTCCGGGATTCGCTCGTCCCGGAGTGGCCGGAGACGCTCATCCGAGGCCGGGGGGAGGTCGATCTGCTCGCGCCGGACGGCATCCGATTCCAGCCGTTTGCGGTCGAATCGGCGGCCGTGGATCTCGGCACCGTGCGGCGGCTCGTTCCGCCGGTCACGCTGCGCGGCCGGCTGGTGGCGGCCGGCACGCTCACGGGGCCGCTCCACAACGCGCAATTTGCCGGGACGCTCGTGCACCGCGACGGCACCCGGCCACCCAGCCGGATCGCGGGCACGGTGCGGCTCGACAGTCGCGCCGACACGCTGGGGGTGTACGCCGACGTGACGGCCGACTCGCTGTCGTTTGAGGGGCTCAAGGGAAGCTTCCCGGCGCTGCGGCTCCACGGGGCGGTCGCAGGGCCCGTGACGCTCGCCGGGACGCCTGCCGCGCTCCGGACCCATGCGGAGCTGCACTCGGTGAGCGGGGGCGGCGCGCTGGCCGGCGACGGGGTGCTGTTGCTGGGGCTGCCTCGCTACGGCGTGCGGGACTTTACGCTGCGGGCACGGGACCTGGACCTCGCGCGCTGGCTCGACGGCGGCCCCGCGTCGCGGCTGGCGCTCACCGTGCGCGGCAGCGTGGGTGGGGACAGCGTCACGCCGCCCACGGGCGCGCTCGCGGCCGCGCTCGCACCGTCGCTGTTCGCGGGTACGGCGCTCGATTCGGGCGCCGCGTGGGTGCGGTTCGCGGATCGCCGCTTGTACGTGGACTCGCTGCGCCTGGCCCAGCCGGGTCTGATCACCACCGGGTCGGGCTCGCTCGGCTGGTCCCGCGGCACGCGCGGCGCGCTGGCGCTCGATTTCGACGCCGACAGCCTGACCTCGCTCGATTCGCTCGTGAGCTGGCTCGCCGGAAGTGAGTTCGGGGCGGACGGCACGGCGCACCAGAGGGCCCTCGCCGGCGCCGCCCGGGTGCTCGTCACGCTCGAGGGGTCGCTCGATTCTCTGGGGTTCGAGGCACGCGCCAACGTGTCGCGCCTGCAGTGGCGCGGCTGGGACGTGCTGGGTGGGCGCGGGCGCGTCGCCTACCGGCCGGGGCCGGTCCCCGCGTTCGCGGTCGAGGCGACGCTCGATTCCCTGAGCCAGGGTCGCTTCGGGTTCGGGGCGGCGACGGTGGCGGTTGGGGGGACGCGCGATTCGCTCACGTGGTTCGCGCGCTCGCGCATGGGCGAAGGCGGCGCGCTGCTCGCGGGAGGCCGCTTCAGCCGCCAGCGGGATGCGCGCTCCGACACGAGCGGCGTCGTGACCGTGGGCATCGACTCCCTCGCGCTGCACCTGCCCGGGGACGCGTGGGTGCTCGAGCGCCCGGCCGAGCTCACGATCACCGACTCGGCGGCGCGCGTGAGCCGCCTCGAGCTGCGGAGCGTGTACGGCTCCGGCCGGCTCGCGCTCGAGGGCGACCTTCCGCGACTTCCGGGCGCCGTTCCTGGACGGCACCTTCGAGTACGGGGCGCAGCGGCTGGACGCGGAGCTCCACGTGTGGCGCTCCGGCCAGCCGATCCTGTACGTGCAGGGCCATCTACCGCTCGACCTCTCGCTCGTCCCGGTGAAGCGGCGGCAGCTCCCGGACACGCTGTGGGTGCGGGTGACGGCGGACAGCGTGGATCTTTCGGTGCTCGAAGCGGCGACTCCCGCGCTGCGGCGGGTGGGGGGCGTTTTCTCGGCGGACCTGGGGATCGCCGGGACGTGGGACACGCCGCGGTTGCGCGGGACGCTCGCGATCGCGGACGCGGCGGCGACCATCCCCGCGCTGAACGTCCGCTACGAGCACATCACCGGCAGCCTCGCGCTCTCGGGGGACACCATCGCGATCCGCTCGCTCTCGGCGCAGAGCGACAAGGGGCGCGCCGACGTGACCGGCGTGGTGCGGCTGGCGCAGCTCACTCGCCCGGTGCTCGACGTGCAGATCGCCGCCGACCAGTTCAAGGCGCTGGACCTCCGCAACAACGTCACCATCACGGCGAGCGGGCGGCTGGCGCTCTCGGGACCGGTGCTCGGGGCGACGCTCACGGGCCGCGCGAAGGTGACGTCGGGCGTGCTCTATTTCGCCGACCTCGTCCAGAAGCGGATCGTCAATCTCGACGAGCTGGTCGACACGTCGCTGGCGTCGATCATCGCGCAGCAGCGCCTCGGGCCCGAGTTCCAGAACGTGTTCCTCGACAGCCTCACGGTCGAGGAGCTCGAGCTCGAAATGGGAAGCGACGTGTGGCTGCGCTCCAACGAGGCGAACATTCAGCTCAGCGGGACGGCGCGCCTGAGCAAGCGGCGGAACCTGTATCTCGTGAGCGGCACCCTGCAGGCGGTGCGCGGCACCTACCGGCTGAAGGTGGGGCCGGTTACCCGCGAGTTCGTGGTGCGGCAGGGGACGGTGAGATACTTCGGCACGCCCGACCAGGATGCGACGCTCGACATCGAGGCGACGCACGTCGTCCATCCCGTGCCGACGCGGAGCCAGCCCAGCTCCCCTGACATCACGGTCGTGGCGCACATCACCGGGACCCTGCTCGTGCCCCACGTGACGCTGCAGGCGGAGAAGCTCGACCTGTCGCAGACCGAGGTGATCTCGTACGTGCTGTTCGGCAAGAGCAGCGTGGACCTGGGGGGGGCGGGTGACCAGGGCGGCATCGCCGACCGAACCGCGCTGCTCCAGAGCTTCGCCTCGGTGCTCTCGGGCGAGATCGAGCAGACCATCGTGTCCGGCGGCGTGCCGGTGGACTACCTGGAGATCCGCCCGACGATCGCGGGCGGCGGCGTGCAGGGCGATCCCCTGCTCGGGTGGCAGTTCGCGGTGGGCCGGCAGCTCGGGCCGAAGACGTTCGTGGTGCTGAACGCGGGCTTTTGCGAGGGGCGGCAGGTGGGCGTGCGCAACACGCTGGGGCTGTCGCTGCAGTTCCGGATCAGCCCCGAGTGGCGGACCGAAGCGAGCGTCGAGCCGGTCCAGACATGCACCGATCTGGGCACCGACGCCGGCATCGTGACCCGGCAGGTGGGGTTCGACGTTTTCTGGGAAAAGCGCTACTAGGAGATGACCCGAGCCCTGCTGATCACCAATCCGGCGGCGGCGCGCACCCACGCTCGCGCCGTGACCGCGATCCGGGACACGTTGCGGGGCGGCGGGTGGTCGGTCGAGGTGCTTGCCACCGCGCAGTCGGGCGATGCGCGCCGCTTCGCCGAGCAGGGACGGGTCCAGGGCGTCGACGTGTTCGTGTGTTACGGCGGCGACGGCACCGCGATGCAGATCGCGGCGGGCGCCGTGGGCAGCGGCATCCCGCTCGGGCTCGTGCCCGGCGGGACGGGGAACCTGCTGGCCGGCAACCTCCGGCTGCCCCGGAGGCCGACGGCCGCGGCCCGGGTGATCCTCACGGGGACGCCGCTGCCCATCGACCTCGGCGTGGTGGAGCGCCGCGACGGCACGCACTATTTCGCGGTGTGCTGCGGGACGGGCTTCGACGCCCGGCTCATGGCCGCCACGGGAACCGCCGAGAAATCGCGCTGGAAGATGGCCGCCTACGTGGGGCGCGCCCTGGCCGCGCTGCCCGGCGTGACGAGCCCGCGCCACCGGGTCACCGTGGACGGCGCGACCCGCGAGCTGGCGGCGGCGATGGTCCTGATCGCGAACTGCGGCGAGCTCGTCCCACCGTTCCTCCGGCTGTCCGACGACGTCGCGCCCGACGACGGCTGGCTCGATGTGGTGGCGCTCACGGCCGAGGGACCGCTGGAGAGTCTGGCCGCGTTCGCCGCTCTGCTGCGCCACCGCCGCCGCCCCAGCGATGGCTCCCCGCGTGTGTGGTTCGGGCGCGGCCGCGCGGTGCGGGTCGAAGTGCTCGAAGGCCCGCCGCGGCCGATGCAGCTGGACGGTGAGCCGCGGGGCGATACGCCGTTTGAAGCGCGCGTGCTGGCCGGGGCCCTCCCCGTGATCGTGGACCCGTTGACGGCGGCTGGCCGCACGCGGCGGCATGGCTGACACCCTCCTGCTCATCGACGACGATCCCGATGTGCTGCGGGGGATCGGTGACTACTTCGAGCGGCTCGGCTACGAGGTCGCGCGCGAGGCGACGGGCGAGGCGGGCGCGGAGGCCTACGAGCGCCTCCGGCCGACGGTGGTCATCCTCGACCTCCACCTGCCCGACGCCGGTGGGCTGGACATCCTCGAGCGTCTGCGCGCGCGGAGCGCCTCGGTGATCCTCCTCACCGGCCAGGGCGACATCGAGACGGCGGTGCGCGCGATGCAGCTCGGCGCCGAGCATTTCCTGACCAAGCCGGTCGACCTGGCCCATCTCGCCGCGGCCACGGCGCGCGTCGCCGAGAAGGTCCGCCTCGCGCGCGAGAACGCGCTGCTGCGCGGCCGGCATCACCTGGCCGACGGGCTCGAGTCGCTCGGCGTCTCGCCCGTGATGCGGGAGCTCACCCGCCAGATCGAGCTGCTCGCGCAGAGCGACAAGACCGTCGCGCTGCTCACCGGCGAGCGTGGCACCGGCAAGGGATGGGTGGCGCGCAGCATCCACCGGCTCAGCCCCCGGGCGGCGGCGCCGCTCGCGGAGATGAACTGTGGCGGCCTGTCGCCGACCTCGGTGGACTCGGAGCTGTTCGGCCACGAAACCGGCGCGTTCACCGAGGCGCGGGAGCGCAAGCAAGGCCTGTTCGAGCTGGCCGACGGCGGCACCGTCTTCCTCGACGAGATCGCCGAGCTCGCGCCCGAGCTGCAGCCCAAGCTGCTCAAGCTCCTGGACCAAAACACGTTCCGGCGGCTGGGCGGAACACGCGAGCTGGCGGCCGACGTGCGGCTCATCACGGCCACGAACCGCGACCTGCAGGCGGAGGTGCAGGCGGGGCGGTTCCGCGAGGACCTGCGCTACCGGCTCGGCGTGCTGCCCATCCACCTACCGGCTCTGCGGGAGCGCCCGCGCGAGGACCGGCTGGCGCTGCTCAGCCGCATCCTCGCGGGCCTCACGAGCGAGCTGCCCGGTTGCCCCGGCGTGTGCACGTCCGAGGCTCTCGATCGGCTGTTGTCCGCCCCCTGGCCGGGCAACGTGCGCGAGATGCGCAACGTGCTCGAGCGCGCCATGATCCTGGCCCAGGGCGCGCCGGCCATCGGGGTGGAGCACCTGCCGGCCGACCTCCGGAAGGGGACCGGGGGCACGGAGCGGCGCCACGCGCCCGTGACCCTGGCCGACGTGGAACGCCAGCAGATCGAGCGCGCCCTCAAGTTCCACGACGGCAACCGCACGCGCGCCGCCCGGGAGCTCGGGATTTCGCGGGCGACGCTGATCAATAAGATTAAAGTCTACGGGCTCGACCTCTGAGGCGGATATGACGGAGAAGCCGAAGCTGATGGAGCACGACGGCATGACCTGCCGCTACTGCGGCAACGAGGAGCGCGCCTCGGAGGGCTACCCCTGCGCGGACTGCGGCACGTTCATCTGCCTGATCTGCTCGTTCCGCGGCGTCACGCGCTGCAAGGCGTGTGAGGAGAAGGCCAAGGCCTCGCGCCGGGCCTAGCCGCGCCGCTTCCGGATTTCGCGCGTGATTTCTTCGGGCGTAGTGCCGAGCTGGGTCGCGAGCTTCTTGACCGCCGCGTCCGCGCCGGGCCATTTGTCCGCCACGTGCGCCAGCGCATCGAGCGCGATTTCCTCGACCACGGTCGTCCGCTCCTCCACGTCGCGGGTCCGCACGGCCACCTCGCGCGCCAGCCACTGCTCGAGCCCGCGCCGGTCGACCTCCAGCTGCCGCAAGCGCAGCGCGCTCTGCAGCGACAGCTCCAGCTCGTCCAGGTCCACCGGCTTGATGAGGTAGTCGTAGGCGCCGAGCTTCAGGCATTCGATGGCGGTGCGGGGCTCGTCGATCGCCGTGAGCATGATGATGGCGAGATCGGAATCGGCGGCCAGCGCCTTGGGGACCAGCTGGAGGCCCGTCATGTTGGGCATGCGGATGTCGGAGAGCATGGCGTGGGGCTGGTCGCGCGCCTGGCGATCGAGCGCCTCGACACCGCTCGCGGCCTGGAGCACGCGGTAGCCGAGGCGGGTGAGGAAGCGGTCGAGGGCCTGGCGGATCCCGTCTTCGTCGTCCACCACCAGGACGGTGGTGGGGGCGGATGGCAGGTCGGTCTTGGTCATGGGGCTAACGTACGCGCCCTCCACAACCCGAGCAAGCATCGCTATCTTCGCGCTCCCATGGCTGTCTCCGCGCCCGCCCCATCCAGTCTCGCCGCCGTGCCGGGTATCACCGTCGGGCACTGGACCGACCTCGCACGGGCGACCGGCTGCACGGTGGTGCTCGCTCCCGAGGGCGGGATGCGCGGGGCCTGCGCGATGCGCGGCCGGGCCACCGGCACCCGGGAGCTCGACGCGCTCAACCCCCGGCACGTCGTGCCGCGCATCGACGCCATCCTCCTCACGGGCGGCTCGGCCTACGGGCTCGGCGCGGCCGACGGGGTGATGCGCTGGATGCGCGAGCGCGGCCGGGGATTTCCCGTCGGGCCCGCGGGGGTGGTGCCGATCGTGCCCACCGCCGTGATCTTCGACTTTGATCTCGCGCCCGGCTCGAAAGCGGACCGCTGGCCCAGCGCGGAGGACGCCTACGGCGCCTGCAGCGCCGCGTCGGCGGAGGTCGCCGAAGGCTCGGTCGGCGCGGGGACCGGCGCCACCGTGGGGAAGGCCCTCGGGCCGCGCGGCGCGATGAAGGGCGGCGTCGGCACCTGGGCGGTGAGGGCCGGACCGGACGGGGACGGGGGCGTCATCGTAGGCGCGCTGGTCGTCCTGAATGCGGTCGGCAACATCGTCGACGCGAGCGGCCGCGTCCTCGCCGGCGCGCGCGGCGCGGACGGCAAGTTCGTGGACGCGCTCGAGTACCTGGCGGGGGGCGGCGCGCCGTTCGGCGCGACGGCCAGCGGGGGGGGCGAGGGGCACGGGGGGCACAACACGACGCTCGCCGTCGTCGCGACCAACGCAAGGTTCGACCGCGTGATGCTCGAGGGGCTCGCGCACGCGGCGGGCGACGCCCTCGCGCGCCGCATCGTGCCCTATGGTACGATGTTCGACGGCGACGTCGTCTTCGCGGTGAGCGCCGGCGCCGCGGCGCCCGCGACGCCGCTCCAGGTCGAGGCGCTCGCGGCGCTGGCGGTGCCGGAGGCCGTGGAGCGGGCGGTGCGCCGCGCGCGCGGCATGCGGGACATTCCGGGATTGGCGGACGGGTGAACCGGAGGTCCTCCACAACCTCCCGCGGCGCATGAAAGATCGTCTCGAGCGCGACGTCTCCGACGTCGCCCGCAAGTGGGTCCCCGACCCGCGGCTCGGCGCATTCGAGGTCACCGTAAAGCCGGGGGCGCTGGCGGGCTGCACCACGAGCCGGGATGCCCTGGCGGCATTGCGCCGCATCGCCGCAGACGCCGGCGTCGCCGACGACATCCGCCTGCTTCCGGACGCCACGGTGGGCGACAAGCCAGCGGCAGTGGTGACCGCGGCGCTCGCGCCCCTGCTGCGCGACCCGCGCCCCAGCGCCGAGCGGGTCAGCGAGGCGCTGCACGGGGAAACGCTCGCTGTGCTGGAGCGCCGCGACGCCTGGCTGCGGGTGCGCGCGGCCGACGGATACCACGCCTGGACCCATGCGGGCCACATCGCCCTCGGCCCGAGCGATTGGGCCGACGACTGGAGCGAGCGGGCCACCGCGCGCGCGCTCGGTGCCGAGCTGCGGGGCGACGGCGCCCGTTTCCGGCTTGCCGTCGGCGCCCGGGCGGCGGCGCGGCGCAGCGGGCAGGTGGAGACGGCGGACGGCCGGGTGTGGGAGCTGGCCGCGGGCGTGCTGCGGCCCGACCCGGAAGCACGCGCAGACGCGGGCCTCGTCGCGCCACCCGAGTGGGCGCTGCGCTGGTTTTCGGGCGCGCCGTACCTGTGGGGCGGCCGCACGGAATGGGGCATCGACTGCTCGGGGCTGGTGCAGGCGACGTACGCGGCGCGCGGCGTGCCGCTGCCGCGGGACTCAGACCAGCAGGCGGGCGCGGGGCGGGACGTGCCGATCGACCCGACCGGCGCGGGGTACGTGGCGGGAGACCTCCTGTTGTTCGCCGACGGCGCGCGCGTCTCGCACGTGGCCCTGTGGGCCGGCGCCGGCCGCATCGTGCACGCGGCGCTGTCGCGCGGCGGCGTCGTCGCGGACGACCTGTTCGGCGACGCGCCCGCGGCACAGCGGCTGCGGGACTGCCTGGTGGCGGTGCGACGGGTGGAAGAGGGCGGTCAGGCGGTCGGCCGGTCGGGCGGTCGGTAACTACAAGCACGTCGTGCTCTTCTGACCGCCTGTCCGCCTGTCCGCCCGACCGCCTGACCGCCCATTTTTTGTCCGCCTGTCCGCCCGACCGCCTGACCGCCTATTTTTGTCCGATGAAGCTCGTCCTCTTCGACATCGACGGCACCCTGCTGTGGACCGACGGCGCGGGCCGGCGGGCGATCCATCGCGCGCTGCTCGCGGAAATGGGCACCGCGGGGCCGATCGAGACGTACCGGTTCGACGGCAAGACCGATCCCCAGATCGTGCGCGAGCTGCTGGCGCT
>WNGA01011856.1_pt1 | contig 11310 bp, 10 predicted proteins | sample 5400061 | NCBI WGS metagenome assembly WNGA01 (sample SAMN13153366, study PRJNA577476) | soil metagenome | isolation source: 100 cm soil or saprolite under grassland replicate 2 | place: USA:California | collected 2016-06-15
CCAGGCGTTGCGCCGCGCGCTCAGGGGAAGCCGCGCGGCGGCGGCGATGCTCCTCACCCTCGGGGTGATCCTCGTCCTCATCGGACCCGCCTCGTTCCTGGCCGTGGCCTTCACGCGGCAGGCCACGGATCTGGTCGCGCGCCTGCAAGCCGCCGCCGGCGAGTACCACATGGTCCGGCTGAGCGACCTCTTGCGCGTCCCCGTCATCGACCGGGTCATCCGGTGGGCCGAGTCGGTGACGCCGATCACCGCCGATCAGATCGAGGGCTGGTTCGTGAACGCGGCGAAGACGCTCCTCGGCCTGCTCGTGTCCAGCAGCGGCGCCATCGTCGTCGAAGCCCTCGGCACCCTGGTCGGTCTCATCGTGATGATCTTTCTCCTCTTCTTCTTCCTGCGCGACGGCGAGGAGATGCTGCAGCGCGCGCTCGTCCTGATCCCCCTGGACGCCGAGCGCCAGGCGCACCTCGTCCAGCACCTCTCGGCGGTGACGCGGGCGGTGGTGTTCGGCTCGCTGCTGACCGCGCTCGTCCAGGGAACGCTCGTGGGCATCGCCTTCGCGCTGGTCGGGCTCCCCTCGCCCGTGGTCTTCGGCGGCCTCGCCGCCCTCGCCGCGCTCGTGCCGCTCGCGGGATCGGCGCTCGTGTGGGCCCCGGGCGCCGGCGCGCTGGCGTTCCATGGCCGCTGGGGGGCGGCGATCTTCGTCGTCCTGTGGGGCGTGATCGTCATCTCCTCCGCCGACAACATCATCCGCCCGCTCTTCATCTCCGGCCGCGCCCGGATCACGACGCTCCCGGTCTTCCTCGGCCTCGCCGGGGGGCTCAGCGCCTTCGGGCCGATCGGCATCGTGCTGGGGCCGGTGATCGTCGCGCTCGTCCTCGCGCTGCTCCGGTTCGCCGAGGAGTCGCTGTCCCGCGAGCCGGTGGCGCCGGGCTGAGATCCGGGGATGCCATTTAGCTAAATCCGGAGTGGACTGCGACGCGATCCACGCGAGCACGGCGGCACGCTACCACGGCCGCCGCCGGATGCCGCTCGCCTGCCCGCGGCCGCCGCGCTATAGTGCTGACGTCCGGGCCATGGAGACCGGGACGGATGCTCGTTCGCCCGCACGATCGCTTCTCGTCCGAGGTCAGGCTCACGCGCTCGATGGTGGCCGAGTTCGCCCGCCTCGCCGGCGACGACAACCCGATCCATCACGACGCCGCCTTCGCGGCGACCACGCGTTTTCAGCGTCCCATCGCCAGCGGCACCCAGACGACCGCGCTGCTCCTCGGATTGACCGCGTCCCATTTTTCCCGGGGCGCCTCCATGGTCGGCCTCGAGTACTGGGTGCGGTTCCGCCGTCCGGTCTTTGCCGACGAGACGATCCGGCTGGAGTGGCTCGTGATCAAGGTCACGCCCAGCGCTCGCCTCGGCGGAGACATCGTGGACCTCCGGGGCCGCGTGCTGGGCGAGGACGGTCGAACGGCCGTGGGAGCGAAGGGCCGCCTGCTGGTGACCGAGCGCCTGTGAGCAAGGTATAGTGACGCCATGACAGCCTTCCCCCTCGCGCTCGACGGCATCCGGGTCATCGATCTCTCGCGCGTCATCGCCGGGCCCTGGTGCGGCGCCCTGCTCGCGGACCTGGGCGCCGACGTCATCAAGGTCGAGGACACCGGCAGCGGCGACGAGTCGCGCACGTGGCCGCCCTACAAGGACGGCGAGGCCGCGGCCTACCTGCTCTTCAACCGCAACAAGCGCGGCATGACGCTCGATCTCAAGGCGCCGGCGGGGGCGGAGGTCGTGAAGGCGCTCGTCCGCACGGCCGATGTCGTCGTCGAGAACTTCCGGACCGGCACCATGGAGGGCTTCGGGCTCGGCTATGACGTGCTGGCCGGGATCAACCCGCGCCTGATCTACTGCTCCGTCTCGGCGTTCGGCCGCACCGGCCCGCGCAAGGACAGCGCCGGCTACGAGGCGCTGCTGCAGGCGTTCAGCGGGATCATGTCCATCACCGGCGAGCCCGGCGGCCCGCCCGTGCGCTCCGCCGTCTCCTTCCTCGACCTGACGACCGGGGTCCTGTGCGCCCTCGGGGTCTGCGCGGCCATCCTCCAGCGGGAGCGCACCGGCCTGGGCCAGCGCGTGGACGGCTCGCTGCTCGAGACGGCGGTGAGTCTCCTCGCCTACCACGCGGAGGGGTATCTCCTGGCCGGCGTCGTCCCCAAGCCGCTCGGCTCCGGGCACCCGTCGCTGTCGCCCTACCGCAACTTCCGCTGCAAGGACGGGCAGTGGATCTTCATCGCCGCCGCCAATGACCGCTTCTGGCAGAAGCTCACGCGCGCGCTCGGCCTGGACTGGATGGCGAGCGATCCGCGCTTCGCGGTCAACCAGCAGCGGGTGGCGCACCGCAGGGAACTGGAGGCCATGCTGGAGGAGCTCATCGGCGGGTACGACCGCGAGCCCCTGCTCAAGCTGCTCGAGGAGGCCGACGTGCCGGCCACGCCCGTCAACACCGTGGACCAGGTGATGAACGATCCGCAGACGATCGAACGCGGGATCGTCCAGCGCGCCGTGCACCCCCGCCTTGGCGAGATTCCCGTGGTCGGCACCCCGCTCAAGTTCTCGCGCATGACGCCCGGCGTGCGACAGGCGGCGCCCCTGCGCGGCGAGCACACGGACAGCATCCTCGCCGAGTGCGGCTACTCGGCCCCGCAGATCAGCGAGCTGAGGGAGAAGCAGGTCATCCTGTAGGCGGGTGTTCCTGGGCACGCCGTGATCCTCCTCGAGCGTCTCGGCGAGCTGTTTCCCCAGGCCTCCCGGCGCAGCCTCAAGCAATGGCTCGAGCGGGGACGGGTGGAGGTGAACGGCCACGTCGTCCGGGAGGGCAGGGCCAACGTCGGGGCGGCGGACCGGGTCACTCTCGGCCGTCACGGCGCGGCTCCCTTCCCGCCCGCCCTCGGGCTCGTCTTCGAGGACGAGGATCTCCTCGTGATCGACAAGCCTCCCGGCCTCCTGACCATCGCCACCGAGCGCGAGCGTGAGCGCACCGCGTACCGGCTGCTCCGGGACTATCTCCGGGCCGGACAGCCGCCGCGCCGGCCCTTCATCGTCCACCGGCTGGATCGCGAGACCTCAGGCCTCCTCGTCTTCGCCAAGTCGATCCGGGCCAAGCGGCGCCTTCAGGCACAGTTCGAGGCCCGCGAGGTGGAGCGCATCTATGTGGCGGTGGTGGAGGGGCGGGTGGGCGATGACCAGGGCGTCCTCGCGAGCCGCCTCGTCCAGGATCGCGGGCTGCGCGTCCGCGCGGGCGCGGGCGGCCGGGACGCCATCACCCATTACCGGGTGCGCGAGCGCCGCCGCGATACGACCGTCCTGGAGCTCAGCCTGGGCACCGGGCGCCGTCACCAGATCCGGGTGCAGCTCGCGGACCTCGGCCATCCCATCGTCGGCGATCGAACCCATGGGAGCCGGTCGGACCCCCGCGGTCGCCTCTGGCTGCACGCGAGCCGGCTCGGCTTCGTCCACCCCGAGAGCGGGAAGCGGGTGCGCTTCGAGAGCGCGGCGCCCGCCGCCTGGGTATAATCGCGTCGTTTCGCCGGCCGCTCAATCACCCTGGCCTCTCCCCCGGGGGAGAAGGACGACCACAGGAGGCGTCATGGCCGCATCGCCGTTCTCGATCGAAAACAAGGTCGCCATCGTGACGGGAGGGGGCGTGGGCATCGGCCGCTCCATCGCGCTCGAGTTCGCCCGCGCCGGCGCCGACGTCGTCGTCGCCAGCCGCAAGCTGGAGAACCTCGAGCCCGTCGCCGCCGAGATCAAGAAGCTCGGCCGCCAGTCCCTGGCCATGGCCGTCGACGTGCGGCAGGAGGACGCCGTGAAGGAGCTGGTGGAGCGGACGGTCAAGGACCTCGGGCGGCTGGACATCATGATCAACAATGCCGGCGCCTCGTTCCGCGCCAGGCCGGAGGACATCTCGCCCAACGGCTGGAACGCGGTCGTGAGCATCAACCTCAACGGCGTCTTCTTCGGCTGCAAGTGGGCCGGCCGCCAGATGATGGCCCAGGGCGGCGGAGTCATCATCAACATCTCCTCCGTCGCGGGCGTCCACGGGGCGATGATGATGGCGCACTACGGCGCCGCCAAGGCGGCGGTGATCAACTTCACGCGCACGCTGGGCATGGCGTGGGGACGGAAGAACATCCGCGTCAACTGCATCGCCCCCGGCCCCGTGGAGACGGAGGGCTACATGGATGTGCTCACCAGCCAGGACCCGAGCGCGGCCAAGAAGGCCTACGACACCGTGGCCAGCCGGGTGGGCATGGGGCGCTGGGGCAAGGTCGAGGAGATCGCCTACCCGTGCATCTTCCTGGCCTCCGACGCCTCCGCCTTCATGACCGGCGCCACCATCATCGTGGACGGCGGCCCCCCACCCCAGCTCGGGGAGGGATGATCGCCATTCGTCGACATCTACTGCCGCTGGGTGCGCGGCGACAAGGGCGGCGAGTCGGGGACCCTCCTCGGCGCGTGGCTGAAGGCGCGCGGCAACGACGCTGCCCTGCTCAGAATCATCAGGGATCGGGCTTCGCCCGTCGGAGCCTGGCCGCGTCAGCAATGTCCTTCGGTCGGCCGGCGGCCTCCTTGTTCCTCAGCAGTGCGGCTCTCCCTATGAAGCCGACCGGCCGACCATCCACCTCTGCCAACACGCGCGACGCCCACGCCTCGTCGAACGTGACGCCGGAGAGCTCCGTCAAGACGTCGATCCGCCGGGGCGGGAGACCGATCTGGTAGACCGTCCCCGAGCGGGTGAAGTCAGCCGGCGTCACGCCGGCCGACTCGAGCGGAGCACCGAAGCGGGCCAGCGCATCGAACACGCGTCCAGCGTTCGCCGAGCTCGGACGGATGAACAGGTCGATGTCGCCGCTGGCGCGGGGAGCGCCGTGAAAGGCCAGCGCGTAGGCCCCGACGACCACGAACTCGACGTCGGCATCGGCGAACAGGACGAGCAGGTCTCGAAAGTCCTCATGCAACCCCTCAAGCGTCATCGTCGTCGGGTGGGGGCGTTCCCGGACGGAAGAGCCGGGCAGGGATGCTTCGGCGCTCGTAACGAGGCATGGGCCGCCCGGCGACCTTCCACGCCGCCTCGGCCAGGAACCACATCATCGCGATCCGCTCGACGGGTGTCGTCACCTCCGAGAGATCGTCCGGTGGCTCCTCACCCAGCCGGAAGCCGGCGATCGGCCACGTCGCCCTGGCCGCCCGTCTCCGCTCCCTCGCCTCGCGGGGATCGATTGCCATCGACTCGATTCTAGCCCAGATCGCTCAGCGGCCCGCGGTCGCTTTCGCCGCCCGGTGAGATTTGCATACTTCTGGTAGACAAGACGGCGATACCGTGATGACAGACCCCCATTTGCCCGGCTCCATGTCTTCCGCGTATACTGCCTGCATCCGTCCCGGAAAGGAGCCCCGTCATGAGAGAAGCCGTCGTCGTCGCCAGCTCGCGGACCCCGCTCGCCAAGTCCTTCCGAGGGTCGTTCAACCTGACACGTCCCGATGACCTGGCCGCCCACTGCATCCGGGACGCGCTGGGGAAGGTCCCCCAGCTCGATCCGGCCGAGATCGAGGACGTGATCCTGGGCTGCGCCCAGCCCCACGGGCCCCAGGGGACCAATGTGGCGCGCGTCGCGGCGATCCGCGCGGGCCTGCCGGCGTCGGTCGCGGGCACTACCGTCAACCGCTTCTGCTCGTCGGGGCTCCAGGCCATCGCCATGGCCGCCCACGAGATCATGCTGGGTGGCGCGGACGCGGCCATCGGGGGCGGGGTGGAGAGCATCACGATGATGAAGCGCGACAACGACCCGAACCCGTGGGTGCAGGAGCGGAAGCCCGGCATCTACATGGTGATGGGCGACACGGCGGAGGTCGTGGCCAAGCGCTACAAGATCACGCGCCAGATGCAGGACGAGTACTCGCTCCTCTCCCAGCAGCGCATCGCGCGTGCCCAGCAGGACGGCCTCCTCAAGGAAGAGCTGGCGCCGCTCCAGGTGGTCCGGGGCATCGTGGACAAGAAGACGGGCGAGATCGTCGGCAAGGAGGACTACTACGTCGACAAGGACGAATGCAATCGTCTCGACACGACGCTCGAAGGGCTGCTGGCGCTGCCGGCCCACTTCGACAAGACGAGCGGGCAAGGCAGCGTCACCGCCGGCAACTCGTCCCAGCTCTCCGATGGCGCCTCCGCCACGCTCCTGATGTCCATGGACCGCGCCAGGGCGCTCGGCGTCAAGCCCAAGCTCGTCTTCCGGGGGTTCGTGGTGGCGGGCTGCGAGCCGGACGAGATGGGCATCGGTCCCGTGTTCGCCGTGCCCAGGCTCCTCGAGCGCCACGGGCTCAAGATCAGCGACATCGACGTGTGGGAGCTGAACGAGGCCTTCGCCTCCCAGGTCGTGTACTGCCGCGACCGGCTCGGCCTCGACCCCGCCAAGCTCAACCCCAACGGGGGCTCCATCTCGATCGGCCATCCCTTCGGCATGACCGGCTCGCGGATGGTCGGCACCATCGCCAACGAGATGCTGCGCCGGAAGGCGCGCTACGGCGTGGTGACGATGTGCATCGGCGGCGGCCAGGGGGCGGCGGGGCTGTTCGAAGCGTGCAACTAGACTTCGACCGCGTCATCGACCGGCGCCGGACAGAGAGCAACAAGTGGCACAAGTATCCCCCCGACGTCCTCCCGCTCTGGGTGGCCGACATGGACTTCCGCTCGCCGGAGCCCGTCATCCGCGCGCTCCGCGAGCGCGTGGAGCACGGGGTGTTCGGCTACGGCGTCGAGCAGCCCGAGTTCTACGAGGTCTTCCTCGACCGGCTCCAGACGCGCTACGGGTGGCGCGTGTCGCCCGAGGCGATCCTGGTCATCCCCGGCGTCATCCCCGGCTTCAACCTCGCCGCGCGGGCCCTGACGGCGGCCGGCGACGGGCTCCTGCTCCAGACGCCCGTGTACCCGCCCATCGGGCGCGTCCCCGACAACGTCGGGCTGACCTCGGACGAGATGCAGCTCGAGCTCCAGCCGGACGGGCGCTACGCGATCGACTTCGAGCGCTTCGAGGCCGCGATCGGGGAGCGGACGCGGATGTTCCTCCTCTGCAATCCGCACAACCCGGTCGGGCGCGTCTTCCGGAGGGATGAGCTCGAGCGCATGGCCGAGGTCTGCCTCCGGCGCGGGCTCCTGATCTGCGCGGACGAGGTCCACTGCGAGCTCACGTTCTCGCGGCAGCGGCACGTGCCCATCGCCTCGCTCGACGCCGAGATCGCCGCCCGCACCATCACGCTGATGGCGCCGAGCAAGTCCTTCAACCTGCCGGGGCTCAAGTGCGCGGTCGCCATTATCCCGAACGCGTCCCTGCGCGAGAAGTTCGTCGCCGCCCAGCTCGACCTGGTGCGGGCCGTCAACGTCCTCGGCTACACCGCCGCCCTCGCCGCCTACCGCGACGGCCAGCCGTGGCTCGACGCGCTGTTGCGGTACCTCGAGGCCAACCGCGACTTCGTGGTCGAGTACGCGCGGTCGAAGCTGCCCGGCGTCCGCGCGGCCTCGCCGGAGGCGACCTATCTGGCCTGGCTCGATTGCCGCGAGGCCGACCTGCCGGACAGCGACCCGTACACGTTCTTCCTCGACGAGGCGCGAGTCGCGCTGACCGACGGCAAGGCGTTCGGGCGCGGCGGCGCCGGCTTCGTCAGGCTCAACTTCGCCTGTCCCCGCGCCACCCTCGCCGAGGGGCTCGACCGCATGCGCCACGCCCTCGAGCGCCGGTAACACCCCGCCGCCGGGGCCCGCCCGGGGCTTACCCGCCGCATTTCTCATCTGCCCTTCATCCTCCTCTCATCCGCTCCTGGTAGCGTGGAGCTCTGCAGGGCGCGGCGCGCGCCCACGAGCGCCGCGCGGATCCGAAAGCCAGAGGCAGGCAGGTGAACGGGCTCAACGAGGAGTTGGCCGAGCTGAGGGGGCGCGGCCGGGCGTCCGGGAAGGATCACGAGTTCGCGGAGCTGACGCGACGCCTGGGGTTCGAGTACAACGGCATGATCCTCCATGAGTACTACTTCTCGAACCTGCGGGCCGGTGTCGATCCGAAGCCGGCCCCCGCGTCGAAGATCGCCCAGGCGCTCGTGGAGTCCTTCGGATCCGTGGAGCAGTGGCGGGCCGACTTCCATGCCATCGGCGGCATGCGCGGCATCGGGTGGGTGATCCTGTGCCAGGATCCCGTGACCTACCGTTTGACCAACCACTGGGTGACGCTGCACGAGGTGGGCGTGCCCGCCAGCTTCAAGCCCCTGCTGGTTCTGGACGTGTGGGAGCACGCGTTCATGCGCGACTACAAGGCCACCGAGAAGGGCCGCTACCTCGAGGCGTTCTTCCGGAACATCGACTGGCCGACGGTGGAGCGGCGGCTCCAGGATCCGGTGGCCGTCCGGCCGGCGGCGGCCGCGTAAGGAGGCTCGGAGGGGGAGGCTTCGCCCGCGTAGCGAAGCCTCCCCCCAGGACGCCGTGCGAGCTGCAGGACGGCCACGGGCTGGGCCCCGTGCGTCCGAGGCGAGCAATCCCGCCGTGCGAGCCGCAGGACGGCCACGGGCTGGGCCCCGTGCGTCCGAGGCGAGCAATCCGACGATCGCGCCGGCAAGGCCGGCGCTCGAACGCGGCGGCGGCGCGGCTCCCCGCCAGGGGGCGCGCCGCCGCCGGGGCCGGCCCCGAGGTCACGACAGGGTGATCGCCCCGTAGAGGCTCGAGCCGTTGCGGTGCAGGAGCACCAGGAGCGGAGTGCCCTTGGCGTGCTTGTCCACTAGGCGCCGGAGCTCGCTCACGCTCGCCACCGGCTGACGGTCCACCTCGACGATGACGTCACCGGCCTGGATGCCCGCGTTCGCCGCGGGGCTGCCGTCCTCGACGCCCTTCACGATCACGCCGCGGCTCTCGGGCAGCCCGAGCTCACGCGCCACCGCCGGCGTGACCGGCTCCACGCTGAGGCCGAGCGCCGGTTTCTCGCCGCCGGACTGCGCGGCGACTTTCCGTTCCGGCTCCTCGAGCTGCGTGATCTTGGCGTTGAGCGTCGCCGACTTGCCGTCGCGGAGCACGGTCACCGGCACCTCGCGGCCAATCGGCGTTTCAGCGACCACCCGCGGCAGCTCTTCGGACCGGGCGACCTTGCGCCCGTTGTACTCCGTGATCACATCGCCCCGCTTGAGCCCCGCCTTCTGGGCCGGCGAGCCGTCCACGACGGAGGCCACCAGCGCGCCCTGCGCGCTCGGCAGGCCAAAGCTCTTGGCCAGCTCAGGCGTCACCGGCTGGATCGACACCCCCAGCCACCCGCGCTCGACCCGGCCCGTCTGGGCGAGCTGGGTCACGACCGGCTTGGCCACGTTGACGGGGATCGCGAAGCCGATGCCGACGGAGCCGCCGCTCTGGCTGAAGATGGCGGTGTTGACCCCGATGGCCTGGCCCTGTCCATTGATCAGCGGCCCTCCGCTGTTGCCGGGATTGATCGACGCGTCGGTCTGGATGAAGTCGTCGTAGGGCCCCTCGCCGATCACCCGGCCGGTGGCGCTCACGATGCCGGTCGTCACCGTCTGCTCGAGCCCGAACGGGTTGCCGATCGCCATGACCGGCGCGCCCACCTGAAGCGCCGACGAGTCGCCGAGCGGGACCACGGGAAGGCCGGTCGCGTCGACCTTGAGCAAGGCCAGATCGGTCTTCGGATCGCGGCCGACCACCTTGGCCGACAGCTCCCGGCCGTCGGCCAGCTTCACGTGGATCTCCGTCGCCTTGTCGGTCACATGGTTATTGGTCAGGATGTAGCCGCTCGGATTGATGATGAAGCCGGAGCCGAGGCTCCTCACGGTGCGCCGCTGGTTGCCGAAGTACTGCTTGAAGAACTGCTGGAACTGGTCGTCCCGGCCCATCGGGCCCTGGAGCTGGGGCATGCCCTCTTCCACCCGCTTGGTGTTGACGTTGACGACGGCCGGCTTCAGCTGCTTGGCCAGCTCCACCCAGTTCGGGGCTTGCACCGGCGCCGGAGCGACCGGCAGCGGGCGGTCGTTCCAGAGCGGCGTGGGGGTGGTCGTCGTCGGGAAGCCGAAGCGCGGGGCCACTACGACGGCCGTGAGCATGAGCAGGGCGACTGCGAGCCATGCCGCTCGGCGATGACGAAGGTTTCCGGTCATGACGGTGCTCCTCCTCTTGGTTGATGACGATTCGTGTTGCCACGCGCGCCCCTCACGGCTGGGGGCGGAAGGCGACAGCCTCACGGCTGATGGCCCTCCGTCACGAGGGCGGCGCGGAGTTCACGGCGCGCAAGCTCCCCCAGCGCGGTGCCGTCGGCGAGGTGGATCACCTCGCGGTATTCGTTCTCCATTCCTTCGCGGTCACCGGCCTCCTTGAGGACATCGGCCAGCAGGAGCCGGATGCTGGGCGACCCGGGTTCGGCCCGCTCCAGCTGCCGCAGGTGCGCCAGCGCTTCCAGCAGGCGCCCCTGCTCCACCAAGAGCCCGGCCAGGTCCACTTCGTAGCGTGGCGTGTGGGGGCCGCGGCGCACCGCCTCCTCGAGCTCGCCGAGGGCGCGCGCGGCGTCACCGATCGAGCGATAGGCCTGACCGAGGCTGTCGTGGAACCGGGCATCGGCCGGATTCAGGCGCACGGCTTCTTGGAGATGACTCAGCGAGGCCTCGCATCGTCCGATGCCGGCGTAGGCGAGGCCGAGATAGTAATGGGCCCGCGCGTCGCGCGGCGACAGGGCCACGGCTCTGGCCAGGGTCCGGGTGGCCGGCACGTACTCACCCCTCCCGACCAGCCGCCTCCCCTGCTCCACCGGCTCGGACCGATGCCAGGCACCGAGCGCCACGGTGACGACGCCCACCGCCGCCAGCACCCCCAGCCCCACCCGACGCGACCACGGACCGTCCATTCATCAGCCCTCGCCAGCGAGCATAGCCGACGGAGATGAGAGAGCCATGAACGCGAGATGAGAATGCTCTTAGCCTGGAAGGTGCGTGGCGTTCGCCGATGGACCGGATCAGGGGCGCGGACCCGCCGGCCGAGCGCAGGCCGTATAATCAGGGCGTGATCTACTTCCCGCTCGCCCTACCGGTGCTGCTCCTCCTGGGTTTGCTCCTGGTGGGGCTCGTGGTTCTCGTCGAGCTCAAGGTGCTCGCCTACGCGTACCGCAAGATCGGCGTGCGCCCGCGCTACGTGTTCGCCGTGATGCTCCTGACGCTTCTGGGTAGCCAGGTGAACATCCCGCTCTACTCGATGCCCGTGCAGCGGATCGTCCGCCCGCCCGCCTCCGCGATGTACGG
>WNGA01011867.1_pt1 | contig 11306 bp, 17 predicted proteins | sample 5400061 | NCBI WGS metagenome assembly WNGA01 (sample SAMN13153366, study PRJNA577476) | soil metagenome | isolation source: 100 cm soil or saprolite under grassland replicate 2 | place: USA:California | collected 2016-06-15
CGAATCGCGAAACTCCTGGATAACGAGCCACTCGGAAGTTAAGACATCGCCACGCCTAGCCCGTAGCACCGAGGCAGAAGTCGGCATCTGGTGAAGGCAAATTGACTGATTCCGGTTGGCTCAAGGGCCCGCAGAAAGGCAGCTGCGACCGTTTCTGCATTATTGCCGATAGGCGCTTTTGACCAACGCAGTGTTTTTGCCGTTGAAAAAAGCTGGGGTCAAATAAGGGTCACGCTTCTCTTGACACTCAGTATTCATGCGTCTTCGTGGGTTGTCATCTGCGTCGCAAAGTATTTGAGTTTGCAGTTTCCCACGATCCTCATAACCCAAAGGTCGGTAGCTCGAATCCACCCATCGATCTGAACTATCCGGAGACAAATTTTTCAGAGATTTTCCAACCCACAATCCACCCCACAGAATTGCGTGTCTTGCGCGATGTCGAATGACTTAGGCGGCCCTTGGCAGTCACCGCGGGCTTGGAAGTTGTTGAAAAAACTAGTCCTTAACGCCCGCGGGTCTTATGACACAATTACGACACAATGACACTCTTGACGAAATGGCACCTGCCGTAATTAACTGAAAAGAAAGGTTTCGGGCGCGTAGCTCAATTGGCAGAGCAACTGACTCTTAATCAGTAGGTTGTAGGTTCGATTCCTACCGCGCTCACCATCTCTTTTGTTTTCAGCACGGCTTCAACCTGCTGCCTCGTTTTTCGTAACATTTCGTAACAAGTCCTCTGCCACGAGCGAGAGTGGTTGCTTGAAGTCCTCCACGTCCGGATGATCGTAGACATTCATGGCGAGGTCCACTCTTGAATGGCCGAGAATGCCTGAAATCACTTTGGGGTGGACTCCGCTGCGGCGCATCGTCGTGGTCAGCGTGTGGCGGAAGTCGTGCCAGCCGCCGAGCAGGATGCCGAGTTTCGTCGCCGTGGGCCTGACGTAGCGCTTCAGCGCATTGCCGGGATTCACCGGCGTGCCTTCTCTCGAACAGAAGACCCAGTCGGTTGTCCCGAGCTTGCGCATCCGCGATACCAGCGCCGAATCAACCGGCAGCCTCCGGACGGAGCTTTCGGTTTTGACGGAGTCCACGTCCCCGCCGCAAATCCGGCGAGAGATGCGGATCTCGTTTCCATCGAAATCCGACCACTTGATCGCAATCGCTTCCCCAATGCGAAGTCCCGATGTAGCTAGGAACAGCACCAGGGTCGCATAGGGTTCTTCGAGCTCTGCTGCGATCGCTATGACTTGTTTGGTGGTCAGAATGGTGCGGGTCACCATTCTGCCACCTGTCTGCTGCGGCAATTTGATCCGCGTGCACGGATTTTTTTCGACCAGCCGCAGTCGCTCGCCCATCCCAGCGTGAGACTGAGTACGACCCTCATGCTGCGAAGGGTGCTGCAGCTGTATTTCGTGGCTTTTTCCGCGAGCAGCGCCTGTATGTCCTCTCGATTTATGTTCGCGATCATTCGATCTGCAAACGTCGGGAGAACGTAGGCGCGTAACGCGTTCCGGTAATGGCGCAAGGTTGTGGTTTTCATTGTCGGCCCACCGCTTTTTGCCAGCGTTCCACGAGCTCTCGGAAATTCATCTCGGTGGTAGGAGTTGAAGATCGGAAGAGTTCTGCGAGCCTGCTTCGAGCTGCACTGCGCGTCGGAAGCTCGCCCCGAGTGCCGAGCCGGACGTGGCGTTGCCGCCGCCTGACTTGGCCCTCGGGAGTTCGGACGTCCTCGCGGAACATGCCGTACCAGACTTTCACTTTTTTACCTGTCAGATATACGTAGCCTCGCTGATACCGAAAAAGCATAGAGTTCCTTTCCGGTCTCAACGATTTCCCAGACTGCATTCTCGCCTGCGTCAGTTGCAAAAGCAAGAAAGAGTCGAAACGGATCAGCCGGCCGACTCGCAGGAGCGGAAGCTCATTGCGATGGCGTCGGACCCAGCTCTCTGACACGCCGAGGAGAGTGGCGGTCTCGCATGCCGTTAGTGCCCGCGGTGTCGGGTCACTTGGATATTTGGATTCTTCCGGAATGTCACATCGCGTAGTCTCCAGTGCCACACAAGATAAGACGGCGGGAGGAGCAGGTTTTTGACAACTTGGGCCATCTCAGGACAGTGTTCAAAACACACGTTGGACCCAACTTCATCACTCACTGGCGCTGAACGGGATACCAAGTGCCGGCAGTTCTTCCGCTAATTCGCGAATAGACTTATTCCCCAGGTTACAAAGCACCTTCAGCTCATCTGCCGTATACGCGGCAATTTCCCCAGCGGTTTGCAACCCTCCCTGTTTGAGCCCGCGCACGGTCCGGATGGATAGATTTCGCTCAGGCCCACTGTATCCGCTACATTAAATAGAGGCTGGTGGACGTTATCTATGAACAATTATGGGGTTGGACGCAACGAGGAAGAAGCTTACAACTGGTGGGGAGCTTGCGTTCGTCACACAAAGGAATTCTTTCTGACTCAATAATCTACGCAGCCTTCTTTGCCTTCCACCATTTCTTCTTCGCTCTGCGAATCTTCTCAATAGCCTCTGGAGACATCCTGCGCCTGGGAGCCGTAGCCTTCTGCTCTCGTTGTCGGCGTTTTCTCTGACCTTGCGCCATACGCCGTCGTGCCTCAGCCGAAATTGTTCGTCCTTGACGTGCGCTCGTACTCGGTCGAGTCCCTGTCCCGTCCAGAGATTCGAGAGCCGCGATTGCCTGAGAGATTCGGTCACGTTCCTGTATCAACTCCGCAAGAATGCTTTGAATGTTTGCCATAGGGCAGGATTGTAGCACGAAGAAAACAAAGGGCGATTCCGATGGCTATAGTCACCTAGAAACGGTGACCAGCGTAAATTGTGGCTCTCGCGAACTTAGCCTAATGTTAGAGATTCTACTGGCCGAAGCCGTTACCTGCGACGAAAGAGGCAAGATGACTGGAGCTGTTAATAGGCTGCAACTGCTGAAGCGTCGAACCAGTCGCATGGCACTCAATGCTCGGATAGCGTTGTCAGGTCAAGACCGTGAGAAATGCACCTACACCCTGTCCGCCGTCGCATCTGGATTGAACAGGCATGGAGCTGCCGTCCAGGTGAATCGGGAATTGATAGTCGGGTCAACCGTGGTGCTACGCAACAACCGCCACACTCAGGCGTCGGCCCGAGTCGTTAAACAGGTAAACGCAGTTCAGGGAACCTTTACTTACGGAGTGGAGTTTCAGGAAGGTGACGCTGATAAGAATTTCTGGGGAATCACATTCCCAAAGTCCTAATCCCCAGGGTCGTACAATCGGCGGTTGGCGGCAGGGCAAGCGGTCGTGAGTCGGTCGGCACTGCAGTCAGAGTGAACCATGGAACCTAAACTCACAAAGCGTAACAAATGGCTGGATGCCTTTGTCGCGGCTATGATAGTTGTCTCTCTAGCAGGTCTGATTTATGTTTTCCTTCAGTGGTAATTACTCCGTGTCGCCTTCTATGCCGAGCCGCTTTGCGAGGTCTCTCGGAATGCCTCTGCCGATGGCATGACGTGCTCCTGTCGCTTGGAAGAGTTGCTGAATGGGATGCTGCGCTCTGCGAACTTCAGCTTCGCCCTGCTCTACAGCGTTCTCATCGCGGCGAACATCGTTTGGAGCCTTCTGATTTCCGCTGATATCGAGTTTCGTACTGGCGGCTCTACCAATTGGCATTTCTGAATAGTTCATTATTCTCCTGCCCTTCGTGCGCCTGCTGACTGCTCGTGAAGTTTGTTGCTAGGCTTGTGATCGGGGTACGACGGGTTCCCCGCTCTTTTAATCGAAACGTTGTGCAATTCCTGTGCTCGTTTAGAGCCTTTGCGTTTGTGGTTAGGCGTACTTGTCTTGTCGTTCGCGGTGCCTGACTCGGCCTGCGTACTACCATTTCCATTTGTTAATTGACTGTATTTCATTTCTGTTTCTCCTTTTGTATACTTCGTATAATCTTTGGCGGCTTCTTCTTTGTGCTCAGGTTCGTTGCAGGCGCATTTAATCAACGGCAAAGTTGTTGCTCATTGAATGATGAATGCTCCTGTTCCTACTGTGTCTCCATATCCGCAATTAAAGACCCCAGGAATTTGCACCGTCGTTGAGCCGTCCGTTACCTCTACCTGACCTGTGTACGTCCCTTGGTCAACGCGGGTGACTCCGTTCGTCGCAAGTGGCAGACCTGTCTCGCTCAGTGAGACTGTCACAGTGCTGTTTCCAGTTCCCGATGACGGCTGGACATCTAACCACTCGGATGCTGTACATGACCACGAGCCGCTTGCTGTTATGTTGAGAACTGCGGACGTATTTCCTAAATGCGGAGAGAATCCCCAGACGCGATTGACGAAGCTGAGGCTGCTTGGGGTGACGCTCAGGGGCGGTGGAGGGGTAGACGGAACAAGCGCGAGGCCAAATGCCTCACCTATCAGCGCACTTGTTGCTGGGCCGCCATCGCCGCTGTACCCTGGCGTTCCAGTTCCCGCTGCAAGAACGACAGTCCCATCGGAATTTATCTTTTGGATGTAAGCCACTCCTCTAGGAATGTTGCCTAGCAGGGCATTTCCATCAACGTCCGGCTGGCAAAACCACAAGCTGTCAAAGTCTGTGCTTCCGGCAACCGTTTCAATCGTCCCCGGAGCAATGGCCGTTCCCAAGAGTGTCTGGCTAGTTGCTTGGTTGTTGACCACGCGGACTTTGTCATTGAAGGTGTCTGCGATGTACATATTTCCCGCCGCGTCAAACGCTACTCCGAGCATGTGGAAGAGTTGGCACGCGGTTGGTGAACCTCCATCCCCAGAGAAGCCCGGTGATAGGGGAGTTCCTACAGCGGTGGTGATTATTCCGGCTGTATCCACCTTGCGAATACAATCATTGCCCTGATCGCAAACATACAGGTTGTCATCGGCGTCACAAGCCAACCCGTAAGGATTATGTACCTTCGCACTAAGGGCAGGCCCGCCATCCCCTGAATACCCAGGTACTCCGCCGCCCACCACGACTGCTATGTTTCCGGCAGCGATACTGACTCCTAGAATCGTCTGCGTCGTTGCCTGCATGTTTATGGCACTGACTTGGTTGCTAGGTTCGCTGACATATACGTTCCCTTGGCTGTCCACCGCGATCTCATAAATGTCCGCGAAGTCGTAACCCAAGGCACCGCTCCCGCCGCCGCCCGCTACTCGGGTAACCACGAGCGTGGCGGTATCGACCATGTAAATGATCTCTGCGCCTTCATCGACTACAAAGACGCTGCCCCGATGTATCCAAAGCTATGTCCCACGGCCCCCCAAAGCCATCATTGTCCAGATAAACTGCATCAGTCGAAGTCAGTGCAGGTGTCGATTTGATGCCGCCTTCGTTTATATAACGTAAAATTCTGTTCCTATTGTCTGAAATCCAAAACGGTTGCACAGTAATGCCTCTCTAAAGTGTGTTGAACAATTTGTGTTTGCTTATGCAGCCTGTGGGCGGGCCAGTTGTCCTGCTAACCAAATGGCGCGAACATGTACTTCTGATTGCGCCGTACATCTTGTTTTGTTGAGTGTAAGTAGCTGCTAGCCTAAAATCCGTCACAACTTGGCTGCCTTTTGCAGCCGTTAAATTCAAAACTCATTGATGGCGAGGTCGGGATGGGTGTTGGGAAGCTCTATGCCGTAGTGTGCCTATGCACAGTTCTCTCGCTGCCCGCGTTTGCAGGCGTAACCCTAACCAGTCCTGGAAACGGCGTCACGGTCGGTTCGCCGGTTCATTTTGTAGCCAGCGGCACGTCAGCATGTTCGAAGGGTGTAGCGGCAATGGGAATCTATACCGCTCCGTACGTGCTGGCCCATGTTTCTAACGGCGCAACTCTCGATACCAAACTGAGCATGAATCCTGGAAATTACAATGTGGTTGTCCAACACTGGGACAACTGCGGCGGATATGCCAAAGTCGCAATTACCATCTACGTGGCGCAATCAGCCAGCAGCGTCCCGCGTTCTAACCACGTCTGGATGATTACCGAGGAGAATCACAGTTACGAGAGCGTGATTGGCAATTCCCAGATGCCATATTACAATTCCCTCGCAAATAAGTACGCTTTAGCTACGCAGTATTATTCGAACCGGCACAGTTCGCTTCCTGCCTTGATGCGGCTCGTGGCTGGCCAGGACGTGACCACCAACAACAACACGACCTCATGCTTCAACGTGGATAACGTTGTCCGACATTTGCTCTTTCATGGAATGACCTGGAAGAGTTATCAGGAGGACTTGCCCTATGCCGGTTTCACCGGACTCAGTTGGGCGAACTACCTTCGCAGGCACAATCCGCTGATTGACTTTACCGATGTCTGCGCTCCCAGCCAGAAGCTGAATAGCGTGCCCTTCACACGGCTGGCGCAAGATATGTCCAACAACGCTACCCCAAACTATGTTTACATCACCCCCAACACTCAACATGACGCCCACGATGGAACGCGTGCGCAAGCCGATGGGTGGCTCTCGCAACAAGTTCCCAAGATACTGGCTCGCCCTGAGTTTCAGTCCGGCGGAGACGGGCTACTCTTCATCGTTTGGGATGAGGGCACCCTCTACACCGATAATCGTTGCAGCGCATCCGTTTCGAGCGGTTGCGGAGGGCGGGTCGCCACGCTCGTAATCGGCCCCAAGGTAAAGCGTAACTTCAAGTCGCAGACGCTTTACTATCACCAGAACCTGCTGCGGACTGTGTGCGATGCCTTTGGATTTGCGCTCTGTCCCGGAGCAGGAGCTACAGCTAAGCCCATGACGGACTTTTTTTGAAGACGTGCAACCGTAGGAAGACCTGCGCGATCCAGACATTTGGTGACGATTTTCAACAATGTGCAATTCCTAATCATTCTTCGCGCAAGGAAAGTTGTCAGCAAGCGTCACGGAACCTCAATCACAATCGCTCCTGCGTTTTTCAAATCACGGTCATAACGGTTCGCAGCATCATCCCATTCAAACAGGTGCGAGGGTCTGACACACGCTCGATTGTCGCAAACGTGGCACAAAAAATTAGGCCAGATGCTGTATTCGAGAAACCATGAAACGTGCGTAGCAGATAAGTTCTGTCTTCCAACAACTACTTTGCCATTCATTTTGCGTAGCCGTTATGATCCGCGCTGCCCGTCCATACCCAACAATTCCCGAAATCCTTTGCGCAAACAGTCGGCATCGGGCCGTCTTTGTTGACATATTTCCAGAATCGCTTTGCTAAAGGAATGATGTTTCCTTTACCCGTCTTTATCGCATTGTCATGGCGAACACAGCCACATGAACGAGCTTTGCCTTGACGTAGATCACTACCAGATGACATCGTTTTAGTACCACAATCACAACGGCAATTGAATCGCGCCCTACCTTGTTTGTCGTTCAAAGCCCTAGACTCAATCAACAATTTCCAGAATCTCTGGCCTGTTAAATTGATAAAGTTTTTTCCTCTCATTTCTGTCCTTCTTTTGAGCAGGGGTAACGTTCTGACAACGCATACCGAATAATATCCACGGAATCGCGCTCTTGCAGTTCAGGGTGTGAACGAATGAACGTGACCACGTTTTCTAGTCCCTCACGAATTGAAAAATTGTCAGGTGTACAAAAATCACGACCTGAGCCGCTTGTGAACGTTGCTTTATACAAACCGAGACAGAAGCCCAAATCGAAAGCCTCATGCTCTCCGTTGACTTTACGAGGATGATAGACGTTCACATCCAAAGTGAGGCTGCAAGCTCGTGCAAGGCTCCTGGCGTCGTCTTGTTCTTTCTCCTGAGTCTGCCCGAAGGCAACCACGGTTAATGAAACGAATACGAACAGAAAAAGCGCAAAGCGTTATTCCTCCCCTTGGTTAAGTAAATCATTTCTTTTCTCTAATCTTTAGAGCGTCTTCCAGCAATATCCTGATGACATTTCCGCGTGTTCGCCGTTCCTCGTCTGCGATACGGTCAAGCACTGCCAACAGGGAAGATGGGAGCCGCACACTGACGCCTACAGACCCGGATTCTTGCTCTTTTTCTTCTTTCCTTGCCATGAGTACAATGTACTACAAAGAAACCATGTGTGTCTAGTAACATGTTACATGGTTACTAACGTGCCGTTGTGAGCACAATGATTACAGCGTAATCTATATGAAGTACATGGAGGAACGGTGCTCGAACTTCTAGTAACGATTGCGTTTATTGTGGTCGCCGCTTTTTGCTTGAGCGGAGCCATCATTGATACCTTTTTACAAAGGAGGCAAAAATGACCGCACCTAAACTGTTTGCACGAATTGTTCTCATTCTTTTCGTGCTTTGGTGTCTTTCCGACCCATTGTTATTCAGACTTACAGCGTGTCTTATCGTCTGTGGTGTTGCTTGGTTTGCTCTAGACTGGCTCTCTGAAATCGCTTTCAGTTAAGTCAGAAGTCTCTTTTCTTATTCCCCACCTGCGATAGTGTGCAGCAGCGCAGTAGGAATGCCCGTTGCTTCGGTGATTTTCTTCAAAGCATATCCTTTTACAATCAGCGTTTCCACTTGCCAACGTGCTCTCGACATGATGTACGCTCGTGCTTAAGGCACGTCCGTTCCGAATTGAGCGGTCATTTCTTCAGGACTTAATTTGCTGAAATCTCTATAAACGCCAAGCCAATTTGTGTCGGGCTTAAATCCTAGTAGTTGTCTGAGTTGAGGAATGCCAGTGACCCGCCCTGTTACACCTGTGCCCGTATTAGGTCTCAGCAAATCCTGCATTGCTTTCTGCCCTGTCGAAGACGACGGGGTAAATTCCTTAATCTGCTGAGCCGCCTCTTGTGCATCGTATGCGTGCTCCTTGAGGGCTGGCGAAGGCAGCGGCAGAACATCTTGGCATGGAGTGTGCAGGTTTTCTGCGCGGATTCAACGAGGGCGTAAACCTCAAGGTTCAACTCTCCGCAGGGGCCACTAAGATTCAACTATCGCAGCCCTGGTGCACACTGGAAACCGGGACTGACGTGCAGCTCGGTCTCGTACTAGTAAAATACATACGAGCGCATTCGGAAACAGCTCACTTAAGAACTACAGTGCTCGCGAGTTTAGCTTATTTCGAAGCGTTCGCCTGCCAAGGCAAGACCGATGTGCCGACTGCGGGGGGCTTTTAATTTATCCGGTGCGTCCCATGATTCGGGCGTATCACCGATGCGGATTCGATAGGCGTAGGCACCCTGGATCGTAGTTTTTAGAGCGCCGCCCTTGAAACTTATCAGACTAGGGCGGCTCCCGTTCTTGCAGTCCTTTCCAGCACTGTGACAGGGGACGAGAGAAAACTAGTTACTACTTCAATCCTGTTACGAAATCGGAACAGAAAACCAGACATCAGAAATTCCGCTTTTGTGCAAGTACAATCGCTGGAATTCAAAACGTGAGAACTCTCCATGGCCCTGACGATCAAAGAAAGAGAACAGAAAACCAACAGGCTTTTGTATTTCCTGAGCCAAGCCCCGCAGGGATTGACCACTCGGCAATTGCAGGAGCAAACAGGTGAACTGAGCAAGGAACAGATAGTGGATTGGCTGAAAAGCTCGCGCCATGTACCGTTGCCCAAAGCCGCGACAGAAGGCGGTAGCACAAGCATCGCGCCGAACCTTTGGAATCTGAAGAAATATGTTCCAGGGAGCGAAGGAGACGAAGACCTGAAGCGCAGAATCGAGTTAGGCTCCCGCAACTTGTGATTTCTTGGGGCCATCGAGCAAAATGATATGAAGGGCGAGATCAAGCCGCCAACTGAACGCAGTGGGAGGCACACCTACGCCAGTGCGACATGGCGCGATACGTCAGATTGTGTGTGGCCGTGGTATGGAATTCGCCCAGACGTGGACGGTTTCATAGTGGTGAGTTTGTTCAATCACCAAGACACCAAAGTGGCTGGCCCTTTTCCAACGAGTCAGGCGGCTCAAAAGTGGATGGAGAAGAACATCGCTCCATAATTTCTTAACGATAAACGGCGCACGGTCGGTAGTCAGTCCTCAAGTTTTGCAATCTGCTGCTCAATACCCAGTCCCACCTTGCTTCGACTTCTCTCGGATTTAGGTCTATTTGCATTCGAAGATTATGCTCCTCTCGGTTGAGCCAGGACTAGAATAATGGGCAAGGATTATGCCATTAACTGCCGAAGACTTCCGCGACGAGCTTTATCGGATAATGGACGAAGCAGTCCGTGAGGGCAGCAGATACGTTGATGTCAACGCGGGCGAGATTCACAGGGGCATGGGGGGTTATCCAGGGCCAGACCACCGGGTGCCAGTTTGCTGCAAAGTGATGCAGGACGCGATGGCACCTGATTACGGGGATAAGGTCTTGCAGAAGCCGCCAAGCGGTCAAGGTGCCAGCCTAACGATTCGTTACGTATTGCCACGTCCCGCCTGACAAAAGTCTTACACGGAAGTACATTTTCCTATTGACCGTAAGTAGAACCCTCCTTAATCTCAACCGAAATTCCATACAGGATTTGCTGGAGACGTTAAAAATGAAACTGTATGCCTTTGCTTTGTTCCTTGCCACAGTGGTTGCTGGAGCGTTCGGCCAAACGACGAGTCCTTACTACCACAAAATCTACAACCTGCAACAGCAAAAGGGATGGAGCGGATATGCGCTGCTGGCTCCCACTTGGGGAATCTGCACGACATGTTCGCCTACCGGAAGCAAAATCAATTGGAGCCGTACTCCCGGTATCACCTCACCCGCAATCAGCAGCAGTTCCGCAAAACATAATATCGGGGGGACGATCAGTTATGGCGACGTGCTATGGAACAATCACATCATCGGAGATTTTTCTTCGCAGGGCATATCTGACACGAAAAACACCCTGACCCCGAATCTCCACAATTTTGTGTACGAGGCGTATTTCTACGCCAAGAATATCGGATACTCGCAAGCGTTGGAGTTCGATATCAACCAATTCACTGGCGGGCATGCGTTCATTTGGGGTCATGAATGCCGTATCGCCGGGGGCCACGAGTGGGACATCTACGATCCTGCCGCAAAGAAGTGGGTGCCGACTGGAGTGCCTTGCTGGCCGAAGAACAACGCTTGGAACCATCTCGTGCTTCAAGTGCAGAGAACGTCGGGCGGTCGCCTGCTCTTCAAATCCATCACTTTCAACGGAAACACAGCGACTCTAAATATTTACAAGTACCCTAGAAGCACCAGTTGGACTGGCGTCACCATCAACTACCAACAAGACGGCAACAAGAATATGTACGATTACGCGATTTGGCTTGATAAGGTGAACTTCACTTACTGGTAGGACGAAGCACCGCGTCCATTTGTATCGGCATTGTTGAGTTCCCTTGATATAACGTCACTATTCT
>WNGA01011870.1_pt1 | contig 11305 bp, 9 predicted proteins | sample 5400061 | NCBI WGS metagenome assembly WNGA01 (sample SAMN13153366, study PRJNA577476) | soil metagenome | isolation source: 100 cm soil or saprolite under grassland replicate 2 | place: USA:California | collected 2016-06-15
GCCTTGCGCACGGCGTCGGCGCGATCATAGGAGAGCTGCCGCACGAGGTCTGGCGGCACGACCCCTTTGCGGCTGGCGTCGGTGTTGCCCTCGACCACGATGTAAGCATTGCCGAAGGCGCCCGCCAGTTTGCCGATTTCCTCCATCACAGTCGGGATGCTCGGGTCATAGTCCGGATTGAGCATCGACTTGTTTGGCTCGAAAGAGATGATTACGGACTTGGTGAGAATCTCCCCCGCGTCCGCTTCGGCGGTCTTGAAGAGTGCGCCGGGCCGGAACGTGGGCTGCGAGAGATCCCGCACTTCTTTGTACTCCTCGGACATCTTCGCGAGGATGCTGGCGGCTTTGACCTTGGCCGGCGGCACGGGTGCATCGATCGCGCCCAGCGACTTGTAAATCGTCGAGGCCCGGTTCCAAACGATCTCGAAGTTGGATGGGTTCATCGGGTCGAGGAAGAAGTTCGCATTCTCGCGATAATTCGTGAGATGCGCGTCGCCCTCGGCCACTCCGCCATCCTTGCCGATCATGTTCTGGCAATCCTCGACCGGAATGTTGTAGGCCTTGGAGAGGATTTGCGCGGCGGCCGGCACGTTTTTGCGCACCAGGTCCACGCCTTCGAAGATACCGCGCATCAGGTTGGCAACGATGTCGGGGTGGTCGTGATAAAAGTCGTTGCGCACGGCCCACACATCGGCGATCAGGTGGTTTGCGCTGCCGGTGGTCACCACGAGCCGCGTGCCGGGCACCTTGTCGGTAACCGTGTAAATGTCCGGCGACCAGCCGACAAAAGCCTCGAAGGACTGGTCCTGGACGAAAATCTTCGCGGCCGCCGGCGCGTCCCCCGCCCATTTGAAATCCACTTGCGCCGGGTCAATGCCGGCGTCGATCAACAGGGACATGATCAGGTAATGGCTGGGCGAATTCTGCGCCAGCACGACCTTGCGGCGCTTTCCGCTGCGCATCCGAAAATCGTTGATGTTGCGGATGTCGCCGCGCGCCACGACGCCGTCGCCCCCGCCCGACCAGTCGATCTGCTGACAGACGACCGGCACGGTGCGCGAGTCTTTGACCAGTTCCGGCGCGAACAGCGCAATCATGTCGAGCGTGCCCCAGAGGACATGGCTGTGGCCGCTGGCGAACAGGTCGCGCGCTTTGACCGGGTCATCGACAATCGCCAGTTTCACATAGAAACCGTATTTCTTGTAAAAAATGCTGCCTTCATTCGGTTCCAGCCCGTTATTGGCGACGATAATCGGCGTCCAGCCCGGCCAAATGTTGATCGGGAACTGGACGATAAATTTGCCGTCTTTCATCGGCTTGTCGTAATCGCTGACGCCGCTGACAGGCGGGATGGCGGAACCATCCACGAGCGACACGGCCTTTTCGCCCGCGAGGAGTTTGCTGGCGACATCGGCCGCGGCCTTCTCGGGAGACGGTTTGGCGTCCAGGCTCTTCTTCAATTCCTGGAAATTGCCGGACGCCTGCTGCGATTTGCCGGCGGGCGCGATCTTGTCCCACCAGCGGTAAACACCGAAACCAACCACGGCAAGAATCAATAGGGTCAGAACCAGTTTTCCACGGGTTGTCATAGAAGTTGTCGTTCAGTTTGAGGGTTCGGTCGGTGGAATAAATGACGGCGGGCAACCCGGCGGGCGCGATGGGAACTCCCGGACCTGGCAACCCGCGCCTTCATTTCTCGGAAATCTTCTGTCGCTCGGGTTGTTTCTCGGACGCGGGAGCGGAGGTCGGCGCGGCTTCGCTCTGCACCAGACCCATTTTCTTTTTGTATTCCTGGAACAACATCGCGCCGCGGGCCTTGCGCATTTCCTGCTGACGGGCAATGCCCGATCCCATTTCCCTGGCCAGATCCAGCGTGGCGCGCATCTGGCCTTCGCCGGCGGCGGCAGCCTGGCGGAGTTGCTGCATCGATTGGCCCATCTCGCCGCCCATCATGCCCTGCAACTCGGTGATCGAGTTTTTCATCATCCCGGCGAGGTTCTCCAGCGAACGGCCGATGGCGACCTTGGCTTTGACCGCCTCGAACTCGCGCTGGAACTTCTGAATCTCGCGCAGGCTCTGGGCGATGATCTCCGTATTCTGTTTATAGAGTTGTTCCAGGCTGTCGAGTTGGCTTTTGTTCTCGCCCAGGTCCTGCTCCAGTGTGGCCAGTTCGTCGGCATAATGCGCGCCGTTGGCCTCGTCATTCGCGGCGGCCGCGGCCTGAAGCATTCCCTGCAGGTCTTCGCGCTGGCGCTCCTGGCGTTTGACTTGATCGTTGAGCAGCGCAACCTGTCCGGCGAGTTGCCCGTTGGCGTAGTGCGCCTTGTCCGCCTTCGCCTTGGAGTCGCGAATGCCGCGTTCGACGACCGCTTCGTTGATCGCGTCGGTTTCGGTGGCCCTCTCAGCCGCCAGCCCGAGCCAAATGAATAATCGCTTGATTGCTCTGAACATAAGTTAGCCTCTCGATTTATGATTTTTTCCTGGGCGCCTCTTCGTCCTCCAACAGGATCTTCTTCTCGAGGATGAACTCCAGTTGGGTGTTAAGCTGGGCCTCATCCGAGGCGCCAACCACTGTTCCACCGAGTTTCTTCACCCCGTCGAAGACCTTGGCGTTCACATCAAACGCGACGAAGTGAACCGACAGGCCGGTCTGCTTCTGTTCGGCCAACTGCCGGAGTCGGGGCAGAACGGCAGCCGGGTCGGGGCCGACGTTGTTGATGCCGTCAGTAATGATCAACACGTGTTTGCGCGTCAGGTCCGACTTGAGAACCGTCTCACTTGCCGCCCTGAGCGCATTACCCAGCGGCGTGCCGCCTTCCGGCGCGGAGAACTTTCGCGCCCAGCTCTGAAAAGCCGGCGCGTCAAAAGGGCCGAACGGCACCGCCTGTTTCGCGCCGTTACGCTCGAAGACAAACAACCCGGCGTGGATTTTCCGCGGGCCGCCATTGGTCGAGAAAGTCTGGAGGCGCGCGGCGATGGCTTCAAGGGCGCGATTGGCGACGACATACTTCGGAGACAATTTGCCGTTCCGGTCGCGCACCTGTTCTTTCATGCTCCCGGACGTGTCATAGACAATCGCCAGCGCCACCCCTTCCTCCGGGGCGGCCAACGTCGGAGTCGAATTTGCAGTTACGACCGCAAGAGTGCCCAGGGTTATGATCAAGCGGATGCTGTCCATGTTCGGTTGTCCCTTCTTATCAGCAGGTTCATGGCGTGTCAATCTTACCTCGGCCCATTCCAACGACAGTTATAATCGCCTGAAAGGTTTGTAACTCAGCATTGGTCTCGACGACGACACGAAGACTCAGCAACTCACCCAATGGCGCCATCTCGCAGCAGGCCATCTCCATGATCAGGCGGAATCCAAAAGCGGACGGCGCGCGGACATTCTTGTTCGCAGCACGTCCGCGGGAAAAAAATCCCCGTCCCCAAGCCTGAAAGTGACAGTTCGCCCGACCGGGCGCCGGTTCGCGGGCAGCCGCAACTACGCGTACGCGCGACGCAGGAGTTCCGGTTCATTTCATTTCGGAATCCGCGCGCGCAGCCACGTGTACGGCCGGAGTTCGACCTCAAACCTGCCGCCACGCAATTCCACGCGCGATCTCGCGGGCTTGATTGCATCGGGGGTTTCCATCGTGTTGCCAGCCCAGGGAGCTTCCGCCGCAAGCGTGAGCAGTTCGGCGCTGCCGGCCGGCTTGAAATCATTCAACTCCACCTCAAGCCGCACCGGACCCGCCGTGCCGCGCGACACGATGGAAAGCAGCAAGCTGCCGTCCTTCGCCAGCGCCGCGAGCGCATCAACCGCGCTGAACGAGGCTTCCCTCGCCGCGTTCTTCAGATCGGGCAACACTATCGGCGCGCGCTCCATGACTGACTCGATGTCCACCGCCACGGGCGTCGCCTCCGCGAAATCCGCGAACGCAGCCTGGGCGTAATGACACGGGTTCGCCCACACGCGTTCGCGTTCCTTTCGCAAGCCGCCGCCGTGATTGACAATCGCCGAGTGCGTCACCATCTCCACAAACGGCGCCAATCGGACGGCCGCGTGATAGATGAGTACATCAGAATCTGCGCGTCCATGCCGTTGTAGATGTTCCAGCCCAGGTGCTCGGCGAACTTGCCGGTGATGAATTCAGGAATGGGATAGGGCGAGCGCTCGTTGGCGCGCACGCGAAGCACGGCATGTGACGGGTCTTTCCTTTCGTGGAGCACTCGAATGCGAGACTCCCCGGCGGGGGACTTCTTCGGGGCTGATAACAGCAGAGCGAGAACAAGTGTCGTTAAGCCCAGATGGTTGCCGGAATTCATGGGGAAAGCATTACTCCGTCATGATTTCAATGTCTTTGAACCACACCTCGCAATCCTGCCCGCCGTGGAGCTGGAGGGCGAACTTGCCTTCCCGACGGCCTGGGTCGTCCTTCAACTCCGCGCTCTTGATGCCGTTCACGTGAACGACGATGTGACCGCCGCGCGCGCTCACGGTCATCTCGTTCCATTGCCCCGGCTTGAACCAGCGTTTCACGTCTTCCGGTTTCGGTTGGCTTACCCACGAGCGCCCGTTGGTTTCGTAAAGGCCGCCGGCGTCCTTGTCCGGATCGATTTCGGCCTGGAAGCCCGACACCCCGCTGAATCCTTTTTCTTCGATGCGGAAGTAGAGACCGCTGTTGCCCTTCACCGCCCTGTATTTCAAGCGCACGGTGAAGTCCTGGTAAATCATGTCGCTGACGAGATGGCCGAAGTCCTTCTCCTCCTTCGCGTGCGTCCCACGAATGGCGCCATCGACGATTTTCCATTCGCCTTTGCCGATGACATGCCAACCCTGGAGGGTCTTGCCATTCCACAGCGATCGCCAGTTTTCCGCCGCGCGAGCGGCGGCGAAGGCGACGACAAGGGCGAGAGTAGTGAACAAGGCGCGCGTTGTTTTCATAAAGCAATTTTGGGAATGACAGAGTCTCACCGAAGGCTGGCCGACAACCTTGATTGAAGTCAAGACGGTGTAAATATCCACCGGGTAGTGGCACGGGCGTCCCGCCCGTGCGAATCGGGCAGCCGACACACGGGCGAGACGCCCGTGCCACTAATTTTTTGATGTCTTCTGGCGGCAAACTTCGGTTTGACCATCCGCTTTACGGTGTAATGGTTGGTTCGCTTGCTCACGGTCGCATTCAGCTCTCTGACCTTAAGACGCTTTTGACAGCACTGGAGAAGATTCATCATGTTCACAGTGGGGAGTAATGCCGAGTCCAACACGGCGTCCCTTCGACACTCGAAGAGAACGCCTTTTTTAATGCGTTCAACTCGGCATTATCAGAGAGCTTGCAGGAAAGCCAAGAGTTGGTCAGGTGGACGATAGCGACGCGTGCGGCCACGGAACGGCTCCGTTTTTGCGAGCGTCTTTTCCTTCAGTTCAATATTGGCGTGGAGATAGATTTGCGTAGTGTCAATCGATTCGTGTCCGAGCCACATCGCGATCACCGAACGATCAACGCCGTGCTGAAGGAGATCCATCGGAGAGACTCCCGCTATCGCGAATCCGTTCCGTTCGAGGGCCTCGATACGCGAATGCTCCGGCGGTAGTCGCGCGGGCTCATGCCGGCGCGCTTGCGGAAAAAGCGGCTGAAATAAAACTCGTTCGAGAAGTTGAGCCGAGCCGCCACCTCTTTGATGGCCAGCCTCTCATCGCACAGAAGTTGGCGGGCCTGATCCATCCGCATGCGCAGAAGGAATTCGTGAATGCTCTCGTGCCGGCACTCACGAAACATCGACTGCAGCCCGGCGCGGCTGGTCCCGGCGGCGCGCGCCACTTCGGTTACTTTCCAATCGCGATACGGGTCCGACATGACGCGGTCAATCGCGCGCGCCAGCGGTTTTGGCACCTCCGGCTCGCGGCGGTGCAGGAGGCTGCGCGACTTGAGCAGCCGGCCCAGGATTTCGGTGATGATGACGTGAATAGTCCATTCGAAAGCCGCGGGTTTTCGTCGCGCCAGCCGGGCCAGTTCGCGAGTCTGGCTGTGGATGAATTGCGCATCGGGCGGGTCCATCGGGAATTCGTTGTTGCCACCAAGTTCCTCGCGCCATGCCTCAAGTTCCGGTCCGCCAAATCGGAAACCCGTGTTGACGATGCGGACGCCCGGGAGTGGCGAACAGGTGCGCGGCTTCTTCATGTCCACCAGCCAGCAGCGCGGCCCTCGACTGAGTGCGTAAGAATTACCCGGCACCTCCAGCGCGCCCTCCCCGGAGCGCACCCAGAAGAGGTGAGCGCCGGGCTTGTCCATGGCCTCGTGATGGTCGGGGCGATCCAGCGTCACGGGACCGATGGAGAGCAGATGCCAGAACAACCGCTGCGCGCGCGGCGAAGGATCGACGTGATAAAGCCTGGCAAATGAATTAGCCATAAAGAGCGCAATTCTGCGCCGGGCGCCACACGTTTGGGCGTGAGTTGCCTGCGCTTTGATTCATGGTGAACGCGAAAATGTTGCCATTGGCGCGGCTGGTTTGCCAGTCAGGATTTTTATCGCCGATCTCCAAATTGCCATGGTGTGCAAAACGGGAAACGCGCAGATTGAGAAACCTGCGATACAGCGTAACGCGGCGGAGCCGCAACCAGATCCTCCTCGTTCTCGTCCTCATCCTCGATTCCCGCGCTTTCGAGAACGAGGACGACGACGACGATAAACCTGCGCTGCCCGCAACAATTTCGGCAGATACTGACAGACTTGGAGGTCTGGGTTATCGGGGTGCGGTGGCCGCCGCTCTTGGCAGCCACACGCTCATCTCGCCGCCGCCGCGATTGGCCCACACCGAATAAGGAACGAGGACGATTTTCAACGGCGCTGTCGTCGCGTGTTGCACCTCCCGGTAAAGCTCATCGTTCCATTTCGCAGCCGGCCGCGCCTGAGCCATTCCTTCCAGGATCACTACGCCGCCCAGCAATCGCCGATCATAACGCGCGACGAGATCGATTCCGGCGGGTATCAGGACATCGCTGATCCGCGTTCCAGCCGGAAGATCGGCGGACTCCAGGCAATACACGATCGGCCCGCGTTGCACGGCAATTTGATTGAGCGTCTCCTCCACGAGCGGATTCGCCTCCATCAAACGAACTGGCATCGGCAGATCCATTTCCACCACGTCGCCTGGTTTCCAGGCGCGCTGGAGTTCGATGTAGCTGGCCGGCATCGCGGAAACTTGCTGAAGAGCACCGTTCACTCGCAGCAAAACGCCCTTCGCCCAGCCAGGAACCCGCAGCTTCAATCCAAACACCTCCGCGCCACATTCCTTTACCGTGATGCGCACGCGACCGTTCCATGGAGACTCCGTTTCCTGGGCCAGCTTCACCGTCCGGCCGCGGACCTTGGTCGTAAGCGTGTTTGCGCCGTAAAGGTTCACCCAAATCGCGTCCGACGACTTCGCGTAGGCGTAGCTCGCAGATTCGGCGATGGTGCGCAGGATGTTCGGCGGACAGCAGAACGAGCTGACGAACGGCACGCGCGTGCGCGACCAGCGCAACTCCACCGGCATCGGGTCGGTGACGCGCAGCGGATTTGTGTAGAAGAAATTCGTCCCGTCGAGGCTCACACCGGAGAGCGCGCTGTTGTAAAGCGCGAGTTCCAGCACATCCACAAAGCGCGCTTCGCCCGTGGTGAGGAACATGCGCCAGTTCCAGAGCACGCTGCCGATGCTCGCGCATGTTTCGTTATGTGCCGTCGTGTTCGGCAACTGATAGTTGCGGCCGTACGCCTGATGCGTGCGCGTGATGGTCTCTTGGTCGCGCGAGCCGTCCGGCGACGCGCCATCGTAAAGCGCGCCGCAGCCGCCGGTGATGTGCATCTTCCGCTGCACGACATTCGTCCAGATCGGCCCGAGCGGTTTCCAGAGAGATTCATCACCCGTTTCCATGAACAGGTCCGCGGCGCCAGCGTAGAGGTAGTTCGCGCGCACCGCGTGGCCCATCGCGTTTGTCTGGCGTTCGAACGGGATTCGATCCTGGTTGTCATCGCCACCGTCGGCGATCTGCCCGCGCAGTTCGAACAATTTTTTCGCCAGCGCGAGATAGCGCGGCTCGCGCGTCGTGCGGTACAACTCCACCATTCCCATGTAATGCGACGGGCACACTGAACTGCGCGCCGACTCCGGCGAGGCATCGCGGAAGGTGGCATCGAGAAAGTCCGCAGCTTTGCGGGCCACGGAAAGGAAGTTCGTGCGCCCCGTCACGCGATGATGCAGACACGCCGCCGTGAGCAGGTGCCCCATGTTGTACATCTCGAAATTGTTTCGGTCGCGAAACGGCCGCGCGTTGGTGTCACCGTTGCGCTGGCGAATGAGCACCGGCGTGTGAATGTAGCCATCCGCCCGCTGCGCCTTCGCGATGACGTCGATTGTGCGCTCAAGATGCCGCTCGAGAACCGCGTCATTCGTCACCGCCAGTGTCGCGCTGGCCGCTTCGAGCAGTTTGTAGAAATCGCCGTCATTGAACGGCGCGCCGCGCGGGCGTCCCTCCGTCAGGCCGGCCGCGATGCGGAAGTTCTCGAAATACTGCGAGTCGTTCGTGCCCTCCATGAGGCGCACCATGCTCGGCAACATGTTCGTGCGGAGATTCTCAAACCGCTCGAACCAGAAACCGTCTGTCCAGCGCGCTTCGTCGAGGCCAACCGTGCGGACGATGGCGTGCGGGCTGGAGGAATTGTCGGCCAGAGGGGCGGCCGAGTGGGTTGGCAAAGTCAAGGTGAGCAGTAAGACAATGAAACCCGAAGATCGAAATCCGATTTCCGAAAGAAGCCCGAATGACGAAACCCGAAGCGAAGATCCGCGCATCCGACTTTGTGCTTCGGGTTTCGGATTTCTTTCGGACCTCGAACTTCGGAATTCGGACTTCATTTCACCCTCTTAATCCGAATCGCCATGTAAGGCCGCCCCGGCAGCTTGATGCTCCTCCCATCCTTGTCCGCGTGGAAGTAATCCGTCTTTTTCACAATCGTGAACACACCTTCGACGGGCGTCACGGTCATGTTCCACGTGTCAAGCACTTCGGCCGTGAATTTCATGCCGTCCGCGGGGGGCGCGCCTTTGTCCTGTGGTGGTTTGGGCAGTTTGAATTCCCACGAGGCCGGCGTCTGCTTGCCAAGATAGACGAGATAATACTTCGACGGCTGGCCGCCGTATTCCGGGTTCTGCCATTTGTCGATGGGGTCGATGCCCTGGGCAGGCGAGTCTTCGAGCACCTGGCGCAGGAACGCAAGTCGCGCGGGACTTTGCCCCTTGAGCACGCCGCCCTTCGACCACCAGAGAACGTCGTCGGGACTGAGATACGTTTCGCCGTGGCCGACGTAGGTGCCGGCGACTGTGCCCTGCCAGAAACGGAACACCATTTCCTCGGCGCTGAGATTGCCCCAGCGCTTCGGCACGTCGCCCTCATACTTGACCTCGTCGAACACGATGGGCTTGCGATACGCGTCGCGATACAGCACCGCGCGAGCGGCGTCCTCGACCGCGGAGCCGTTCTGGATGCTCGCGTGCGTCAGCCATGATCGCGTCTGGTTGAAAAGTCGTTTGCCGTTGTGGATTGAGAGCAGGTGACGGTGCGGCTCGGCGCGTGAAACGAGTTCTCCCATACGTTCCCAATCATCCTCGGTCTTGTGCTCCAGGAAATCGTATTCGTTGGCGAGCGACCACCAGACATTGCGCAACGCCGCGAGCCGCGCGACCACGTAGCGCAGATAACGGTCGTCCTCCAGCGCCGTCATGCGGTCGAAGCCCCACGCGCCTTGGTCGTAGGGATGCAGCAGAATGATGTCAGCCTCGATGCCGAGCCGTTGCAGGTCGAGCACGCGCCGTTCGAGGTGCTGAAAATATTTCGGGTTGAACCGCGTCGTGTCGAAATTCCGCGGCTTGCCCTCGAACGGATACATCGGCGGCTCGTTCGAGTTCCAGTTGTAACGCTTCGGGAAAACACAGAAACGAACTTTGTTGAACGGCGAGGAGGCAAGCGTCTTGAGCGTCTGTGCTTCCAATTCGTCGCCCTGCAAGGTCCATACGTAACAAGTAGTGCCCAACGGCTTGAACGGCTTGCCGTCGGCGTACGCGAAGTGGAACGTGTTCACGACGCGCACCGGGCCGTGGTTGTGGGCCGAAGGTTTCGTGACCGTGAACTCGCCTTTCTTCTCGTTCAGCTCCGGCGCCGTGCTGACCGTGATGTATTTCCAAATGCCCTGCTGCGGCGGCATGAAGCGCACGCGATAAATACCCTCGCCATCGTAGAACCCGGGCGCTTCGACGGAGTCATAGTCCTGCCCGAATCGCGCAGCGAAGCGAATGTCGAGAAACGGATTGCCATTCGTCGGACCCCGGAGAGTGAGTTCAAACACGTCCCATTGTTCGACGGTGGTTTGGGCGGCGGCGACCGGCACCACAGCGAGCCACAAGCCAATTGCCGCGAACACGGACACGGCAGAATCCCGAAGGGATTCCATCGTCTGAGTAAGACGTTTGGCGAATGGTAAAGAATATCTTTTCATCCCTGTTGAAACACCTTCTTCAAATACCGCGCATTCGCGCCGAAGTTCCCCTTCACATCGCGCGGGTTTTTCGCATCGCGCGAGCGCTCGATGACCAGCCAGCCGCTCCAACCCATTTCATCGAGCACCTTCTTCACCGCGGGGAGGTCCAGACGCTTGTTGTTCTCCAGCCACACGCCGTCTTCGTCCGTGCAATGAATCTGGCAGATGCGTTCGCGCCCGAGCGTGCGCAACTCCGCGAGCAGATCGCGCCCGCCTTGCAGCGCATTGGCAAAGTTGAAGTAGCTGCGGATCGCAGGCGAGCCGATGTCCTCCAGCAGTTTCACTTCGTCCTTCGCGGCGAGCGCTGTCTCCACACCGATGATGACGCCCGCTTTCTCTGCTTGCCCGCCCGCAGCCTTGAGGCGCTCAACCATCGCGGGGCGCAACTCAGAATGCTTGACCAAATCACCGCGTACACCGAGCGGCAGGAACGCGACCTTCACGCTCGTCGCCTTCATCGTCGCGATGCAATCGTCCAGCATCCGCGGCACGGTCGGCCGCTCGGCGAAAGACTGCGCGTAGAATCCTGACATCGCGAGCGAGCAAATCTCCACCCCGAGTTCGCGCGACTTCGCGAGGAACTGCTCGCGCACGTCCGGCTTCGCGAGTTGGTTGTCGAACGTCTCCCGGTCGCCGAGTCCGCCCATATCCACCTCCAAACCGTCCGCGCCGATGTCCTTCGTCAGTTGAAACGCGCCGAGCTTTTGACGCTTGAGAATCATCCAGTCGCACACCGCGATGCGGTAACG
>WNGA01014155.1_pt1 | contig 11304 bp, 9 predicted proteins | sample 5400061 | NCBI WGS metagenome assembly WNGA01 (sample SAMN13153366, study PRJNA577476) | soil metagenome | isolation source: 100 cm soil or saprolite under grassland replicate 2 | place: USA:California | collected 2016-06-15
CGGATCCCCCGGCCGAACCGCCGCCCGAGAATCCGCCCATTCCTACTGCCCCGCCAGCTCCGCCCGCGCCCGATGCGCCGGACGTGGCCGCGGTGGAGCCGGCGTAGCCCGCACCCGCCGACGATCCGTCGTACCCCGTTTCGCCCGGTTCGTTACCGAGAATCGCGTTGCATGCTGCGCCCCCCATCGCGAGAACGATACTGAAGTACAGTCCCCGCAAGGTTTTGACCCAGACCATCTCGTCGCGCTCGTTCACCCGGCGACGAGCGTTTCTTGCGAAGAGCGTGCCGAGACCGATCCGCCGCGATCGAGACCGTGCGGGCATCGATTCCGGACGCTTCGTCGCGCGCCGTCGCTTCTGCGCCGCTGGACTGCCAACCGGTGGTTGGCGCACGGAGGTTGCTTCGGTCGCGGACCTTCGGGTTCAAAATGCGGCGCTCAGGTTGAACGAAGAGAGGACCGCGGCGTGCGGTCCCTTCGGATTTCCCACGAGGCCGATTGCGCCGGACCGTAGATCGATCGCCGTCCCTTTCGTCTTCAGAATCTCCAGGCCGACCGACACGCCGGCCGCGAAGTCGACGTGCCGCTCGACCCCCGTAACGCCCGTTCGCCAACCGATGAAGGGATTGAACCAGCGGCGGCGGCCCGCGCCGAGAAGAGCCGAGTAATAGTCACCTCCCACGAGAAACGCGAACGCGTATTTGCTCTCTTCGGGCTGCGACCCGCAACAGCTTCGATCGAGCTCGAAATCGAAGACGGTGCCTCGCGTGAGACCGGGAGCCGAGCTGAAGAGATTGGTGAACTGAAAGGAAAGCCCACCTCCGATGTAAGCGTTGGCGTCGGTCCCTTCGCGCAGATCCACGAGCGTCGTTGCCCGAAGGGCCGGGAAAAAGTTCTGGTCGAATTCGACGGAATCGAACGACCGCGGCACGAAGAGGACGATGGCGACCGTCGCGCGCGACACCCGGTCGCGCAAGAGTGCGAGGTGCACCCTCATCTTATCGATGCTGGTGCGTACCCGAGCGAGCTCCACCTCGACCGCGAGAACATCCTTTACTTCCTTCGCCTGCTGCAAGATCGCTTCGTAACGCTTGAGCGTTGCCTCGAGGTTGCGCAGCACCACGTCCGCGTCATGGACCTCGAGGGTGACGTCGCTCATCTTCACCTCGCGCTGGCGAATGGTGCCGACCGTCCCGAGCGCATCGAAGAATTGCTCGAATCGGGCGCTCGGGATCCGGACGTTGAGCTGGTCCTGGGACCTCTCCGACGAACTTTGCGAATCGAGGCTGACGGCGCCTCCGTGCTGGACTACCAGCGCCCGGACCGACTTGGCGGCTCGATCCACGTCGTCGACTTTGATGGTGACGCGGGCTTCGATGTCGATCATCTCCTCGGGCTTGCGCGGGTCGGGCCTGGGCGTGCGAAAAATCTCTTCGACACCCGTCGCGTTGGTGCAGTCCTGAACCTCGATACCATTCACCTACGCGAAGTCAGAAATGCCGCGTAATGAAAAGCAAAATCAAACCGGTTGTTGTTCTAGAGTCCTGAATCAACGTGACAGTGATCCGGCAGGCCGGCCGTCAGTCTTTGCGCCCGTCTTGGGGTCGAAGTTGAGCCGGGCGTTTCGCCCGCGAAGGCGCCGGGCGGCTCGGTCGTAGACGATTGCCGCTTGGATTTCATCGTCGAAGCGCCCGAGCGTCGTCCACGTCACCCCCCACGCAACCACGATGTCGCTGGGCGGTTCGTTCTGAGTCGACTTCGGGCGGACGCCCGCCGCCGAGCACAACGGTGTCGCCAGGGGCGAGCTGGTGGTGGCCGCCCGCTCGCCAGGCACCGCTCAGCGTGCGAATGGAAACGCCGAGTGGACCGTTCGGGCATTTGATGAAAAAGTCGAATGGTGGGACATTTTCGACGATGCGACTCACCCGCAACATCGATGAGCGCGGCAGGTCGGTCCGCTTTTGGATCGGCGTCGCCCTGCTCACCCTTGCCGCGATTATCGGGTTTGTCTGGGCCTGGCCCGCGGCGTCGTACCTCGGTTGGGCTTTCGCGATAGGACTCGCCCTGGGAGGCGCATTCTCCGTCTACGAATCGGCCGTGGGGTGACACGTACGCGCTCAGCCGACTGAGCCTTAGCTCATCGTCTTCGCTTTCAGGCTTTGTCTGGCCTAGCTTCGGACACGTTCAGTCCTCCAATGGGGCTCCACGCCGGAATCGAGCCGCTTGGTCGAGCGTTCGTTCGACCGTGGTGGATGTGAGATCGCCTTGGAGCTGGACGTCCTGCGCTGTTTTCCTCTTCCTCGGCGCTTCCCTCTGTGTGACGCCGTTACTCGGCGACGTCTGTTACGGGTGGGACGACGGCTGTCGCAAGCTGAACGATGCTGCGGCGACGTTGGCTCTCGCTGGCGGAATACTCGTCACCGGCCTCGCGGGATCCATTCTCTCTCGAACGGCACCCCGAAGCGCTTGGATCGCGGCGCTCGCGCATCAAGCCGTCGTCCTCGCGCTCCTCGTCACCTGTGCGCAGCCACTCGGTCGCGGCACCGCGGGAACGAGGCACGATCGCTCACCGACCGATACCTGGTCGTGGGCGAACGCCTACTTTTATTCGGAAAAGAGAGCACTCGCGCTTCTCGCTCTGAGTTCTCTTTTGGCTCTCATCGCGGGGGTAGCTTCCCATCGATTCGCTTCGGGCGGCAGCGCGCGCGAGCCGCAACCCTGACCTAACTTGGCCGCGAGCGCCGCCTCGACCTCACGCGTCACGCACCTCGCTGCCGATAGTCGCTAGTAAGCGCAAGCCGGGATCGTCGCCGACGAGTCGCTTCTCATGGAGCGGCTCCCCTGTGCTGAATGCCGTCGCGGGGATGGTTCCGCGCATCGATCCCGACGGCGACATGGGCTCCGCAGGGCAGCTCGAGAGAGTCGATGCGATCGGCGCTCGCCGAGAAGTAAAGGCGGTCGCCGAGCTGGTAGGCGAGGCGTCGCGAAATACCATCGTCGGACGATTCGATGGCGATGCCGCTCAGAGCAGCGAAGTGCTCGACCTCGAGGCCGCCGCATTGGTTCCCCATCTCGCCGAGGTCCCGCACTTTTCGCCCGTCCAAAAAGAGCGAAACGCGGGCTAGAGCGACCCAAGGCACGCCGGGGCTGCATGCACCGGAGCCGCGCACCCCGTCGAGGCGAAACGTTGCTCGCATGGTCCTGGCTTGGGTTCCGCCGTCCTTGGCTCGGCAACGCTGCGAAGGCTGATCGTCGTGCCATGCGATACGGAGCGGTTCGAGATCCCCCTTCGGTAGGAGGCTTCGCAGCCCGATGCCAGGATGGGCCCATGACGGCCGGGTCCAATGGATCGGGGTGCCGCCAAAACCCTCGGCGTCGACACTGTCGCCGCTACGGGTGACCCGAAGGTGTGCGACCGTACCATCCTGGGTGACGCACTGCACGGCGATGCGGTTATCCGTCGAGCCTTCGTCGCGGCAAAGATCTCGGCCTTCGAATTCGGTCGCAAGGCCATGATCGGGCAGCCGCAAGGCGGCAATCCGAAACTCGTGCGGAATGTCGCCGCAGCTGTCGCTCTCGCGCAATTGCGCGTCGATATGCAGCAAGAAGCGCCGCTCGAGATCACCGCAGACGTTGGCCGTGACGTACGTCGTCTCTCGTTGACCCGAGTCGCCGCCGACCGAAGCTGACGTCGTGGCGGCATCGTTGAGCTGCGCGGCGGGCCCCGAGTGGCACGAGGCGAGGATCATCGCTGCAAGCTTCCACCCGACGCCGGCGCCGCGCGGACAAGCCAAGTCGTTCGGGGGTCTCACGTTTCGGGTCCGTCTTCCTCTCAGCCGACATCGGCTGATCGCGTGCTCTCTCGCTCAGCCACATGCGTAAGAGGTCCGCAGTCTCGTTCATCCGTTACGTTTTTTTACACGCGAATGGCGGAAAGAGCGCCGGGGACCGGCCTCAATTCACGGCGAGAGCGACGTTGAAGGCCGGAAGGCGTTTCGACGCGCCGACGTCTCGTTTGGGTGTGTAGACGGCGTCGATCACCGCCACGATTTCTTTGAACAATGCTTGATCATGGGTGTGAAGAAGGTGGTCTCAGAATCAGAACGAACCAACAATGCCGGCCGTGCCGCCGCCGCCAGGCAGCACGGAGACGTCGAAGTGGAGCTGGAGGCCCGGATCGTCTCGGTAGAGCTTCAGCATGCGTTCGACCGGGGTATCCATCGACCGGAAGGCGAACCCTAGCCCTGAAGTAAGAGCTCCAATGCCATAAATGATCCCGGCCGTCGCAGCGGGATGGGAGGCGTTGGGAGGCGGTTTCAACGCGTACGCGGTCGCGAGCCCAGCGATCCCAACTGCCCCCCCTTGGCAGACCCAGAACACGAAGTTGCGCTGGGCTTGCTCCCGTTCGGCCACCTTCGTGAGCCATGTCTCGGTCTTCACGAACGTAAGGCCCCGATCTCCTTTGTTGGCAGCGAGCTCTTGGTCGAACACATCGAGCGCGCGTTCACTCGTGCTCGGTGTGAAGAGCTGATAGAGGCCCATCCCCACTGCACCCACCGAAACCGCGCCAAGTGTTATCGGCAGCCATGGGGTATCTTTCCGAACGTTCGGGTCGAGAGCCCCGACCACCGCGATCCCTCCGAGCACGGCAGCTCCCCCCAAACCTAGCTGCGCCGAGACCCTGCGCTCGGTTCGCCCTTCCTCCGCAATCGCGCTCAAGTAGTTGCGCATCCGGGTCAAATCCGCCTCCGTGGGCCCGTACACCGGCTCCGGCGCTGCCGCGCTTTCGGCGAGGTAGCGCGCATACGAAACGGGCCCGTACGGCGACTCGAAGAGCGCTCCGAACAAGCGCGCGCCCCGCACCGCCTCGATGGGAGCTCGTGGCGTCAGCGCCGCCATGCGAATCGGTTCCGACCCCCGCTCGACGATGTGCTCGACGATCGAAGGCCGCGCCGTGGCGTTGAGAGGTCGCCGTTCGACGAACACCGAGAGGTCTTCCGCGTCGCCTCCGGGAACGACGAGCGTCAGCGGGCCGGGCTCCTTGTGGACGTCGAGAACCCGCGCCCCGGTCGCATTTTTGATCCAGAGGCGCGTTTGCGCCGGATCGGCAACGACCTTACGCCCGGTCATCGCCGAGAACGAGAAGAGCGGCGCATGCGGATCGCCGTGAGGACCCCGGTAAAAAAGGTGCGGCCGGAGCGCTTCGCGCGCGATCCCCGCGTTGGCGCGCTCGACAAACCCCGCGAGCTCCGAATAACTGACGGTGCCGTCGCCGTTCACATCCGCGCCGCCGCTGAGGCCGGAGCGCACTTCGTGACTGAAAACGCCCGATTCGATGTCCGACCATTCGAAGACGTCCGTGTCGCTGTTCGTCGAAAGAAATAGCCCGACCTCCGGATGCCGGGCCGAAAAACCGAGCGCCATGTCCTTCGGCGTGGCCCAGCGGCGCCCGCCGGGGCTGCGCGGATTGATGACGAAAAACGAATTGCAGCTGTCGAGAATGACGTGTTTCGTTTGTGCGGGGAGTCGATCGAGGATTTCGCGCTCGAGAAACGATCCGTCGATGCGCTCGTCTTCGAGCTCGAGGTAACCCCGCCCTTCGCGCACCTCGCCGTGTCCCGCGTAGACGAGGTAGAAATCGATCGATTCCCCTCGCCCTTGCGCGGCTGCCATCACGTCTCGCAGGCGAGCCACGGCCGATCGAACTTCTTTGCGGGTGGCCGGGCGCGCCGTTTCGGCGAGCTTCGGGTACAGCCGAAGCGTTGCTCGATCGAAGGTCGTGAGCAGTGCCACGTTCGTCTCGCCGGCCGCCGCGCGAAAGATTTGGTAATAGCGCGCGGCGTCGTCGTCGGCGTATTGCAAATCGGCAACCGACAGATTCGTGCTGTGATTGTTGGCAATGACGAGCGCAAACGCGTTCGAGGAAGCCGCCGCCCCTTCCGCCGGAGGGGCAGCGAACGTGAGCACCGCGAAAGCGAAGAGAGCGGCGACGAGGGTCAATGATTTTGCCATTTGCAGGTCCATTCTTGAACTTGAGCCGAATCGAAAAGCGCCGAAATGGGCCCCCGATTGCGGAGGATTCGTTGTTCGATCGCCCGGACCGAAAAAGGTTCTTTCGAAACGACGGCCACGACCTTTGCGTCGCCGGCGGCGGGACGTTCGGGCGCGACGATCTCGCCGAGGAGCTTCGGCTCTGGCGCGGGCTCGAGCGCAACGGAAGTTGGATTCGACTTTTCGTCGAGGTAGGCCGGATGAATCCAATGCACGGTGCCCGCCGCGTCGATCGCAAAAACGGCAAGGTACCGAACGCCCGCGCCGCGGTTCCAATAGCGGACGGCAATCCCGTCGCCCGGAGCGAGCACCGCTCCACGGAGCGGCATGAGCGTCTTGTCTCGTGCCAGAAGAATGTCCGCGTCGACGTCGAACCCGCGGTGCGCCGCGCCCCGAGCCGCCCAGGTTTCCGCCGGCGTTTGCGAAGGTACGACCCGCCACACGGCGAGCGCGGCCGCCGCCGCCAGCGAAACCCCGAGCGCCGGCCAAGAGCGACGAACCGGCTTCTTTTGGCGCGGCTGCGCTGCATTTGGCCGACACGACTCCATCACGCGTGCGACGAACGCATCCTCCGTGTCGGCCAACGGCGGAGCGGCGGCGACGTCCCCGGCGAGCTCGCGCTGCGATCGCCGCGCCGCGCGGCACGAAGGACAAGTGGATTCATGTTGCTCGATCACGCGGACCTCGTTCACCGTGAGCTCGGCGCGCAGCAGATCTTCGTCCGTGGGACACTTCATCTCGGTTGTCCCTTGGTCATCCATTTTCGAAGCCGGGCGAGGCCGAGGAACACACGCGTGCGCACCGTCGCCTCGGACCTGGCCACGATCTCCGCGATCTCGTCGTATTCGAGTTCCGCGACGTACCGGAGCAAGAGCGCTCGTCGTTGATCGGCGGGGAGCTTGTGCATGTACGCGTGCACGCGACGTCGCCTTTCGCCGGCGACGAGCTCGTCGAATTGGTTGCTTTCGACGGGCGTCTCCGGAAGGTCCGCCGTGGGCGCGTCGTCGCCGGCGCGGTGTCGAAGCTCGTTGAAGCAGCGCCGGTGGGCGATCGTAAAGAGGTAGGAGCGGAAGCGGCCGCGCGGCTCGTAAGAACCGCGAGCCTGCCAGATCGTCAAAAGGATCTCTTGAGCGAGATCGTCGCCGAGCGCTGCGCTTCCCGACATGCGGGCGCAATACGCACGCAGGTGCCGGTGATGACGGCGCACCAGCGTAGCGAACGCGTCGCGAAGGCCCGACGCGACGAGCAACATGAGCTCGTCATCCCCCCGCTCCTCGAGCGGCACGTCGTTCCTGACCGGTCGGAGATGCGTGCTCGCTTTCGGATTCATCGCGTCCGCTCTCTAGAACACCGAGCCCGGGAGGTCCGTTTGAAAATTCGCTCGATGTCTTTCCCGGCGAACGCACCTTCGTTCCAAATTGGGACGGGATCTCGGACAGGCCTAGTGTCCGCCGCGATGCATTTCCATCACCATTCTTTTCGATCGGCAACGAGCCGTAACTCGTCCTCCGAATCTTCAAACGCGCGCATCCTTTGCGCTGTTAATATTGACATGAAACCATTCAAACACGCTCTAGCCGTTCGAGCGCTGCCCGCACTCTTCTGCCTGGCAAGTTGCGGCATTGACCCGCAAGGACCTGGTGGGTCGGCACCGGTCATTTCAGTGCTGTCCTACCTGCCGACGAGCGTATCTGTCGGTCAACCAACGAACATCAACGCCACTCTCCATTTCGAAGATCCCGACGGTGATGTCCGTGATCTCCTCATCGAGTTTCGCCTCCCGACCGGGGTGACGCAATCGCTTCCGCGTACTCCTGCTCAAGACGTGCAAGACCGCACGACGGCGACGCTCTCGGTCGTCGCAGCCATCACCGCGCCGGTGGCAGGTCGCTATGACTTCAATCTCCGGTTGGCGGATGCAGCCGGCCACGAGTCCAATCGACTTTCGGGCATCCTCGAAGCCGAGTAACTCCCGCGAGCCCGAGCCTCGGGGCGGCGAGGCGCCTGATCGTGTGGCTTGACCAATCAGCGGAAAACGTCATGGATGCGGCCGAACGCGGACTCTATCCCGCCGAGGCTTTGTTTCCGCGCCGCTAGAAACGCCTTCTTGCGACTTTGGCCAATTGATCAGGCTTCCTTACCACCTATGACTCCTTGCCGCCTGCCTAGGAATGGAGCGCGTCGGGTGCCGGCGTGGCGTCCGGATTCTGGCACCGAACGTGCTGGCTCTCATTCATCCAACTTACCGATCACGGAGGCATCATGACTTCGAAATCCCTTTCCTTTTGGCGCGTTCTCCTGGTGACGATGGCCGCTTGCAGCGGTCAAACTGACGGCGGGCCGAGCGAGGACATCGCTGCCAAATGGCAACAGTATTGTGAGAAAGAGTCATCTCGCACGACGGCCTGCGGCTCGATGCCCAACGCGGGCTGCGCGGACGACGCCGCGTGCATGCAGAGCGTGCTGCGCGCCGGCGTGGTCGACTCGCTCACGAGCTGCATGCTCAGGACCTGCGGCACCAGCGACGACGCCTGCTTCTCCATGGCAGCGGCGCCATACCAGTCCGATGCGACCGTGAGCGAGTACACGACGACATGCTTGAACAAACGTGAGACTTGCATGCAAAAAGGGATGTCGTTCAGCAATGACATCTGCTCCAACGCAGGGCTGTTGCGCAGCGAAGTCGTCCAGGAACTTCGGACTTGCGTCGACGGCGACTGCGCGGCGATAGACGACTGCTACCAGAGGGTTGGCAGGTCACACGGCTGCAATTGAATCCCGAGCCTCCTCGGCAGTCACGGGCCACCGTGGATGGGGGAGCGCGGAAGCAAGCGATCGAAGGAACTCGCTCCTTTACACCGAATACGACAAGTCAGCGTGTAAGCAATGGGCCCGCCGGCGCGTTCTTTCGCCGACTCCCACCCAGGAAGGCAGGATTCAACGAGAATTGCGCTGGCGGCGCTCGTGATCGGTTCAACGTTCGGGCTCGGATGTGCGGCGTCGCGGGTCGAGCCGCGCACCTATGACGCATGTGACGGTGGAAACGGCGACGCGTGCAACCAGGCGGGCCTTCGAACCGCCGGCAGCCGTTTCCGAAACTTCGTGAAAGCCGGACGCCTGTACCTGCGCGGCTGCAATTTCGGTAGCGCGCCCGCCTGCGCCAACGTGGCCAACCTCTTCGAGGCCGGCGTGGGGTACGGCTATCAGGACGTACCGCGTGCCGAGATGTACTACGCGAAGTCGTGCCGCATGGGGTACCCGCCGGCGTGCGACGAACAGGCTCGTGTCCGATCGAAACTCGATCGCACGCTCTATCTTAGATGAAGATGGCGCCGGGAATCGAGTGGCTCATCTGGAAATGTTCGAGCGCCTTCGGCCGCACCCGCTCCTCAAAAACGCCGGCCTGCTCCATCGGATCGCCCGTCGCCGAAATGTTTGCGTTCCACACGAGCCCTCCCGTCGGTCGGGTCACGCGCAACCACGGGTGCTCGTCGTCTGGCTGGAGGTGGTCCGTTCCCTGCGACAGCACACCGATGTGGACGAGCGCGTGGCTATTCTCAACGGCAAACGCAAGGGTCTCGGTGGAGAGGGTCGAACGGGTGAGCGGCGCGAAGGACAAATCAAGCGGCAAAAAAGCGGCGATGGTCGAGTAGGCGGGTAGGGGGTCGTGAGGTGGGGGAAGTGCAAGAGCACTCGACCCTCGAGCGGAACGGTCGAACCAGGATCGCGAGGCTTGGTTTTCGGGGGCGGCGGTGGCTTGGTGGGACCTGTGGAGATGGACGGGTGGTGCGCGGCGGGGCGTCCGAGAACCTCCGCCTCCCGTGCACCGGCCGGCCCCGCTCAGCTCGAGCTACCGTTCGCGCCCAAGGCCCCAACGCCGGAGCTCAGGAAAAGGCGTGAGGGTGGCTCAGAATCGCCGTCGCTGGTGCAGCCTCGATTGAGCTCGTTCACGAAGCTGCAGTTGGAAATGGATCCACCCTCCGAGCGATCCCGGTTCGGTCGACGAACCGCACGCCAGCGTGGCGTTCGCCAAAAGCAGGAGCACGAAGTAACCCATCGCATTGGCGATCGAGATGAGCACCTTGGTCGGATTCGTGGCGGGCAGCTGCAAATATCGCCCCATTTTGAAGTAGCCCCCCGCGCCGCCGAGAAGCACGTTGGGCAGGTTGGTATTGGAATGCGCGTCGCCGTCGCCGTGGCGGTTGAACCAATAGATGACGGTCTGATCGAGCAGCGTCTTACCCGTCGCACCGTCGGCGATCGCAGCGAGCTTCTGCATCAAATAAGCGACCTGCGAGGCAATCCAGCGGCTCATTTTCATGTACTTGTCGAGCTTGCCGGGGTCGCCGCCGTGATGCGAGACGCCGTGCAGCGGATCGGTGAATCCGAGCCACGGCATGCGCAGACCGTCCCCCCCGCCAGGGTATCCAAAGGTGACCGAGGCGACCTTGGTCAGGTTGCAGGCGAACGCCGAGGAAACGATGTCCATGTAGAAGGGGCACAGCTTCTCGGTATCGGCGCCCGTTCGAACCGACGTTTCGTCGACGGGAACGGCGGTTTTCGCCGGCTGTGTGCAACCGGCCGTCGGCCCGGCCATGAGCAGCCGCGACTTCCGATCTTCGTAGATCCGGAGCGAGCTCAAATGCCCGTCGAGCAGTTGCCGATCGTAGGCGCTGAGCTGCGGGTTCAGCGTCGCGAATCGCGCATGCAAATAGTCGGTGAGGGCGCTCAGCCTGTGCAAATCGGTTGCGTTCGTGTTCCCGCCCATCACCGGCATGCCGAACACACGATTGAAAGCCTCGTCGGCGCCGGCCATTCTCCGCAGAGGCGTGCCGTCGGCGGCGAAATTGATGTCCGATGGAGTATCGCCGCCGATGGGATGCAGGCCGAAGTTCAGATTGGCGAATGGACTGTCGGCTTTGACCGCCCCGCCAATTACGGTGTCGATAGAAGGGCCATCGAGCTTGTTGACCGCGCTGAACTGCGGATCGACATAGGGAATGTCGCCGCTTGAGCCCCGCCCTCTCGCCGAAAGGCAAACCACCGCTTGGTGCTGGAGGGGCACCTTGTCGCCACCGACGGTGCCCCCGCACCCCATGCAGTAGGTGAGACCGGTGCCGTCTTTCGGCGTGGCTCCGTTCATCTGTGGACCGAGGACGAGGATCTTGTCTTTGAAAGCTTCGAAGGGAGACAAGATCGGGCTGAGCTGGAAGCTCGTCGTGGTGCCGGTTGGCCAAAATGCTTTTTGATTCA
>WNGA01020560.1_pt1 | contig 11304 bp, 10 predicted proteins | sample 5400061 | NCBI WGS metagenome assembly WNGA01 (sample SAMN13153366, study PRJNA577476) | soil metagenome | isolation source: 100 cm soil or saprolite under grassland replicate 2 | place: USA:California | collected 2016-06-15
CGGTGAGCAGCACCAGCTGCGTGATGCGCGGTTTGGTCAGCTCGAGGAAGGCTACCAGATCTTCTCCGTAATCACCGCCAGCACGAGGATCGCCGCGAGCGGCAGCGGAATCATGAAGACCACGCGCAGCCGCCAGCGCTCGAACTTCAGGTGCATGAAGAAGAGGGCGACGAGCAGCGCTTTCACGACTGCCAGCACGAGCAGGCAGAGAATCTTCGTCAGCTGAGAAATAGGCATCTCGAACGCGAACAACACCTCGGCCGCCGTCAGGATGAACAGGTACAGCCAGATCAGCATGTAATTCGGCAACTTGTGCTGGGTCGTCTCCATGGGGTCGCCTCAGATCAGGTAGACGATCGTGAACAGGATGATCCAGACCAGGTCGACGAAGTGCCAGTACAGCCCGATGGTCTCGATGCCCCGGTAGTCCTGGGCCGAATACTTCCCCGGGAGGACCTTGGTGAGGTAGAGGTAGGTCATCGAGACCACGCCGCAGGTCACGTGGAAGCCGTGAAATCCCGTCATCGTGAAGAACGTGGATCCGTACAGCCCGGCCACCCCGGCGCCGTACTTCACCGGGTCGCTCGCCGCGTGCTCGGCGAGGAGCGACCCCTCGCGATAGCCTATCGGCGTGAACCCGTGCCCCACGAGCTTGATGTACTCCACGACCTGCACGCCGACGAAGGAGGCGCCGGCCAGGATCGTGAGCAGCAGCCACAACCGCAAGCCCCGCTGGTCGCCGCGGGAGATCGCGGCGAACGCCTTCACCATCGACACCGAGGAGCAGATCAGCAGGAACGTGTTGAAGGCAGTGAGCGGTACGTTGAGGACCGCGTTCGGCTTCGCCCACGGCTCGGTCACGCCGAAGCGCAGGACGACGTACGACCCGATGAGCGCCGTAAAAAACATCACGTCGCTCGCCAGGAAGACCCACATGCCCAGCTTGTTGCTGTAGACCCCCGCCCCCGGCTCGGCCGGGAACGGGGGGCGCATCTGGTCAACGGTCGCCGTCGCGTGAGTCATCGACTCGATCCCCCCTTTCCCGGTCAGTGGCTCGGCGCCGGCGATGTCGCGGACGCCGGCTCACGGTCGGTGGGCAGCTTGACGTGCTGTGGCAGAAAGTCCGCGTTCCCCGCTTCGGGGGCGCTGTACTCGTACGGCCCCCGGTACACGGTCGGCACCCGCTCCCAGTTGCCGTGGGGCGCCGGGTTCGGCAGCGACCACTCGAGCCCGTTGTCGTGCCACGGGTTCTGCTCCGCCTTCCGGCCGCGCTTCAGGCTCCAGAGGAAATTGAACGCGAACAGCAGCTGCACGGCGAACAGGACGAACGCGCTGATGCTGATGAACTCGTTCAACGGCTGCTGCGGCTTCAGGAAGTCGTACTGCGTCGGATCGTACAGCCGCCGCATCTGGCCGCCCATCCCGAGGATGTGCATCGGGAAGAACACCATGTTGTAGGTCACGAAGGTGAGCCAGAAGTGGACCTTGCCCAGCGGCTCGCTCATCATGCGGCCGAACATCTTCGGATACCAAAACGTGATCGCGGCGAACAGAGCGAACAGGCTGCCGCCGAACAGCACGTAGTGCAGGTGGGCGACGATGAAATACGTATCGTGGATGAACATGTCCACGGGTGTCGCCGCCATGAAGACGCCTGAGAGGCCGCCGATCGTGAACATCGCCACGAAGGCGACGGCATTGAGCATCGGCACGTGGAAGACGAGGTTCCCGCGCCACATCGTGCCCATCCAGTTGAACACCTTCACCGCCGAGGGTACCGCGATCACGAGGGTCGAGATCATGAACGAGGACCCGAGGGTCGGGTTCATGCCGCTCATGAACATGTGGTGGCCCCAGACGATCCAGCCGAGGAACCCGATCGCCACGATGGCGAACACCATCGAGTGGTAGCCGAAGATGGGTTTGCGGCTGCCGTTCGCGACGATGTCGGACACCATCCCCATCGCGGGCAGGATCAGGATGTAGACCTCGGGGTGCCCGAAGAACCAGAACAGGTGCTGCCAGAGCAGGGCCTGGCCCCCCGCGAGCGGATCGAAGAAGTGCGTACCGATCGTCTGGTCGAACATGAGCATGATCGCGGCGCCCTGCAGAACGGGGAGCGCCAGCACGCTCAAGATGGCCGTGATGAACAGCGCCCAGATCGACAGGGGCATCCGGAACCAGGTCATGCCCGGCGCCCGGTGGTTGATGATCGTGGTGATGTAGTTGAGGGAGCCCAGCACGGACGAGAGCCCGAGGACTACGATCGAGATACACCACAGGATCTGCCCAGTGGTGACGCCCGACTGGTACAGGTCGGGTCGAGCCGAGAGCGGCGCGTACATCGTCCAGCCGGCCCACGAGGGACCGGACGGGACGAAGAACCCGGCGAACATGATCAGCCCCGCCACGAGCGCCAACCAGAACGAGGCCATGTTGATGCGGGGGAACGCCATGTCGTGCGCTCCCAGCTTCAACGGGATCAGGAAGTTGGCGTACACGCCCACGAGCAGCGGCATGATGGCGAAAAACACCATGAACGTGCCGTGCATCGTCACCAGCTGGATGTAGTACTCGGGGAGGATGACGCCCTCGGGGGTCACCATCGACGCCGGCAGGATGCCGCCTCCGGGGAGGGGCTTGCCGGGGAAGCCGAGCTGCCAGCGGATCTGCATCGCCAGGAGCCCGCCCACCAGCAGGAAGAACAAGCTGACGAACAGGAACTGGATGCCGATGATCTTGTGGTCGGTCGAGAAGATGTACTTGCGCCAGAAGCTCATGGGCGCATGGGGGGCGCCATGGGCTGGCGCGGCGTGCGCGACGCTCGTCATTCGGCGCTTCCTCCGGCGGCCTGCGCGGCCAGCCAAGCGTTGAACTCCTCAGGCGTGTGCACGAACACCCGGGCCCGCATCTTGTAGTGCCCCATCCCGCACAGCTCGGCGCACCCGATTTCGTATTCCCCCGGCTTGGTCGCCTGGAACCACACCGCGATGTTCATCCCGGGCACCGCGTCCTGCTTCACCCGGAACTCGGGGACGAAGAACGAATGGATCACGTCCTCCGAGGAGAGGTGGACCAGGATCGGTTGATTGACTGGGATATGCAGCTGGTTGCGCACGGTGAAGTCGTCGGCCGTGCCGAGCTGCCCGTCGGGGCCGGCGTAGGTCACCTGCCATTCGAACTGCTTGGCGTGCACGCCCACCGCGTAGGCGTTCGCGGGCACGCTGCCGCGCCCCTTGATCTCCACCCAGTAGTGATTGCTCGCGATGCCCAGCGCCACGACCGTAACGGCCGGGATCGCGCTCCAGATCACTTCGGCGCGCGTCGAGCCGTGCGTGTAGAACGCCTTGCGGCCCGGGCGCCCGCGGTACTTCACGACGAACCAAACCAGCCCGACCTCGACGATCACGAGCGCGATCCCGGTGATGATCAGGATCGCCAGGAACAGCCCGTCGATCGGTCCCGCAAAGGTCGAGGCCGCCGGGGGAAGCCACCAGTGCATGGGTACCCGTTCTCCTCGCGCTACCGCGCGGCGAAGGTGAAGTCGGCCGTCTTCGTCCCAGTGCATGGGTACCCGTTCTCCTCGCGCTACCGCGCGGCGAAGGTGAAGTCGGCCGTCTTCGTCGCCGTCGCCGCCACCGTGACGGTCGCCGTCTGCGTGCCGTACTTCTCGTGCCAGGCCTCGATAGTGTACGTGCCGGGCGGCAGATTCTTGATCGTGAAGCTGCCGTCCGCCCCGGTGACCGCGAAGAACGGATTCGGCAGCACGCCGAGAAACGCGTTCATCCAGCCGTGGACGTTGCACTCGAGGGGAACCATCACTTCGGCCGCCGAGAAGGTCCGCATCGTCTTCATCCCGGCCGAGGGCTGGCTCACGTTGAACGGCCGGTTCTTCACCGGCTTCGCTTTGATGTTATGAAGCACCGGGTCGGAGTTCCGGATCTCCAGGTTCTGCCCCACCATGATGCCCAGCACGTGCGGGTGATAGCGGCACCCGTCCTGGTCGATCACGACCGGCGTCGCCGGCGCCGGGTAGGTCGCGCCGGCCGGGAGTCCCGCCTTCACATACACGAAGACGTTGGCGAGCGTCCCGTTCGGGTTCACCATCACCGTCTCGGCCGTCGGCGGCGTCGTGTATTTCGACTTGCACGCCGCTTCCTCGCTCATGTCGATCTTCGGGTTGACGGGCTTGGCCCCCGTGAACCGCGCGCGCCCCGTGACCGTCCCACCCCCCTGCGGGGCGGCGTCGCCGAAGCGCGCGGCCAGCCCCACGCCCAAGACCAGCCCCATGGCCGCGACCGTTGTGACGAATCCAGACCTGCGCATCATGCCTCCTCTGAAGGCTCCGTGTGTTATACCCGTCGCTGGGCCCGCCAGACGACCAGCATGCCGAGGGCCAACGTCAACGCCATCGCCACCACCGGCGAGACGAACACCCGGGCCGGTGTCGGCTCGTCGAGAGCGAGGAAATACCACGTACTGACGGCCATCCGCGTGCCGTGCTCTCCGTTCGACCCGTCCCACGCGAAGAAGGCCACCGGGATGGCGCGGCCGGTCCGGAACTGAAGCTGATTGGACGTGTCGGGCGTGGCAAGGGCACGCGCGAGCACGAGCCGCCACTGCCCGGCATCGTAAACCGCCCGCGCGCCGGGGTTTGTGGCCGGGAGCGGGTCGAACCTCTCGATCCCGCGCGCGAGACCCGCCACCCCCCCCTCCGGCCCCGCGCTCGACCAGCGCCATTGATACACCGGTGCCGTCCCGCTCCCCATCAGGAAATAGGGCCGCTCCATGCCCGCGGGAATCGTGAGCGGGAACTGTACGGCGAGCTGGTCCGGCCACGGCTCGGCCCGCGGGGGGGAGGCGGAGTCGTCGCCCGCCAACGCGGCGAGGACACGACTTACGTGCGCCAGCCAGGTCGTGTCGGGACTGTGTGAGCGGTCGTCCCACACGACGCGCAGCGCCAGGGAATCCCGCGTATGTACCGCCTGCACCCACAGCCCGCTCACCGCGGGCGCGAACCAGCGGCTCTTCCTGATAATCTGGCCCACGAGCGGGAACCAATAGGAATCCACGCCAGCCCAGGCGGAGTCGTCGGGCGAGCGCGGCAGCGGTCCGTCGCGCTGGGGCGCGTGAATCACGTCGCGCACCAGGGGCGGCTCCGCCGGCGACAGACTGCGCACGTACTGCGCCACGCGCCACAGCTGCTCGTCGGTGAGGAACTTCTGGTCGAGCAGGTCGCTGAACGACGGCATCGGCGTGCCGTCGAGCCCGGTGCGCAACCGGTGATAGATGTCCTCCGCGGTCCCGCCGCCGTTGAACCGCCAGTTCTCCGTGAGGTCCGCCGCAAAGATCGGGAGGCCCGCGTCATCCTTCAGGGTCGGCGCGGAGGTGCCGTCCCCACGACCCCGGTCTCCGTGGCACTTGCGGCACCCGATCGAGTCGTAGAACTGGCGCCCAACGCGAATCGCCTCGGCCCCGCCGCCGCCCCCCGGCGCACTGCCGAATTGCAGCGCGTGCGGCCGGATCGTGGTGTCGGCGAAGAACGTCGAGAGCGTTTTGAGGTAGGCGACCACGTTGCGGCGCTCGCGGTCCGAGAGCCGCGTCTTCCAGCCGGGCATGGCCGTGCCGGGGAGGCCCTGATCCACGGCGCGCAGCACGTCGGCGTCGGTCGGCAGCTCGCCGCTCCCGGTGGAGCGAACCTGGTAGACCGCGCCGGTAAAATCGCGCGGGCGCGGGAGCATGTAACGCGCCGCCGGCCCGTCGCCCGCGCCGGCCTCGCCGTGACAGCCGGCGCACCACTTGGTGTAGACGACCTTGCCGGCGGTGGTGTCTTGCGCCGGGAGACGAGAAACGAGAAACGGGAAACGTGCGACCACGAGTACAAGCAGGGTGCGCACGAGAAGAGCGCGTTCAATCATGCGCGTTTCCCGCTTCCCGTTTCTCGTTTCCCGTCTCCCAAGTTCGCGGCGTCCACCCCGTCTGGTCGTACAGGAACAGCACGACCGACCAGATCTCTTCCTCCGTGAGGAAGTCTTCCCAGGACGGCATCGCCGAGTTCCACGGCGTGCCTTCGCGCGGCAAACCGGGCCCGCCCTTGGCGATGCGCCAGAACACGAAGCTCTCCGTGAGCTGCGCGATCGTGCCGTTGTCCTGGAAGTTGAGCGGGATCGGGTTGAATCCCGTGGCGTAGTGCCCCTGGCCGTCCAGGTGGTCCCCGTGGCAGGGCACGCAGTTCTGGTAGTAGACCCGCCGGCCCACGGCCAAGTGCTGGGCCATATCGCCCTGCGACCGCAGCGGGTTCTCGAGCCCCGCCAGAGTCATCGTTTTGCCGCGGAACGTGATCTCGGCCGGGGGCGCGGGGTGGATGGAGCGCAGGTTCGGCGGCGCGGCGACGCTCGCCTTCACCTGGCCGTACGTGAGGCACCCGACCACCAGGGTCACGGCCGCGAGCACGCCGGCGCGGATCAGCTTGAGCCGCGGCTCGACCAGCATGGCGTTGATCGGCTCCTTGAACCGGCGCCAGCGCTCCTCGTTGTCGCTCACGTAGATCAGCACGCCCACGAGCACCGTCGCCATGTACTGCAGCACGACGCTCTTCGGAACGAGCGCGCTCCCTGGAAGGAGCGGGATCCCGTACACCACGAGGACGTAGGCCAGCACCAACAAGCCGACGGCCTGCCAGAAAGGATGATTCTTCATTTTCGTGCCGCGAGAAAACGAACGAGAGCTTCGAGCTGCGCCGCGGTCATCTGGTCTCCGAAGGTCTTGGGCATGATGCCGGCGAATCGCTCGAACCCCTTCGCGATCTTCGCGCCCGGGTCGAGGATCGACTCGCGGATGTAGGTGGCGCTGGCGCGGGCGCCGATGTGCGTCAGGTCGGGCCCGATCGCGCCGCCCTCCGCGCCGATCTTGTGGCACCCCACGCATCCAGCGGCGCGGAACAAGGTCATCGGGTCCGTGCTCCCCCGGGCAAACCCTCCAGCACCTCCAGACCCTCCCGAACCTCCACCACCCGCCGCGGCTGCGGGAATATCCGACGCGGCGACGTCCACCGTCCCGCCCTGCGACTCGAGGAACGCGATCACGGCCCAGATCTGCTGCGGCGACAGGGTGCGGCTCAGGTCCGGCATGATCGGCTCGTAGCCCGTCACGACGAACGCCCCGGGCTGGGTGAGCGACTCGTAGAGGTACGCCTTGCAGCTCTTGCCGGTCTCGCGCTTGCCGCAGCGCGCGCCGATCGGGCCCGCGCCCTTCTCGTCGGTGAGGAGGTTCGGGGCGCGGGTGCCCAGGCCGTGACAGGTGGTGCACCCGCCGATCCCGTTGAACACCTGCTCCCCCGCCTGGACGAGCTGCTCGGGAGTGACGTCGGCGCCGAGTGTGAGGGCGCGGGGCACCTCCGACTGCACCTGCGGAATCTTGTTTGCAATCAGGGTATAGAGCGCGAGCGTCCCGAGCACGACGCCGACGATCTTGAGATTAGTGGCCCACATGCGGGCCCCCTTCCTTCCCCTCGGGAACGAAGGTCGACTTTTCTGCCAACCCCCCGAGCCAGAAGATGAACGCGACGAGCGACAGGAAGATCAGCACACAAATGCTGATCATGATCGCCGCGTAGCCGAGGGCGGGGGTGGCGGCGTACCGCGTGGTGTCCTGGATGACCTGGAACACATGCCAGTGCTGGCGGATGCCGCTGCGGGCGAACCCCATCAGCCCCATGAGCCAGGTGAACGTGACCGCCAGAATGAACAGGGCGTACTGCGAGCGCGGCGGCATCTGTCCCCAGCGGATCGCGCCCAGCGACTGCGCGCCGCGGGCCATCAGCACGTCGATCACCGTGACGAACACGATGCAGGACAGCACGGCGAGCACCTGATACACACTGAACCCGATCCGGACGATCGCCTCCACGAAGTAGCCGCGGATGCCGAAGAACAGGACGACGGCCGCCGCGAGCGCGAACATCCCCGCCTGGACGAACGTCCCGGTGCGCGCCCAGGGCACCACCGTCCGGATGTTGGCGCGGCGGTACATGAGGAACGAGAGGAACGTCGTCAGGATCATCAGGTTGACGGCGGTGTTCTTGGCGCTCATGACGCCGAGCGCGCCGAGGAACGGGTGGTGCGACCCGCCCATCGCGGCCAGCTCCCGCGAGTCGGCGATCATGGTGTGGGGCGTGCCCCACACGATCGCGCCGAGCACGAGGATCACCAGCAGCCATTTCGTGTAGGGACGGAACCGCTCGGCGCCGGGGATCCGCCCCATCCCGACCCAGAGGTAGTAGTTCCCCGCGAGGAACAGCACCGCGATGAGGAAAGCCTGGATCACCCACAGCCAGCTCATGAAGCCGCCCATCATCGTAATGCCCATGGACTGGTCGTACTGGTAGATCTCGCGGCCGAGCCAGTAGCCGGCGAACGGCAGCACGATGAGCGCGGAGATGGCGATGAAGTTGCCGACGTAGCCCATCCAGTCGTAGTGGGCGCGCTCCTCGTCGCTCGTGGCGGCGAGGAAGCGGTAGCTCGCGTAGGCGCCCACGATGGCGCCGCCGAACACCACGTTCGCGATCAGCCGGTGCACGTTGATGGGCATCCACGTGGCGTTGGCGATGGCATGCCACAGCTTGATGCTGCCGGGCGCGGTTTGCGCCGTGATATCCCGCGGGGGGGACATCATGTAGGTGAGCCAGGAGTTGGCGATGAACATCACGATCGTGCCCCAGACGTTCAGCAGGATGCCGAGCGTCCAGTGCCCCCACTTGGCCCGTCCCTGCTTCCAGCGGTCCCAGCCGTAGTAATAGAGGTAGAGCGTGAACGACTCGAAGAAGAACAGCCCGGCGTAGGCCCACATCGAGGGGCCGAAGATCGCCGTCAGATAGGCGAAGAACCGTGGGTACAGCGTGGCCAGGAAGAAGGTGAGCACCGCGCCCCAGATCGCGGTCGCGCTGTAGGCGACGAGCAGCAGGCGCGTGAACTCCTTCGATAACCGGTCGTAGCGCGCCTCCTTGCCGACGATGCCAATCAGCTCCGTCACCACCGCGAACATCGGCACGCCGAGCACGAACGCGGCGAACATCAGGTGGATCTCGGCCGCGATCCAGACCGCCGTGCGGCTGCCGATGAGGGGAAAGTCCCGGTACGCCGGGAGCGAGTCGGCGGCCGCCTGCAGGAGATACAAGCCGTCAGCCATCAGCTGTCAGCCACAAAGAAGGGACGTTGCTTCGAGAAGTCGACCGGCATCGCGCTGCGGATCTCGGTGAGCAGCTCGGGCGTCACTTCGCGCAGGCCGCGCTCGCGCGCCCAGTCCTCGACGCGCCGCATCACGACCCCCCGCACGAACGAGGGGATCCGATCGAGCCGCGCGCGCGCCGCGCCGCTCCACACCAATGCCGGCTGGAACTCCTGGCCGTAGGTCACGTCGCGCACCCGCTCGATCAAGGCGGCGCCGGGAGCCGGCTCGTAGGTGCACGACGGGTCCGCGGCGAGCACGTCGCCCTCGAGCGCGAAGGCTCGGGCGCGGCAGCCGCCGCACAGCTGGCGGTACTCGCAGCGGCCGCACTTGCCGCCCAGCGTCCCTTCCCGCAAGGCGCGCAACAGCGGCGCCGAGCGCCAGATCTCACCGAAGGTCTGCGCGCGCAGGTCGCCCGCGACCTCGGGAAGGTAGGGACAGGGGGTGAGCTTGCCGTCCGGCGTGATGCGGCAGTACTGCGTGCCGCAGGGACAGCGCGTTTCGTAGTTCAGGACCGGCGATTCGGGGTCGAGCTGATGGACGTGGCGCATGAAATGCGGCGCGCACTTGGCACGGACCATCATGCGCCCCCGGTACTCCCGTTGCCAACGCGCCAAATCGGCCAGGACGGATTCGTAGTCGAGCGGTGAGAGATCCGAGAGCCCCGCGCCGCGCCCCGTCGCGACGAGGAAGTAGCAGTTGAACGCCACCGCGCCCTGGTCCGCCGACCAGGCCGCCAGCCCCTCCAGCTCGGCGCGGTTCCCCTTGGTGACGGTGGTCTGGATGATGAAGTCGAGCCGTTGCGCCCGCAGGCGGCCCAGCGCTGCGGTCGTGCTCTCGAGCGAGCCCTTGCCGTGGCGGAAGTTGTCGTGATAAGTCGGCCGCAGCGAGTCGATCGACACCGCGACCCCCCGCACCCCGGCCCCCTTGAGCGCGGCGATCCGCTCATCCGACAGCAGCGTGCCGTTGGTCCCGACCACGACCGTGGCACCCTTCCCCGACGCGTAGGCGGCGATCTCGGTGAGGTCCTCCCGCAGCAGCGGCTCCCCGCCCGACAAAATGATCAAGGGCGCGGGATTCACGGCGAGCAGCTCGTCCACGATGCGCCGGCACTCCGCGGTGCCCAGCTCCGACGTGGCGCTTTCGTGCGGGCCTGCCGAGATGTAGCAGTGCGCGCACTCGAGGTTGCAGCGCCTGGTCAGGTTCCAGGCGACCACGTGCGGGACGCAGTTCACTGCAGCAGCTTCTCCACCGCCCGCTTGGCATCCTCCGGCGTCACGGCTTTCAGGTCCACCGGGCACTTGTCCATCTTTTCTTCGATGTCGCGGATCGGGCAGCGGGTGATCCCCTGCGCCTTAGCCTCCTCGATGAATGCCCGCATCTCGGGCGAGAGCGCGTCTTTCCCCTCGGCCTCGGCGCGGATCTGCTTCGCCCTCAGCTCGGTGAACATCACCATCATCGTGTCGATGTCGAACTCGTCGGCCTCGATCATCGCCTGTTTGTTCTCGTCCATGACGCGGGTGGTGACGCGCCAGATGCCGTGATTGCGCGCGAAGCGCTCGACGGTGTTCCGGGCCAGCGGACGCGCGATCAGCGGCACGAGCTGGAGCCGCTGCCAGCCCTCCTCCGTCCAGACGATCGGATCGGTCGCGACCCGCGCGCGCTTCGACACCGCCCCCGTCACGGGGCACTTCGTCTCGACCTCGGCCACGGCGGGCTCGGGGTCGGCGTCGTGCCCCTGCACCTTCGTCGCCTTCATTTGCTCCGTCGCCTTCACTTCGGCGAGCGCGATCTCCTCGGCATTGCCGATGCCCATGATGAGCTGCATGTGCGTGGGCAGGAGCTTCTGGATCGCCTCGTCGAGCCACTTGTTCGTGACCGTCGGCGGCGGGCCGGCGTTCCCGACCTTCTCCAGCACGTACTCCTCGACCGCGCGGCGCGCGATGCCTTGGGCGAACGGCGGGACGCGCAGGATCCGCACTTCCGCCTCCGGCGCCCACGGCAGTCCCGCCTGTCCGTCTTCCTCGATCCAGGGAATGTCCTCTGGCCTCACCCCGACGACGCCCACCAGGAGCACGG
>WNGA01046683.1_pt1 | contig 11304 bp, 7 predicted proteins | sample 5400061 | NCBI WGS metagenome assembly WNGA01 (sample SAMN13153366, study PRJNA577476) | soil metagenome | isolation source: 100 cm soil or saprolite under grassland replicate 2 | place: USA:California | collected 2016-06-15
GACGTGCGCTGGATTCCCGCCTGGGGCGAGGAGCGCATCTACAACATGGTCGCCCACCGGCCCGACTGGACGATCTCGCGCCAGCGCGTCTGGGGCGTGCCCATCGTGGCCTTCTACTGCGTCGGCTGCGAGGCGCTCTTGCTGGAGCAGCCGGTCGTCGATCACGTGGCGCGCATCTTCGGCGAGGGGCGGGGCATCGAGGAATGGTACCTGCGGAGCGAGGCGGAGCTCGTGCCGTCCGGGACACGGTGCCGCGGGTGCGGGGCGACCGCGTTTCGCAAGGGCACCGACACGCTCGACGTCTGGTTCGACTCCGGCTGCAGTCACGCGGCGGTGCTCGAGAGACGGCCGGAGCTCCGGTGGCCGGCCGAGCTGTACCTGGAAGGCTCCGACCAGCACCGGGGATGGTTCCACTCGTCCCTGCTCGAGGCCATGGCCACGCGCGGGGGCCCCCCGTACAAGGCGGTCCTCACGTGCGGGTTCGTCGTCGATGGCGACGGCCGCAAGATGTCGAAGTCGGTCGGCAACGTCGTGGCCCCGGACGAGCTGCTGCCCAAGTACGGGGCCGAGGTGCTGCGGCTGTGGGTGGCCGCGGAGGACTACACCGAGGACATCCGGCTCTCCAGCGAGATTCTCGACCGCCTCGCCGACGCGTACCGTCGCATCCGCAACACCTATCGCTTTCTCCTCGGCAACCTCGGCGATTTCGACGTCACCCGCGACCGGCAGTCGTACGCGCGGCTGGATGAGGTGGATCGCTGGATCCTCGACCGGCTCGCGCGACTCGTCGATCGCGTCGTGCGCGCGTACGAGGAGTATCAGTTCCACACGGTGTTCCACTCGGTACACAACTTCTGCGCCGTCGATCTCTCGGCGCAGTACCTCGACATCATCAAGGACCGGCTCTACACCTCGGCCGCCGACGATCCACGGCGGCGCGCCGCGCAGACGACGTGCCATGACATCCTGAGCGCATTGCTGCGCCTGCTCGCGCCGATCCTGAGCTTCACCGCCGAGGAGGCGTGGAGCCATCTCCCGGGCGGCAAGGCCGAGAGCGTCCATCTGGAGCGCTTTCCCGAGGCCGCGCTCGAGTGGGTCAACGACACGCTCGAGCGCGAGTGGAACCGGCTGCTGGAGGTCCGGCGCGAGATCGCCAAGGCGCTCGAGATGGCCCGCGCCCGCGGACTCATCGGTAGCGGCCTGGAGGCCGCGGTCACCATCGCCGCGGCGCCCGAGGATCTGCCCGAGCTGCTCGAGCGCAAGCAGGCATGGCTGCCCACGCTCCTCATCGTCTCGCAGGTGTCGCTGGCGCCCGGCAGGGAGCCGGCCGCCGTCCAGTACGAGAGTCAGGAGATCCCGGGGCTCGTGATCGGCGTGGATCACGCGCGCGGGTCCAAGTGCGCGCGCTGCTGGACGTGGAGCGAGCGGGTCGGCGAGGCGGCCGACCATCCGGCGCTCTGCGAGCGTTGCGTGCCGGTGCTGCGCGCCCGTCGATGACCGCCGTGCTCGTGATCGCGGGCACGGTCGTCGTGCTCGATCAGATCACGAAGGCGGTGGCGCTGGCCCAGCTGGCGCCCGGCGTCCCCATCCACGTCTTCGACGGCTTCCTCGCCCTGACGCTGGTCATGAACGCGGGGCTCGCCTTCGGTCTTCTCGGCGGCTTGCCGGCGACCTGGCGCTGGATCGTCGCCGTCCTCTCCGTGGTCGCCCTCGTCGTCCTCGCGCGCGTCGCGGTCCGGGTGCTCGCCGACGGCGGCTGGCCGGCGCGGCTGGCCGTCGCGCTCATCTTCGGAGGCGCCGTCGGCAACCTCATCGACCGGGCCCGCCTGGGTGCCGTCATCGATTTCGTCGACGTCCACTATCGCGGCTATCACTGGCCCGCCTTCAACGTCGCCGACTCGGCCATCACCGTCGGCGTCGCGTTGCTGGCGGTGCGCCTCGTGTGGAGCCGGCCCGCGCCCGAATCCGCCGGCTCGCGCGTGTGAGGGGAGCCCACCACCGCCTCGTTACCGACGGCATGGCCGCGGGCATGCGGCTCGATCGCTGGCTCGTCTCCGCGATGCCCGAGCTCTCGCGCGCGCGCGTGCAGGCGCTGATCGAGGACGGCCACGTGCGCGTGGCCGGCGCCGTCCGCAAGGCGGCCCACAAGCTCCGGGGCGGTGAGGACGTCGAGCTCGAGATCCCGCCCAGCCCCCCCGAAGAGCTGACGCCGGAGCCGGTCGCGCTCACCATCGTGCACGAGGACTCCGATGTCCTCGTCGTCGACAAGCCCGCAGGCATGGTCGTGCACCCGGGAGCCGGCGTCTCCACCGGCACGCTGGCGGCCGCGGTGCTCGCTCACGCGCCCGAGATCGCCGGGGTGGGTGGGCCGCGCCGGCCGGGGATCGTCCACAGGCTCGACAAGGGCACGTCGGGCCTGATCGTCGTCGCCAAGACGCAGGCCGCGTACCTGGCGCTGGTGAGCCAGCTCGCCGCGCGCGACGTCACGCGCGAATATCTGGCGATCGTCCACGGACGCCTCGCCGCGGACGAGGGCCGCATCGATGCGGCGATCGGTCGCGACCCCTATCATCGCCAGCGCATGGCCGTCCGACCCGAGGGCAGAGGGCGGCGGGCGGCCACACGCTTTCGCGTCCGCGAGCGATTCGCCGCGTTCAGCGTCGTCGAGTGTCGGCTGGAGACGGGCCGCACCCATCAGATCCGTGTCCACCTCGCCTCGCGCGGCCATCCCATCGTGGGTGATGAGACCTACGGGCGAGGGCAGCCGCGCCCGCCCGTCCCCCTGGAGGGCGTGGCCCTGCACGCCGCGCGTCTCGCCTTCCTGCACCCGATTACCCACACACGGATGGAATTCACCGCCCCGCTGCCTGCCCGTATCGAGCGTCTGCTGTCCCATCTCCGCGGGGCGTCGAACTAGGCGCCGAGGGCCCCCTCCGAGAAGTGTGGCCCGTGGCTTGCTGGACCCGGTGCTAGAATGAGCAGCGGCTCCATGGAAGGCGTGACAGCGATCATCCTCGCTGCCGGCGAGGGCAAGCGGATGCGGTCCCGCCGGCCGAAAGTCCTCCATCCCCTGTGTGGGCGTCCCCTCATCGACTACGCCGTGCGTGCCGCGCGAACGGTGGCCGATCGGCTCGTCATGGTCGTCAGCCCCAGGGCGGAGGACGTCGTCACCGCGGCGGGCGCGGGCGTCAGCGCCGTCGAGCAGCGCGAGCGTCTGGGCACGGGCCACGCCGTGCTCCAGGCCCGGACGGCATGCGGCGACGCTCAGACGATCCTCGTGCTGCCCGGCGACATGCCGCTCCTGACGGCGGAGACGTTCGAGCGGCTCCTGAGCCACCACGCGGCGACCGGCGCCGCGGTGACGCTGGTGACCGCGGTCGTCGCCGAGCCCCAGGGCTACGGGCGCGTCTTGCGCCAGCGCGGGCGCGTGACGCGGATCGTCGAGGAGCGCGACGCCACCGACGATCAGAAGCGGATCACCGAGATCAATACCAGCGTCTACTGCTTCGACGCCCGGCGGTTGTGGCCCGCGTTGTCCGAGGTGCGTTCGGACAACGATCAGGGCGAGTACTACCTCACGGACGTCATCGGGATCCTCGCGCGCGCGGGCGGGCGGATCGAGGCCATCACCGTGCACGATCCCGCCGAGGCGCTCGGGGTCAACGACCGCCGGCAGCTCGCCATCGTCGCCGCCATCCAGCGTCGGCGCATCCTCGACCGTCTCATGGAAGCGGGCGTCACGATCCTCGACCCCGCCACGACGTACATCGAGGACATGGTCGCCATCGGCCCCGACACGATCGTCTATCCTCAGGTCTTCATCGAGGGCCCGACGACGATCGGCGCCGAGTGCGTCGTGCAGTCGGGCTGCCACGTGCGATCGAGCCGGCTCGGGGATCGCGTCCTGCTCAAGCCCTACTGCGTGCTCACGGACTCGGTGGTCGAAGAGGACGCACAGCTCGGACCTTTCTGTCACCTGCGGCCCCAGGCCGTGATCGGAAGCGGAGCCCGGATCGGCAACTTCATCGAGATCAAGAAATCGCGGATCGGCCGCGGCACCAAGGCCCACCACGTGTCCTACATCGGCGAAAGCACGATCGGCGAGCGGGTGAACGTAGGCTCGAACTCGACGCTGGTGGCGCCGCTGACCATCGGCGAGGGTGCGTACGTGGCGGCCGGCTCGACGATCACGCGCGACGTGCCGCCGGGCGCCTTGGCCCTCGGGCGCGCGCAGCAGGTCGAGAAGGCGGGCTGGGCGGAACGCAAGGCCCGCGAGCGAGCCGCGAAGCCGAAGAGGATCGAGCCGGAGCACTAGCGATGTGCGGGATCGTCGGGTACGTCGGTGACAAGAGCGCGGTCGGGATCATCCTCGAGGGACTGAAGCGGCTCGAATACCGGGGATACGACTCGGCGGGCGTCGCCGTCCTCGGCGGTGACGGGCAGCTCCAGGTCAGGCGCGCTCCCGGCCGTCTCAAGGCCCTCGAGGCCGTCCTGCGCGACCGTCCCGTCACCGGCGCCATCGGCATCGGCCACACGCGGTGGGCGACGCACGGTCGGCCTTCCGAGGAGAACGCCCATCCCCACACCGACTGTACGGGCTGTCTCGTCGTCGTGCACAACGGGATCCTCGAGAACTATCTCGAGATCAAGGAGCGGCTCGCCGCCGAGGGCCACACGTTTCGCTCAGAGACCGATACCGAAGTCCTGGCCCACCTGATCGAGCATCACCTGAAGAAGCTCGGGCGGCTCGATCACGCGGTGAAGCAGGCGCTCGCCGAGTGCCGGGGCTCCTACGCCGTCGGCGTCGTCTCGAGCGCCGCGCCCGACCGGCTCATCGCCGGCAAGCACGGCGCGGGCAGCGTCGTCGTCGGCCTCGGGCGCGGCGAGATGTTCCTCGCATCCGACATCCCCGCGATCCTGTCCCACACGCGCGACGTCGTCATCCTCGAGGACGGCGAGGTCGCGGTGGTGACCGCGGAGAGCGTCGAGCTGTCCACGCTCGACGGCGAGCCGGTCCAGCGTGAGCCCGTGCGGATCCTGTGGGATCCGATCATGGCCGAAAAGGGCGGGTACCGGCACTTCATGCTCAAGGAGATCTACGAGCAGCCGCGGGCGATCACGGACACCTTCCGCGGGCGCATCGCGCCGGAGACCGGCACCATCGTGCTGCCGGACGTGAACCTGGACCGGTCGGTCGTCCGCGGCATCGAGCGCGTGCTCTTCGTCGCCTGCGGTACGGCCTGGCATGCCGGCATGCTCGGCCGCTCGATGGTCGAGCGGATGGCGGGGCTGCCGGCCGAAGTCGATCTCGCCTCGGAGTTCCGGTACCGCGACGCCGTCGTCGGGCCCGAGACCCTGGTCGTGGCCGTGTCCCAGTCGGGAGAAACCGCGGATACGCTGGGCGCGGTGAAGGCCGCCCGTGTCAAGGGGTGCCCGATCCTCGCCATCACCAATGTCGTGGGCGCAGCACTCGCCCGCGAGGCGACGGGCACGCTTTACATGCACGCCGGCCCGGAGATCGGCGTCGCCTCCACCAAGGCGTTCTCGACGATGATCGTCGCCACGTATCTCCTCGGTCTCTGGCTCGGCGGCCAGCGCGAGGCCATCACCATCGAGGACGTCCGCAAGCGGATCCGGGACCTCGTGGAGATCCCTCGGCTGGTCGAGCAGACGCTGGAGCTCGACGGCAAGGTGGCGGAGCTGGCGCGTCACCTGTCCAGCGCCCGGGACTTTCTCTATCTCGGTCGAGGGTTCCAGTATCCGATTGCGCTCGAGGGCGCGCTCAAGCTCAAGGAGATCTCCTACATCCACGCGGAGGGCTATGCCGGGGGCGAGATGAAGCACGGCCCCATCGCGCTCATCACCGACGGCCTGCCCGTCGTCGCCATCGCCCCGCGCGACGGCTCCTACGAGCGGATGCTCGGCAACGTGGAGGAGGTCCGCGCGCGCGAGGGGCTCGTCATCGCCGTCGTCCAGGCCGGGGACCGCGCGATCGCCTCCAAGGCCACGCACGTCCTCGAGGTGCCGCCCTGCGCCGACTTCCTGGCGCCGCTCCTGACCGTGATTCCCCTGCAGCTCCTCGCGTATCACATCGCCGTCCGCCGCGGTTGCGACGTCGACCAGCCGCGGAATCTCGCCAAGTCGGTCACCGTGGAGTAGCACTCGGAGGGGGACTCCGTCCCCCTTCCGACGGTCGTCGTGCGCCTGAGGGCGCGCTCCTCCCTGCCTCCCCCTAGGACGAGGATTGCACCGGCAAAGCCGGCGCTCGAACGAGTGCGATTCCGGTGTTACCTTATGGGGTCGATATTGAGCAGGGGCGCAAGGAGATACAGGGCATGGTGACGATTGAGTCGACGCCGGAAATGGCGGCGAAAGTCTACGAGACGATGGAGCGGAGTCTGGCGATCGTGCGCCGCCGGCTCGGCCGCTCGTTGACGCTGGCGGACAAGGTCGTGCTGGGACATCTCGACGATCCCGAGCATCAGGAGATGGAGCCCGGGCGGAGTTACCTGTTCCTGCGGCCCGATCGGGTCGTCCTGCAGGACGTGCTCGGACAGACGGCCATGCTGCAGTTCCGGCAGACCCGGCGCGAGCGTGTCGCGGTCCCCACGACCATCCATTGCGACCATCTGATCCAGGCCCGTGTCGAGGGCGAGCGGGATCTGCGCGAGTCCCTGGCCGAGAACCAGGAGGTCTATGATTTCCTGCGCTCGGCCGCCGCCAAGTACGGCGCGGGCTTCTGGGGTCCCGGCGCCGGCATCATTCACCAGGTCGTCCTCGAGAACTACGCGTTTCCCGGCGAGCTCATCATCGGGACGGACTCCCACACGCCGAACGCCGGTGGCCTCGGCGCGTGCGCCGTCGGCGTCGGCGGCGCCGACGCGGTCGAGACGATGGCGGGCCTGCCGTGGGAGGTGCTCTATCCCCGCCACATCGCCGTGTTCCTGACGGGGAAGCTCAACGGGTGGACCGCGCCCAAAGACGTCATCCTCTATGTCGCCGGGAAGCTCACGGTGTCCGGCGGCACCAACGCCATCGTCGTGGGCGCGGAGCTCGGTGCCACGACGTCGATGTTCCCCGCCGATGAGCGCATGAATACCTATCTCAAGGCCACCGGCCGTGGCGCCCTGGCACCGCTGGCCGACCGGTACCGGCACCTGCTGACGCCGGACGAGGACGTCGAGAGCCATCCCGAGAAGTATTACGACGTCGTCGTGGAGCTCGACCTCTCGAAGCTGGAGCCGCACGTCGTCGGCCCGCACTCCCCAGACCGGGCGCGTCCGATCAGCAAGCTCGCGGCCGAGGTCGCCGACACGAAGAACGGATTCCTCGACCAGATCTCCGCGGCCCTCATCGGCAGCTGCACGAATTCCTCGTACGAGGACATGAGCCGGGCCGCCGATGTCGCCGAGCAGGCGAAGGCCCGCGGCCGCAGGGCCGCGGTGCCGCTGATGGTGACGCCGGGCTCCGAGCAAGTCCGCGCCACGATCGAGCGCGACGGGCAGATGCAGTCGCTCAAGGACATCGACGCGACCGTCCTCGCGAACGCGTGCGGGCCCTGCATCGGGCAGTGGCGTCGGGCCAAGGACGCGGCGGCCGGGCCCAACACCATCGTGACCTCCTACAACCGGAACTTCCCGGCGCGCAACGATGGCGAGCGGACGACGATGAACTTCATCGCCAGTCCGGAGATCGTGACGGCGTTCTCCATCGCCGGTCGGCTGTCCTTCAATCCCGTCACCGATACGCTGATCGGCGCCGACGGCAAGCCCTTCAGCCTCGAGGCGCCGAAGCTCGCCCCCGAGGTTCCCGCCAAGAACTTCGACCGCGGTCACGCCGCCTACATCACGCCGCCCGCGGACGGCAGCACCATCACGCTCGAGGTCAGCCCGACGAGTGAGCGGCTGCAGATCATGGAACCGTGGCCGGCATGGGACGGGAAGGATTTCGTCGACATGCCGGTGCTCGTCAAGACGAAAGGCAAGACGACGACCGATCACATCTCCCCCGCCGGCTCCTGGCTGCGCTACCGCGGCCACCTGGACCGGTTCAGCGAGAACATGTTCCTGACGGCCATCAACGCCTACACGGGCGAGGCCGGCAAGGCCACGAACGTCCTGACCGGCGAGCGGTCACAGTCGATCGCCACGGTCGCGCGCGACTACCGGTCCAAGGGGGTGAAGTGGGTGGTCGTCGGCGATCACAACTACGGTGAGGGCTCGAGCCGCGAGCACGCGGCGCTGTCCCCCCGGCTGCTCGGGGGCGCCGCCGTCATCGCCCGGAGCTTCGCGCGGATCCACGAGTCGAATCTCAAGAAGCAAGGTCTTCTGGCCCTGACCTTCCAGGATCCCGCGGACTACGATCGCCTCCGCGAGGACGATCGCCTGAGCCTCGTCGGCCTCGCCACCATGGCCCCCGGCAAGCCGGTGGACTGCCGGATCCAGCACACCGACGGCACGACCGAGACGCTCAAGCTCAACCATTCCTTTGCGGCGTCACAGCTCGAGTGGTTCCGGCAGGGTTCCGCGCTCAACTTGTTCCATCGGTAGGGCGGGGACTCGTCCCCCGTCGGCGCTCGCGTACTCGGCACGCTGGTACAATCGACGGGTGAGCCATCTCGGCAATCTCCTCGATGAGCTGAATCCCGCCCAGCGCGAGGCGGTCACCGCCGGCGACGGGCCCGTCTTGGTGCTGGCGGGGGCCGGCAGCGGCAAGACACGGGTCATCGCCCACCGGATCGCCTGGCTCCTCGGCCCCCAGGGCGTATGGCCCCGTCACGTGCTCGCCGTCACGTTCACCAACAAGGCGGCCAAGGAGATGGCGCGGCGGGTCGACGATCTCCTGCTGCCGGTCGGCCTCAGATCGCCGCTCATCGCGACGTTCCACTCCGTGTGCGTCCGCATCCTGCGCCAGCACGGCCGACACATCGGGTTGCCGTCCCAGTTCGTGATCTACGACGAGGACGACCGGCAGGCCCTGGTCAAGGCGTGCATGAAGGAGGGCGAGCTGGCGGAGCGCGCGTTCACGCCCAGCATCGTCGCCCACCGGATCAGCTACATGAAAAACCACATGATCACGGTGGCCGACGCGCTACGCGACGCCCGCGGTCCGTGGGAGCAGAAGCTCGCCCTCGTCTACTCGCGCTACGAGAAACAGATCAAGGCCGCGGGGGCCGTCGACTTCGACGACCTCCTGCTCTCCACGCTGAAGCTCCTCCAGGACGTGCCCGATGTCCTCGCCTGGTACCGGGGGCTCTGGCGCCACGTGCTCGTCGACGAGTACCAGGACACGAACCGCGCTCAGTACCTGATCCTCCGTCTGCTCACGGCCGAGCACGGCAACGTCTTCTGCGTGGGTGATCCCGATCAATCGGTCTACAAGTTCCGGGGCGCGGACATCCGCAACATCCTGGACTTCGAGACCGACTTCCCCGGCACGAACGTCATCCGGCTCGAGCAGAACTACCGCTCCACCAAACGGATCCTGTCGCTGGCCGCCGCCGTCATCGAGCACAACGTCCAGCGCAAGGACAAGACCCTGTGGACCGAGAACCCCGACGGCGAGCGGGCGCGGCTGTACCGGGCGTGGGACGAGCACGAGGAGGCCAACTTCGTGGCCCAGACGCTGCTCGGCCTGCGCGGCGAAGGCGTGCGCTGGGATGGGATCGCCGTCTTCTACCGCACCAACGCGCAGTCGCGCGTGCTCGAGGATGCGTTGCGGCGCGCCCGCATCCCCTACGTCATCGTCGGCGGCGTGCGGTTCTACGAGCGCAAGGAGGTCAAGGACACCCTCGCCTACCTGCGCCTCGTGCTGAACCCGGCCGACGACGTCGCCTTCCGTCGCGCCATCCAGACACCCGCCCGGGGGATCGGCCAGACGACGCTGGCCCGGCTCGACGAGGTCGCGGGGCGCGAGGAGAGGCCCTTGCTCGCCGTGGCCGCGGAGCCCCCGGCCGGGATCGGCGGCAAGCCCGGGCGCGCGCTCGGCGAGTTCGCGAAGCTCATCGCCGCGCTGGCGGCCGAGCGCGGCCCGCTGCCGCCGCCGGCCTTCATCGATCTGGTCCTCAATCGCACCGGCTATCGCGATGCGCTGAAGGCCGAGCGCTCGCCGGAGGCCGAGGCCCGTCTCGAGAACCTCGAGGAGCTGATCGCCGCCGCGGAAGACTACACCAACGTCGCCGAGGCGCCGACCCTCGAGGGATTCCTCGACAGCGTCGCCCTCGTGAGCGACGTCGACGAGCTGAAGGACGAGGCCGCGCGGGTGACGCTCATGACGCTGCACTCGGCCAAGGGGCTCGAGTTCCCCGCGGTCTTCCTCACGGGCATGGAGGAAGGGGTGTTCCCGCACGCCCGCTCGATGAACGATCCGACAGAGATCGAGGAGGAGCGCCGGCTCTGCTACGTCGGGCTGACCCGCGCCCGCGACGCTCTCTATCTGTCGTGGGCGCTCCACCGGCGGATCCACGGGTACGGGGTGGGGGAGCCATCACGCTTCCTGCGCGAGATGCCGGAGGATCAGCTGGCCTCGCTCAACGCGACCCGCGCGGCGGCGCCGGCCGGCTTCGAAGCCGACGAGGTCGCGCACCGCGCCGCCGCCGAGATCGCGGACGACGACCTGCCGCTCAAGGTCGGCGCGCGCGTGCGCCATGCCCGCTGGGGCGAGGGCTTCGTGGTCGGGGTCGAGCGCGAGGCCGCCGACATCATCGTGACGGTCCGCTTCGCCAGCGTCGGCCGCAAGCGCCTCTCCCTGCAGTACGCCCACCTCGAGGAGCTGTAGGGCCACGTGCTCAGCCGCGAAGAGGTCCTGCACGTCGCGCGGCTGGCGCGCCTGCACCTGACCGAGGAGGAGCTCGAGCGCCTGCGCGCGCAGCTCGACGCGATCCTCGCGTATGTCGACAAGCTCCGGGAGCTCGACATCGAGGGGGTGGAGCCGACCTCCCACGCCGTGCCGCTCGTCGACGTCATGCGCGACGACTCGCTCGCGCCCTGCCTGCCCCAGGAGGCGGCCCTCGCCAACGCGCCCGACCGCGACGGCGAGTTCTTCCGGGTGCCGCGGATCATCGAGGATTGACGGCTCCGTGACATCCGACCTGGCGCGCCTGACCATGCACGAGCTGACCGCGGCCTATCGCCGTCGCGAGACGACACCGAGCGAGGCGACGGCGGTGGCGCGACTGACCGAGGCGGGCGCCGTGATGCTGGGCAAGACGAACATGGACGAGTTCGCCATGGGCTCGTCCACCGAGCACTCCGCGTTCAAGCCGACGCACAACCCGTGGGACCTCGCGCGCGTGCCGGGCGGCTC
>WNGA01011872.1_pt1 | contig 11303 bp, 9 predicted proteins | sample 5400061 | NCBI WGS metagenome assembly WNGA01 (sample SAMN13153366, study PRJNA577476) | soil metagenome | isolation source: 100 cm soil or saprolite under grassland replicate 2 | place: USA:California | collected 2016-06-15
GCCTTTTAACCCCAAGACAAACAGCACCCTATGTTGCATTCTGTGGCGTTGTCGTGACGGTGCTGGCTGAGCAGTGTCCCGCCTGTGGGCAATCCGGTCGAGTCTGCCACGTCTTCTGGCGGAATGCGGTACCATGGATTCTGATGCGCTGCCACAACGGCACGCTGCTCCCACTCCCTTGGAGTTGGACCGACCTGCCGGTGCCGGTGCTGCCGGAGGCCGCGGCTGATAGTGCCACACCGCTCCTCGCGCCCGCGACGCTGCGCGATCTGGCTCGTTTCCTCGACCGTGCTGGTCGCTTGCCACCGCTCCCGCTCACCCGACCACAGCCTGACTCGCCCGAGGTGTCGTGATGATACCCCTGCTTGCGACCTTAGTCGTCCGCGCGGTTTGTGACCGCTCCCTGCAGGCGCCCCAGCCAGCCCTGGCGCCAGATCGGGACACGGCGCCCGAGCCGCCGATCCCAACCTACCCGACCGTTCAGGAGGCGGCGCGTGCGCCGCCCGTCCTCCCTGCGCTTGCCCCGGCAGACGTCCAGGTTCTGATTGTACTCTTTACCGCGTTGGCGCGGCGTCAGGCCGACCCCAGCGCACAGGAGATGACCACCCATGAGCAGCAAAATCTCGAACACGCAGCTCACCCGCAAAGCCTACGTCTATGTCCGTCAATCCACGCCGACCCAGATCCTGCTGCATCACGAGAGCACCGAACGCCAATACCACCTCCGCCAGCGGGCGCTCGATCTGGGCTGGGCGCCGACCCAGATCGAGATTATTGATGAGGACCAGGGCCGCTCTGGCCAGACAGCTGCGCACCGAAGCGGCTTCCAGCGCCTGGTGGCCGAGGTTGGCCTGGGGCAGGTTGGCGTGGTCTTGATGCTGGAAGCCGCGCGCCTGGCACGCAACCATGGCGATTGGTACCAGCTGATCGAGATCTGCGGCGTCAGTCGGACGCTGATCGCCGATGAGCAAGCCGTCTACGATCCGCGCGAGCCCAATGATCGGCTTTTGTTAGGCGTGAAGGGCACGCTGTCGGAGGCTGAACTGTTCACCTTGCGGACCCGGCTGTATGAAGGGCGCTGGAATAAGGCGCGCAAAGGGACGCTGGTGTTTCCCTTGCCGGTGGGGTACGTGCGCGGCAGCGATGGCGGGTGGGACTTGGACCCCAATCTGTTGGTACGTGAGCGCCTCCACGCTATCTTCGACACCTTCCGGCGTGTGGGGGTTGCGCGGGCGGTCGTGGTCGACCTCAAGCAGCATGGCTGGGATCTCCCCGCCCGTGTCGCGACACGCGAGAACTATGGCGCGCTCGTCTGGAAGACCCCGACGCTCAGTGCGGTGATCCGGCTCTTATCCAATCCGGCCTACGCGGGCGCGTATGTCTATGGGCGCTGGGAGTACAGTGGTGAGACTCGTTCCCCCACAACCGGCAAAGCCCGGGCGCACCTGCGCGGTGCCGCCGACTGGCCGGTCTGCATTCACAACCATCATGATGCCTACCTGTCGTGGGAGGAGTATGTGCAGAACTGCGAGCAACTGCGCCACAATTGGTATCGTGAGGGGCAGCGGGGAGCCGTGCGCGAGGGCACGGCGCTGTTGCAAGGCATCGTCTCGTGCGGGATCTGTGGCCGAAACATGAGTGTCCAACATCACGCCGCAGGTGAGCGGCGTGCCCCGACCTACCTGTGCGCGCAGGGCTACCAGGATGGGGAGCGGCACATCTGTCAGAGCATGACCGCTCGACCAGTGGATGCGGCAGTGGTGGCCGCCTTCCTGGAGGCGGTCGCTCCCCTTCAGCTCGATGTCGCCGTGCAAGTGCTCGATCAGATCGAACAGCAGATTGCGGTCGAGCGGCGGCAATGGGAACTGCAGATCGAACAAGCACACTATGCGGCACGCTTGGCACAACGCCAGTACGATGCTATCGACCCCGAGAATCGGTTGGTTGCCCGTGAACTGGAGCGGCGCTGGAACGAACAACTAGAGCGGGTGGCCCAACTCGAACGCGCCTATGCGCAGGCAGCGCAGCAGGCCCACTGGCAGTTAGGCCCAGAGGAGCGTGTCGCACTGCGTGATCTGGCGCAGAACTTGCCCGCGATCTGGGCGGCTGCGACCACCACCAATCGGGAACGCAAGCAGTTGTTGCGCTCGGCCATGACGACGGTACAACTGGATGGGCAGCGTGAAGCTGGCCAGATCGAGGTACTGATCCACTGGCGCAGCGGGACGATCACGCGCTTGATGGTGGTGCGGCCAGCCCCAGGTGCCGGCTCCTTGAAAACGCCTGCGGCCGCCGTCGAGGTGATCCATCAGCTGGCACCGACGCAAACTTATACGGAGATCGCCTCCCAGCTGAATGCAGCAGGCTGGCGCAGCGCCTTTGGCCGGCCCTTTACGGCCCAACACGTCGGGTATGTGTGCCGGCGGGATGGGGTGGGCAACGGACATCGGCGGAGCAGCAAACGAGGCGCAGAAGCGGCACGCAGGTTGGATAGGGCTCTTGGGTAACTTGTGAGGGGGATATGGCACGCAAGGAACACAAGACGACACCAAAGGTGGTCTGGCGAACCCTCTACACGGATAGCGCCGCCGTACCGTTGGAGAGCCCGCTTTGGTTTGACTGGCTGAGCAGCAACGCCACGTTTTATCTCGAGTCGCAAGAAGGCACATTTACTGCTCGACGAGAGATGCGCAATGATGCCGCCTTTTGGTATGCTTTCCGTCGGCACCGGAACAAGCTGTACAAGGCGTACCTGGGCCGGACCGCCGATCTGACCCAAGCACGGCTGCTGGCGGTGGCGCGGCACTTAGCCGAGAAAGCGGGCGTCTGAGGGCCGCTCCAACGCCGCGGTGAGGACACGCATGTGCTATGATCATGCGTGCGGCAACGATTCGGTCAAGGAGTGCTGCTTCCAAGCGGCAAGATGGACAGTCACATGTTGAACAAGAGGTGGAGTATGCAGCAGGTCTTTTGAGGCCCAGCAAGAGGCGGTCATTGTAGGAAGCCGGGTCATAGATCCCATCCGAATCAGCGATTAGGGTGCGAAACAGCGCGCATAACTCGAGTAATTGATGCCAATCCTTGGACGAGCGCGCTAAACGTGATATCTCAATGCCCAAGATAAGGCCGACATGGTCGAGACTGACCTCCGAGACCAGCCGCTGAAAGCCCGCCCGTCCCACGGCGCTGCTGGCCGACTTGCCGAGATCATCATCGATCACCAGCACGCGGTCGTCTCCCCAGCCGAGCGCCTTGGCACGGGCAACCAGGCCATACTGGAGGCGGGTGGACTCTTGATGATCGAGCACCTGTTGCGGGCTCGATTGTCGCACATAGACGACCGCGAGGCGGTCGTGATGCCAAGGCTGGAGCTTGTCGGATCGCCCGAAGCGGTCGAGTGAGCAGGCCTGGGGCTCAGGCGGGCGAGTGGGAGTGGCTGCACTCATCCGCGCCCTCCTTCGGTGGGGTGCCGTTGGTCGGCAATTGCCGCGCAATCAGCTGGGTCAGCAGGTACAGGAGACGCTGACGATTGGCAGGCGGGAGTTGCCCCCAGAGCGAGCGCAGCGTCGGAATCGTGGGCGGGGGGGAGCCGCGTTGGGTGATTGGTTGACCATACGGTCATACCTCCTTCGTACATTTCTGCGGTAGGCCGAGCGTGGAGGCGGCGAACCACTGCAACGAGCTGCAGCAGTCCCGCAATACCAATGATCGCTGGGTCGTGGTCGCTTGTCAAGCATGTCGTTTCAGGTGTAGTCTGTATGGCAGATGGAATGCGGGTGGAAGAGCTTGAAGAGCGCGCGGTTCGATTGGGAGCGCGGACGGATCATCGAGGAGGAGCGGGTGAGGGTGTTGCTGATCGGCATCAGTTGCGCACTCTGGGCGATGTGGCTGCTGGGTCGGGCGCACGAACACATCCCAAAATGCAAGCCGACCACTAATAAGCCGCAGCCGCGCCGGAAAAGCAGTATCAAGCAAGGGATCGGTGCCTGTATCAACGCCAGTAAAAAGCATCGTGCCTTATCCCGCTCAACACCGCCAGTGCCGCGCGTTCTCGACTATCAGCGTACGTTTGGCCAGTTCGCGCACATCCAAGTCATGCAATAAGGGGTGATGGGGAATGCGAGAAGCCGATTTGGACGCGGAATCTATCCGATTCCTCCGTTCGCGCCGAGCGATATAAATCACGCTTCTATGCGGTATATCGGGATCGTAGCGGTAGTATACTGTTGTGGCAGACGAAGCGATCCACTATGAACGATGATCTCGCTCAACAAGAACCAGGCGCTCGGACGACGGCCCGAGTGCGTCGAGTCAACGTCGCGCTTGACCAGGCGCTTCTTCAACGCTGTGCGCCGTACGGAAGCCAGACCAAGGTGGTAGAGCAGGCCCTCCGCGCTTTCTTTAAGGCCCCCGACACGGCGGTGCCGCGAAGCACGGTGCTCGGAGAAACCGTCGGCACTACCCCGGTCGATAGCCGACTCATCCTGGCCGTAAAGCAATTCGCGCTCGACCGAGAGGCGGAGCGGGGCAGGCGTGTTTTCCAGCGCGCAATTATCGATGAGATTGTCCGCGCGTACCTGGACGCGCGTGATGTGGAGGCCCGACGTTAGATTCACGCTGTGCTCGGGCGGCGTCGGAAAGATCCGGGGGGACGTATGCGCCCCTGGAGTTCTTTGGTATACTAGCGCTGCTTCTCCGCACACTGTACCGCTGGTAGCCATGCAAATGCAACCTGCCTCCGCCAGGCACACGAGAACAGTCGCCATCGATCGCGCATTAGTCCAGCGCGCCGAAGCCCGAGGATCGCCGGCCGGCATCATCGAGGGAGCGCTGCACACGTTTTTGGAGCACCCCGATCTGGAAGTTCCGCGCGAGCCGCCCGCGCCCAAGAACCTCCAGGTCGTACGTCTGGACGTGGAGTTGCTGCTGCGTGTCAAGCTCTTTGCCCTCGATCAGCATGCCCACCGTGGAAAACGGGTGACCATACGCGCGATTGTCGAGGAAGTGCTCCGCGCGCACCTCGATGCGCTGGACCACGCTGCCACTCAGGCGGGCGAGCCACCGAGCGCGCCGCCGCCTCCTCCCCAGGACGTCGCCTGATGCCGACTGGCCCCGCAGCTCCACGAGCCTATCAGCGAGGAGCTGGGGGCTGGAGTCTGTTCACAGACACATCCTCGCCGCGTGTGGTGCGCCGCCAACAGGCGTGCATTGGTCAACTTACCGCAGCCGTTAAAACGGCGCGGCTTGTTCCTCACGACCGAACGAGCCGGGCGTGGAAACGATAGGCTGGTTGCGCAGCCCACCGCCGGGGGATGTGCCCCCATCGGCACGGTACTTGGCCGCGATATTGCGAGCCGCATTCAGATCAGCATTGAGTTGATACCCGCACTTCTGACACTTGAATACGCTCTGCGAACGGCGGTTGTTGCGGGCACTATGCCCACACCGGCTGCACGCCTGGGAGGTATGTCGCGGATCGACCGCGACCACCGTACAACCCCATTCCTCGGCCTTGTACTCGATTTTTGTCTTGAGGTTCGCAAACGGCCACGAATGCATCCGGCGTTTGGTTTGGCTCCGTCGCTTTGCCTTCATCCGTTTGCGAATGTCTTTGAGGTTTTCCAGCACGATCGTAGATCCCGGCTCAGCAGCCGCCACGATCTGCTTACTCAGCACATGATCGGCGTCCTTACGGAAGCGCGATCTGCGGCGTTTCAGTTTTCGCAGGTGACGTTTGGCGCTTTTCGTGCCCTTCTTTTGCAGCGCACGGATGAGCTTAAAGTAACGCCCCTCGACAGCCTTCCAGCGCCGCATCCCAAGAAACTGATTGGTACTTGTGACTGCCGGACGATTGATACCCAGATCCACACCGATAACCTGTTCGGTTGGCTCAATTTCAGGCGCGGGAACCGTCACAACCACATGTAGCCACCACGTCCCATCCCGCTCCACCAGATCAGCCGTATCGACGCCATAGCCCGCATGCTTCGCCGCGTAGTCTGGCACGCGGAAGCGGATCGTCTGCCGACCGCCGACGAGCGACATGCGCACGGTCTGGCTCTCCCAATCCACACGGTAGGTATGGATGTTGTAGCGCGGCGGGCAGGCGTCCGAGCGCGGCATGCTGATTTTCCGATCCTGGTCCTTGCGCAGCGCAAAAGCGCTTCGGAGTGCTTCAGCGGCCTTTGCTCGTGCGGTATTCGTGAGATTACTATTCAGATCCGGCAATGTCGTTCGCACCGGATAGTAGGCCAGAAAATGCAGCTTCGTCGCATTCGATACGCTGTTTTGCCAGCCCAGTTGGGCAAACAGGTTGAAGGCTACCGTGAACTGACGGCTCGTTTCCGCAAGTGCGGCGGCCTGGGTGGGCGATGGTTGCAATTGGATGCGAATAGTTCTCTGCATATGTACAATATAACATACAGAAAAGGCTTTCCGCAATCAAATACTGTTTACGCGCCGCCCATCCTGAACGTGCTGAGAATCCCAGCGGCGCGGCTCGCCTCCTCCCCCTCGCCCTCAAGTGCGGGGGCTACCGGCTCGCTTTTATTCTGCTGTATCATACGCATCACAGGCGAGGGCATGCGTCCGATCAGGATCGGGTGCATGCCCTCGTGAGATGTTTTCATTTTGCCGAGCTTCTGCAACGCTTGCCGGGTCGATCTGCTGGTACACTAGATAGAAAGGCGCGGTAGCCCCCGCACCCATACGTGGGGAGGAAGCGCCACATGGCTTGCCAATGCGGTAAATGCGTGATATACTCGCTACATCCGAACATCTGAGCGAGCACCTCTATGCCCCGCACGTGTACGCCATCCTTTGTCTGCGAACTGCCGCTGGTGCTCGTCGGCGCTGACGAGCGGAGGCTGCGCATCCGGCTGGACTGTGCGCGACAGCTCTACAACGCCGTGCTGGGCGAAAGCCTGAAGCGGCTCACGCTGCTGCGTCAATCGAAAGCCTTTCAGGCGGCAGAACGGCTGCGCGGGAAGGAGCGCCGCGTTGCGTTTCGCGCCCTGGACGTACAGTTTCGGCAGCGCGAGTACGACCTACATGCCTACGCCACGCAATTCAGTCGCTCCTGGCTTGGACAGCACCTCGACGCGAATACCATCCAGACCGTCGCTTCTCGTGCATGGAACGCCGTGCGCCAGTATCAACTCGGCGTTCGTGGGCGGCCGCGTTTCAAGGGCAAAGGGCAATTTCATAGTGTTGAAGGTAAGTCGAACCGGCAGGGCATCCGCTGGCGCGATGGCGCGGTGATCTGGGGCGATCTCAGGCTGCGAGCGCGTATCGACGCAAACCACCTACTCATCGCCCACGCGCTCACATCACCGATCAAGTATGTGCGGATCGTGCGCCGCACGTTGAACGGACGAATGCGCTTCTTTGCCCAGCTCGTCTGCGTGGGAAAGCCGTACCAGAAGCCTCAGAATGTGGTTGGGGAGGCCGTGATCGGCCTTGATCCCGGCCCGCGCACGTTCGGTCTGGCGGGTGCCGATTGGGGCGCGCAAATCGACCTGGCGACCCCACTCAAGCAGTCTCGCCAGCAGCAGCGCCAGATCCAGCGGCGGATCGACCGCCAGCGGCGAGCGAACAACCCCACGAACTACCTGCCCGACGGCCGGGTACGCCCTGGCCGAAAGCGGTGGGTGATTAGCCGTAATCAACGTGACAACGAGCAACGGCTGGCCGAAGCCGAACGCAAGGAAGCGGCTCACCGGAAAAGTCTCCACGGCCAGCTTGCTAATACGCTGCTGCGGCTCGGCAACGATATTCGTGTCGAGAAAAACAGCTACCGATCGTTTCAGAAGAAGTACGGCAAAGCCGTCAGACAGGCGGCCCCAGCGACGTTTGTGGCGAGGCTCTCGCGTAAGGCTGAAAGTGCTGGCGCGAGTGTGACCGTCATCCCCACGTCGCTCAGGCTCTCTCAGACCTGTCTGTGCGGCGCTCTCGCGCGCAAGAGGCTGTCCGAGCGTGTCCACCGCTGCGATTGTGGCATCACGGTGCAGCGAGACGTGTTCTCGGCCTATCTTGCGCGCTTCTCCATCACCGTGGACGGGCCTTGTGGCCCATCCTGGCGGCTCGATGCGGATCAGGCCCAGGCAGCCTGGTCGAGTGCGGAATCGCGCTTCCCGACGGTATCGAGACCGATCAGCGCCGAGGCGTTCGTCGCCTGGGCGCGCGAGCAATCCGCGAGCGGCGCTCCCAATTGGGACGCCCACCTGGCGCCCGCAGGCGGCAGGTTGGAGCGGATCGTCGGGACAGCCGGCACGCAGGCGCGTGAGGGCCAGGATGCTGTAACGCAGGACGTTCTTTGTGAACGTGGTGCGCGAGAGCCTGTGCAGAGCGCGTCGAGTTGCCGCCAGAACCCCCCGGATGTATCCGTGGGGTAGATTCAGTCTGCGTAACACGTGCGCTCTGTGCCGTGGCGATCACTATGACCGGTGGGGGGTATATATGACGGTTGCTTCGCTGACGCGCCTGCGGCGTGGCCTCACTCAACAAAATCAGGTCGCGCTCAAGGCATGTTTGCTGCTCTTTCTGCTCGCGCTGTTTCTGCTCGGCAGCCGGCTGCCCGCCGAGTACGCCAAAGTTGCCGCGGTGCAGTCGTCCTGGCGGCCGGAGGGGGCCGTCCCAATCAGTTTTTCGGATCGCTGGGAGGTGGCGCCGGACGCGCCGGCCGCTCAGGCGATCGTCTTGACGGCGTTGAACTTCTGGCGCGCCAATCTTCTTGGCATGACCTTCGGCCTCGCAATCGGCGGCGCGGCGCTCTCGCTGCTGCTGACGGCGCCCGCGGTCGAGCGAGCGCTGGGGCGGCGCGGCTTTGGCGGGGTGCTGCTCGGCGCGGTGCTTGGCGCACCGCTCAATCTCTGCGCAAACTGCGCGGCGGTCACGAGCGAGGGCGCATGCAGCCGGACGCGCGCGCCGGAAGCTGCGTATGGGATTGTCCTGGGCAGTGCGCTGTGGAACATCGTCGGCCTGACGACGATCGCGGCGCTGTTCCCACGTCCCGTTATCGTTGCACGGATTGTCTTCAGTCTTGTGCTGACCTTCGTCGCGCTCCCGCTGCTCAGCCGCGCGCTCGCGCGCGCGCATCCGCTCGACCCGGCCGGCGTGGACATGGCCGTCCCCTCGGTGAGCTGGCGTGACGCCGGAGTGAGCGCGCTCTACGACTGGTGGCGGAGCTGCGTGACGCTGGCAGCCCGGCTGCTACCGCTGATGATTGTCGCGACGCTGCTGGCCGCTGCCGCCCGGGTGCTGGTCCAGCCGCTCTTTGGCCCGCTCAGTGGTGATACGCCCGGCGGCATCATGGCGCTGGCGCTGGCCGGCACAATCGTCAGCATCCCGGTCTTGTTCGAGATCCCGCTGGCGATCATCGTCACGCAGCTCGGCGCGGGGGTCGGGGGCGTTGCCGCGCTGATCTGCACCGCGCCGTCGATCGGCATCTTTACCGTCATCATGATGGCGCGCATGGCCGGGTGGCGGCTGGCCGCGGCGCTGCTCATGGCCACATTCGTGCTGGGTGTCGCCGCAGGGGCGCTTGCGCACGCGCTCGCCATTTTCGGAGGCTGATCCAATGCTTCGATCTCCACGCTTGATTGGCCTGCTCGGCGCGCTGCTGCTCGCTGCGCAACTCGGCCTCGCCGCGCTCTGGTCGAGCGGCGCGGATCGCGCCATCATTGGGATGGTTGCGGCGCTGCTCGGCGCGGGCGCGCTGCTGTCGATCCCTGCCGTGCGGAAGCGCCTGCCCCGCACGCGCTGGCTGATGCTGGCGCTGGCCGGCATTCTGCTCATGTGCGGCGCGCCGGCGGCGCCCCAGATCCTTCCGCTTGAGCCCGGCATCCTCGCGCCGCGCGTAGCGCCGCCTCAGGCCGCGATCCCCGCGTACGCAACGCATATGGCGCGTGTCCAGGAATCGCTCAAGCAGGATATGCCGATTGTCCTCCTGAACGAGGGTCTGGACGATGCGCAGCGGACCGCCCAGGATCTCGCAATTCACGATCCGCGGGTGCGCGCGAAGCTGCGCGCGACGACCGGTGAGCCGCTGCGCAACGAGGTGTTTGACGTTCGCCCGGCACGGCAGAGCGACATTACGGACGAGACGGCCGCGTGCCGGAGCGGCCGCTGCCTGCGGGTCGAGATCTATCACTACGCCGATAACAGCGCCACCGTCGCGATGGTCGACGTCGACACGCGCACGGTGGTGGCCGTCGCCGATCTGCCGCAAATGCAGCCGGATATTCCCAAAAACCTGGAGCAGGCGGCGGTCGAGATTGCGGTGAGCGCCCCAGAAGTGGAGCAGGCGCTTGGCCGGAAGCCAAGCGCCGAACAGGCCACGATGGCGGAGATGAAGACCAGCCTGAACAACACGCGCTGTGAGCGCAGCCAGCACCTGTGCGTGGCGCCGACCTTCCTGGTGGGTGAAAAGGCGCTGTGGGCGATCGTCGATTTGACCGACGGCGTGCTAGTCGGCGTGCAGTGGACCAACCTCGGCAGCTCGCAGACGCCGAAAATTACGGAAAAGACCATCCAGGACAGCGCGATCATGGCGCAGCTCTGCGACCGGACGCCGAGTATCGATCGCGATGGCTGGAAGCTGAGCTACATGCTCACCAGCTCGGACGGACTCCGCGTCGCCGACGTGCGCTTCCGCGACCAGCTCGTGCTCCACAGCGCGAAGCTAGTCGACTGGCACGTGAGCTACTCCGGGAAGCAGGCGTTCGGGTACTCGGATGCGGTGGGGTGCCCGCTGTTCAGCACCGCGGCCGTGCCGGCGTACCAGCCGCCGGTGATCAGCGACCTTCGGGACGGCAAGGGGGTCGTCGGGTTTGCCATCGATCAGGAGTTCCGGCACCCTGGCTGGCCGCAGCCCTGCTCCTACAACTACCACTCCCGTTACGAGTTCTATCAGGACGGCCGCTTCCGGGTCGTCGCGGCCTCCTGGGGCCGCGGCTGCGGCAATGACGGCACCTACCGGCCGGTCATGCGGATCGATCTCGCCGGCGACCAGAACCACGTGGCCGCCTGGGACGGCGCCTCCTGGAAACCGTGGAGCACCGAGCAGTGGACGCTCCAGACGGATACCACCGCCTACAATGCTGACGGATACCTGTTCCGTATCCTTGACAGCGCGGGACGGGGTTTCTTTGTCGCCCCTGGCCATGGCCAGTACACGCTGCCGCCGAAGAACGATCATGCCTACATCTACATCACCAGGCACCACCCCGAAGACGGGGACGCCGATATGATCACCATCGGCCCGTGCTGCAACACGAACGAGCAGCAGGGGCCCGAGAAGTTCA
>WNGA01024028.1_pt1 | contig 11302 bp, 13 predicted proteins | sample 5400061 | NCBI WGS metagenome assembly WNGA01 (sample SAMN13153366, study PRJNA577476) | soil metagenome | isolation source: 100 cm soil or saprolite under grassland replicate 2 | place: USA:California | collected 2016-06-15
AGAGTGATGCCCGAGCAGAAGCTGCGCCTGGTCAACGCCCTGAAAGCCTGCGGAGAGATCGTGGCGATGACGGGCGACGGCGTGAATGACGCGCCGGCCTTGAAGGCCGCCCACATTGGCGTCGCGATGGGCGGGCGCGGCACTGACGTCGCGCGGGAAGCCGCAGCGCTCGTGCTACTCGACGATGATTTCTCATCCATCGTTCAAGCGATCGGGCTTGGGCGGCGCATCTTCGACAATCTCAAAAAAGCGATGGCTTATATTGTGGCGATTCATCTGCCGATCGCCGGGATGTCACTCGTCCCGGTGCTGCTTGATTGGCCGCTCATCTTGATGCCGTTTCACATTGCCTTCTTGCACATGATAATTGATCCGGCCTGTTCGGTAGTGTTGGAAGCGGAACCCGCTGAGGCCGATGTCATGCGTCGCCCGCCGCGCGATCCGAAAGAGCCGATCTTTGATCGAAGAACCATAATCCTGAGCCTGCTGCAAGGCGCGAGTGTCTTACTCATTGTTTTGGGTGTTTTCTCTATTGCTCTTTATCGAGGACAGGGCGAAATGGATGCGCGCGCACTGTCGTTTACCACGCTGATCATCGCCAATCTCAGCCTGATCCTCACCAACCGCTCATGGTCACGCACCATCCCGGATTCATTGCGCTCACCAAACGCCGCATTGTGGTGGGTCCTGATCGGGGCGGTGGCGTTTCTCGGATTGGCGCTGTACGTGCCTCTCCTGCGCAGCCTGTTCCGTTTCTCAACACTTCACCTGATCGATTTAGGCATCTGCTTTGCCGCAGGCACAGCGAGCATCCTGTGGTTTGAATTGCTGAAGGCCATCAATGGGCGGCAGTATCTACGCCCCGATCAAGAAGTAGAACAAGTTCGATCCGACGATCGGCGATTTCGAGTGACGTAAGGTGTTGATCGACATCAAGCGGCGCAATCCGAAGATGAACAACGTCTATCTGGAAACGGGCAGCTTCTTCAGCGTCCTGGCCATCATTGATCCGACAGTGACTACTCCGCCAGCTAAAGCAAGGCGGCAACGCTTAGGCACGCTCGCCCTAAGTGGGCCACGTTCCTCCTAACAGGCTCAGTCCGAGCCTCAGGATTTCTAAAGCGCACGCATGATCGCGTGGAACCGACAATCCGCAATTCGCACAATAATGCTTGGACAGAGGCTTTCAATCTGACGAACACGCTGGCGTTCTTCCTGCCAAGCGCGGCAAGCCCGGCGCTCACCATCGGTAATCCGAACTTTGGCAAACTCACCGCGTCTTCCGCGACTGGCCGGCAACTTCAGTTCGGCTTGAAACTGGTGTTCTGAATATCAAACCCGGCGCCGACGGCGCCAGCGCATATTTGTGACAACCACACTGGATAAGACTGGGAATTTCCCGTGTCGAGGTGGACGTCTCGCAGTTGACTAAGGAACTGGCTCGTCACCTCGTAGAAAGCCGCTGCCATATTCGAGTCATCAGGGAAAGCTTCTACTCCTATCGACCAATATGATTTGTCGAATACTTTCAATTCAGTCAGCTCGACGTTTACCACTCGATCCGGAAAAGCGCCCACCGAAACTTCGGCGAGTTTCCCCAGTCCATCGACATGGATCTTCCGGAGCGCCCGAGTTTTCGTTACGGGAACGATCCTGGGACCTCGTTCCGCATCGGGATCAAACCACGGAAGAAATGCCGCCTGGATATCTGGACTGTTGTAAGACCATTTCAACCACTGCTCTACACGCCCGCGTGCGCCGCCTTCGAACGACTGCACGCCTATGGTTTCCCTGCGCCCTTTTATCTGAAGTTCACCTTCTCTCCACTTGATGCCCATATCGTCCGCGCCGGGCACTAGGGCGTAGACATCAGGTTTCTCATCTAGTCGGCCCTTCCAAATCCCCGCTTTAAGGAAGTGTCCGTCTTTATCGAACGGATCCTTTCTCTCAATCCAATCCTTGAGAACGGCAGAGTTATCCGCTGTGTGATCCACAAACCACCGAACTTCCCGACTGGCGTACGTTATACCCATGTGACCTCCTGAATCATCTCAAATGGCGACACTACGAAGAGGAATTTCGTGAGATTGCGGCGAGCTGTCTTGATTTTTATCATAAGCCTGTCAAGACAGCTAGCCGCAATCTCACGCCCGATCAGCCCGCTCACAAGCCCGCTATTGACAACAGCCAAGCGATGATCTCCAACAGTAGCAAGATGAAAGCCAATCGGAGGGTTACCCTCGTTCGGCGGATCACCCGTCCATTGATCTCCATGTAGGTCTTCAACTCAAGCGCCAGGGCGCGATGCATTTCCGACATGCTTACAGGTTGGGGACCGTCAGTGTAGCGCCTGAGTAGCTCCTCTATGTCGAAACGAAAGTGGATACTGTAGTCGGGCCAGAGGATTACAACGGCAAGCAAACCGATCAAGGCGAGTAAGGTTAGGGCCAGCCAATCCCAGACACCCAGCCCATCCTTAAGCGCCTGGCCACCGAGTACTGAACTGGCAAAGGAGACAGCAAAGATCAGGGTTCCTCCCCGGGCGTGGAGGCTTTCCAAAAAGCCCAACTGGACTTGCAGCGACCGCAACGCCTCTCCATAAATGAAGGCCAAGCGAGGATCTTCGGCCATCATCCTGGTATCCTTGGCCCTCTCTGGAGCGCCGCTAGTTGGCTCGTTCATTGTTATGCCACTTTCAGGATTGTGTGTGAGCCTTCGGCGCGCTGGTACCTATGGGATGTGCCGGCACGCCGAAAGCTTACGGTTCACTTTGTCGCGCCGCGCCGCCGCAGGCAGACAATCGTTCTTTTAACAGACCATTCAAACATCGGGCTTGAATGAGTGTCAGGACACAGGCAGAGGCCTCAATGGCGCATTCGCCCCGGCCTGTGTCCAGCTTTATCAGGATTGCATTCTCGCGGATTACAGTGAGAGTAAGCCTCTGACTCCTATCAAAGATCATCTGGGTGCGCTCAACGGCGCATGCCAAGTGGTCGATTCTGCACAACTCTATTTTGAACAGACTTCAATTATCTGTCCGTTAGCGCTCAGATTAGGCAGGATAGTCATCTTTCCTTTTTCAAACGGAATGCCTACTTCCAGTGGCGGCGCGCTTGTTTGAACTCGGCCCGAAGATCAATCGCTTGAGCTGCTTGATCGAAGCGTTCTTATGCTGGAGAAGCGAGGCCGTTGAGAGCGTGAGGCGTAGCAAGCGCTCGACCGATTGCGAGTCGTGCGGCTAGAGGTCGGACTGCTTAAGGCGCTGGATGAGCTCTTCGATCTCGGAAGGATCAGTTTTGGGAATGTCACGGCGCTTGGCCATCCTCAGTCGCCTCGGGCGCAGTCTAGGCCAAGCGCCGACATCGGCCGAGTCATAATCAGATTGGATTCATTTTGTCACGCTGCGGTCCCCCAGGGAGACGGAATTTCTGAACCCCCTCCGAAAGAAATACTCCGCCTACTACAAGGCGGATGAGAATCGACGAGGCCGGAGCGCTTGATGCGATGATATTTTCGCGTAGTGTCATTTCCGATTTTCCGATTATTCTTTCGGTGGCGGCGGCGCGGTAAATTGCGAAATGTCGATCAGACCGAGCATTCCCTCGATCTCGCCGATTTGCCGCTGAAAAAAACAACAAGCGTTACCGGCAATGGCCTCGCCACTCGTTTTGGGGGGGACTGAGAAATCCTAATTCGCTTCGGTGAGTTTCTGGACGAAAATCTTCCCCCCATGCTTCGTGCCTTCGACGGTCACTTTGATGTGATCCTTCTTCTGCGTTTTCTCGATCAGGGCTTTTGCAAGCTCGTTGCCCTTCGCGTCAAACGGGAACCACTGGCCGTCGGCAAAAATGCCGTAGCCGCTTCTGACGCACTCTTCCTTCAGCGCACATTCCTTGGTGTGTTCGGCGGCGAATTTCATGATGTCTTCAGGCTTGCCTTTGGCGTGCTCGGCGGCGCACTTCACGTCTACCACGTAGCCAGTGAGTTTCGCCTTCTGGTTCGCATAGGCTAGCGAAAATACAAATAGCAAAGCGATCACAGTATGGAAAATTGGCTTCTTCACAATATTAACTCCTCGTTTATGTATTGATGCCGGTTTACGGCGGATTGGAGCGGCCTTCTCCTGCTTGAAACATTACAGCCGCGCCACAACGCCGAGAGCGATAATGCATATGGCGTGCCGCGTGCTGGAAAGCAAAGAAACCACCTGTTGCAGAAGAAATATAGGGTCAAAGCGGGTTGCGGCAGAGGATTTGCAATGACGACACTTGTCTGTAAACAAACTTCGATCTGTTTTATCTCGTATCGGACAATCAATCTCATCCGGCCACTATCGGCAGAGATCACTCATATTCACCCCGCGAGATATAGATTAACCACTGGCGCGGGAATGAGACGGCGCTGTCATCGCCTTAGCGCCTGTTTGCCCTGCCTGTCGCCAGCGGTTTACCATGTTTTTTAATTCCGAATAACCTCCTCGAAAGCTTCTCCCCGCAGCCTCTCCCCTGACTCTCAAGCCATACATACCAGATAAAGAAGGACTATGAGACTGAAATGGATCAAGATGGCGTCCGTCAAGAGCCTCGCGTTGGCGTTTGCGCTCACCGCGCTTATGACCGCTCAGCAAGGCGCGGGACCGGACCAGCAGAAGCCGCCCGGAAAGCAGATGATGACCATGGACGAGATGATGAACGATTGCCGGAAGCACTGTCAGGAAACGGCGAAATCAATTGATCAGACGACGAAGACGATAGACGAAGCGGAGCAGTCGAACGATCCAGCCAGGATGCGGGACGCCCTCGGCCAGGCACGGAAGTCGCTCGCGGAAATGAAGAATCATATGGACATGTGCATGAACATGATGGACATGATGGAAAAGATGCACGGAAAGGGCCGGAAGAAACAGTAAGCCGACGACCCCGCTGACGGTCGATTGGCTGATCGCGATGGTGCAGTTCCTCAAGGCTAGCGCGCCGGGACAAGCCGTTCTGGCGCACGTTCTGGGCGGGCGACACGATGGAAGGCGGCGGCGAAGATGACCGCACGCCGCACTACGGCGCGCCTGCGGCACAGATGTTGCGGCCAATGTTTTAGGGGGGGGCCGCGCCGTGGAATCTTCTGCTCAGCGCCGAGCTCGGCGTCTAGTTGATGTTCGCGCCCGCCGTGTTCGGGGCGCAGGGCAGTATCACTGACAACAGCGCCTTGTCGGCGCGCTCGCTAGCGCTATCGCTGTGATCGCGACGGCGGAGGCGCCCGCGCGCGTGGCGCTTCATCAACGTCTTGTTCGGCGCGTGGCTCGTCGCCGCGCCCTGGTTGCTCGGTGGCCCTTCCGCAGGCGCGAAGTGGAACTACGAGTCGCAGTAGCCGTCCTGTGCTTCATCGGTCTCCCGCGCGGCAAGATGAGGGAGCGCTACTGGAGCCGGGATCGGCGCATCGTCTGAATATGAATTCCGATTAGGAGGACAATCATGCAAGTGAAAGACATCATGACAAGGGACCTGGCCTGTTGTACGTCGGACACAAACCTGCAAGAGGTTGCCGGGCTGATGGTTGAGCACGACTGCGGGGGGATCCCGGTGGTCGAGAACAGGCAAAGTATGAAGCCGGTGGGAATCGTGACCGATCGCGACATCTGTTGCCGGACCGTGGCCGCTGGTAAGAACCCGCTGGAGATGAGGGCAGGCGATTGCATGTCCAGCCCCTGTGTGACCGTCACGACGGAAATGAGCGTCGAGGACTGCTGCCGGATGATGGAGGAGAATAAGATTCGGCGCGTCCCCGTAGTCGATGAAAGGGGCGCCTGCTGCGGGATTGTGGCCCAGGCCGACATCGCGCGACACGCCCCAGAGCAGGAGACGGCCGAAGTCGTGAAAGAGGTCTCGCGGGCCGCAGGATCGGGTTCGGGCGCGAGTTAATTGGTGAAAACGAGCTTTTTGGGAGGATGCGCGGCGATTTCAATCGCGGTGGCGTCATGGATTTTCTACCGCTATGTCGTGCCGAAAAGCTGGCGTGAATGGACGCGGCCGGGTATTGTGCAGGCGTTCATCATGGCCTTTTACGCCGAGATGTATGGTTTCCGCGTCACGATTTATGCAGTACGTCATGCTTCGTGCAGCCGCCGCAATACGTGTTTGGCAATGCGGGACGCAGCACGCTGGTCGGGCCGGGCACAAAGCAATTCGACGCTTCATTGTTCCGCAACATCATGTTGGGAAGAGACGGCAGGCGTTCGCTGCGATTGCGTGGCGAAGTCTCCAATGTGACGAATACGCCGCAATTTAATAGCCCCAACGCGAGCATCGGCGCAGTGGCGGCGGGCACGATCAGTTCGGCCAGTTCGCCGCCTTCGTTCCAACGCACGTCGCGGCAACTTCAGACCGCGGCAAAGCTGTTATTCTAACCGCATAACGCCTGCTTTCAGGTGGGAGGAAATAACCTGTGACTGACTATCGCCGCCTCTGTCTTTTTGCCTTAACCCTGTTTCTGTTGACCGGTTTCGCAATGGCGCAAGCGCCTGCGCCGTTGCGTCCGCCCGCGACGCCGCTGATAGCGCACGACCCCTATTTCAGCGTCTGGTCAATGAGTGACACGTTGACGGCGGAACCGACGAGGCATTGGACGGGCGCGGAAAATCCGCTGTCCGGCTTGATTCGCATTGATGAGGTGACGCTGCGGTTTATGGGCGCGAATCTGCGAGCGGAAGCGCCGCTGCCAGAGATGAAGCAAACTGGCTTCAAGCTGACGCCGACGCGCACGATGTACAGCTTTGAAGCCAACGGTGTTCACCTCGACCTGACCTTTTTGACGCCCGCGATGCCGCAGGATTTGAACGCGCTGTCGCGTCCCCTGACATACATCATCTGGGATGTGCGCGCCATTGACGGGCGCGAACACAACATTCGTTTATATCTCGACGCGACTTCGCATCTGGTCGTTAACCGCGTGGATGAGCGCGCGATGTGGTCACGGCATGAACTCGGCGACATGAAAGTTGCGCGCCTCGAGCGGGCGATGATTTGCGCATTGAATGGGGCTATCTGTATTTCGCCGCGCCCGCGCAGGGCGGCCGCGTGACGACGCTGGGCGCAACGACGGCGCAACGGCGGTTGTACGCCAATTCGCTCAACCTGCCCGAATCGCACGATCTCGAAAATCTGCAATTCTCGACTTCGAGACAGATTCCGTTGATTGCGGTCGCCCTGGATTTGGACAAGGTCGGCGAGGCGACTGTGTCGCGCTACGTAATGGTCGCCTATGACGATGTGTATTCCATCGAATACTTCAATCGGCGGTTGCGTCCGTACTGGCGGCGCGATAACAAAACGGGCGCGGAGGAATTGCTTAAGATGGGCGCGCGCGATTTCACCTCGCTCAAAGAACGCTGCGAAAAATTCGATGCGGAACTTACCGCCGACTTAATTAAAGCAGGGGGCGAGAAATTCGCCGCGCTGGCGATCGCCGCGTATCGACAGACACTGGCGGCGCATAAACTCGTCGCCGATTTCGACGGGACGCCGCTTTATTTTTCCAAGGAGAATTTCTCGAACGGTTGCATTGCTACAGTAGACGTGACGTATCCGAGCGCGCCGTTTTATTTGCTCTTCAGCCCGACGCTGCTCAGGGGGATGTTGCAGCCGATTCTGGATTACGCGAAATCGCCGCGCTGGCGCTTTCCTTTTGCTCCGCATGATCTCGGGACTTACCCGTTGGCGAATGGACAGGTTTACGGCGGCGGCGAGGAGACCGAAGACCGCCAGATGCCCGTCGAAGAAAGCGGCAATATGCTGATCCTGCTGGCGGCGCTCTCGGAAGCGGAAGGCAACGCTAATTTTAGCCAGCCCTATTGGCCGCTGCTCCAAAAATGGGCCAGATATCTGAAAGACAAAGGACTCGACCCTGAAAATCAGCTCTGTACGGATGATTTCGCCGGCCATCTAGCGCACAACACGAACCTTTCAATCAAGGCGATTGTCGCGCTGGATTGCTACGCGCGCCTGGCGGATAAGATTGGAGACAAGAATGAAGCGGCCAGTTATCACGCGCTGGCAAAACAGATGGCTGCCCAATGGGCGCAGATGGCGGACGACGGCGACCATTATCGGCTGGCGTTCGACAAGCCTGGAACCTGGAGTCAGAAATACAATCTGGTATGGGACAAATTGCTCGGCCTGAAATTATTCCCGCCTGACATCGCGCGCAAAGAAATCGCCTACTACCAAACGAAGCAGAATGCCTTCGGTCTGCCGCTGGACAACCGTTCGACATACACCAAACTGGATTGGATTTTGTGGACGGCGACGCTGGCTGACAACGCGAATGATTTCGACGCGCTGGCCGCCCCGGCTTTCAAATTCGCCGACGAAACGCCGACGCGCGTACCGCTTAGTGATTGGTACTGGACACAGGACGGCAAACAGCGTGGCTTTCAAGCGCGTTCCGTCGTAGGCGGAATCTTTATCAAACTGCTGGCCGATCCGGCGACCTGGCGGAAATGGCGAACGCGCTGACTTTGAGCCTGGAGCATGGCGCGCAAGCGCGTCATGCGCGCAACGCGTCCGATGACGGCGCGGAATTACGGCTATGAATTCCAGACAAATTTTCCGACAACTATGCCTGATCCTGCTCGTGTGTAGATTATGCGGCGGCGCCCCGCGACCTGACATCGTTCAGGCGCAGCGCGAAAAGCGTCCCAACGTCATTGTGATCCTCGCGGATGATCTGGGCTATTCCGATCTGAGTTGTTATGGAGGCGAAATACAAACGCCGAATCTCGACGGACTGGCGAAGAACGGCCTGCGCTTCGCGCAGTTTTATAACTCCGCTCGTTGCTGTCCGACGCGCGCGGCGTTGCTGACGGGGTTATACCCGCATGAAGCTGGTGTGGGAATGATGACCGCCGATGCGGGTGAAAAATATCCGGGCTATCGCGGCGCGATTCAGCCATTTACTGTCACGCTTGCCGAGGTTCTGAAATCTGCGGGCTACCGGACGGCGATGAGCGGCAAATGGCACGTTGGCAATAGGGTTTCTCCTATTGAACGCGGCTTCGATGATTTTTACGGCTTCACGAGCGGTTATGCGGTGGATTCGTTTGATGAGCGAATGATGATTCGTTTGCCGGAAGGGAAGCCGAAGCGAAGTTACAAGCCGGGCGTATATTTCGCCACCGATGCGATCACGGATCACGCGCTGGATTTTGTAAATGAGATGCGCAAAACCGGGCAGCCATATTTTCTTTACCTCGCTTATCAATCGCCGCATTTCCCTGTGCAGTCGCGCGCCGAAGACGCCGCGCCCTACTCCAAAACGTATGACAAAGGATGGGACAAACTGCGCGCAGAGCGATTGACGCGAATGAAAAAGCTCGGCTCGGTGGCGAAAAATACGCGGCTCACACCCCGCAGCGCAATTCATCGGCCTGATGTTGCAAGGCGCCTCGGCTCAATGACGGCGGACGGCGCTAATCCTGCATGGGAAAAGCTGGCGGCGGATCGGCGCGCGGATTTGGCCGGGCGCATGAAGGCATACGCGGGGATGGTCGCCGGAATGGATCGTAACATCGGGCGTTTACTGTCGGATTTGAAACGCAACGGCGAACTCGACAACACGCTGATTTTGTTTTTAAGCGACAACGGAGCGTGCGCTGAATGGAAGCCTTTCGGCTTTGATCTGGAAAAACCGGCGAATGTTACGGCTGGCGCAGGCATCAATACGGGCACGCCGAATATGCCAAATATTTTGCATCAAGGCGTGGCGCTCGGCTCGATGGGCGGCGCTGACACACTGTTCAGCTATGGCAGCGCCTGGGCCAATCTCAGCAACACGCCTTGGCGCATGTATAAGCACTACAGCCATGAGGGCGGAATATCATCTCCGCTGATTGCGCATTGGCCTGCGCGGATCAAAACGGGCGGCCAGTGGCGCGCCCAATACGGTCACGTCATAGATGTCATGGCGACGCTGGTGGATGTGGCGGGCGCGCAATACCCTGGCGAGCGAAACGGCGTCGAGGTATTGCCGGTGGAAGGCGTCAGCTTACTCCCGGCTTTTGAGAATCAACCGATCGCGCGAAAGTCGCCATTGTTTTTTGAACATGATGGCTCGCGCGCAGTGCGAGACGGTCAATGGAAACTGGTGGCTAAACGAGGCGGCGAGTGGGAGCTTTATGACATCGAGGCTGATCGCTCGGAACTAAGTAATCTTGCGGCCGAACATCCCGATAAAGTCGAAGAGATGGCGGCGCGCTGGAATGAATGGGCGAACCATACACATGTGCTGCCGCGGCCAGGTAGTTGAGCAAGCGCTGCTTCGCGGAGTCCAAGGACGAATAGGCGCGGCGGACGAATGCGGTGCCGCGTCCGGGTAGGACCCGGGTAGGAAATGATGAGACGCTGTCCTTCGCTAATACCTCATCCGCGGAACGCGGCCCACGCAGGGCGAGCGTGCATAACGAAGCCGCCTTGCTTTAGCTGGCGGAGTAGTCACTAAAGGTCATTGGAAATTTTCGTAGAAATAAGAAGGCAATGATTGGCCTTCTCACTCCTGTACTTCTTTCAAGACGAATTCAGCGAAGAATTTAGTAAATTCGCTCCCTAATGAGAACGGGGTGTTAGTCGCCCTTCCGCCCTCCGTCCGCGACCGCTTGAGGCCGAGCCTAAAAAGTGTCCGACTGGTAACGGGCAGTACGCTCTACGATATCAGCTCCACATCCGATCACGCCTGGTTTATCACAAGCGGAATCGTCTCCTTGTTCGCCGCCGCAGAATCTGGCGCCGTCATCGAGATCGGAACCATCGGTAGAGAAGGCGTAGCCGGTCTATCGGTGATCACGAAAATAAACGGAATTAAGCTCTGGGTCCGTGTGCAGATATCGGGCGAAGCGCTGCAAATCGATGCTAGGACTTTACAAAATATTATCAGGCAGGAAAGCGCGTTTCATATACTGCTCTTCAAGTATATGCATACTTTGAGCGGGCAGATTGCGGTGACAGGCGCCTGTAATCGGTTTCATAAGGCAGAGCAACGTCTGGCGCGGTGGCTACTGACGGCGCGAGACCGTGTCTCTTCAGATTCGATGGCTCTCACGCAAGGCGACATGGGGCTGATGCTCGGAATTTCCCGTAGCCGCGTCAGCTCGGCTGTGAGATCGCTACAGAAGAAAGGGCTGATTCATTATTTGCACGGTCACGTCAGTATTCTGAATCGAGAAGGTCTCGAAGACGCCTCCTGTGGATGCCATCGGGCGATCAGGCGGGCGATCGGTTGGATCCTTCCGCCATAAGATAGGTCAGTTTCTAACTGA
>WNGA01017704.1_pt1 | contig 11301 bp, 9 predicted proteins | sample 5400061 | NCBI WGS metagenome assembly WNGA01 (sample SAMN13153366, study PRJNA577476) | soil metagenome | isolation source: 100 cm soil or saprolite under grassland replicate 2 | place: USA:California | collected 2016-06-15
TGTCGCGCGGCGACATCGGCTGGACGCTGGCCACGACGATCCGCTACGATCGCTCGCGGCCGGTCATCGTGCTCGCGCCGATCCTCGAGGTGAACGGCGACACGATGCCGGCCACATTGCAGTACGACGTGGCCGATCCACGCCAGCCGTCGCGCATCCTCGGCGAGCTGGGCCGGGGCCGGTTCACGGTGCGCCTTGTGGCACGGGCAACCGAGCGCGCGCGCGAATTCCCGACCGGGGCGCGTGCGGTAGTGCTCGACGATTCCGTCTTCGCGCCGTATGTATTCGCCGCCTGGCGCGCCGCATCAGGACCAGCCAGCGTCACGGCGATCTTCCCACGCGGATTGCGACGGGCCAGCGCTCAAATCGAAGATCTGGGGCAGGCCTCGACGACCTTGAATCACGATCCCGCGCGCCTCCGTCACATTCAAGTAACAGTCGAAGGTCAGGGAGCCGTCGACCTCTGGCTGGATGGGTCCAATCGCCTGATGAAGCTCGAAATCCCCTCGCGCAACCTCACCGCCGAGCGTCTCGCAGGCAGCTAAACCTTGCTGTCGGGTCGCCCCTGGCTAGGTTCTGTCGCAGGCCGAAACTGCGTTACCTGACCGCGCGTAGGGCGCTTCGACCTCACAACATATTCTTTCTTAAGGACGACCATGAAACATCAGTTGATCGTGGCAGCCCTTCTTTGTGTACCTGCCGCCCTCGTCGCACAGCAGCCCAGAACTCCTCCTGCCGCCTCGGCTGCGGTGACCGCGGCGCTGTCGCTCGCCGATGCGATTTCCGTCGCCAAGGAGAAGAACCCAGCCTTCCAGCAGGCGCAGAACAATCGCGGCCCCGCCGCGTGGGGCGTGCGGGGGGCGTATTCCAGCCTCTTGATCCCGTCGCTCACCGCTTCCGGCGGCATGTCGTACACCGGCCCCGGGTCGCAGACGTTCCTGACGGAGAGCTTCACGCAGTCGGTCTCGACGGTCTCGTCATTCTACGATCTGGGACTTTCGTGGCAGCTCTCGGGGACGACGCTGTCGCAGCCCGGACTCGCGAAGGCGCAGCTGCGCGCGACTGATGCCGACATCGCCGGCGCGGAGAACGTGCTGGTCACCGGCATCAAACAGCAGTACCTGACGGTGCTGCAGGCGGACGCGCAGGCGGATCTGGCCCGCAAGACGCTGCAGCGCAACGAAGAATTCTTGAAGCTGGCGCAAGCGCGTTACGGTGTGGGCCAGGCGACGTTGATCGACGTGCGCCAGGCGCAGGTCGCGCGCGGTCAGGCGGAGGTCGGGTTGTTGCGCGCGCAGACGCTCGTCAACGTCGAGAAGCTGCGCCTGTTCGAGCAGATGGGTGTGACGCCACCGCTCGACGTGGCCGCGGTGCGGTTGACCGACACGTTCACGGTGCAGACGCCCGAGTGGCAGCTCCCGGATCTCCTGACGATGGCGGAGCAGCAGAACCCGGCACTCAAGGCGCTGCGCGCACGTGAAGGCGCCGCCGCCTGGAACGTGCGGGCCGCCACCTCGAGCTATGGCCCAGCACTGTCGCTCTCCGCGGGATGGTCCGGCTTTACGCAGCAGTTCACAGACGTCAACCCCCTGATCTACACCGGCCAGCAACAGGGCTTGGCCCGCTACAGGCAGTGTCTCTCCAACGACTCGGTCCGCACCAACGCCGGGCTGTCGGCGATCGGTTGCAACGGTCAGCTGTGGGACCCGGCCACAGATGAAAAGGCGCTGCGGGATGCCAACTCCATCTTCCCGTTCCACTTCACCCAGCAGCCTTTCCAGGCTCGACTGACGGTGACGTTGCCGATCTTTACAAACTTTGCGCAGCAGCTGCGTGTCTCAGAAGCACGCGCGCAACATGGCAACCTCGAGGAATCGGTGCGGGCGCGCGGCCTGGCGGTACAGACGGACGTGAGCCAGGCATTTCTGACCCTGCAGACGGCGTACCGCACGGTGGGGCTGCAGGACACGAACCGCTCCGCCGCGCGCGAGCAGCTGCAGCTCGCCACCGAGCGCTATCGCGTCGGCTCGGGGACGTTCTTCGAGCTGCTGGACGCGCAGGTCGCCGCGCTGCGTGCCGAGAGCGACGCCGTGAACGCGACGTACGACTACCACAAGGCCTTGGCGCTGCTGGAAGCCGCCGTCGGCCGCAGCTTGCGTTAACCGAGAGGATCGAGCAGCCATGTCCAAGAAGAACAAAGTGCTGTTGGGAGGTGGAGGAGCCGTCCTGCTGGTCATTCTCGTGCTGGTGAGCGCCAGCGCCAGGCGCGACAAAGGGATCGAAGTGCGGTTCGAGCAGGTCGGCCGCCGCGATCTCGTCGCCGCCGTGACCGCCAGCGCCTGCTCCAGATCGACCCGACGATCTACCAGGCCAACATGCAGCGCGCCAACGCCGCGATGTCGTCGGCCGAAGCGGGCGCGGTCCAGGCGCGGGCGACGCGCGATCAATCGCAGCGCGCCCTGCAGCGCACCAAAGAGTTGCGCGAGCAGAATCCGAACCTCATCTCGCAGGAGCAGCTCGAGCAGGCGCAAACGGCCTTCGACATCGCGGACGCGAACTGGACGGCCTCGCAACACCTGGTCGAGCAGGCGCGCGCGGGGCTGCAGGAAGCGCGGGATCAGCTGGCGAAAACGCATCTCGTCGCTCCGATGGCCGGCCGGGTCACCCGCCTAGCCGTCGAGGAAGGCGAGGTGGCCGTGCCGGGCACGTTCTCGCGCGAGACCGGGTTGTTGCTCACGATCTCGGATCTGTCGGTCATCCAGACCAAAGTGAACGTAGATGAGACGGATGTCGTGCGGCTGCACCTCGGCGATTCGGTGGAGGTCACGATCGACGCGTTCCCCGATACGACCTTCGTCGGCCGCGTCACCAAGGTCTCCAACAGCGCGATCCTGACCGCCGCCGCTGGCGATTCCGATCATCGCGCTGACGGTGCGCGAGAACACGCCGGTGTCCACCGAGAGTAAGCCCGCGGGTGGGACACAACGCGCCGAAGCCGCGACACCCAGGCCTGATTCCTCTCGCACCAAGAAGGAAGCGGAAGGCGTCTTCATCGTCCACAACGGCGTCGCGACGTTCCATGCGGTGAAGGTCGGGATCGCGGGTGAGGAGCATTTCGAGGTCGTCGAGGGGGTCCACCAGGGCGATACCATCGTCGCCGGACCCTACCAGGCGATCCGCGATCTGAAGGAAGGCGCGCACGTGAAGCCGAGCCGCGAGTCGGGCGATACGACGAACCGGGGGGCGCGCCGCTCGTGAGCACCGTGCAGCTGTTTCGCACGGGTGACACGCCCCTCCCCGACGTCATCATCCTGACGCACAAGCTCACGCGCGAGTACGACATGGGCTCCGAGCTGGTGCGCGCGCTGCGCGGCGTCAGCGTGCAGATCCACAGGAACGAGTACGTAGCGGTGATGGGGCCGTCGGGATCGGGCAAGTCCACGCTCATGAACCTCGTCGGCTGCCTCGATACGCCCACGAGCGGAGAGTACTGGCTCAACGGGCAGAAGGTCAGCGATCTGGCGGATGACGAGCTGGCCCGGATTCGCAACAAGGAAATCGGGTTCGTGTTCCAGACGTTCAACCTGCTGCCGCGCGCCGACGCGCTGCACAACGTCGAGCTGCCGCTGATCTATGCCGGTCTGTCGGCGCGCAACCGGCGCGCCAAAGCGGCGCAGGCGCTGGAGCGCGTCGGCCTGGCCGATCGCATGGAGCACAAACCCAACGAACTGTCGGGCGGCCAGCGCCAGCGCGTCGCGATCGCGCGCGCGCTCGTCAACGAGCCCAGCATCCTGCTCGCCGACGAGCCGACCGGAAATCTCGACTCCACGACCAGCACCGAAATCATGGCGGTGTTCGGCGAGCTGCATCGCCAGGGCCAGACGGTGGTGATGGTGACGCACGAGCAGGACATCGCGGCGCATGCCGCGCGGGTCGTCACGCTGCGGGACGGCATCGTCGCGACCGACCAGGCACGGGCGGCCTGAGTGCGGTTTTATGAAGCATTCCGTCTCGCGATTCAGACGATCCGGGCGCAGAAGCTGAAAAGCGGCTTCTCGCTGCTCGGCGTCTTCGTCGGCGTGGCGTCGCTGATCGCCGCCTGGTCGATCGCCAACGGCGTCAATCGCTACATGACGGAGAAGTTCGCGCAGACATTGTACGGCGTGAACACCTTTCAATTGCGGCGTCAGCCCATGTTCGTGCCAAACGTGCCCGACTCGGTATGGCGGGCGTGGCGGCGGCGGCCGCGTATCCGCTTCAGCGACGCCGAGGCGATCACCGCCGGGCTCACGGTCCCCGTGATCACGGCGTGGCAGTCGAGCGACCGGGTCACGGTGTCGTACGGCAACAAGGAAGCGCGTGACATCGACCTGACGGCCGCGAGCGAGCGCTACTTCGACATCAAGAATCTGAAAATCGCGCTCGGGCGACCGTTCACCGGAGAGGAAAACCGCTCCGGGACTCCCGTCGCCGTACTCGGCGAGGCGGTCGCGAAGCGCCTGTTCGTCGACCGCACGCCGATCGGCCGCAGCGTCCGGATCGGCGGCGTCCCCTACCGCGTCATCGGCGTCGTGGATCATCAGGGCAGTATTCTGGGCTTCCCGCTCGACCGTTTCGTTGTCGTGCCGGCCCTTTCGCCGGCGCAGAACCTCGTGAATCCACCCGGGATTCTCGATGCCTTCCTTGTGAAGGCTCACTCCGACGTCGAGATGCGCGAAGCGATGTCACAGGCTGAGGGCATCATGCGCGGCCGCCGGCATCTGCGTCCCAGACAGGACAACAATTTCGTGCTCGATACGTCGGAGGGGGTGCAACGGTTCTGGGCCGGCATCAGCCGCATTTTGGTGACCGTCATTCCGGGGATCGTCATTGTGTCACTGGTCATCGGCGGCATCGTTATCATGAACATCATGTTGATGGCGGTCGCCGAGCGCACCCGCGAGATCGGGCTCCGCAAATCGCTCGGCGCGCGCCGTACCGACGTGCTGCGCCAATTCCTGGCCGAGTCGACGGCAATCTCACTGCTCGGGGCGGCGTTCGGGATTTTTGCCGGGATGGGGCTCACGATGTTGATCAATGCGCTGTCGCCGCTGCCCGCCAGCGTGTCCCCGAAGTCCATCGTCATCGGTGTGATCCTGGGCGCGGGCGTGGGAATCCTGTTCGGCGTTTACCCGGCGAGCCGGGCCGCCCGGCTCGATCCGATCACCGCGTTGCGGCAGGAGTAAACCTGTGACCGGACTGTTCGAAGGCGTCGGCATTGCCCTGTCTTCACTGCGCGCGCACAAGATGCGCGCGGCGCTCACGATCCTCGGGGTGGCGATCGGCGTCACGGTCGTGATGGTCATCGGCGCGCTGATCAGCGGCTTCAACAAGGGCATTTCGGACATGCTGGCGTCGCTCGGACCCAAGACCTTCTGGGTGGGCCGCTACTGGGGCGGACAGGGGGACGAAGACCCGGAGGACCCGAACCCGTGGCGGCGCCGTCCGCCGCTGACGGTCGAGGAAGCGAACCGGCTAGCGCAGCTCCCGACCATCGCGTTCGTCGTGGTGGATGAAGGCACGGCGGCCGACATCGAATTCGAGGGGCGCCGGCTCGCCGCCGTACGCGTCCGTGGGCGGAACGCCGACTGGCCCAAGATCGAGGGCGGTCAGGTCATACCCGGTCGCTCGTTCTCCCATCTCGAGGACGCCGCGAACGCGCACGTCGCCGTCGTGAACAGCAAGTTGTCGGAAAACCTCTTCGGCCAGCGCGACCCGATGAATCGCCGCGTCAAGATCGGCGGGCTCCCCTACGACGTCATCGGCGTGTACGAGCCGCCGCCGCGGCTTTTCGGCGACGCCGACCAGCCGGAAGTGATGATCCCGCACGGGACGTTCCGAAAAGACCTTACCTACTGGCCGGGATGGATGGACATGTTCGTCGTGCCGGAGGACTCCGTCTCGCTCGAGCGCGCGATGGACGACGTGACGATCGCGCTGCGCTCCATGCGCGGGCTGCGGCCGGGCCAAAAGAACAACTTTGATGCCATATCGCAGGAAGTGTACGTCCAGGCGATCAACAGCTTCACGAAAGTGGCCCGCATGCTGATGTGGGCGCTGTCCATGGTCGGACTGACGGTCGGGGGGATCGGGGTCATCGCGATCATGATGATCTCAGTCACCGAGCGCACGCGTGAGATCGGGGTGCGCAAGGCGCTCGGGGCGATGCGGCGCGAGATCATGTGGCAGTTCCTCGTCGAGGCGGCGACGCTGACGCTCGTCGGCGGCATCATCGGCATGGCGATCGGCTGGCTCATCGCTCTCGTCCTGCACAACTTCACGCCCGTGCCGGCCTACGTGCCGCTCGCTTCCATCGTCACCGCCCTCCTCGCCGCGGCCGTGACGGGACTGCTGTTCGGCATCTATCCCGCGAGTAAAGCGGCGCGGCTCGATCCGGTAGAAGCGCTGCGGTACGAATGAGGTTCACCGAGGCCGTACGCCTCGCTTTCCAGACGATCCGGTCACAGAAGCTCAAGAGCGTCTTCTCGATCATCGGCGTCTTCATCGGCGTGATGTTCCTCATCGCCGTCGTGTCGGTCGTGCAGGGGATGAACCGCTACATGACCGACAAGTTCGCGGGCACGCTGCTCGGCGTGAACACGTTCCGGCTGCGGCAGTTCCCCGACGTACAGATCGGCAACGTCACCGACTCGATGTGGCGAACGTGGCTGCGACGGCCCCGCGTCACGTACGAAGACGCGCAGGCCGTGATGCGCGGCGTGACGGTGCCGGTGCTTGCCGCCTGGGAATCGAGCACGCGGGCGGCGCTCGTCGCGGGCCGCCGCCAGGTGAAGGACGTGCAGGTCACGGCCGCGACGGATCTGTACTTCGAGATCCGCTCGCTCGTGCTCGAGGAAGGCCGTGCATTCACGGCGCAGGAGGTGCAGACCGGTGTGCCGGTTCTCGTCCTCGGCCATGACCTCGCGGACAAGTTGTTCGAGGGACAGGACCCGATCGGCAGCGAGGTGAAGATCTTCGACCTGCCGTACCGGGTCATCGGCGTGGTCGAGAAACAGGGCAACCTGTTCGGGCTGTCGCTCGACAAATTCGCCGTCGCCCCGGCGAGTGCGCCGCTCAAGCGCTTCGTCAATCCGCCGCGGGTGGTCGATGCGTTGGCGGTGAAGGCCGGATCGCAGCCCGAGATGCGGCAGGCGATGGCACAGGCGGAGGCGGTGATGCGCAGCCGGCGCCATTTGCGGCCGCGCGAAGGCAACGACTTCGCGATGGAGACCGCCGACGAGGTGCTCGACTTCTGGGGCAAGATCAGCCGCGTGCTGTTCGTCGCGCTGCCGGGGCTCGTGGCGGTCTCCCTGGTCGTCGGTGGCATCGTGATCATGAACATCATGCTGATGGCCGTGGCCGAGCGCACGCGCGAGATCGGCATCCGCAAGGCGCTGGGTGCCCGCCGCAGTGACATCCTGCGCCAGTTCCTGGTGGAGGCGACCACGCTCGCCACGGTGGGCGCTGCCGGCGGCGTCGCCCTCGGGGTCGGCCTCGCCGCCGTGGTCGCCGCGACCACGCCGCTGCCCGCCGCGGTGGCGACCTGGTCGATCGTGGTCGGGGTGCTGCTGGGCGCCGGCGTCGGCATCATCGCCGGCGTGTATCCGGCGGCGCGCGCCGCCCGCCTCGATCCCATCGCCGCCCTGCGGCACGAGACATGACTCAGGCGTTCCAAGGGGTTGGCATCGCGCTCGAGTCGCTGCGCGGCAACAAGTTTCGGGCGGCGCTCACCATTCTCGGCGTGGCCATCGGCGTGGTGGTGGTGATGGTCATCGCCGCCATGATCAGCGGTATCAACAAGAGCGTCTCCAACATCTTTGAGTCGATCGCCCCGCGCACTTTCCTCGTGTGGCGCTTTTTCCAGGCCGGCGTCAATGTCTCCGACGGGTCCGACGAGAACAGTCCGTGGCGCCGCAATCCGGAAATCGTGGGGGCCGAAGCCGATCGGATTGCCCTGCTGCCGTCAGTCCGGTTCGTGACCCGGCGCGAGGAGAGCTCGGCGACGGTGGAGTTCGGCGACCTGCGGCTCGAGTCGGTGCAAATATCCGGCCTGTCGGCGCAATGGGTCGAGGTGAACGGCGGTGACGTCTACCCAGGACGGACGTTCTCGCGGCTCGAGGATCTCGCCAACGCGCCCGTCGCCGTCATCAACCGCAAGCTCGAGGATCAGCTGTTCCGCGGCCGCGACCCGATCGGTCATACGATCCATATCGCCGGCGTGCCCTTCACGGTGATCGGCGTGTACACCCCGCCGCCCAGTCTGTTTTCCGGCAGCACGCCGCCGTTCGTCGGCGTACCGCACGGCGCTTTCGTCAAGCACGTGCCGTACCTGAAGGGGTGGATGCGCCTCGCCGTCGCGCCGGCGCCGGCCTACACGCAGCAGGAAGCGATGGACGAAGTGGTGGCGACGCTGCGCTCGCTGCGCGGGCTCAAGCCGGCCCAGGAGAACAATTTCTCCATCGTCACCCAGGACAAGCTGCTCGATTCCTGGAACAAGGTCACCGGGATGTTCTTCCTGGTGATGCTGGTGCTGTCGTCCATCGGGCTGATGGTCGGCGGCGTCGGCGTCGTGGCGATCATGATGATCTCGGTGACCGAGCGGACGCGGGAGATCGGCATCCGCAAGGCACTGGGCGCGACCCGGCGCGCGATCCTCTGGCAGTTCCTGGTCGAGGCGTCGACGCTGACGCTGGTGGGCGGCGCCGTCGGCATGCTCGCCGGCGGCGTCCTGGCGTTCGTGATCTCGCAGGTGACGCCGATTCCGGCGAACGTGCCGCTCTGGTCCATCGTGGCGGCGCTCGCTGCGTCGGCACTCACCGGCGTGGGATTCGGCTTGTATCCGGCGAGTCGTGCGGCGCGGTTGGATCCGGTCGAAGCGCTAAGATACGAATAACCGGGAAACGAGAAACGGGAAACGTACTCGCGGTCACGTTTCCCGTGTCCCGGTTCTCGTTTCCCGTTAGTTTTTCCGCGTGCCCCTCTTCGAAGCCGTGATTCTCGCCGTCGATACGATCTGGAGCCACAAGCTCCGTTCGTTCTTCACCCTGCTCGGCATTATCGTCTCGGTCGCGTTTCTCGTCGCCGTCGTCGCGGTGATTCAGGGGATGAATGCGTACGTCCGCGAACGGCTCGCGGGCGCGATCGTGGGCGTCAACGCCTTTCAGATCCGCCGCGATCCGATTCAGGTCGGGTTCATCGACGACGAGGCGTGGAAGCAGATCCAGCGGCGGCCCATCATCGCCCCCGAAGACGTCGGCTTCATCCAGCGCGCGGTTCCCGATGCGGAAGCGATCGCGCTGCAATCGGGATGGCCGACGCCGATGGCGGATGTGCAGTGGCGCAACCGCACCACCGGGGACGTCTTCATCTTCGGCGTCACCGCCCCCTACGTGATCGTGCAGGACTACGCGTTCGCCGCGGGGGGACCGCTCACCGACATCGACCTGCAGCAGCGGCGGTACGTCGCGGTGCTCGGGTTTGACGTCGCCGACAAGCTCTTCGGGAATGTCGAGGCCGCCATTGGCCGGACCATCCGGGTGCACGGGATTCAGCTGAGCGTGAAAGGCGTGATCGCCAAGAAGGGCACGGTCCTGGGACAATCGTGGGACGGTTTCGTGATGCTGCCCCTGACGACCTTCGAGTCGATGTATGGCCGGCGACAGACGATGGTGATCTCGGTGAAGATGCGTGCGGCCGAGGGCGTTGCGCCCGCGATGCTCCGCGTGGAGGAAGCGATGCGCATCGCGCACCGCCTGCGCCCCGGGGCGGCCAACGACTTCACCATCGACACCGGCGAAGGACTGATCGCGTTCTGGGCCAAGCTCACGCGCGTCATTTTCACCGTGGTGCCCGCGGTCGTCGTCATCGGCATCGTCGTGGGCGGCATCGTCATCATGAACATCATGCTCATGAGCGTCACCGAGCGGACGCGCGAGATCGGGATCCGCAAGGCGTTGGGCGCGGCACGCCGCGACATCCGCCGCCAGTTCTTCGCCGAGGCGCTGACGCTGTCGCTGCTCGGCGGGATCGCCGGCCTCGCCGTCGGCACAGGACTCGCCGGACTCGTGCAGGTCCTCTCGCCGTTGCCCGCGCGCGTCACGCCATGGTCCATCGGCCTGGCGCTGGCGCTCGGCGTGGTCGTGGGGGTGGCGTTCGGCGTGTACCCCGCGCATCGCGCCTCGCGGCTCGATCCCATCGAAGCGCTCCGCCAGGAATAGATGGCCGAGCCCGCTCCACTTCACTCGGTGCGCGAGGGATGGCGCATCGCCCTCGACCAGCTGCGCGCCAACAAGCTGCGCTCCGCGCTCACCGTGCTGGGCGTCGTCATCGGGATCGCCACCGTGATGGCCATGGCGTCGATCGTGGCCGGGTTTCGCGAGCAGATCGTCAATACGCTCGAGGTGGTGGGCCCGACCACGTTCCGGGTGCTCCGCTATTTCTCGACCACCGGGGTGAATCCCGACGCCGTGCCACGCGAAGTGCGCATTCGGCCGAAGCTCGTTCCGCAGGACGCCGCAGCGATCGCCCGGCTCCCCGAGATCCACTACGCGGCGATCTGGACTCAGGTGTTCCAGCGCTTCGAGTACGGCGGCAACCACACGCGCATCCTCGGCGTGTTCGGCGCCGATGACCGGTTCATGGAAATCCTCGGCGGCGGCATCACGAACGGCCGCTCGTTCACCGCGGCGGAGCTGCGCGGCGGCGAGCCGGTCGCGATCGTCGAGCAGCGGACCATCGATCGACTGTTCGGCGCCGTCGATCCGCTCGGCCGGGTCGTCCGGATCGGGGGGCATCCGTTCAAAATCCTCGGGGTCTGGCAGCGACCCACGAATATCTTCGAGGTGCCCGGGACACCCGAGATCGCCGCGGTGGTGCCATTCGAAGCGGCACGGCGGAGCTTCATCATCGACGAGTGGAACAGCCTCATCATTCTCGTAAAGCCAAAGCCGCAGGTCAGCGTCAACCGGGCGATGGATGCCGCGACCGTGACGTTGCGACGGCTGCGCGGGCTGCGCGTCGGCGACACCAACACATTCGACCTGCTCACGTCGGACCAGGTCCTGAGTATCTTCGACAGCCTGACGTTCGCCTTCTTCTTCGTGATGCTGGTGCTCTCGAGCATCGCCTTGATGGTGGGAGGAATCGGCGTGATGGCGATCATGATGGTGTCGGTCACGAGCCGCACCCGCGAGATCGGGCTGCGCAAAGCGCTCGGCGCAACCCGCCGCGACATTCTCTGGCAGTTTCTGGTCGAGGCTGCGA
>WNGA01011881.1_pt1 | contig 11299 bp, 9 predicted proteins | sample 5400061 | NCBI WGS metagenome assembly WNGA01 (sample SAMN13153366, study PRJNA577476) | soil metagenome | isolation source: 100 cm soil or saprolite under grassland replicate 2 | place: USA:California | collected 2016-06-15
GCCTTCCCCCGCGCGGTGAAGCGCAAGATGAGCAACTTCGCCGCCAAGCGTTCCCGCCACCGCCAGTGGCCCCAGCCGACCAGACCGGACGCCGAAGCAGTGGCCATCCTCCCCAGAGCCGGCTAACTGACCGGCATTGGGCTTAGGCGGCGGCTGGTCCAGATCCTCGACACCCATGGGTGGCCCGGCAAGAGCCTGGTCGGCGACGACGGCGCGGAGGCGGCCTGGCTGCTGGCGCTGCACACCATGCCCGACCCCGAGGTGCTGCGTCGCTGCCTGACGCTCATGCGGGATGCCGCGGCGGCCGGGGAGGCCGAGCCGTGGCAGGTCGCGTTCCTGGTGGACCGGGTGTCGCTGGTGGAGCGCAACGTCCAGGTGTATGGGACCACGATCTGCCGGCGGGCCGATGGCAGCTTTGGTCCGCCGTTGTTGGAGGATCCCGACCGGGTGGATGCGCGCCGTCGGGCGGTTGGGCTTCCTCCGCTGGAGGAAGACATCCGCAGGCTCGAACAGTTCCACAGCGGCAACTAGCGCGGCTCGGACTTCTTCCGGTCTCATGCTGCTGTGGAACCGGCCCAGCATCTGCGCTGTAGAAAGGGTGCTCGGTGTGGAGTCCGGGGAGGGAGGTGCGCCATGGCAGGTCCCGCCACCCTCCGGCCGCCGCCCCCTCGCGCGTCACGCTTGCAGACGCTGGCCGTCGCGGTGCTTTCCGCCGCGGCCGGGTGCTCCGGTGCCGCCAACACCCCCAGCACCCCGCGATCGACCCAGCCGCCACCCGCGCCCAGCGACACCGGTGCCACCGTGCCCGCCTTCGACCGGGGCCGCTTCGCCGCGGTCATCCCCCTTCCCGGCGCCGGCAGCATGACCGTGGCCGACGGCATGCTCTGGGTGCTGACGGGCACCGGCACAGTGGTCCGGATCGACCCCGCGACCAACCGGGTCGTCGGCAGGCCCCTGCGGGTCCCGGCCGACGCCGAGGTCATCGCCGTCGGCCAGAAGGCGCTGTGGGCCGCCCGGGTCGCCCCCGGGGACCTCGATGCGGCCGGCAAGGACGCGCTGACCCGCATCGACCTAGCGTCTGGCCGCACGGTGGCCACCATCACGGTCGGCCGGGCGCCGCTGGACCTCGCGGCCACGCCGGGGGCCGTCTGGGTGACCAACTCTGGCGGCGGCGGCGACAGCGTGGCGCGGATCGACCCGGAGACCAACCGGCTGGCGGGCCGGCCGGTCAGGACCGGCGCCAGCCCGCAGAGCCTGGCCGTGGGGGGCGGGTCGCTGTGGGTGGCCAACCACGACGCCCGCACGGTGACCCGCATCGACCAGGCCAGCGGGAAGGTCGTGGCCGACATCCCGGTCCCGTCCGAGCCGCACCGAGTGGCCTACGGCGCGGGCGCGGTATGGGTGGGCAACTGGCACGACAACTCCGTCTCCCGGATCGACCCTACGACGAACCGGGTGGTCGGGTCGCCGATCCCGATCGGGTTCCACGCCGGCAACCTGGCGGTCGGCGCCGGGGGGGTCTGGGTCACCAGTGACTACCGCGTGGACGCCGCACCCGAGGACGTGGTGGTCGTCCGCATCGACCCGCAGACCAACCGGGCGGTCGAGACGGTCGCCGTCGGCGGCCACCCGATCGACGTCGCGGCCACCGCGGGGGCGGTCTGGGTGTCGGTCGCCGACCCCGGCACCGTCCTGCGGATCGCCGTGAGCTAAGCGGTCTTCGAGATGCGCTGCAGGGAGCGCGGCTTGGCGCCGCCGAGCTGCTCTGCCGGCGGCACCACCGCTTGACCCCCTTAGCCATCTGCTGGATAGTCACTGAGTGACTATTAGGGTAGCGGTGGAGGCGCGATGAGCCTGCAGGGCGTGCTCGGCGGGCTCCTGCTCGCCGGACCGGCACACGGCTACCGGCTCCAGGCCACGCTGGAGGGTGAGTTGGGTCCCCTGTGGGTCACGCGCGCCAGCCAGCTGTACTTGACACTTGGGCGCATGCGGCGGGACGGCCTGGTCGCGGCCCACAGGGTGCGGCAGGCCACCCGGCCGGACCGGCAGATGTTCGAGCTGACCGCCCGCGGGCGTGAGGCCGCGCGCGCGTGGCTCTTTGGACCTGGGGACGACGCCGACCTGGTCGTCCGGCTGGCGGTCGCCCGCCTGCTCGGCGCAGAGACCTTCGGGGAGCTGGTCGAGACGGCGGCAGCGGCACGGACGGCCGCCCTGCGGATGCTACGGATGCTGCGCGAGGAAGTTGCCGGCGGCTTCCAGCGCCAAGCCGTCGAGGCCGAGATCTTCCGCGTCCAGGCCGAGCTGCGCTGGCTTGCGCATGTGCGCGACCGTGCCGACGAGATCGTCGCCGCCCCCCGCGGCGCCCGGGGTGGGGGAGGCGACACCCATGCCCGCCCCGCCTGACCGGCAACCTCCCGCCATTCTCCTCGAGGGCGCCTCGCGCGCGTACGCGGGCGCCGCGGCAGCGGTCTGGGCGGTGCGGGAGGTCGGGCTCACGGTGCCCGCTGGCCAGGCGGTCGCGATCACCGGTCCGTCAGGATCTGGCAAGAGTACCCTGCTCAACCTGATCGCGGGCCTGGACCGGCCGACCTCCGGCCGGATCACCGTGCTGGGTCGGCGGCTGGACCAGGCCGGCGAGCGGGCGCTGACGGCGTTCCGGGCACGTTCGGTCGGCATCGTGTTCCAGGACGCGCACCTGCTGCCCGGGCTCACCGCCCTGGAGAACGTGGTCGCCGCCCGGCTGCCCTGGCGGCCACACCGTGAGCTGGAGCGTGAGGCGCGGACGCTGCTGGTCGCGGTCGGGCTCGGCGAGCGCCTGGACCACCCGCCCGCGCGGCTGTCCAGCGGCGAGCGTCAGCGCGCCGGGGTGGCACGGGCGCTGCTCGGCCACCCGCCGCTGCTGCTGGCCGACGAGCCTACCGGCAACCTCGACGTGGCCACCACCGAATCGCTGCTCGCGCTGCTGCACCGGCTGCGCCACGAGCTGGACCTGACGCTGGTGGTGGCCACCCACGACCCGGCGGTCGCCGCGGTCGCAGACCGGGTGGTGCGGCTGGTCGACGGCCGAATCACCGACGACCGCATGGTCGACGGCGACGCCGCGCTCGGCGTGCATGCCTTGGAGTGAGTGTGCTCCACCTCGCCCTCCGTCAGCTCCTCGGCCGCCGCGCCTCGACCGCGCTGGCCACCGTCGGCCTGCTGGTGGCCACCCTGGGGTTCGTCACCCTGGTCGGCACCGCCCAGACCACCCAAGCCACCCTACGCGGCGACATCGCCCGCACCTGGCACACCCCCTACGACCTGTTGGTGCGGCCGGCCGCTGCCGCCACGCCGCTGGAGGCGGCCGAGGGTCTGGTGCGGCCCAACTTTGTGAGCGGCCTGTCCAGCGGCGGCATCAGCCGCGCCCAGCTCGACGCGATCCGCAAGATCCCGGGGGTGCGCGTGGCCGCGCCCGTGGCCGTCGCCGGCACTGCCAACTGGATGATCGGGGGCTTCGGGGTCGACCTGGCCGGCGAGCGCCCGCGACGCCCGCTGGAGGCCTACCAGGTCGAGGTGACCTCGACTACCGACGCCGGCTTGTCGACTGGCGCGGTAGCCACCCACCATGTCCTGGTGGCCAGCGAGGGGGTCGTGCGCTACCCCGAGTTCAGCCGCGACGCCACGCTGTCCCTGCGTGGCCGCACGATCCTCTGCCCCGAGGACGAGGTGTCCTGCTTCGCGCCGACGGTGTGCGAGCATGGCCGCTGCGGCCCGCCCCAGGAGGCGCCGACACCGGGCTGGGGTGTGGAGCTGCTCCAGCCGATCGTCGTGGCCGGGGTGGATCCGGACACCGAGGCGGCCCTGGCTGGGCTGGACCGCTGCGTGGTCGCCGGGCGCTACCTCACCGACGGCGATCACCCGCGCGAGGTGACCGACCGCGACCCGCCGGGCGAGATCATCCCCGCCCTGGTGAGCCGGCGCTCGTTCGTGGACGAGACGGTCACCGCCCAGCTCGCCAGGGCCGCGGACCCATCGGCGCTGCTGGCCGGGACGCCGCCGGCGCGCCTGGGCGGCTGGCGCGCGGTGCGGCGGTCCAGCACCACCATTGACCGGCTCTACCGGTCCTACCTGCGGCGGCTCGGGCAGGAGGTGGACGAGTGGCCCGTATGGGCGGTCGGCGACGTCACCTACCGGCAGCGCGGCGGCCGGCTCGCCGCCGCCGCCGAGGAGCCCAACACGTCCATTTACCTGCGACAGAACTTCCGGCCGTCCTTCGGCGTGGACCTGCTCATCCCGCCGGCCGCCCGCGACCGCTGGTTCCGGCCGGTCACCCAGTACGGCTACCGCGGCCTGGAGGGCAACAAGTACTGGGACGCCGTCGGCACCTACGACCCTGCCTGCCTGCCCGGCTTCGACCCGCTGGCCGGCGGTGGGCTGGAGGCCTACTCCACCCCCGGGGTGCGCCTGCCCGACGGGCGGGAACTGCGCCCCAACCGCTCGCCGGCCGGCTACGTCAACAGCCCACCGTTGGTGCTCACCACGCTGGAGGGCGCCGCCTGGTTCGCCGACCCGGCCCACTTCCAGGGCCGCCCAGGCGCCGCGTTCATCAGCGTCGTCCGGGTCCGCGTGGACGGCGCGGACCAGCCCGGCCGCCTCGCCGAGGCGCGGCTGGCGCGCATCGCCGCCGACGTCCACGACGCCACCGGGCTGCGGGTGGACATCGTCAAAGGCGCCTCCCCCAGATCGCTCCAGGTTGACCTGCCCGCCGGCCGCCTGGGGCGGCCGGCGCTCACCGTCACCGAGCCGTGGTCGGTCAAAGGCGTGGCGCTGCGCTTCACCCGCACGGTCAGCGCTCAGAACCTCAGCCTGTTCGCGCTGGCGCTGGTGGACGCCACGATCCTCGTGGGCACGACCGCCTACAGCTCGGTCCGGCGACGACGCCGGGAATTCGGCGTGCTGCGCGCCCTCGGCTGGCCCAGCCGCCGCATCGCCTGGCTAGTAGAGCTGGAGACGCTGCTGGTCGGGCTCGTCGCAGGGGTGGCCGCGCTCGCCGCCGGGCTGCCCCTGGCCGCACTGGCTGGCGTCCACACGCTGGCCTGGACCGTGGCGGCCACCGTGCCAGTGGCGCTGGCCGTGGCCGCGCTCGCCGCGCTCGTCCCCGCCCTGTCGGCGGCGCGCGGCACCACCTTGACCATCCTCACCTCGCGCGCTCGCGTGCGGCGCAGCCGCCCACCCCGCTCCGCGGTCACCCTGGGGCTGCGCGACCTGGCCGGGCTGTGGCGGGTCGAGGCGCTGCTCGGCGCGGGCGCCATCGCGCTGGGCGCCGCCATGCTCGGCGGCGTGGTCCTGGTCGCCACCGCCTTCCGCGGGCGGCTCGACACCACCGTGCTCGGCGTGTACCTGGCCGGTCGCGTCCACCCATTCCACCTGGTCGTCGCCGTCCTCACGCTCGGCATCGGCGCGCTCGCCGCCGGCCAGGTGGTGACCCTCGGCCACCTGGAGCGCCAGACGCAGCTCGCGGCGCTGCGCGCGCTCGGCTGGCCGCGCCGGCAGGTCCTCTGGCTGCTCGCCGCCCAGGGCCTGGCCCTCGGCGTGGCCGGCGGCCTGACCGGCGCGCTCGCGGTGTGGGCGATGGCCGGGATCACGGCGGCCGCGCCGGGCGCGACCGGGAGGGCCGCCGCCGCTGCGGCCGGCGCCGCGCTCGTGGCCACCGCGCTGGCCATCGCGGGGCCACTCAGCTACGCGGTCGGCTCCCGGCCGGTCGACGCGCTCCGCGGCGAGTAGCCACCCGCGTGACGTCTACCCGTCGCGGTCATCATTGCAGGTCAACGGCCACAAAATGACAATCCTGCTCCTGCTGTCATCCACTGTGTGTCGCCGTCGGTGATGAGGCCGCCGCCGCCGTTGGAGTCCTGGTGCTGGAAGATGCCGTCGATCATGTAGGTGACGGTCTCGAAGCCGCGGTGGGGGTGCCAGGGCGTCCCCTTGGGCTCGCCGGGGCGTAGTCGACCTCGCCCATCTGGTCCATGTGCACGAACGGGTCCAGCGTCGGCAGGGGGACGCCGGCGAAGGCGCGCCGCACGGGGAAGCCCTCGCCCTCCAGCCCAGAGGGGGGCGGTGGTGACCGAGGCCACCGGGCGGTCGGCCGCTGCCGGGTCGGGGTCGGGGATGCGTGGCAGGGTGAGGGTGTCGGCGCTGATGGCGGGCATGGGGGCTCCTTGCGTGGTGGACGAGCGCAGGCGTGTCGTCCACTGCAAGGATACTTGTGGGTGCAACATTCCTTCGGCCTGTTGGTCCACGGCTACGCCGGCCAGACGCCCGCCGGGCCGCTGCCGCCCATCGAGGCCTCCCTGCGGGGCCAGGCGGAGGGCTTCCTGGTCGAGCTGCTGGAGGCGCCCGGCCGGGGCTGGCGGTAGTCCGGTGGCGGCGACGGCGTACTGCAGCTGCTGGTCGAGGAGCTCACCGGCGGCCGTTCGCGGCGTTCATGCGTGCCGACTGGATGGCGCCCGCCGCGGCGAGCTGCTCCGCCGAACCGCCGCCACCATGACCCGGGCTGGTGGCAGTCGCTGCGTGTCGTCGGCCGGTGCGCCGCCCGTCAGGGACCGCTGGTGAGCTGATCGGGCGCGTTCTTGATGACCCTTCGTACCGTGATCTCGCCGTCGCCGAAGCTGGCCACGACTTGGGAGTGCTGGATCGCGGCGGCGACCAGCGGGAGGTCGCGCAGCGCATCCGGCATCAGCCGCCCGAGCACGACGTAGTCGATGTCTCGCCATCCGTTCCTGTACCTGGCGCGGACGGTGGGGTCGAGGTCCAGCTTGTAGAACCAGACTGGGTTGGGGTTGAACCCCCTGCGGACCAGGTCGGTCCAGAGGTTGTCGTCCACCAGCAGGATCGACCCCTGCGGGACGTGGGCCAGCACGTAGGCCAGCGCCTGCCTCGGCGGCTGGCTGTGGTCCTCGGTCACCGCCTGCTGCACGCCTCGGCCCCACGCCGGGCCGACGACGACCAGGCTGACGGCGATTGCCACGACGACGGCGAGCCGGCCGGCTCGCCTGGTCAAGACGGCCAGCCACGTGTGCGATCTCCCGGAGCGCTCCGGGCCCTTGCACAGCCGGTCGGCGAATCCCGTGATCGTCAGCGCCGCGAACGGCAGCATGGCGATGACGTAGGGGAACGGCAGGTAGCCGTTGCGGCACAGCATGACCACCTGGATCGCCAGCGCCAGCGCGACCGCCCGGATGCGGCGCATGAGCAGGCCGAGTGGGATGAGGAGGACGCCGGCACCGAGCAGCAACGGGTCGGTGCCGAGCCACGAGCGCGCGACCGCGTGGGTGTCGCTGCTGGGGTCGAGGAGGCTGCCGGACGGCGGGCGCTGGAAGAGTTGCCACTTGATCGCCCAGACGAGGCTGACGTGACCTGGGCCCTCGAACAGCTCGTTCTTGAGGATCGCGTACAGCGGATAGAAAAAGGTTAGCGATCCCAGCAGGGTCAGGAACAGTGCGATGCGGTAGCGCCTGGTCTTGGGGCTGGTGTGCTGCCACAGCAGCAGGAACAGGGCCGGGAACAGCACCGCGATCGTCTCCTTGCTCAGCACGGCGATCGCGAAGCAGGCCGCGCTGCCGGCCGATGCCGCCAGGCTCCTTCTGGGCGACGCCGCCAGGGCGAGCGCCGCCAGGGTCCACATCACCGCCAGGTTGTCCAGGAAGACCATGCGCTGGAGTGGGATGGCGAGGGGGCTGAGCCCGAAGAGCAGCACCGCGCCCGCCGCCGTGAGCCGGTGGTAACCGAGCCGGCGCGCCAGCAGGTAGATCATGGCGGCGCTGACCAGGTTGACCCAGACCATGAACTCGCGGCCGGCGGTGACGGCGGTGGGGAGACGGTCGAAGGCGTCGGTCACCCACGTGTAGGCGGCCATGGTGATCCAGCCGGCCGGTGGGTGGTCGTACCAGTAGGTGTAATGGGCCAGCGAGTGCCACTGCTGCACCGCCCACGCCTGGGACACATAGGTCCCCTCGTCGTCGTTGATTCGGCCTGGGAAGCGGTCGTAGCCGATCCAGTGGGCGAGCCCGACGGTGACGAGCAGGCCGGCGAGGACCACCAGGCTGAGCCGGTGCGACCGGGCCCACGCCAACCATCGACCTGGTCGGTTGGGCGCGATCGTGGCGTCCCCGAGCGCCACGGTGCTCCCGGGCTCGTCGATGCCGTACCAGCTGTCCGGCATCGGGTCGACCAAGTGGAGCGTGACCGGACCGGCGTGCAGGGCGGTCGCCTGCTGCCCAGCCCGCCTCGGGTTTCCGGCCGGACGCCCCCGCTGGGCAGCGCGGCGACGGGTCTTCGCGCTCATGCGGTCCTGTCGGTCAGGTCAGCCCAGCGGCCGACGGCCACGGCCCGGGCGGGCTCGGTCCGGTGCGCTCCAACGTGTGCCGTCTTCTCCCAGCTCCGGTTGCCGACCAGTTCCCTGGCGACGGCCCGCGTCGCCGCGAAGGCCAGCAGCGCGTGGTAGGGCAGCGTGCCGAGGACCAGGCGCAGGTAGTCGCGCCATCGCGCCCGGAAGCCGTAGTTGCGGCAGAACTCGCCGAGGCCGACTGCCTCCGTGACGAGCACGGCCAGCATCGGTACCAGGGGCACGAACGAGATGAGCGCGGCCAGCGTCGGGGCCTTGGCGAGGATGGTCGTCGCAAGCGACACCGGGATCAGCAGCCCGATGAACGCCTGCAGGAACGGCATGGCCAGCGTGTAGCGAGCCAGCAGCCGCTGGCGCCTGGTCGGCAGGCGGCGCCACTCCCCCTTGCGGAGCACCTGCAGGAACCCCTGGTTCCAGCGGGTGCGCTGCTTCAGGAACGCCCGGAGGCTGGAGGGGGTCTCCTCCCGGGTGACCAGGATCGGGTCGTAGGCCACCGCGACCGTCGCCCCGAGAGAGCTGAGCCGGACGCCGAGCTCGCAGTCCTCCGCCAGGCAGTCGGGATCCCAGCCGCCGACCGCACGCAGCACCTCGGTGCGGACGAAGACGGTGTTGCCGCCGAGCGGGATGAACCGCTTCTTGCCGTGGAAGTGCAGGCGGCTGCGGAACCAGAAGTAGTACTCGAGCACGTTGCGCACCGAGTACCAGTTGGAGTGGTAGTTCATCAGCTGCACGCCGCCCTGCACCACCGCGGCGCGGGTGTCGGTGAAGCGTGCGTCGACGTGACGCAGGAGCTGGGGGTGGACCTCGTCCTCGGCGTCGATGACCCCGACCACGTCGCCGCGGCAGGCAGGCAGCGCCGTGTTGAGTGCCTTCGGCTTGTTCTTGCGCGGGTTGGTGTCCGTCAGGACGTGGATCAGGCCCGGATGGCGGCGGGCCGCTCGCTCGGCGACGGCGGCGGTGGCAGGGTCGTCATGCCCCACCACGACGAGGATCTCGAAGGCGGGATGGTCGCTGGCGGCCAACCGCGCAAGGGTCGCTCCCAGGACCGCCTCCTCGCGGCGGGCCGGCACGATCAGGGAGAAGGACAGGCGCGGTTCGGCCGCCGGGCCCAGGAACCCGGTCTCGTCCAACGACTCGGGCGTGCGCCACGCGTGCAGCATCCACCACAGGGTGGTGCCCCCGATCACGGTCAGGACCAGCGAGAAGATGCCGAACAGCAGGATGACGGCGAGCTGGGCCGGCGAGAGCCGCTGCAGCGCCGCGGTCGCCTCCCTGACCACGTTTTCTGGTAGCTGTCCTGGTCCGCCGTGAAGCAGCTTGTCGAGTGCCTTGCGTGGCGAGGCCGCCCACGCTGCCGGTCGCCGAGGTGGTCCCAGCTGTGACGGCTCGGAGAGGCCGGTGGCCGCGCTGCGGCTCGCGGTGGTGGAGGGTCCGCCGTTGCCGGGGCCAGCCGGCTGCGCCGAGGCGCCTGCGCTCGACGAGAGGAGCGCGGACGTTCGGCCGGTGCTCGGGGGCGTGGTCGTGGCGGCGCCGGAGCCGACCACGGCGGTACTCGGCGGTGGCGTCGTCGGCTGGATGGTGGTCGGTGTCGTGGGTGGCTCGGTGGTCGCTGGCTGGGTCGTGGGCGGTGCGGTCGTCGGCGGTGCGGTCGTCGGCGGTGCCGTGGTCGCCGGTGCCGTGGTCGCCGGTTCGGAGGTCGTCGGGAGGGTCGAGTCGGGCGGTGTCGCCTCCTCCGCCGTGGCGGTCCGCAAGCTTGCGGAGCCAAGCAGCAGGAGGCCGGCGGTCAATGCCACGACGAGGCTCCCTACCGCCCGGCTCGCGCCGGCCAGGTCCCTTCGCGCCAGGTGTCGCCCGGGTTGGCGGAGATGCCGAGGCCGTTCGGCGAAGAGGATCAGGTTGAAGATGGCGAACTTCCCGACCCAGAGGACGCCAAATGCCAGCAGCGCCGAGGCCATCACGATCGCGGTCGCCATCTGATGGGAGACTGCCACCTGCCGGGCCACGGTGCTGCCGAAGTCGGCCGCCCAGGTGGAGAACGCCAGCCCGACGAAGGCGAGCGTCCAGAACGGGACGACCTCCCTCCAGAGGCTGGACGTGCCGCCCCTGCCCCATGTCCAGGTTCGGTTCAGGTAGTAGGACGGCACCGTCGCCACCGCGCAGGCGATGACGTTCGACAGGCGTGCCGTCCAGTGCAGCATGCCGAACGCGACCATGAGCACGGACTGGGAGATCGCGATGGAGGCCAACGACACCAGGCTGTAGCGCACGAACTTCGGCGCCCAAGGACCGGCTGGCGACGCCCTGTGGGAGGTGGAGGTGTATCGGCTGGTCGGTGTGCGTCCAGCGTTGGCATCGCCGCGGGCGGCGACGGCGGTGTGGTCGACCATGAAGCTCCCCTGGAGCTGGCGCAAGGGCGGGGGCGGAGGGGGACAGCCGTCAGGCTATTAGCGTGGCCCGCGGTACTTGCGTTACCGATGAGCTTTGCTCGGTTTGCTCCTGAGTAACGGTCTAGGCCGGAACGCGGGCGTAGCGCCGGATCGCCTGCCTGACGAACTCGTACAGCTCGCCCGAGGCCGCCAGGATGGTGTCGTCCATGAAGCTCATGGCGAAGAGCCCGTCCTCGGCGACGTCGGCCAGGTATCGGTCGGTGAGGATGGCGCGCAGATCGGCTGCGACCACGGCCCTCGACCCGTTGTCGGGCTTGTAGTGCGCCAGCATGACCGGCCCGTACACGCCGAGGGTCCGCACCATGGCCCGGATGTCGTTGAGGTTGCTGTCGGTCGCCATGGCCTGGAAGCTCTGGAAGTCCGACGCCCGCATCACGTCTTCGAAGTGCCGGAACAGCGAGCGCCCGGCACCGGTGGCCTGATCGTCCCAGCGGGTCTGCCAGCCGCCCCAGCTCAGCGAGACGCGAGC
>WNGA01015957.1_pt1 | contig 11299 bp, 6 predicted proteins | sample 5400061 | NCBI WGS metagenome assembly WNGA01 (sample SAMN13153366, study PRJNA577476) | soil metagenome | isolation source: 100 cm soil or saprolite under grassland replicate 2 | place: USA:California | collected 2016-06-15
GCTCCGCGGGGATGGTGCCGAGCCGTCCGGCCTGGTAGTCCTCGAACGCCCGCAGCAGCTCCTCGCGGGTGTTCATCACGAAGGGACCGTAGGCGGCGACCGGCTCGCGGATCGGCAGGCCGCCGAGCACCAGCACGTCGAGCTGTGGGCTGCGGCTCTCCTGGCTGGCATTCGCGCTGACGGTCACCACGTCACCGGGGCCGTAGACGGCGAGCTGGCCCATGCGCACGGGCCGGCGCTGGGTACCGACTGAGCCCGACCCTGCAAGGACGTAGACCAGGGCGTTGAAGTCGGGTCGCCACGGGAGCCGGAGCTGCGCGCCGGGGGCGAGGGTGGCGTGCAGCAGGGTGATCGGGGTGTAGGTGACGCCTGGGCCTTGGTGGCCCGCGACCTCGCCGGCGATCACGCGCAGCAGCGCGCCGCCGTCGGGGGAGCTGAGCAGCGAGACCGCACGACCGCGGATGTCTTGGTAGCGGGGCGGGCTCCACTTCAGCTTGGCGGGCAGGTTGACCCAGAGCTGGAAGCCGTGGAACAGCCCGCCGCGCACGACGACCTCCTCTGGCGGCGCCTCAATGTGAATCAGACCTGAACCTGCTGTCATCCACTGCGTATCGCCGTCGGTGATGAGGCCGCCGCCGCCGTTGGAGTCCTGATGGCGCAAGATGCCGTCGATCATGTAGGTGACGGTCTCGAACCCACGGTGCGGATGCCAAGGGGTCCCCTTCGGCTCTCCTGGGCCGTAGTCGACCTCGCCCATCTGGTCCATGTGCACGAAGGGGTCCAGAATTCCAAGGTCGACGCCGGCGAAGGCGCGTCGCACCGGGAAGCCCTCCCCTTCCAGGCCGGAGGGAGCTGTGGTGACTGAGACCACCGGGCGGTCGACCAGCTCGGGACCGGGATGAGGCAGGCGCGGCAGGGTGAGCGTTTCAGCGGTGACTGCGGGCATCGTGACCTCCATACCTTCTTCAAGACGTCGCCACCGATTGTGGCAGCCATAGTTGCGAGTGCAACCTTCGCGAGGTGCAACCCGCCACTTGCCCGGCTTGTTCCTGGTCCAAGCATAGGCACGAGCCACGCGCCGTTTCATTCACTGAGAAGCTGGCCCTGCCCAGTTGTGGGCTTAGGCCCGGAGACCGGGATCCCATCCTCATTGATATGTGCCCAGCCGAGCCGCTCGAGCCGGATCTTCATCGGTGTGATATTGACGACGAAGAGGTCGGCGAGGCGGTAGATGGTCGGCTAGCCGCGCCACGGTCGCTTCGGCAGAGCCGTGCGGAGGCGGTCGCTGGGCATGAGCAGGGCTGCTGAGTAGATCTCGGCCTGGCGTTCAAGCGGGTCCGGCGACTTCTCGCGGCACCAGGTGCGACCTCCGGGAAGCAGCCTCAACGCGCCGGAGCGTGTGGCCTCGGAATGGAGCTCCCAGTGGCCTACCTCATGTCCCATGGTGTAGCGGCGGAGCCGCCCGTTCTTCGCCTCAAGGGCGTCCAGGTGGCGCTCGTTGAGAACGACGAGTTCCTGTCCGGGGAGGAGCTGGCCGAGGATCGAGCCATCCTCGTCAGGGATAGGCTCCCAGACAAGGCCGAGCCCGAGCTGGTCGAGCAGTCGCTCGACGTCGAATCCTGGGGAAAGGCGATACCGCTGCCAGAGGGCGGCGGCTTGCTCCTCGATGTGCGACTCGGGAATGAACCTCATTCATCCGGTGACGAGATCTTGAGGTGCCGGTAGATGTGCTGCAGTTCCGCATCGGGGACGTCTGGCAGCCGGCGCAGGAAGCGCGCGAACTCGACATCCTGTTGTGCCCGAAGCCGTAGCTCACTTGGGATCTTACCTGCCAGGGCGAGCAGCTCTTCGGGGTCGGTCTGGAGGATCGCGGCGAGCTTCCGAACGGTCTCCTCGCCCGGCGGCTCGCCGCGATCGTTCTCTAGTTTCGACAGGTAGGTGAAGTCGATACCAAGCTCTGCCGCGACCTTGCGTTGGGTGAGGCCTTGATCTCGGCGGAGCCGTTGGATCCGCCTGCCGAACTTCTCGTCGGGGGGGTGGCTCTCAGTGGCCATCGTCACCTTCCCGGGACCGGAGTTGCATTGGGCGCGCGATGTTGTAGTAGTCTTCCCAACATCAAGTTGAAGAGACTCTCCCCAACTTCAGACCCTAGCAGGATCTCGTGGTAGGGGGAACGCACGGGATGTCGCAGCCGCGCATTACTCTCGTCAGGTTCGAGGACAAAGGGGGAGATCTGTGACCGAAGACGTGCGCCGTCGTCGCGCGCAGGTGGTAACTGCGGCGCTCCGGGCTGGCTACGCCTGGTCAGTGCGTCATGACGAGATGCGGGCATGGCGCGAGCTCGCCGCCATGACCGGGATGGTGATGAACGCGCTCGGCCCTGGCTCCGGCCCAGGGTCCCCAGCAGAGCTTGTCGCGACGTTGCACGAGCCGCTGGGTGGGCTGCTTCCGCCGCTGCCCGCTGGCACGGTCGAGGAGGTAGATGGGCTCGTCGTCCTCGACGGCGACACGCTGACCGATCCGGCGTATGAGGTTGGCTGCGAGTACACCGAGGCGCTGTTCCAGAGCAGCGACCCGTCTGAAGAGTGGCTGCCGTCGTGGGCGCGGCAGCGCGCCGAACAGGTCGAGCGCGTGCTTTTCGAGGAGCTGATCCAGCGTGGGTCTGATGAGCAGTACAGCGCCACGCGGCGGTTCCTAATCGACTGCCCCGCTGGTATGCACAGGGAACTGGCTCAGGAGGTGAACGCGCGCGGCGCCATGCGGGTGTCCGCATTCGACAGGGTGCCCGACGATCGGGTGTTTCGGTGGGGTGGCGGCTGGGGGGAGCGCTGCTGGTGGCCGTGCCCGGTGTGCCGCTGGCCGATGCGGATCCATAGCGCCAACGTCGACTGCAGTTTCGGTCCTCATCAGGCCCGCTATGAGATCGAGCTGCGCACGACAGCCAGCGGGAGGCCGCCGCGGCTTGGGCGGCGGGACGGTGCGGTGCCGGCTGCCCCACCAGCGCCGCAGCCGGTCGAGGGCGCTCAGTGCGTGCGCTTTGCGGTGTGGCGGTTTGTGTGGTGGTCCCCGGCGTCACCGAGGTGCGCCTCGGGGACGCGCTCGCGGCCGTTCCCGGTGTGGAGGTGCGGCTGTGGCCAGGCAAGGACAACTACGACCTGGAGGTCATGACTCCGGGTGGGCCGCCGCTGACCGTGGACGTCAAGGACCATTCTGCAGCCGGCAGCATCGCGGACCGGCCGCCACGAGCTGACCATGTGGTGGTCGCGTGGTATCGCCGCCGCCAGGTCGGTGAGCTGTCCCGGTTGCTCGCGGGCAAGCGGGTCTGGGACGAGCGCGGCTTCCTCGCGCACGTCCGCAGGCGGGTGGGGGTGCGCCGATGACGAGCGCCGAGGTATTTGACGACCCCATTGACGATCACCTGCTCGGTTTGATCGTTGGCGGCGCGCTCGCTCTTGCGAGACACCACTTTCCGCGGCAGGACGAAGCCGGCCGTCCGACGTTGGCCATTGCCGACGCCCACTTCCTGCTCACTGGGCAGATGGAAGCGTGGGCTGCGTGGCCACGGCTGCCGGAGCGGGAACGGCTGCAGGTCGCCCGGCTGCTGCGGGATCGGCCAGTCCAACTCGCCAACCGCAACGCCTTCGCCGCGGCGGTCCAGCAGTTGCTGGCGGTGGGTGGGCTTCCCGGGTTCCGTCCGGCCGAAGATGACCAGCATGTGCTCGCGGAATTGGGCGTGGCCGCACAGGCGTATGCCGACGAGAATCTCGCCGCGCTTGAAGCCCGGCGCCGCCTGGCCGCGGAACGCCCCGTCAGGTGGGCCAAGAATGGCGAGTACGTCACCGAGGTGCGCGTTGCCGCAGGGGGCGCGCCGTGGACGCGGGAGGTCGCCGCCAGGTACCGGCTCGCGCTGACGACCGAACCTCAGCCCGCAGAGCCGCCCGACATCGGGGCACCCGCCGAGCGCGATCTGGTTGCAGTCACCCAGGATGAGCTCCGCGCCACGGCCGCGGAACTGGATGCGGCCAAGGGCAGCCGGCACTACCGACGCAGCGTAGTCGGCCTGCTCGACCGGCTGCGTTCAGGCGCGGGCGGCGCGCTCGGCCCGTCGCTGCAGGTAGACGCCGGGCTGCTACGCCTCTTGGTCGCCCCGACCGGAGTGGGCAAGAGCGTGCTCGTGGAGGTTCTGGCTTGCTGCCTGGCACGCCAAGGGCTCGTGCTAGCCGTGCTGGAGCCGACCAATGCGATGGCGCTGACGCTCGCTCGGACGCTTGAGGCGGACTTCGCCGCGCTGGCAATCCCACACCAGGTCACACCGCTGGTCTCCCCGGACGGTATGCAGCACCTGGCCGAGGTGACGGCTGGCCGTGCCCCGGCTGGCGACGAGCATGCCGCCTGGGTATATGAGCGACTGGCGTATGGCTGTGCGCTACCCGCGGCTGCTGTAACGGAGGAGGCAGTGGACGCCTGGCAGCCGGGCGCCGAGCCATGTGTGGACCTGCGGCCTGCCAGCACCCAGGGTCGACCGGGCCCGCGACATATCTGCCCTTGGCGCGATCGCTGCGGCAAGTTCCGGCTGGTCCGAGCGGCGTGCACCGCCAGCGTCATCGTCACGACGCACGGCAACTTCCTGGCGGGCCGGCTGCGGATCCCCGTGCGCGCTGACGGGATCATCGAGCACGCGATGTCGGTCGAGGAGTTGCTGGTCCGCCGCAGCGACCTGATCGTCGTCGACGAGGTCGACGCGTTCCAGGCCGTCGCGATCAGTCGCAGCGCCCGGGGACTGCTGCTGGACCACCGCAGCAAGCCCGACACCCCGCTGAAGCGCCTGGACGCCGAGTTCTCCAGCGCCTCGGGGCGGCTTGACCAGCGTGTTGAGGCGAACGTCCGCGCTGCGCTGCTGCATACCCGCTTCCTGGCCGAGGCCTATACCAGCAATCTCGCGCGCGGCCAGTTCGGGGCCGCTCGGCGGTGATCGGACTCGGCGGAACCTACGCCTGGACCGGTGGGTGGTGCCGCGGCGGTGGGATGCCGTGCTCGCCGCCCGGCTGTGCGGGCTGGACGAGGGAGTTCCCGTTACCGACGAGCACATCAAGGTGCTTCAGTCGCTGTTCCCCGATGGCGACCCCACCAACACCCCCGCTTGGCTCGAACCGGCCCGCGCGGCTTTGTACGCCGTGGCCAGCAACACCGGCGACGACACCTTCACCGGCTGCCGCCGGCTGCTGCACGAGACCTTGAAGGAATGCGTCGAGGAGGAGCAGACGCGAGCGTGGATGGTCGACCGGCTGCTACGACGCGCCTACCTGGAACGAATCCGAAGCCTGCTGTTTCGCTTCGTGTACAACGCTCGCAACTGCAAGCCTCCGGCGTGACCGCAGCGCGGGAAGTCGCCGAGGCGATGGCACCCCACGCGACCTGGCGCGCTGCGCCGTTCGGGCCACTTGGGCGGTTGCTGTTCGCATTCACCGAGCACTACGACAACACCCGCCCGCACGACACCCACCTGCGTGTCTCCGGGTTCGGCGGCGACCCACACATCTACACGATCACGATCGGCGAACTCACCGCCGTCGCCCGGATTGGCCGGCGACGTGCCGTCCTCGGCCTGTCCGCGACGGCGTTCCTACCTGGGGCACCACACCATCACGTCCACATCCGGCCCACCTGGTATGTGCCCGACGACCAAGGCCGCGGCATCCGCATCGAAGCCTCCCCGATCAGCGACGACGAACGCCAACACATCCGCATCTCAGGCACGCAGGGCCCCAGACGGCGCGAGGCGCTCCTCAAGCTGGGCACATTGCTGTGGCAAAAGCGGCTCGAACCCGCTCTGCGTGACCTGGCCGCCGCACCCCAGACCGCCCACCGCGCCAGGGTGCTCGTGGCTACCACCTCCTATCAGGGCGCCCGAGACCTCATCGAAGGGATCGCCCGCGCGCAGGTGCCGGCGAGTGACCTGTGCCTTGCGGTCAGACCGGATGATCGTGCGTTGGGACCACGGGACGCCGGCATGTGGACCGAACTTCCCGCGGATCGCCTGGAGGAATTCGGCACGACGGTCCACGCCCGCGTCCTAGTTGCGCCGCTCGCCAGGGTGGCGCGAGGTCTCAACATCGTCGATCCGACTGGCCGCTCGCGAATCGGCTCAATCTGGCTGGTCGTGCGGCCCATTCCGCTCATGGACGAGCCCGCCGAGCTACTCGCCCATGTCAATGCCCGCGCCCATGCCGAGACTATCGCGACTAGCGACCCGGCCGCGGTCATCGACATCCGCCGTCACGTCGCCGGACGCCACTACGAAGAGCTGTTCACCAGCACCCCGTTCTTCCAGTCACTGCCCAAAGAGACCCAGCTGTCCATCACCGCCGAAACGATGATCGGCGTCATCCAGCTCGCCGGCCGTGCCCGACGTGGCGGCGAACTCGGCGTCATCCACTTGGTTGACCAAGCCTTTCTCGATCCGCGCGGGAAATCGGACCTACCCCGCCTCATCCGCGAGCTCCGCACCCAGTGGGCCGCCAATGGGGATCTGGAGCTGGTGCAGGCCCTCTACGGCCAGACGCTTGCAGAGCTGTTCGATTTCGCCGACCGCCGGAGGGACCAGCCATGCTGACCACCATCGCCTACCGCCTCACCCCAGAGCTCCTCGGCAATGTTGTCGCCTATCCGCTGACCAGCGACTTCACGCAGGCATGGGAGCGCCTCCCAGCTCGCCGCCAGCCCAGCGGGGATCGGGCCTCACCCCGGTACGCGTCCCTGGCAACTGCGCTTCGGGCCGTCGCCGCGCAGCCTGCCGTGCTGTTTCCCCGCAGCCAGCTGGGCCGCTGGGATACCGACGCGGGGACCGCGGCGCTATTGGTCACCACCAGCCCCATCGACCGCTGGCTGTTCACCACTTGCGTTCGGACCTGGGAGCAGGTGTTGCGCGAGGGCCACGACGCCGACACCCTCAGCCCCGTACTCAATCTTGACCCGGGCGCGCCGCGACCTCTTGCGGAGTATCTCGAACGCGACCGGGCTGGCCGGATCCAGGGGCCAGGCTGGCTGTTCGAAGCCGCCCGCTGGAACGCCGCGCAGCTCCTGGCGCAGCAGCCCGTGAAGGTCCCGGGGGTTGGACCCCTCCGGCTCCGGCTGGATACTGACGGGGACCTGGTGTGCTGGGACGACCCGATCAGCACCGCGTGGCGTCAGCGTTCGTGGCACGCCATGGTCTATGTCTCCACCAGGGTCATCACGCTGCCCGGCATCCCCGACCTTATCCTGCGACTCGACGCGCACGTCACCCGCATCACCGACCGCTGGTACGGCGTGCGGACCGTCCGGATCGCGCGATCCGACCCGCAGTCGCCGCTGCTCAAGCTCCGGGTGCGGCCACCGTGGCCCGCCCGGGGCCAGCCCCACCCGCTCATCGAGGACGCTGCCGCTGAGATCGTCCAGGCGTGCGGGCTGGAGCCCATCGAGCTGCCGACCCAGCTCTCCGCCCAGCTCGGGATAGTGCGGCCGGTCAGCCAGGCCCAACGCCACGGAATCGGCAAGGGCGTTGGCGCCCGCTTCCTCAAGCTCCTCGAAGCCCATACGACGAGCCAGCTCGGTACTTCACCGCTTCCCTACGACACCACCAAAATCAAAGTGGGCAGGCCCATCGGAGGCCGGATTGAGCCGCAGCACATCGACACGGCCATCCACACCAGTGGGACCGACCGGCTGCGCCTGGTCTGCCTGTACGCTACGCGCCTCACCCGCGAGCATCTCACCAGTGAATTCAACAAGTACGCCGCCGAGGAACGCCGCCCGATACTGCTGGACCAGGACGACGCCGAGTACACCCTTACGCCGGCGCTGACAGTCGTCTTCCACCGCGTGCCCGAACTCGCCATGTTCAGCACGGACCGACTCACCGAGCTGGTGACCGAAGGCACATGGCGCGAACACGACGACCACACCCGCATCGCCGCGTGCGTGGAGACCTCGTGGGACCCTGAGAACCCGAGTCCCATCGAGGACGATGCCAAGGGCCCTGTGCGACGTGCCCTCGGTGACATCGGCGTTGTCTCGCAGTTCCTTAACGGCGCTCGCCTCAAGCCCATCGCCAGCACAACAGATGACGGAGAGGCGGACGGCGACCACGCGGTCGCCGGCGCTGTACGCGACTTATTCCGCGTAGCCGGCGTGTTCGACCATCGACTCGCGACCGCGACCGCCACACCCAGGACCGCGCCTCTGGACCAGCCCGCCACTCTCGTCGGCATTCACGTCCGTCGCCACACCCCGCGTCGCCGCCGCCGCGGCGCACGTCCTGCAAGGCGGCTGGTTGTCCAGCTCGTCGCCCTCCACGCCGTGGGTGATGCCACCACAGCTTGGCAGAGCGAGATGTACAGCGATCAGCATGGCAAGTGGCTTCCCTACGCCGACGCGCTCGCCGCATACCACGCCGGTGATATTGGCTCGACTGAACGGGGGCGCGATGCCGAGCGGGCCGCTCTCGTTCGCGACTACGTCGAGGAGGCGCTCGCGCAGCTAGTCCGCAACGGGCCCGTCATCGTGTTCACCGATACCGAAGCATGTCGCTCCATCTGGCCTGGACTAGCCAACAAACACCTCGGCGAGGGCGCTCTCCCAGGCGACAGTCTCGTTCGCGCCGGGCAGGCCAGCGTCGCCGTTATCCGCTGCAACAACAACATGGAGGTTCCCCAGGTTGTCGACCGCACCGGAGGTCAACAGCCTGGTGACCCGGACCAGCCCGCTATGCCTGGCGTCCGCCTTTACCAGCTCAATGGTGCCGGACATCCGAGCTGGCTGCTGGCTCAGGCCTCGCGTGTCCACCGCTCCGGGCAGATCGGCGCCCGCGCCGGCACGCAGCACACCCGCTGGACCCTCCCGGCCGACGAGGCCCGGCTGATGTCCAAGGACTGGCACGCCATCACCGCCATCGAGATCACCGTCGCCCGGACTGGCGGGCTGGAGCCGCTGATGCTGGCAGCCCTCTCCGCCAGGCTCTGCCACCAGGCGCCGTCTTGGGATGACCGCACCAACCTCCCCGCCCCCCTCCACCTCGCCGTCATCCCCGACGACGACCACCCCGACCGAAACCACGACGAAGAATTCTCCGAGGAGAACGGTCAGGCGACGAGCTGACGCGAGACACCCTCTGTCAACCACGGACCAGAAAAGCCGACGCTATGATCGCCGTCGCTCAGAGGCCTCGCTGGAGTAATCGCATCCACCTCTGTCACTGGCTTCTCCCAATCCCTACCGATACCGCCGCCTTCCGCGGTACGTACGTCCAGAACTCCGTCGGGGCACTCCGTCGGGGCGAACGAGGCCTGGCGGGCCGCGGCGGCGACACGGGCGGCTGGACTCCGTGCCGCACCTCCGCAATCGCTGCGTTGATGGCCGCCACGATCCGAGAGCCCTTTCGCGAGAAGCCGAGGTAGGCCATCGCCGATTCGAGCAGCTCGTCCTCGGTCCGGAGCAGGGTGTCGGACTCAATCCATCGAATGAGCGCTACCAGTTCTAGGTGACTGTAGTCGTTGATGGGCCGTCCGGGCAGCACAGGCGGCCCTCCTGCCCTCGCTGGCACGCGCCCCACCGAGGTCGCAAGGGAATCATCGGCGGCCACGCGGTGGGCAAGGGCGGCCGTCGGGACGGGAATCGAGGCGTCCGCCTTGGCGACAGCTGCCTGGTAGGCGGCAACCGCGCGGCCCACTTCAGCTTCCCGATGGTAGAACCACTCGGATGACCAAATCCGGTGGAACGTCCACCCGAGCCTCTCCAGATGCTCCTGTCGAAGCCGGTCCCGGTCACGGGCCGTAGCGGACGAGTGGTAGCTGGCGCCGTCGCACTCGATCGCGAGCACCATTCGACCGGGCTTTGTGGGATGTTGTGCCGCGTAGTCGATCCAATACCCCGAGCAGCCGTATTGAGCGACTAGCGGGATGCCGGCGGCCACCATCTGATCCCGGACGTCGCGTTCAAACGGGTTGAGCTCTGGCTTGGCGATCGCGAAGCTTCCCGGATCGAACCCCTTGCTCTCCGCATAGGTCAGGTAGCGACCCAGCATTTTCGCGCCCTCGGCGCGGAGTTTGCTGGGATCCATGTCGGCCGCGGAGAACGAGCTCACCACTGTCATCCGGTTCCTTGCTCGGGTGATGGCCACGTTGAGTCGGCGCTCGCCACCCTCGATGTTCAACGGTCCGAACCGATAAAGGAGGCGACCTTCGGTGTTCTTGCCATAGCCGATCGAAAGGATGATCGCGTCGCGCTCATCGCCCTGCACCCGCTCCAGGTTCTTGACGAAGAATGGCTCATGAAGGCTCTCGTCCAGGAAAGAATCGAGGGCTTCATCCTCGATCCGCGCTCGGCGAATGGCCTCAGAGATCCTGTTCGCATGCTTGATACCCATGGCGATGACCCCGAGGCTCTCCTCGGGACGGAACCAGGCATGATCCGCCACGAGCCGGACGACTTCCTCGACCTCATCCGAGACGGATTCCTCTTGTCCCAAGCGTCCAAGGACGAATGGGACCAGCACGTGGCTCAAGCAGTCCTCGCCGGTCACGCCGGGAAACGTCGTGAGCGAGAAGTCGTACAGATTCGGCTGTGCGTTCGAGAAGGCGATCAGTCGTTCGTCGCGCGACCGATAGTGCCAGCCCAGATTCCTTGACCCCTTCGGTGGTGGCAGCAGTGCGCCCATCACGTCGAGGACCGACTCCAGATTGCTCGTGAGCGGGGCAGCGCCATCGAGCTCCTCAAGCTCTTCGTCGTCCTCACCGCCACCGGAGGCCACGAAGAAGCTCGTCGGCGGGAGCTGATGCGGATCTCCGGCGACCACCGCTCGGTGGGCGCGGAGCAAGGCGCCTGCCGCGTCGGCCGGTGTGACTTGTGAGGCCTCATCGAAGATCACGACGTCGAAGTGACGCTCGGGCGGCAACAGCTGCGATACCACGAGGGGGCTCATGGCCCAGCAGGACTTCAGCGCCGCCAACACATGAGGCGCCGCTTGGAACAGGTCCCGCACGGGCATGTGCTTCCGCTTGAGGCGGGCCTGATGTTCGATGACATCGGACTCCCGAGGGTAGGCATCGCGCACGCGAGTAACCCGCTCGGCCACGGCACGGCGGATTCGCACTGAGGCAGTCTTGACATGCTGGGCGTCGGCGAGGCGGAACCCGTTCACCGTGCGACGAAGCGCCTCACCGTCGAAGGTGCCGATCCTCCAGTCGGCCATGGACACCGACTCGAGGATCGAGCTCAGCCACACGCACTCAAGACATTCCAGCGCCTGGTCGACCGTGAGGTT
>WNGA01022319.1_pt1 | contig 11298 bp, 5 predicted proteins | sample 5400061 | NCBI WGS metagenome assembly WNGA01 (sample SAMN13153366, study PRJNA577476) | soil metagenome | isolation source: 100 cm soil or saprolite under grassland replicate 2 | place: USA:California | collected 2016-06-15
TGGAGCGCCTGGTCCGGAAGCTTCACGGGGGCGAGGACCTGAAGGTCGGGGACTACCCCGAGATCTATCGCAAGCTCGCCAACCTGCAGATCGACTTCATGGTCGTGGCCACCTACTTCCAGGAGAACCTCGCCGACCGCTACCGGACGAGCGGCGCACCGAACATCGGCTCCTTCGAGAAGGACCTGGTCAACTTCCTCAAGACCGCGGTGACCATCTCCCAGCGCGCGAAGCGGCTGCGGGAGCTGGAGAGCCGCTGGGACAACCTCGCGGGTGATGAGGAGAGCAAGGATGGTGCCGGGGCGCGGCCGGAATCGGAGGGGGCGCCGCCCGCGGAGGAGCGCCGGTGAGGCGGGCGCTCCGCTTCACTCTCCTCGGGTCTCTGAGAGTGCTTTTGATCGCGCTGGCGTTGCCGCTCGCGGCGGGCTGCAGATCGTCGGAGAAGAAGCAGACGGCGGCGGAGTGGCTGCGCGAGAACACGGTCATCCTCGATCAGCTCGGGAGCTACGACCACCGGGCGCGCCAGCAGGGGATCAACCGGTTCCTGAAGCTGGGCAAGGAGCAGGGGACCGAGGTGGTCAACTACCTCCTCGCCGATCCCTCGCTGGATGACTACCGGATCGAGGTGGTCCTGGCGCGCATCCTCGCGGAGTGGAAGGACTCCCGGGCGATTCCCTACCTGATGAGGAACCTGCGGAGCCGCGATCAGGGCGCGGTGGAGATCGCCAAGGAGGGGCTGATGATCTTCGGGAACGAGCCCCGGATCCTGGCGGCGGTGGGGGAACTCCTCGGCGATCCGGACCCGAAGTCGCGGGCGGTGGCGGCGGAGGTGCTCTTGGAGATGAAGGGTCACGATGCGGTGGACCTCCTGGGAGAGCGCCTCAAGGTCGAAGAGAATAGCGAGATCCGCGCCGCGTGCCTGGCGGGCATCCTCAACAGCCGCGACGATCGCCGGACGGAATTCCTGGTCGAGGCGCTCGCCGACCGCGATCCGGAGATCCGGGCCATGGCCTGGGGGGCCCTGGTCGAGAAGAAGCCGCCGGTCGAATTCGATCCGGAGGCGGATCCGGCCAGCCGCCAGAAGGCGATCGCCAGGCTGAAGCTGTGGGCGGGCGCGCAGCGGAAGTCGGCGAAGATCCGATAGACTGGGAGTCGCGCGCCCGCCGGCTGGCGGCTGGCGTGGAACGGCTGGCGGCTGGCGGCCGGCGGCTGGCGTGGAACGGCTGGCGGCTGGCGGCTGGCGGCTGGCGGACGGAGGACGGAGGACGGAGGAAGGGGGATCGATGTTCAGGAGACTGCGTGTGAGCCAAGCGGGTTTTGGGGCGGCGGCGGTGGCGCTTTCGGCGTTGGGAGGCGGCGGGCTCGCGGGGGAAGGGGAGCCGATGCGGGCGGGGATCATCGGCTGCGACACCTCGCACGCGCCGGCCTTCACCGCGATCCTCAACGATGCCCAGGGCCGCGATCACGTGCCGGGCCTGCGGGTGGTGGCGGCGTTCCCGGGCGGAAGCCGCGACCTGCCCGCGAGCGCGGACCGGGTGGGGAAGTTCACCGAGGAGCTTCGCGAGCGGTGGAAGGTGGAGATCGTGGAGAGCATCCCCGCGCTCTGCGCCAAGGTGGATGCCGTGCTCCTCCTCACGGTCGATGGGCGGCCGCACCTGGATCAGGCGCGGCCGGTGATCTCCGCGAAGAAGCCTTTGTTCATCGACAAGCCCATGGCGGCGAGCGTCTCCGACGCCCGCGAGATCTTCCGCCTGGCCGCCGCGTCGGGAGTGCCCGTCTTCAGCTCCTCGGCGCTGCGCTTCGCCTCCCGGATCCAGCGGGCCCGGCGCGATCCCGACCTGGGGCCGGTCCTCGGTTGCGAGGCCTTTGGCCCCTCTCCCACCGAGTCACATCACCCGGATCTCTTCTGGTACGGAATCCACGGGGTCGAGATCCTCTTCACGGTGATGGGCCCGGGCTGCGAGAGCGTGGTCCGCACCCACACGGAGGGGGCCGACCTGGTGGTGGGCCGCTGGAAAGACGGCCGGATCGGCTCCTTCCGCGGGATCAGGAAGGGAGCGGAGCCCTACGGCGCGCTGGTCTTCGCCGAGAAGAAGGTGGTACAGGTGGAGCCCCAATCGGGAGAAAACATCTACCGCCCGCTCCTCGAGGAGATCGTGAAGTTCTTCCGCACCGGAAAGCCACCGATCGATCCCCAGGAGACCCTGGAGATCCTGACCTTCATGGAAGCCGCCGATTTGTCGAAGAAGGAGGGGGGGCGGCCGGTGGGGTTGAAGGAGCTCCTCGCGCGCTGAGCGTTCAGAAGTCCACCAGACCGGAAAGCACCGGTTTGATATCGACGACCGGGGTGCCGTCGATGGCTTCCATCCAACCTCTCAACGGCCGCTCCCCACCGCAACCCGACGGGCCCGCAGCATCGCCCGGAGCGCGTGGAGGAGGAACCGCCGTCTCTCCTCGTTCAGGCCGCTGCCGAAGCTGATCCGCTTCTCGCCTTCGAGGACGATGGAGGAGGTCCGACTCCTCGATGCTAGGGAGATCTCTTCCCGGACCGCCTTCACTCCGCTCCAGGCGAACCTCTTCCGGAACCCAATGCCGAGGAATCCGATGAAGACCAGGCCCTCGTCCCCCTCCACCTTCAGCGACACCCTCCCACCCACGGACATCAGGGCGATCGAGCCGAAGAGGACCGTCCCCAGGACGAAGGGGATGCCGAAGAGCGACATGCCGAGGTTGAACTTGCCCGAGGCGATCTGGCTGCCGTAGATGCCGCCGAGCGAGAATCCCGACCAGACGGCCATGAAGGGGACGAGGAAGAACGCGATGGGGTGCCGGGTGGTGGCGGAGATCCGGAATCCATCGAGACCCTGCTCGAAGCGGACGCCCCGCGGCGGCCGATCCAGGTCGAACCCCTCCGGCGCCTCCTCGACCGCCTCGGATAGCTTGAAGAAGTCTCCACAGTGACGGCACAACGCCAGGTCCGTGGAAACGTTCAGGTCCTCCGCCCGCACCGGCTCGAGGCACTTCGGACAACGGACGTTCACGCGGACATTGTAGTCCCCGGCCCGCGCGCAGAAAGGGAGCGATGCCGTCTCAGAGCCTATCCCAAGCTATCCGGAATCTTGAAGGGCACTGCGATCCGGCGCGAGCCGGCCGCCGAGGGCTGCCCTCAGGATCTCTTCTGTCTGGACCGGGTCTCTCCGCCCTTCGAGCCGGCGGACGGCCTCTTTCAGCCGCTCCGTGGCTTCCGCGGCAGGGTAGCCGAGCTTCTTCAGGGCCAGGAAGACCAGCCGGTGCTCCGCATCCCTGGCTGTGGACCCCGGTGGACGAACGGGGCGCGACTCTGGAATTCCGGAGTCCCCCGGTATCTCCCAGCGGGGCCGAGGCGGCTCCTGCTCGCAGTCGGACGCAGCACTCTGGAATTCCGGAGTGCCCCCCCGAGGATGCTCGACCGTCTGACATGATGGACCTGCTGGACATGATGGAGCGGAGGATGACCCCGGCACTCCCCCCGGAGCCGGGGACTGGGGAGGCGCTGCCTCTTCGGCTCGCTCCGGTGGCTCCGGACGCCCCCTCGGGGGGGCTGGGGGGGGAAGACACCGAGGCGCCGCGGTGGATATGCCCAACTGGGAAATCGCCATCAGCTCATCCTTTTCGGCCTCGAGCGCCAGGTTCAGCTTGTCGGCCCGGGTGGTGAAGGTGAGGCCGGTGAGGGGATTCCCCTCGATCACCAGCAGGCCCTGGTGGACGGCGGCGTGGCACCACTTACACAAGAGCACGGCATTGATCAGCACCGTGCGCCCACCCTTCGAGCGGAAGATGAGATGGTGCGAATGGAGATGGTCCTTTTTCCCGCAGTGGGGATTCGCACACTTGAGTCCGTCCCGAAAAGCCACCTTCTTCACGAAGCTGGCGGTGTTGGGTCGATCGATCCCGCCGTCTGGCGTAACCATTTCCAGATCGAACTCCTCCTCGAGCGAGATCTCCACCCGGTGCGCATCGCCCTCGATGCGATCGACCACCTCGGACGGCACCTCGACCGGCCCATCGGCGGTCACCAGCCGGGCCTTCCGGCAGTCCGCGCAGCGGTTGAAGAGGATGGCGAACGGAGACAGGGCATTCTCCACTTTCCCGGGGCCCTCCCCGGCGGGACCGGTCATGAGCGACTGCTCCGAGAGGTAGAGGAGGGCGCTCTTCGGCTCGATGTACTCCCCCGCGAGGCTCTCCCCCATCTCCGCCCTTGCCTTGTGGAGAGCTTTTTCGACAATCTCCCTCTCCTCAGGCTCCAGCTCGAAGATGAGGCGGCTCCTGAGGCGGGGTAGGCCATCGCGGTCGGCCCGTGGCAGCTTGCGCTTATTCTTGAGTGCGTACCTGACCTCGGCCTTCAGTGCCCTGAAGGACCGCTTCTTGGCGAAATCGATCCACTCCTCTTCAGTTTCCTCCTCGGCCACCCTGGTCACCTCTCCCACATCGGACCAGGACAAGACTCCGTGCTCGAGAGCGGTGGTGGTGGCGGGGAGGCCCAGGAGCTTCCTCGCGATGCGCATGTATTCGAAGGTGGTGGAGGGCTCATAGCGGCCGATCTTCATCGCGTAGCCTCCGACACTGCTGCATCCGAGGGCCTTCCACTGCCCGGTCTCGTGGAGAGCGAGGAGCACCTCGGCGAAGCGGAGCCGGACGTGCCCGCCCATGCGGTGGAGCCTGACGGCCATTCCGTTCAGCTCCTCCGAGGACAGGGAGAGCAGCTTGGCGTAGCGGGCCTGCTGAGGGGTGCACCCAGAAGTGTCGGCGATGGGTTCAGTGGAAAGCGTGCAGTCCATAGTGCCTCCTGAAGGTCCACTGGCGAGACAAGGTTCGCGCACCGGCAGGCGTCTTGCTTTTGACCCAAGGGCGGCAGGTTGCCCCTGACACGGACCATTATACCGCACAGTGATAGAAGGCAACAGATATTTTAGATTTTTTTCCCTTTTATCGGCAAAGTTCCAGCTCTTGACCGGCCAATCTCCGAATGTTTTTTGGAAGGGCTTCGGTGCGGGTAGAAGCATACAGGAAGGAAATAGATTTTCCCATGGGGAAAACGCCTGGAAAGGTGACGAACGGCGAGAATCTTGGCCGGTTAACCAGCTCAATTCCTTGAATGAAATCTGCTGTTCACTGACGCAAATTTCCAGTCAGTCAATACTCGGATATATACCATTGTTTAATAATTTGTTTTATAATACTTTTATTGAAGAATAGCGGCCCACATGATCCGTCTCGAAACAGGCGGAGGACTTCTTTCCGGAGTTGCCCGTGAGACTCGCACAGAGGGACGCATTCCGTACCGGCTCTCCGTCAGGATCGAGGACGACTCCCTCGAAGGAGGGGCGTACCTTCTCGGTTAGGAGTAACTTGTCCCCGGGATTCGTCCCTAGCGGGAATCGGGACGGATAGCCATCAGCCGATGAGCCGAGCGTCATCCTCTCCGATCACGTTCGCTGCGTGGATTGGCGGGTGCGCCCCGCGAGGTGGATCCACCGCGTCCCATCCGAGGTCCTCGCCGAGGTGGTGGCCAAGCTCGAAGCGCTGACCATCCATCCCGAATCCTGAGGCGCGCCTACCGGCAGCTCAGCGGATCCGACGTCGGGTCGCTCCCGGCGCTGGGGAAGGGCGGCCGGGGGGGTGATCCCTGGGCGAAGAGCCAGAGGAGGACCGCCACCGGATCGACGATGTCGACTCCGCCGTCGTCGTTGGCATCGAGCCGGTCGAGGCAGGTGGGGCCGGCTTTTCCGCGGAAGAGGTACTCCAGGACCACCACCGCGTCGGCGACGTCCACCGCTCCGCTCGCGTTGCCGTCGCCACGGATGAAGAGGACGGGCTCGCCGCTGTAGGGAATGGCCCCCATGTCCGTTCCCGCTTTCCCGGCTCCGATGGCCGGCGAGCTCTTGCTCAGGGAGTAGTCCTTTTCGAGGACGTCCACGAAGTCCGGATCCAGGTCGATGTTTCCGGTCCCCGGCCAGAGCGCTCCGATATCGGAGAAGGCGAAGCTGGCGGTGGACTTCTGATCCAGCTTCACGTCGAAGATGTTGTTCCAGATGATCATGCTGTCGAAGGAGCCGTGGCCTCCGTCCGATGCTCCGGCCTTCGCGAAGAGGTTCATGCCCTCCTGGTTGCCGACCAGCGTATTGTGATTACCCTCGGCGATGTTGATGCCGTTCTTGAGGGCGATGGCCGTGCCGGAGTCGTGGATCAGGTTCCCGGTGATGGTGGGGGGCCCGAGCGGGCCGTTACCCTCGAGCGACAGCGCCTTGTCCGAGATGAACCGCATGATGTTGTCGCGGATGTCCACCGTGGCGTCCGCCAGGTCGATGCCGTCGTCCGAGCTGTACTCGAGGACGCAGCGCTCGATCCTGGACCTCTCGGTTCCGTTCAGGTCGAAGTCGATCGCGTCGCTGTCTCCCACCATGTGGCTGAAGGTGCTGTCGAGGATGATCACCGTCGAGCTGTTGCAGTGGACCCCCTCATGGATGCGCTCGAAGAGCGAGCGCTCCACCTGCAGGCGCGCCGTCGTGCCGTCGATGCCGTTGGCGGTCAGGTCCCGGAAGCTGGAATCCTCGACCAGGAGCTTCGAGCCCACCGGGGCCACCGTCCCGTTGAACCCCGCGGGGTTGTCCAGGAACTCCAGATCGCAGAACTTCAGGCGGTGCTGGGGAGAGGCCGCGCCGGTGCCGGTGTTTTCGAAGGCGATGCCCCCCATGGGGCTCTGGCAGTTCTGGGCGCGGAAGCGGATCGGCTGATCCCGCGTCCCGATGGCCTCGAGCAGGCCCCGGACGATGATGGAAGCGCCCGGCTGCCCGAGGAGGTAGGTCCCGGGCTCGATTCCGAGCCGCACGCCCGCGGGAACGATCAGGTTCTGCGTCAGGAGGTAGGGGCTTGCAGCCGCGGTCCAGGTGGTATTGGCGGACAGCGTGCCCCCCACGTTGGTGAAGGAGCCGGAGATCCGGATGACCTTCACCTCGAGCGTGTCCAGGGACCGCCCGAGCCCGTCGAAGGCCTCCACCTCGACCTGGTTGTCCCCCAGGGCCACGTTGATGGTAGCGGTCCAGCTCGCGGCGTAGGGGTCGTACTGCGCCTCGATGCCGTTCACTTTCACGGAGCGCGTGTCTCCGGCGTTCGAGCGGCCCGAGAGGGTGACCGGAGAGCCGGTGGCATACAGGATCGTCCCGCAGCCCGCGCCGGCGGAGGCGGCGGCGCTCAGGAGCTCGGGGATCATGGAGGCGTCAGAAGAGGCCGCGCCATCGTTCAGTGCCTGGATGGCGAGGACGTTGTCTCCGGTCACCAGCACGTTCTTCTGCGCGGTGACGTCGATGATCTCGGGGGCTCCCGCCTCGTGGAGGGCGGTGGCCACGGTGTAGGAGTTCTCCATGTCGGAGAGGATGGTGGCGTCGTCCCCGTCGCCGTATCCGATGCCGGTCGGCCCCTGGAGCCAGGCCGCGTCGCTGAAGGTACGGTTCGCCCAGCTCCGGTTCCCCCCCGAGGGCTCGGCGGTGCCCCGGAAGTACCTCCAGGTGTCGCCGGCGGCGATCAGCTTCGTGCTCACCCCCCTCACGCCGGCGCTCAAACCGATCGGGACGTTCTCGTCGAAGAATCCGATCCGGGCGGTGAGGTAGCTGTCGATGCCGTCGATGGTGCTGAACCCGAAGAGGTCGTCGATGAGCGTGAACCGATGGCGGGTCTCCGCCCGGGAGAAAACGCCATCCCTCAGGTCGGTCAGGTTGGCATAGTAGAGGGGGGCGAAAGCGGGATTGGTCAGAAAGCGGCGGATGGCGCCGACCGAGGGACGGAAGAGGATCTCGCGGGAGTTCTGGAACGTCTCGTCCAGGTCCCAGGGAGTGATGACCCAGCGCCCGCGGTCGGGGCGGGGCGAGGCCGCCGGCACCTGGTAGATGAGGTAGTCCTCTCCCACGTTCGTCTCGATCGCGCCGTCAACGTTGGAGAGCGCGGCCTGGATGGCGAAGAACCGGGCCCATTCATCGACGTCGATCAGCTCGGCGATGACCTGGGGAAAGACTTCGTTCGGAGTCTCGACCGGGTCGAAGGCCCGGCAGAGCTCGATGAGGTCCGAGTAGTCGTTCTCCTCCCGGTTCGACCTCTTTTCGTAGACCTGGGCGTAGATGGGCGAAGCCGGGCCGTGGTAGGTGAGGTCCCCCGTCTCCGGTCCGTCCTCGGACTCGCGCGCGCGGTACAGGTTGCCCCCGGAGGACCCGCCGAAGAAACGATCGAGGAAGTCCCCGTCCAGGTTCTCCTTCACCAGGTAGAGCGGATCGAGCGCGCCCTGGAAGATCAGGTTGACCGTCCACTCCTGCATATAGGGCATGCCCGCGCGGCGGAAGAGGTCATCGGCCAGGATCTCGTTCTGGATGTTGTTCGAGACCAGGTTGAGGTGCTCCATTCCCCGGAACTTCCGCTCGGGGGGGAAGTTGATCCGCCACGGTTTCCTGGCGCCCATGCGGGTGGTCTCCCCGCGGATCCTGATCCCCAGGGTATGGAAGGCGTGGCCGTCGGCGATGAAGGTGCAGGGAAGAAGGACGTCGCTGGTGACGGCCCGGGTCCTCAGCTCGTTCAGGTCCGCCGCGGACATCACCACCCGGTAGGTGACGGAGCCGTTGGCAGGCGGCGGCGCGTTAGCCACCTGGTAGAGGTAGTAGGGGCCCCTGAAGCCGGTATAGGGAGCCACCGCCGGGGATCGCGGCACGACGGTCGCCTGCCCGTCCTGGGCCTGCGCCCGCACCTGGAAGCCCACCACCGCGCCGTTGGATTGGCCGGGGATCGAACCCCCGTAGACTCCGTCGCCCGCTAATCCGTCCCCGGAGAGCCCGTCGTCGAGGAGGACCACCGGGCTCTGGGTGGCCGAGGGCTCGAGGTGCCAGAGGCACTCCACCCCGGTCAGCGGAGAGACCGACGAGACCCGGCAGGTGACCCGCACCGCCTCGCCCGAGCGCGGGATCACCGGCGAGTTCTTCACGTCCCAGACCACCGGCGCGGGGGTGGCATCGAAGACGCTGTTCTGCGCCGCGGGGGTGCCGCCGGCGGGGCCCACGGCCCAGGAGGCGCCGGCGCGGTTGTCGAGGGAGGGATGGATGAGTTCCAGGGTGCGTCCCTGACCATCGTCGGCCCCGCTCGGCCACTCGCTCGAGACGATGGTCCGGTCGTTGATCCCATCGATGGGGGCTTCATCGTTGATCGGCGTCCCGTCGCCGTAATTGACGTGGTCGACCCGGTTGCCCAGTGCGTCGCGGAGGTTCAGGGTGTCGCTGCCGCGGCCCAGGCTCTTCGTCCAGTTCCCGAGCACCTTGGCCGGGTCTACCGCGGGGTGCAGGGCTAGGAACCGCGTCCGGTCGGCCGCCACCACCAGGCGCCCGCCGGCGGGGATCTTCACGTTCGGGGGGAAGCTGAAGTCCACGGCCTTGGAAAGGCTCCAGCCGGCCAGGTTCACCTCCTGGGCGCCGCGGTTCGAGATCTCGATCCACTGCTCGGGGTCGGAGCACTGACGGGTGCAGGAGCCCGAGGGCGCCACGAAGGGGGGATGGAAGAGGATCTCGCTCAGGACGACGTTCGTCTCGAGAGCCAGCGCGTTCTTGGCGCCCGCGCTGGGCGCGGACATCAGGTACTGATCCTCGTCGCCATCGGGGAAGCGCCCGAAGCTGAAGCCGGTCCCGCCGGCGGCGCTGGGCTCGATGCCGTCGACCCAGGTCTGGCCGTCCGCCTGGACGAGAGCGTAGCGGGCGCCGGAGAGCGCCGGCGGGAACCCCAGCTGAGCCTCGGCGATGCTCAGGAACTCCCGGGGGGCGATGATCTTCGGCGCGGGGATCTGGTAACGCGCATTCCGGGAATCGACGATGAAGTCCCCGCCCACGTCCACCGGCGAGTCCGTGCGGTTGTAGAGTTCGATGAAGCCGTTCCCGCCGGGGGTTTCGCTCGGACGCACTTCGTTGAGGACCACCGTGGGCGTCACCTCGGCCACGCTGAGCGCCGGCGGCGAGACGATGAGCTCGGTCGCCAGCAGGAAGTCCGAGGAGTTGGCGAGTGACGCGTTCGCCGCCACGACCGCCAGCACGTTTCCGGTCGCCTGGAGGAGGCCGGCGTCCAGGCTCAGGGAGAGCGCGCCGTTGTCGATGGCCGAGCCGGCGGTGGCGGTGCGGGCCGGAGGACTCCCGGCGAGGTTGGCGCGGCCCACCTCGGTCCCGTTCAGGTAGACCACGCAGCCGTCGTCGTAGCTCACGTGGAGCGTCAAGCCCAGGGTCCCCCCGCGAAGCCCGGCGAGGGTGGCGGAGTCCACGTCGAAGAGGCCGCGGACGTAGAAGGTGGTGTAGCCCCCCCGCATGTCGCCGAGCGAAGTCTCGACGGGGTAGTCCCCGTAGCCGAAGGGCCCCTGGCCCGGGGTCCAGCTCGCGGCATTGAAACCCCGGTTGGTCCAGAGCGTGCCGCTCGAGGGCTCGGAGAGCCCCTTCCAGGTGCGGTAGGTATCGCCGCTCGAGAGGATGGTGATCGCCGATTGCGCGTCGGTGAAGCGGGAGTTCCGCTTTCCCGGCGTCCCCTCGAGGACGAGGCTCGAAGCCCACTTCTGGGGCAGGTCGTTCTCTTCGTGGGGAGTCGCCAGCTCCAGGGAGGGGCCCAGGCCATCGGGGTGGGAGGGCCAGACCTCCCCGTCGAGGAAGTGGACCCTCGAGATCAGCGTCCGCCGGGAATCGGAGAGCGCCAGGATCTCCCCGTTATTGTCCAGCTTGCCGGTGTAGTTCCCCACGACGTTGGTGACGTGGTAGTGGAGCTGCGCGCGCGTGGCATCCGGGCTGACCACCAGGTATTCGTACGGCCCGATGCTCGTCCCCGGAGGGAAGGTGAAAGTGATCCCCTCGGTGAACTGCCATCCGGTGAGGTCGATGGCCGCCGCTCCGCGGTTGTAGAGCTCCACGAACTCATCCCGGTCGTCCCCGCTGAAGGGATGGTAGTTGATTTCGTTGATGAGGACGTCGAACTCGCTTCCCGCCGCCCATCCCGAAAGAACTGCCCAGGCCACGACTGCCGCAAAGACGCGGACGAGCTTTCTCTCGTACATCCATTCACCCTCAGGCCCAAGTCAGTTTTCCCGCCAGCAGTGTCGGTTTCGCTGTGGGAAAGTCACATCCTATCACACCTCCGAGGGGGGAGTTAGAATCTCTCCTTCTAATGTTCATGCGCCCGCTCCTGATCGGCTTTACGTGCTCCTCGACCGCGGCCTCCTCAGTTGCCTCGATGCCCGCACCGGGAAGGAGATCTATTCCC
>WNGA01021694.1_pt1 | contig 11296 bp, 11 predicted proteins | sample 5400061 | NCBI WGS metagenome assembly WNGA01 (sample SAMN13153366, study PRJNA577476) | soil metagenome | isolation source: 100 cm soil or saprolite under grassland replicate 2 | place: USA:California | collected 2016-06-15
TCTGGACGCGGACCGGGCTGCGCGAGAAGGCGCGGCAGGGACACCTCGTCGGCTCGCTGCCTTGGGGTTACCGGCGGGATCCTGAGACCGCACTTGCAATGCACGATCCCGAGCGGGCGCCACTCGTGCGCGAGCTGTTCGAGCGCTACGCCGGCGGCCAGGAATCCGACCGATCGCTTGCGGTCTGGCTCAATGCGAAAGGCGTTCGCTCAGCGAAAGGGCGGCCGTTCACCAAGGACACGGTGCGGGAGATTCTTCTCAACAGCGCCTATTGCGGCTACGTCGGCGGGCTGCGAAGCAAGGACCGCTCCGTTCGCGGTTTGCACGAGCCGATCGTCTCCGAGGAGCTGTTCGATCGTGTACAGGAGGTGCGTACCTGGCGTGCGCGTGTCGTCAAACCCGGTCCGCCATCGGAGGACTATCTCCTGCGCAAGCTCTTGCATTGCGAGCGTTGCGGCGCACGCATGCACGGGACGCGCGGCTCACGGCCGCCCGTACGGTGCTACCTCTGTTCGACGCGCCGCCACGGAGATGGCTGCGACCAGCCGATCACACGAGCTGAGCCGCTCGAGGAACAACTCGTCGACTGGATCTCCGACTTCAGGCCCGATGAAGATCTGCGCGCCGCGATCCTTGCGTCTATTCGGAGCGCCGCCCGCGAGTCGAATGACGATGCGATGCGAAGGCGCGAGCTCGTAGGGCAGCTCGAGCGCCTGCGCGACCTCTACGTGATGGGCGATCTCTCCAAGAACGAGTACGTGCTCCGTCGGCAAGCGCTGGAGGAGGAGCTGGCGCGGGCCACGCCGCCGTTTGACCCGCGGCTCGACAAGGCAGAAGAGCTGCTTGCCGATTTCGCTCGCGTCTGGGAACTCGAAGACGACCCGGCGAAGCGCCGCCGGCTGCTCGCAACGCTGTTCGATCGCGTCTGGCAGGACGGCGGCACGATCGTCGGCGTGAAGCCGCGGGAAGCATTCGTGCGCTACTTCCAGACGGCCGACGAAGTGGCTCGTCGCCGCGAAAGGAAGCGCGGTGTCAAAGGCGGGAGCGACGGGGGTCGAACCCGCGACCCCGAATCGGATTTCTGGGACCCACACCCAATAGAACCGTGGAAGCCTGAGAAGGCAATGTCCGAATTCCTACACCGTTATTACGAGCTTCGTCGCGGACGGGACTGATGAGCTGAGGTCTAGCGAAACCGCGGAACGAGCAGTTCGCGGACTGCGCGCACCAGGAATTCCTGTGTGAAACGGTCGCGGGCCTGGCGCACGTACATGATCCGCTGCCACTGCAACACCGGGAAGATAGGGATCTCTTCTAGCTTGTCGATGAGCGCGTCGACGTGCGGGAACGGCTCGTAGATGTTGCTTTGCAGCTTGCGCATGGCTTCGAGCTTGTCGGCGAGGGTGGTGCGGAGCTTCGCGTTGTTGAGCTTGATCAGCTGTCCTTCGCCATCGCGAGAGACGAGCGCGATGTACGCGAGGTCCGCATAGTGCTTCAACTGCTGGTGTGCGCACCAGCCGAGCGTCTTTTCGGCGACCGTCTCGTGCGGATCCATGATGAACACGACGGGCGGTTCGTCCCAGAGCTCCAGCTCGTAGGGCACAACGAGTTCACGCTCGAAGCCGTCGAGCATGACTCCGCGGAAGGAGACGTCGGCCTTGAACTCCCGATCGGCCGGGTTCGGCACGAGGCTAGTGAAGACTGGGTTGTAGGCGATCGGGGCTGACTTCCAAGCAGTTCCGGCGTCGTCATGGGGCACGAGGCTTGCAGGCGTGATCTCGAGCGCGTCATCTTGGTAGGCGAGCAGGCCCTTCAGGCTGGTTGGAGGGTGCACCGCGTCGGCGGAGGTAGAGAAGTCGGCGTCATAGACGGTGAAGCGAGGGCTGTCGAAGCAGCGGAGCGCCATGGATCCGGCAAGCACGCTGCGCTTAGTGAAGAAGTCCTTCCTCTTGAGGTTGAGCACTTCAACCAGTCGGACGATGTCCCGAACGAGGACCGGCTCCGGAATGCCGCACGCAGATGCTTGCTCGACAAGGTCGCGGTCGTTCGGGTAGTTGATCACCCGTTCGCTGCTGCAGCGACCCAGCCGCGGAGGTGATCGACTGGCACGTTCACGACGACGCCGGTGCGCGAGTCGCGCTCGGCGTGAGCTAGCCGGTAGCTGTTTGTGCGGTCGAGCGGGACTGTGCGGCCGCGGCCGCCTAGCGTGGCGAAGTTCCTCTCAACCACGTCGCCATACCCGAGCAAGCCGAGCAAGAACGCTGTCCGCCGAGCGGTGCTGTCGCCGGCCCGCTCACCGATTGCGGCGACGAGGTCCCAGTTGACTTCCCGTTTGGAGGCGACCGCCCAGCAGCTCATCACGGTCTCGAAGCCCGCGCTCAGCTGGGGGCGGCTAAGCGCATCAACGAGCGTCCGCTCGAGGCTTGCGCGCCAGACAAACTCCTTTGCGTCAGGGAAGATCCTAACGCGCTCCAGCTCACGCTCCTCAGTGGGCCAGCGGCCTTCGCTCAGCCGCACGATGTGCAGCTCTACACCTGGCAGCTCCAGATGCGTATCGCGGAAGCCGCTCGACTGGCGGATCGCGGCGTATGCCGCCGTTGAGTGAACGTCTGTGAGCCGATGGGCGACCAGCGCGCTCAAGTAGCTCAGGTAATAGTCACCCTGCGCGCCCAGGACAAGATCGACGAAGAGCTCCGTTGAGGCTGCCTGCTTCACGCTGAACGAGCCTCGCGGGGCGACGACGTAGCGCCCGCGTCTCACCCGGTAGACGCTCTTCCGGTCAGCCATCCCCTGAAGAAGCGGGGCCAGCTTCCCCTCGAGCTTGCGGGGCGCAAGCTTCTCCTCCACCTGCTCGCGCAGCCATTCTTCGTCCTCGGGCAGGCGCAGCGAGCGCCGCTTCGCGTCGGCAACCGCCTCGAGTATGGCCGAGGCTTGCGGGGAGGCAGTTCTGACTATCCGATCAGGCATGATGCTATTATACCGCAAAAAGCGTCTCGCTGAAGCGTCTTTACGTATAAATTAGAACCACTGGTGCTACCGTACCTGCAAAAACGTTCATGTCACTCGTTTTCTGCGGTGGTTTTGCACCAGACTAACGGCCGATCGCGACCCGAGTACCCTGGACCGTCAGCACGAGCGGTCCTTAGTCCCAATGCCGCCCGCGTGTCTGCGGCGACAAGGTGGCGACCTGTGGGGTGCCTTTATTCGGATTCCGCATGTGAGCAGGTGAATCTGTCGGCCATCCGTCCCTCGTTGCTACCCGAATAGGAACGATGAGAGACGAGTGAGCAGTGCTCTACAGCATGAACATCCCGTTGTGTCAAGGGGCGGCGAATAGTGCGCCGGTTTCGGGCGCCGAAAAGTGCGCCACCGGTCGGTTTGGGCTCTGACGCGCGAGGTTCGATCGCGTAGGGGCGCTCTGACGGCCTGCGAGGGATCGGCGAAGGTGCTGGGTCGTCCTGATTCCGCCGCTCAGGCGGAGTCGCGGAGCGACGGAGCCTGAGTGGCGGGCACGACGTCGAGGCCGCGCTCGCGCAGCCGGTAGCTCTTGCCCTTGAGCGTGATCATGGTTGCGTGGTGGACGAGTCGGTCGATGAGAGCGGCGGCGACCTGGTAGCGCTCGAGGCGGCGCAGCTCGGCTTCGAGCTGGTTGCGGTCCTGTGCCTGCTCGAGCCGCGACACCCACTCTTGGGCGGTGGCGAAGGCGACGCGGTAGCCGTGCTCGCAGGCTTTGCGACCGAGCGCGATCGCGAGGTGGGTCTTGCCGGTGCCGGGCGGGCCGAGGAAGCAGACGTTGGCGTGCTCCTCGATCCAGGCGAGCTGCGCGAGGTGGAGCACGAGCGGCCGCTCGGCGGACGGTTGCGCCGTCCAATCGAAGTCCTCGAGCGTCTTCAGCGCCGGGAAGGCGGCGTGGCGGATCCGCATGCGGGCGCCGGAGGCGTCACGCGCGAAGCTCGCGGGCGAGCGCGGCGGTCTGCTCGAGCCGCTCCAGCACCCTGGGCGCCTTCAACTTCGCGAGCAGGTAGGGCAGCCGCTCGCCCGCCTTCGTCTTCGCCGGGCTCACGCGCACAGCTCCGCGTAGTCGGTGAGCTCGGGCGGCGCGACAACGATTCGGGGAAGCTGAAGCGGCGGCGCGACAACCGGCGGCTCGGGGCGCATGATCGGCGGCGGCAGCCAGACGCCGTGCTCGTAGCTGCGCGGGTAGCGGGCGACCTCGACGCCGCGATGCCTGACCCAGACCTGGTCGCGGTCGAAGCGCAGCTCGACCCGCTCGTGCACGAGCCGCCCCGGCGCGCGGTAGAAGCAGCGACCGTGGCGCAGATAGCCATCCAGCGGCACGCGCGTGCTGCGCGCACCCGACCAGTCGAAACGCGCCGGCGGCAGCGCCCGCAGCGCGGCGCGCTCCTCGCCGAGCCGCTCGGCGACCGGGAAGCGTCCGCTCGCGTGCGTCCGCACGTTGGCGACGCGATCGCGCCAATCGGCGTACTGCTCGTCGAGCTCGCCCAGATCGGCGAAGCGGCGCGCCGGCCAGAAACCTGTCTTGAGGTAGCGCACCCCGGCCTCGACCGCGCCCTTCTCGCGCGGCGTCTCCGGTGTGCAGGCGGTCGCGTGGAAGCCGTAGTGGCCGCGCAGGTGTAGGAAACGCGGATTCCAGACGACCTGATCGCCGTCGCGGCGGGCGACCGCCGCGCGCAGGTTGTCGTAGACGCACTCGCGCGGCACCCCGCCCAGCCACTCGAACGCACGCACGTGCCCCTCCAGGAACGCCTCGATCGTCATCTCGAAGCTGAAGAACGCCGTCTGCGCGCCCGAGTAGGGAAGGCTGGCGACCAGCGCGTACACGCGTCGCTCCCGGCCGGCGAGCGTCGGTCGCGTCGGCATCTCCGCCCAATCCAGCTGCAGCACCTGCCCCGGCCGATAGCCGGTCCGCTGCGCCGGCCGCACCGCGCGTGGCCGCAACTCGCGCAGCCGCCGCTTCACCAGATCGACCGAACCGTCGTAGCCATACTCGTCCCGGAGCAACTCGGTCGCCCTCGGCGCCTTGATCTGCGGCCACTCAGCAAGCAGTCGCCGCAGCACCGGCTCGAACGGGTCCAGCTTCGACCCCGCCAGCGCCCGCCGATACCGCGGCGGCTCCACGCTGCGCGCCAGCCTGGCGACCGTACGCCGATTCATCCCCAGCCGGCGCGCGATCTCCCGCTCCGATACCCCGTCCGACACCAGCGCCCGCACCTGCGCCCACTCCAACGCGCTCCGCACCTCCCTGCCCCCTCGCTCGACATCACCGATCGAGCGAGCCTCGTAGACGGCCCGGACGCGATCAGCAGCGCCGCGAGTGGTGCACTTTTCGTTTCCCGATCCCGGTGCAGTATTGGGCGCCCGGCATCACGTTGTCCGGAGGTGCCTACCGCGGTGGGCGCGGTGCCGATGGACCCCTGCGTTTCCGCTGCTTATCACCGGAATCCGAATAAAGGCACCCCACAGGCGGATTTGCAGAGAGATCGAGTTTCCGGCACCGACAGGTGGCAACCACCGCCTTGGACCTCCGATTCACCAGCAATCCAAAGGTGGCAAGGTGCTTCGCGCTCTAGATCCCGCCGAGAAGTCGGACGCGGCGGCGGATCTCGAAACTGAACATGTCGTCCCACCAGCGATCGTTCGGCACGTCCTCGGGCGGACCGCGTAGATCAGACGGGGAAACGCCCGGCAAAAGCTCGGTCTTCGTCTCGGCCATTAGTGCGTTCAGCAGCTTCACTGCGCGAGGCAGCAATTTCTCGCTGAAGCGGTCGGGCGCAAGTGCCGGCTCACGATGAACCTCCCGCAAGCCCCAGCGCGCTGGCGAATCGCCTAGGGCTTCGATCCGTATCTCGAGCTTCGTCTTCGTTGCCTTCGAGAGGCGAACGAATTGAGCGGTCAGCCCGCCCGGCTCGCGGCTGTCAGTCATCCGCAAAGCTTCACCGTGGATCGTGTTGCGTAGCGCCCCGATCAACTGCAGCAACGCCGCCCCGGCGCTGCCATCGGCAACCAGCGCCGCGAGATCCGGCGCAACAGGCTCGAGCCGTTGCAGCCAGCCTGGGCGACGCCACGCTGCGTCCTCGCCGTCACCGCCGAGATAGACGATGTCCGCAACACTCGCTGTCGCGTCAAACGTCGCCGAGACGAACAACAGGATCGTCTCGAACTGGAACACCACCTCGTCGCCGCGCGTCCGGTTGGGCTCCTGTTTGGTCAGGATGTGCAAGCGGTCGCGCAGTTGCAGGACACGCATCAGCCGCTCGTGCGCTGTCTGGCCGACCTAGACGATCGAGTCGTCGCTAGCGGCATGACCAGCCATGACGCAGCCGCTGAACCAGCGCCAGCCCGAGTGGAGAAGGTCACGGGCGAGCAGGAAGTAGAAAGAGCTGCCCTCGAGGCGGAAGTCCATCAGGTCGGCCCCGATTGAATGGTTGCCTCGCGCACGAAGAACCAGCCCGATGAGCGCCATCGCCTCCTCTGGCGAGACGACAATCGGATCCCGTGACCCCTCACGATCTGTCGCAAGAAAATGGCGGCGGGAGACAAACGCGTCGGCATCAACCTCGTCTGAGGCCGCGGCAAATGTCAGTGCCCGAAGCGCGGCCGTGGCGGCGATGCCGTGTTCGGCCGCGATCTGGTCTGCGCGCTCGCGGAGTCGATTGAGTCCGTAGACGCCGAATACGCCTGCGCCCCCGCCCTCCGCTCGCGTCAAGATCGACACGGCTCCGCCGATCGCGAGCGGGGTGGTGTCGAACGGCTCGTCGATCTCGAAGCGCGGGTAGGCGTCGGGCGCTGTCCGCCACAGTTCCAGTTCGGGATACGAGACGAAATTCGTCAGGAGAGCGACATCGTCTGGCCCGAGGCTCTCGTCGTCGAGAACGAGCTTGAGCGGGCGCCAGGGCTCAGTGGTTGCGAACGGCGAGCTCTCGGTGCGGCGCGCGGGGCGGCCGTAGCGAGTCCAAGGAATCACGGGCGCGGCAGACCTCGAGTCAGCTCTCTAGCGCCGGCGCTCGTACTCGCCCCGCAGGTTGTCGTACAGATCCGCAAGCCGGCTAGGGCGCGCTGTCATCGTCACGCGCAGGATCTGAAAGAGCGCGAATGATGTCTGTTTGTTCAGCGTGATCTCACTCGCCTCCGCGCGCTGTACACGCTTAAGTTGTCGCGCGAGCTCGGCGGCGCCGCGAAGCCACGACTTGCCGGCCTTCAGTTCAGCGACGTCGGACGCAAATGCCCCGCGGGCAAAGCCGGCCGCGTTGTACTCGAGCATCCTGGTGATGTGCTCGGTCATCAGGTAGCTCTGGCCGCGCCATTCGAATAGAGCGGCGTGTGGCTCCGCGAGTCTGCGTACCGACTCGTACGAGCAGTTCGCGGCACCGGCCACAGCACGCAAGCTGTTACCGGCCTGCAGTGCGGCAACGATCGCCTCGCGCCGCCGATCGGCAAGCTCCTCGTAATGGAGTTGCAAGGCCTGTAGCCGTTCCAGCGTCTGCCCGGTCTCAGGTGTTGCGACTTCTGCCATGTCACGAAATGTGACAGGATCTGCGCGATCTGTCAAACTCTGTGACAGCCCGTTTCCGGTCACATCCCACGAAGTCGCGAATGAACTCGGATTTCCCACAACTACTCGACCGGACGCGCCTGAACGGCGCGTATCCGGTGCGTCGGTTGTTCGGCCCTCCCTTCCGCGCACACCTTGCTGCCGACTACGAGGACGCGGTCGCAGCGGTCCACGAGACCTGCCAGTACTGGGGAGGCGCGATCGACCTTCTTCTCCCCTACGACGCTGACGGCTTGGAATCGCGATGGCGGGAACTCGCTGCCGAGGCCGCACTCGACGGACTCGAAACGCGAGACAACGCCACCGACGAGGACGCAGAAGCGCTACTCGGTCGCAAGGTCGGCCACGGCGTTGGTGATTTCTTGCTCTCGGTGCTCGCGTTCTCGGGAACGAAGCGCGACGAGTGGGGAGAAGTCGAAGTTGCCCTTCCTGCAGCTGACGATCCCTGGTACCTCGCCTACCTGACGGCGCTGGGAGCCTGGCCGGAGCGGCCGAACAAACAGTTCGTCGACTGGGCACGGCTCGATCCTGACCTCGAATGGAGCCGGGTTATTCCAGTGTCGTTCAACACCGTCTCGACGCCGGAGCCAGGCGATCTGCTGCGGAGGCTACGAAGCTACGAGTCCCGTACACCTGCGAGCATGACCGCGACGTTTCTCGCCCTTTCGCAAGCGTCCCGGGATCAAGGCGTCGGGGACGGAGCAACCAAGATTCCGCGGCGCCAGCCGGACCTGGCGATGATCGGTCCGAACATCGTCGTCGTCTACGAGCCAGGCAGCATCGACGATCTGTGTCTGGTGTGGTCGCTGCGCGCCGCCCATGCGCTCAACCAAGGATTGCCGCTCGCGGTTCCGGTCTCAGCCGACCTCGACGAAGTCCTCGCCGTGTTTGAGCGTGAGCACGCTGGGGCGTACTTCGGCCTCGGCGGTGAGAGGCGCCGCTGGGCGCTCACAAGCCTGTCCGTTCCTCTCGAGCAACTCGCCGAGGTCGCGGACAAGCGGAGCGGTCGCTGGCAAGTAAAGAGCGCGGACGAACTGTTGCAGGCGCCGAGGCGCGCAGGCCGTAGCTCGAGCACGTTCGTCACCTTCGTCGACGGCGAGGCGCGCGTGGACGCGTGGGGCGAAGAGGACGCGCGCCTCGTCGGCCGCTGGCCCCCTAGCGTGCTCTTCCTACAGGCGGTCGTGAACATGAGGCTGGAGAGCCGCCGGCTCCCGCCATCACGAACGCTCGCCGGCCGCATGCCGTACGACGGCTACTTCCACGACGGCGGATGGCAGTTGCTCGCGCGCACGCCGCCGAACACGCGGCCGATGCGCTGGCCGAGTGGCTGGACGGTGATCGAGGCGCTGGCGCGCGATCATGGGCTGCGCGCCTCGCCCAGCACGGCCGGCGCGGCCGCCGCAACGCTGCTACGACAGCTCGGATCGCTCGAGGCGGTTTCCGCGCTCCTCAATCCGAGCGTCGTCGCCGAGCTTCATCGACTCGGCGAGCGGCGAGGTATCAGCTGGTTCCGTCGGCGTATGCGCGAGCTAGCTGCGGATGCCGGGGCTGACGAGGAGCGGATCGCGGCGATCGAAAGGCGGCTCGATGATCTGAGCCTGCGCGCTTTCGAGGGCGAGGGAAACGATTTGACGGTCGAGTCCGTACGGACGCTGGTTGGCCAACGCGATCGCGCCAGCGCCTGGCTGAGGTGGGCACTCGAAAGAGGGCTCTTGGTTCAGGGCGTTGAGGTCAAGTGCCGCCGCTGCAGCGCGCAGTCCTGGCGCTCGGTACAAGAGATGGCGCCACCGGTCGTTTGCCGTGGGTGCGGAGCGACTATCGAGCGCCCCTTCCCGGTCGACCAGATTAAGTTCCGCTACCGCGCGAGTGAGGCGCTGCTGCGGATGGTCGAGGCAGATGCGAGGTCGCACATCTCGACACTCCGCTGGTGGTGCGAACTCACGCTGCTGACGGCGCGCCCAGACCAAGACCCCTAACCTCGAGCCTTCCGTCCGGCGGTGCCAGTAGACAACTCAGTGATGAGATTGTCGGTCGCGACAATGATTGCTGCGCCAGAAACGCCACCCTGGGTTTCTATGCCGCGCTAATCACAGCCGGCCTCGCGCTCCTGGGCCAGGCGGTGATCAGGGTCTGGGACGTCCGCGATCGGCGCCGCGACGAGTACAGCCGTGCCTTCGAGGTGGCGATGCAGTGGACCGAGTTCCCGTACCGAATTGCGCGGCGCCTCTCGAACGACGCCGACGCGGTCGAGTCGATCGTCACGCTGATGCACACTGCCCAGCAGCAGATCTGTTTTCACCAGAATTGGTTGCGCAGCGTCTCCGACGACATTGCGAATGCGTACTCGAACCTCATTGATGCAGTGAAGGAGAAGAGCGCGCCGCACATCCGCACCGCATGGAAGCAGCCGCCGGCGCAAATTCCCGACGGGATGATCCTCGGTGACGCGTTCCCTGTGAACGTCAAAGCGGAGGTCGATGAGTTCACGAAGCAGATCCGTCGCGATCTCTCGTTCTGGCGCCGCTTTACCAGTTGAACCCGAATTTCGACTATCAGCCCTACTTCAACAGGTTCATCGGCGAGGTCCTACCCCTCGACGCGACCCGGGTCGAGCGGATCAACGACGCCTGGAGCCATCTCGACGAGCTCATCGCAGGAGACATCGCATTCAGGAGCTACCGGCCGCAGATCGTTGCCCAGGGTTCATATGCCGTTGGGACGGCGATCCGCCCGTTTCGCGCTCGCGACGAGTTCGACGTCGACCTCCTGATCAAGCTAACCCTGCCGACCTGGTGGGGGTCGAGGCTGACGCTCGACTGGCTACACGCGCGCCTCGCGTCGAACGGCGTCTTCAAAAGCCGGCTGGTTGAGCATCCTCGTTGCGTGCGCGTCAGCTACGCAGGCGACTTCCACCTCGACATCGTCCCGGCGCGCCGAACGCGCGTGATCTCGCCGATCACCGGCGCGCCGACGCTGCTTCGCCTCAAGGTTCCCGATCGGACTGGCGGCTGGCGTTTCTCGAATCCGGAGGGCTTCGTCCGCTGGTGTCAGAGGCAGGATCGCCGAACGGGTGGCGATTTCAGCCGGGTCGTCATGCTCCTCAAGCGTTGGCGCGACATCAACGTGCCCGAAAAGCGCCGCATCCGCTCGATCGTCTTCACGACGCTCATCGGTTTGACCGTTCCGAGTTGGAAGTACGGCGGCGACAGCCGGCGACCGGACGCGGACATCCTGACTGCGACGCTCGGACTACTCGATCGACGCCTGCGCAAGTTCACAGCTGTCCCGCGTGTCATGAATCCATCGCTTGCGTCCGAGAACCTTGCCCGCAACTGGACGAAGACAGACTTCCGCGCATTTTGCGAGCAAATCCGCGAAGCGCACAGGCTTGCGGTCCGCCGACGCCGACGATGTCGAGCCACCAATAACGCCGCCGAGCGCGGCCTGCGCGCCGCCGTCATCTACCGCAAGCTCTCACTCGGCAGCCGCTCCCAGGGCGGCGAACGCACGATCGAACGGCTGCTCTCCGTCGACCAGACCTGCCGGCTGCAGCGCCGCTCGCTCTACGGCTACCTCAGCGACGCCCTCACCGCGAAATCCCGTGGCGACCCGATTCCCGCGCTCGCCTGACCGACTTCTCTGCGCGAAAGCTCCATAAACGGCTCCATACCGGGCCTGATGGCCCTCCACGCCGACTGAACACATACGAAGAGGCCCGCCTTT
>WNGA01011886.1_pt1 | contig 11295 bp, 22 predicted proteins | sample 5400061 | NCBI WGS metagenome assembly WNGA01 (sample SAMN13153366, study PRJNA577476) | soil metagenome | isolation source: 100 cm soil or saprolite under grassland replicate 2 | place: USA:California | collected 2016-06-15
ACTCCTGGGCGATGCGGCCCAGCTCGCTGCCCTGGGCGACGTTGGCGCGGAAGATGTCGCCGGTGGCGATGTCGGCACACGAGAAGTGGTCGGCGATCCGCACCGCCTGGGTTCCCTTCCCGGCCCCCGGCGGGCCGAGCATCACCAGCCTCAACGGAGGAAGCCCTCGTAGTTCCGCATCAGGAGCTGCGACTCGATCTGCTTCATGGTCTCGAGCCCAACCCCCACCGTGATCAGGATGGCCGTGCCCCCGAAGGGGAACTGTTGCACGTTGCCGGCGGCCAGCGCGATGAACGGCAGGATCGCCACCGCCCCGAGGAACAGCGCGCCAGGCAGGGTGATCCGGGTGAGGATGTGGTTCAGGTACTCGGCGGTCTGCCGGCCCGGCCGGATGCCGGGGATGAAGCCGCCGTACTTCTTCATGTTGTCGGCGGTGTCGACCGGGTTGAACGCGATCGAGTTGTAGAAGTAGGCGAAGAAGATGATCAGCACGAAGTAGCTGATGATGTAGAGCGGATGGCTGCCGGTGCGGGCGAACCGGTCCACGATGTCGTTCAGCCACGGCTTGTTGACGATCGAGCGCAGCAGCACCGGGATGTAGAGCAGGCTGGAGGCGAAGATGATCGGGATCACGCCGGCCTGGTTGACCTTCAGGGGGATGTAGGTCGACTGCCCGCCGTACATCCGCCGGCCCACCATGCGCTTGGCGTACGTCACCGGGATGCGGCGCTGGGCCTGCTCGACGAAGATCACGGCCACGATGATCAGCAGGCCCAGGAAGCAGACAAGGCCGAAGATGAACGCCTTGTTGACCCGGAGGATGTTGGCGCCCTCGCTGGGCAGCGTGGCCACGATCGCGGTGAAGATCAGGATCGACATGCCGTTGCCGATGCCGCGCTGGGTGATCAGCTCGCCGAGCCACATGATCAGCGCGGTGCCGGCGGTCAGGGTCAGCACCGCCAGCGCGAAGCGGCCGGGGGTCAGCCCGGGGAAGATGTCCAGCGGCAGGATGCCCTGGTTGTGGGCGAGCTGCACGATGCTGGCCGACTGCAGCAGCGCCAGGAACACCGTCACGTAGCGGGTGTACTGCTGGATCTTCTTGCGGCCCGACTCCCCCTCCTTCTGGAGCTGCTCCAGCCGCGGGATGACCACCTGGAGGAGCTGCATGATGATCGAGGAGGTGATGTAGGGCATGATCCCGAGGGCGAAGATCGCGAACTGGGTCAGCGCCCCGCCCGAGAACAGGTTGATCAGCGTGAAGGCGCCGTTGGGGTCGCGGGAGCCGGGGTTGGTGAGGAACTGCTGCACCGCGTCGAAGTCCACCCCAGGCACCGGCAGGTGCGAGCCCAGCCGGTAGACGGCGATGATCGCGACCGTGAACAGGATCTTGCCACGCAGGTCGGGGATCTTGAGTGCGTTGCGAAAGGCCGACAGCATGCCCGGAATCCTCTCCTTGGTCGCCTAGACGACCTCTACCGTACCGCCAGCGGCCGCGATCTTGGAGGCCGCGGTTGCCGAGAAGGCGTGGGCCCGGATCTGCAGGGCGACGGAGACCTCGCCCTGACCGAGGACCTTCACCGGGGTGCCCTTGCGGGCCAGACCGGTCGCGACCAGCCCGTCCGGGTCCACCCCGCCACCCTTGGGGAAGGCCGCCTGCAGCCGGTCCAGGTTCACCACCGACCAGTGGACCTTGTTGGGGTTGGTGAAACCACGCCGCTTCGGCACCCGGCGCTGGAGCGGCATCTGGCCGCCCTCGAAGCCGATCCGGATCTGGTTCCTCGCCCTGGAGCCCTTGGTGCCCCGGCCGGCCGTCTTGCCCTTGCCCGAGGCGTCGCCGCGGCCCTTGCGGACCCGGTCCCTGGTGGACCCGGGCGCGGGGCGTAGGTGATGCAGCTTCACTCGCGTACCTCCTCCACCTCGACCAGGTGGGAGACCTTGAACAGCATGCCGCGGATCTCGGGTCGGTCCTCCTTGACGACCACGTCGCCGATCCGCTTGAGGCCAAGGCTCCTGACCGTGGCGCGCTGTGGGCGGGGCCGGCCGATCAGGGACCGCTTCTGGGTGACCTTGAGGCGGGTGCTCATTCCGTCGCCGCCTCCTTGCCCTTGGCGGCGGCGCCGACGGCGGCCGCCGCCCGTACCCTGGCGACCGTGGTCGGCGACATCTCGGCCAGGTCGAGGCCGCGCAGCTCGGCCAGCTCGTTCGGCCGCTTGAGCTGCTTCAGGCCGGCCACGGTGGCGTGCACGATGTTGATCGGGTTGCTCGAGCCCAGCGACTTGGAGAGCACGTCGGAGACGCCGGCCGCCTCCAGCACGGCCCGTACCGGGCCGCCGGCGATCACCCCGGTACCCGGGGACGCGGGCTTGAGCAGCACCCGACCGGCGCCCTCCTCGCCGACGACCTCGTGGGGGATGGTCGAGCCGATCATGGGGACCGCGAAGAAGCTCTTCTTGGCCGTCTCGACGCCCTTCTGGATGGCCGCCGGGACCTCCTTGGCCTTGCCGTAGCCGACGCCGACCTTGCCGTTGCCGTCGCCGACCACCACCAGCGCCGTGAACGAGAACCGGCGGCCGCCCTTCACGACCTTGGCGACGCGGTTGATCGCGACCACGCGCTCTTCGAACTGGGACTTGGGTGCGTCATCCCGGCCGGGGCCACCGCGGTCGTCACGGGGCGGCCGGTTGCCCTGTCCACCGGGACCCCGCCGAGCGGGGGCTGCTGCCATTCGAGATGCCTCCTTGCGTTCTCTCAGAAGTCCAGGCCGCCCTCGCGGGCCGCCTCGGCCAGCGCGCGGACGCGGCCCTGGAACTGGTAGCCGCCGCGGTCGAACACCACCGAGGTGATGCCGGCGGCCTTGGCCTTGGTGGCCAGCTCGGCGCCGACCCGCCGGGCGGCGGCCTTCTTGTCGCCGTCGCCACCGGCGAACGAGCCGGCGGCGGCCAGCGTGCGGCCGGCGCGGTCGTCGATGATCTGGGCGTAGATCTGCCGGTTGGAGCGGAAGACGGCCAGCCGCGGCCGCTCGGCCGTCCCGGCCACCCGGCGCCGCACGCGACGGTGGCGCCGCAGGCGCGCCGCGCGCTTCGTCTTCGCAATGTCCATGGTGGGGTTCCTCACTTCGCCGTCTTGCCGGCCTTGCGGCGGACGACCTCGCCGGCGTAGCGCACGCCCTTGCCCTTGTAGGGGTCGGGGCGGCGCAGCCGGCGGATCTCGGCCGCCACCTGGCCGACCTGCTGCTTGTCGATGCCCTTGACCGAGAACCGGGTGGGGCTGGCGACCTCGAAGGAGATGCCGTCGGGGGCCTTGACCGGGATCTGGTGCGAGTAGCCGAGGCTGAACACCAGGTCGGTGCCCTGGGCCTGCACCCGGTAGCCGACCCCCTGGATCTCCAGGTGCTTCTCGAAGCCCTTGGTGACGCCCTCGACCATGTTGGCCACCAGCGAGCGGACCAGGCCGTGCAGGGCGCGGTGCTCGCGCTCGTCGTCGGGCCGCTCGACCACGATCCGGGCGCCTTCCTGGCGCACGCTGATCGACGGCGGGAGGGTCTGGGTGAGGGTGCCCCTGGGGCCGGTCACGGTCGCGAGCGTGCCCTCGACCGTGACCTCGACGCCGCTTGGCACCTCGATGGGGAGCTTGCCGATACGTGACATCTCGCGCTCCCCTTACCAGACGTAGGCCAGGACCTCGCCACCGATGCCGGCCCTGTGCGCCGCGCGGTCGGTGAGCAGGCCGCTGGAGGTCGAGATGATGGCGATGCCGAGGCCGCCGAGCACCCGGGGCAGGCTCTCCTTCTTGGCGTAGACGCGCAGCCCGGGCTTGGAGATGCGACGCACGCCGCTGATGGTCCGCTCGCGGTTGGGGCCGTACTTCAGGATGACGGTGAGCTTGGAGCCCACCTCGGCCCGCTCGACCACGTAGTCGTTGATGTAGCCCTCCTGCTTGAGGACCTTGGCGATCTCCACCTTGATCCTGGAGCTCGGCATGGTGACGTCGTCGTGGTAGGCCACGTTGCCGTTGCGCAGCCGGGTCAGCATGTCGGCGATCGGGTCGGTCATGGTCATCGTTGCACGCCCCTACCAGCTCGACTTGGTGATGCCCGGCAGCTCGCCGGCGTGGGCGAGCTGGCGCACGCACAGCCGGCAGAGGCCGAACTTGCGCAGCACGGCCCGCGGCCGCCCGCAGCGCTGGCAGCGCGTGTAGCCCCGCACCTTGAACTTCGGGGTGCGCTTGGCCTTGGCGATCAGCGACTTCTTTGCCATCTGCTGTTGCTACCTCCTGGCCCCGCCGGTTCCGGCGCGTGCTGGCCGGCCTGTCGGGAACCTCTAGGTGGTGCGGAACGGGAAGCCGAGCGCGGTCAGCAGCGCGCGGCCCTGCTCGTCGGTCTGGGCGCTGGTCACCACGGTGATGTCCATACCCCGGATCTTCTCGATCTTGTCGTAGTCGATCTCCGGGAAGACGAGCTGCTCGGTCAGCCCGAAGGTGAAGTTCCCGTGGCCGTCGAAGCCCGTGGGGGCCAGGCCGCGGAAGTCGCGGATGCGTGGCAGCGCGATCGCCACCAGCCGGTCCACGAACTCCCACATGCGGTCGCCCCGCAGGGTGACCTTGGCCCCGATCGACTGGCCCTCGCGGATCTTGAAGCCGGCGATCGAGCGCCTGGCCTTGGTCACCAGCGGACGCTGGCCGGTGATCTGGGCGAGGTCGCGGACGGCGCCCTCGAGCAGGCGAGCCTCGCGGACCGCCTCGCCCACGCCCATGTTCACCACGACCTTGACCGGCCGCGGCACCTGCATGACGTTGCCCAGCCCCAGGTCGTCCTTGAGCCGCTGCTGGAGCTCCTCCCGGTACCGCGCCTTGAGGCGCGGTGCCGGCCGCTCTGTCGCCGTCTGCGTCATCCTCTTCTTCCTCTGGAGCTAGAGCTTCGCGCCCGTGCGCGCGCACACGCGGATCTTGTTGCCGTCCTCGACGCGGTAGGCGACCCGGGTCGGCTTGCCGTCGTCGGGGCTGATGAGCTGCACGTTGGAGGCGTCGATCCAGGCCTCCTTCTCGGTGATGCCGCCGGTCTGCCCGCCCCGCTGGGTGGGCCGGACCTTCTCGTGCCGCTTCACCCGGTTGACGCCCTCGACCAGCACCCGGTTGCGGCTCGGGTCGGCCTTGATGACCCGGCCGACCACCCCGAGGTCCTTGCCGGCCATGACCATCACGCGGTCGTCCTTGTGGATCTTCATGGCTAGAAGAGCGCCGAAGAAGCCCACTCCACAACCGGCCGGTGCCGGTCGAGGGGCCTCTGAGCTGGTCCTGTAGCGTTCACGTGGTACCTCCGTTTGGCTTCTTCGGCGCTCTTCTAGAGCACCTCCGGCGCCAGGCTGATGATCTTCATGAAGCGCTTCTCGCGCAGCTCGCGGCCGACCGGGCCGAAGATGCGCGTACCCCGCGGGTTCTGCTGCTCGTTGATGATCACGGCGGCGTTCTCGTCGAAGCGGATGTAGGAGCCGTCGGGGCGGCGCTTCTGCTTCTTGACGCGGACGACCACCGCCTTGACGACCTCGCCCTCCTTGACGGCGCCACCCGGGATGGCGTCCTTCACGGTGGCGACGATGACGTCGCCGATCGAGGCGTAGCGCCGTCCGGAGCCGCCGAGCACACGGATGCAGAGGATCTCCTTGGCACCCGTGTTGTCGGCGACCTTCAGCCGCGACTCCTGCTGGATCATTCGGACCTCTTATTCCATCTTCGTTGGTCGACGTTCTGCCATGTTCTGCGAAGCGACCGCTGCGCAGTCACTTCGCCTTCTGGATGATCTCCACGACCCGCCAGCGCTTGGTCGCCGACAGGGGCCGGGTCTCGGCCAGCCGGACCAGGTCGCCCTGGCCGGCCGCGTTCTGCTCGTCGTGGGCCTTGAGCCGGGTCGTCCGCCGGATCGTCTTCCCGTACAGGCGGTGCTGGCGGATGTCCTCGACCTGGACCACCACGGTCTTGTCCATCTTGTCGGAGACCACGACCCCGACCCGGACCTTGCGGTTGCCCCGCTGGCGGGTCGTGGTCGTCGCGCTCTGGTCGGCCATCGGCTATTCCCTCTCCTCGGCCAGTTCGCGCTGGCGCATGACGGTGAGCACCCGGGCGATGTCCTTGCGCACCTCGCGCAGCCGGTGCGGGTCGTCGAGCTGGCCGGTGACGTTCTGGAACCGGAGGTTGAACAGCTCCTCCTTGGCCTCGGCCAGCTTGGCGGCCAGCTCGTCCGCGTCCAGGTCGGCCAACTCTCGTGCCTTCATGGTCATCACTCCGCGTCCACGCGCTTCACGAACTTGCACTTCATGGGCAGCTTGTGGGCGGCCAGGCGCATGGCCTCCTGGGCGGTGGCCTCGGGGACGCCGGACAGCTCGAACATCACCCGGCCCGGCTTGACCCTCGCGACCCACCACTCCGGGGAGCCCTTGCCAGAGCCCATCCGGGTCTCGGCCGGCTTCTTGGTCACCGGCTTGTCCGGGTAGATGTTGACCCAGACCTTGCCGCCGCGGCGGATGTAGCGGGTCATGGCGATACGGGCGGCCTCGATCTGGCGGTTGGTCACCCAGGATGGGTCGAGGGCCTGCAGGCCGTAGTCGCCGAAGGCCACGGTGGTGCCGCCGCTGGCCAGCCCGCGAAGGTTGCCGCGGTGCTGCTTGCGGTGCTTGACGCGCTTCGGGGTCAGCATCGGACGGTCACTCCTCGCCCTTCTCGCCCGTGGCGGGGGCCTCGGCGGCGGCCTCCGCCGCGGGCGCCGGGGCCTCGGCCGCGGGCACCGGGGTCTCGGCGGCGGCCGCCGGGGTCTCGGCCGCCGCCGGGGTCTCCTCCTTGGCCGGCGCTGGCGCCGCCTTGGCCGGCTCTGCTGCCGTCTTGGGGGCTTGCGCCTTGGAGCCCCGCCCGCCGCGGCTGCCCTCGCCGCGGCCGCCGCCCTCGCGGCCACCGCCGTCGCGGCCACCGCCGTCGCGGCCACGGCCGGAGGAGCGACGCTCGTCGGGGCCGCCGACGGCCGCCCGCGCCCTGGCGCGCGCCCGGTCGGCCTCCTGCTCCTCGCGGGAGGGCAGCACGTCGCCGCGGTAGATCCAGACCTTGACGCCGATCATCCCGAAGGTGGTGCGCCCCTCGGCGAGGCCGTAGTCGATGTCGGCTCTGAGCGTGTGCAGGGGGACCCGGCCCTCGCGGTAGAACTCGGTGCGGGCCATCTCGGCGCCGCCCAGGCGGCCGGAGCACTGCACCCGGATGCCCTTGGCGCCGCCCTTCATCGCGGAGTTGATCGCCCGGCGCATCGCCCGCCGGAACGACACCCGGCTGGCGAGCTGCTCGGCGACCCCCTGGGCCACGAGCTGGGCGTCGGTCTCGGGGCCCTTGACCTCGAGGATGTTCAGGGTGACCTGCTTGCCGGTCATCTTGTCGAGGTCGGCCCGGATGCGGTCGGCCTCGGCGCCGCGCCGGCCGATCACCACGCCCGGCCGCGCCGTGTGGATGTCGACCCGGACCCGGTCGCGGGTGCGCTCGATCTCCACCCGGGAGATGCCGGCGTGGCTCAGGTTGCGCTTGAGGTACGCACGGATGGCGATGTCCTCGTGCAGGTACTTCTTGTACTCGCGCTCGCTGAACCAGCGCGACTTCCAGTCGGTGGTGACGCCCAGGCGGAAGCCGTACGGGTTGATCTTCTGACCCATTACGAGGCCTCCCTGGAGTCGACGACGACGGTGATGTGGCTGGTGCGCTTGTTCACCCGGTAGGCACGACCGAGCGCCCGCGGCCGGAACCGCTTCAGCGTCGGGCCCTCGTCGACGAACGCCCTGGCCACGTACAGGTCGTCGGCTGGGAGCTGGTGGTTGTGCTCGGCGTTGGCGACGGCCGAGTCCAGCACCTTGCGGACGGGGAGGGCGGCCGCCCGCGGGGTGAACCGCAGGACCCGGCGCGCCTCCTCGACGTGCAGGCCGCGGATGAGGTCCACGACCCGGCGCGCCTTGAACGGCGTCACCCGGACGAACCGAGCCTGCGCCTTCACTTCCATCGGGCTACCTCACTCCTGTTGCCCGCTCCTGCGAGCGGTGAATGCGGAAGGTCCTGGTCGGCGCGAACTCGCCGAGCTTGTGGCCGACCATCGACTCCGAGATGTACACGGGCACGTGCTTGCGCCCGTCGTGCACGGCGATGGTGTGGCCGACCATGTCGGGGATGATCGTCGAGCGCCGCGACCAGGTCCGGATCACCCGCTTGTCGCGCCTGCGGTTCAGCTCGTCGATCTTCTTGAGCAGGTGGTCGTCGACAAACGGCCCCTTCTTCAGGCTACGCGCCATGTCAGCGGCCCCTTCCCTTGCGGCGGCGGCGGATGATGAGCTGGTCGGAGGGCTTGCGCCGGCGGGTGCGGCCCTCCGGCTTGCCCCACGGGCTGGTCGGGTGACGCCCACCCGAGCTCTTGCCCTCGCCGCCCCCGAGCGGGTGGTCGACCGGGTTCATGGCCACCCCGCGGGTGGTCGGCCGCTTGCCCTTCCAGCGGCTGCGGCCGGCCTTGCCCCAGCTGATCAGCTCCTGCTCGGCGTTGCCGACCTCGCCGACGGTGGCCCGGCAGGCGGTCTGCACCTGGCGGATCTCGCCCGACGGCATCCGCAGCGTCGCCAGCTTGCCCTCCTTGGCGAGGAGCTGGATGCCCGACCCGGCGGAGCGGCCGAGCTTGGCGCCGCCGCCCGGCCGCAGCTCCACGTTGTGGACGATCGTGCCGACCGGGATGTTCTTGAGGGGCAGGGCGTTGCCCGGCTTGATGTCGGCGCCCTCGCCGGACTCCACCGTGTCGCCGACCAGGAGGCGGGAGGGTGCGACGATGTAGCGCTTGTCGCCGTCGGCGTAGTGGAGCAGCGCGATGCGGGCGGTGCGGTTGGGGTCGTACTCGATCGCGGCCACGCGCGCGGGCACGCCGTCCTTGTCCCGGCGGAAGTCGACGATCCGGTAGCGCTGCTTGTGGCCCCCACCCTGGTGGCGGGTGGTGATGCGGCCGTGGACGTTGCGGCCGCCCTTGCGGGGGCTGGGGGCGAGCAGCGCCTTCTCCGGGGTCGACTTGGTGACCTCGACGAAGTCGGCCACCGAGCTGCCCCGCCGCCCTGGCGTGGTTGGCTTGTGCTTGCGGATGCCCATGGCTACTTGGCCTCGAAGATCTCGATCTTGTCGTCAGGATGCAGGGTGACCAGGGCGCGCTTGGTCGCCTTGCGGACGCCCACGATGACGCCTGAGGCCCGCCTGGTCCGCTTGCGCTTGCCCTTGCGGTGCAGCGTGTTCACGCTCGTCACCCGGACGGAGAAGATGGACTGCACGGCCTCCTTGATCTCCGTCTTGTTGGCGTCGGGGTGGACGATGAAGGTGTAGGTGTTGGCGTCCAGCAGGGAGTAGGACTTCTCGCTCACCACCGGCTTCAGGATCACGTCGCGGGGGTTCTTCACGAGCGCTCACCCTCTTCCAGCACCAGCTCCTCCTCGTCCCGCCCCACCGCGGTCGAGCGGCCGAGGAAGGCGTCCAGCGAGTCGCGGGTGAACACCACCACGTCGCTGGCCAGCACGTCGTAGGTGTTGAGCTGGTCGAAGGTGATCAGGTGGACCGCCGGCAGGTTGCGGAAGCTCTTGATGGCGGCCTCCTCGAGGCCGTCCACCACGAACAGCAGCTTGCGGTCGGCGAGGCCGAGCGTGTCGAGCAGCTCGACCGCCCGCGCGGTCTTGGGGGCGTCGAAGTCGAGGCCGTCGACGACCACCAGGTTGCCGCCGGCGCGCCGGTCGGTGAGGGCCGAGCGCAGCGCCAGCACCTTCTCTTTCTTGTTCACCCGCAGGCTGTGGTCGCGGGGCGTGGGCCCGAAGACCACGCCGCCACCGGTCCACTGGGGCGCCCGCCTGGAGCCCTGCCGGGCCCGGCCGGTGCCCTTCTGGCGCCAGGGCTTGGCGCCGCCGCCGCGGACCTCGGAGCGGGTCTTGGTCGAGTGGGTGCCCGCCCTGGCGGCGGCGAGCTGGGCCCGCACCACCCGGTGCATCACCGGGACGTTCACCTGCACACCGAAGACGTCGTCGGGCAGGTCGACCGAGCCGGCCTTCTTCCCGCCCGCGTTGAGGACGTCGACCTTGGCCATCAGTCGCGCACCCCCTTCACCGACGACCGCAGCATCACCAGGCCGCGCTTGGGCCCGGGCACCGCGCCCCTGATGAGGAGCAGGTTGCGGTCGGGGTCGACCTTGACCACCTCGAGGTTGAGCACGGTGACCCGCTGGTGGCCCATGTGCCCGGCCATGCGCATGCCCTTGAAGATGCGCGACGGCGTCGCGCAGGCGCCGACCGAGCCGGGAGAGCGGTGCTTGCGCTCGGTGCCGTGGGAGGCGCCGAGGCCCTTGAAGCCGTGGCGCTTCATCACCCCGGCGAAGCCCTTGCCCTTGGAGACCCCGACCACGTCCAGCCGGTCACCGGCGGCGAACACGTCCGCCGCGAGCGTCTGGCCGAGGGTGTAGTCGGCGGCGTCGCCGGTGCGCAGCTCGACGAGGTGGCGCCGGGGCTCGACGCCGGCCTTGGCGAAGTGCCCGGCCCGCGGCTTGGTGACGCGCTTGGGCCTGATCTCGCCGAAGGCGAGCTGGACGGCCGCGTAGCCGTCCCGCTCGGGCGACTTCACCTGGGTGACGGTGCAGGGGCCGGCCTGGATGACCGTCACGGGCACCACCCGGGCGTTCTCGTCGAAGATCTGGGTCATCCCCAGCTTGGCGCCGAGGAGGCCCTTGAAGGTCGTGGTCCTGCTCATAGCTTGATCTCGATGTCGACGCCGGCCGGCAGGTCCAGGCGCATCAGGCTGTCAACGGTCTTGGGGGTGGGGTCGAGGATGTCGATGAGCCGCTTGTGCGTCCGCATCTCGAAGTGCTCGCGCGAGTCCTTGTCCTTGTGGGGACTGCGGATCACGCAGTAGATCGACTTCTCGGTCGGTAGCGGCACAGGCCCGGCGGTGCGCGCGCCGGTCCGGGTCACCGTGTCGACGATCTTGCGCGCCGACTGGTCGATGATCTCGTGGTCATACGCCTTGAGGCGGATGCGGATCTTCTGGTTCATCTCGCGGCCCGGGCCTTCTACTTGAGGATTTTGATGACGCGGCCGGCGCCGACGGTGCGGCCGCCTTCGCGGATGGCGAAGCGCAGGCCTTCGGTCATGGCGATGGGGGCGATCAGCTTGACGATCATCTCGGTGTTGTCGCCCGGCATCGCCATCTCGGTCCCCTCCGGCAGGGCGACCTCACCGGTGACGTCGGTGGTGCGGAAGTAGAACTGCGGCCGGT
>WNGA01021009.1_pt1 | contig 11295 bp, 15 predicted proteins | sample 5400061 | NCBI WGS metagenome assembly WNGA01 (sample SAMN13153366, study PRJNA577476) | soil metagenome | isolation source: 100 cm soil or saprolite under grassland replicate 2 | place: USA:California | collected 2016-06-15
CCTGCCGCATTCGGCCATGTTTGACCACATATTGCTCGAGAAATACCGTCATGAAAGTGCGGGAAGATGGCCATACGCTGCCGGCGCCGCGGATCGGCTCATCGTTGAATTTTGCTGCGATGGCCTCGATCTCGCGCCGGAATGGGGCGACGGCCGCCTGCCGCCGCGCTTCCCGCTCCAGGTACGGGCGGTCATGCTCGCTCTTGAGCTTGTCGCCAAGTGCGCGCATGGCGGAGCTGGTGGCCGGGACGCCGTGACGCGAGAGCAGCTCGGTAAGCTCACCGTGGCCGTACACGACGATCTGGATCAGCAGCCCCCACGCCTCGTCGCCATCGCTACTTTCGCCGAACGCCGCGTCGATGGCGTCATAGGCGGCATCGGACTGTTGCAAGGCCACATCGCAGGGCCACTCGCAGACGGCGCGGCGCAGCAGGTGGGCTCGAAAGCCGCGTTCGCCCGTCACCTCAACATCGCTCCATTCAATCGGGGCCCGCCAGCTTTCACCGTCGACGTAGCGGATGCGGTAGTGAATCCTGTAGTCGCCGATGATTTGCGCCAACCTGCGCGCGTCGTAGGGCTCGTCACTTGTTCCGATCTGCACGCCGTCGGGACATTGCTCGCTGTCGAAGAACCAGACCGAGAAGCCGGGCCCGCAGGCACGCGCTTCGACCCGGATGCGTCGCGGCGGCGCGCCGCGAGCATCGACTTCCAGGCGACAGAGAACGGATTCGACGGACGTCATGGATTAGTCTCCGGATGCGACTGCTGACGCGACTCTTGCCCCGTCGGAGCAGACGGCAATGGGACACAATGCAATCGCCACGATCCTATCAGATTACTGGCCTGTCGCGGAAGGCGCGGCGCTTCGATGCGAGAGCACGTGTGTGCGCCAGCGCCGTGCTGCAGGAGTGGAATACGCTTTCAGCGCGCGCTGGACGAGAAAAAGAATACCCGCGCGATTGCGTCCGGGTCGACCCGGCGATGGCGTCCGGCGGAAATGGCGGAATCCTCGGTGGGCTTGCCGCTTGGGCGGATGACCACCCTTGGATTAATCCTTTGCTCGCGACAACAGACCAGACGGTGTGGGAGTCGATGCCGCTCAAATCCAGGGCTCTCGATCGTATTTCCTGGAGGCGTGTGGGTGCCGCCCAGGTAGAAGTCGAGCTGAACCGTGATTATCTCTCCGTCGCGGAGGTCAATATGACTGACAGCCCACGCCCCGACCTTCCCCGGCTGCTCGTCTCGGTCTGGGGAGAGCTGATGATGCAGAAGCGTTTCCAGAGTGCGGCATTGGTGGCGCTTCTGGGATACTTTCTTTCTCGCGAACAAGCAAACGAGGAGCTCGAAACAGGATCGATGCCGCTCATGTTCAAGGCCGTCGAGGAACTGCGCGACGAGTTGCACCCGCACGCCAAATCCGCAGCTGATGAGCAACCTGCTTGCTCCTTTTGCGGCCGCGGTGAGCCGGAGGTGCGGTTGGCCGCGGGAGCTCGCGCTTTCATTTGCGACGCATGTGTCGCAACTCTCACCGAAGTATTCGGCACGAAACCGAATGCATAGGAAGATCTTGCGTCGCGCGCACCGTCCGCCAGGGAGCGTGCTGCCAGTGCTGGCGGGAATCGTGCTTTGGGCAAGCACGGCGGCGCAATCACAAACACCGATCTGGTTCAACTCGTCCCGCTCATATTCCAAAAATAAGAACGGCAGCAAACACCAGATCGGCATCGAATAGGTCCGCTCGTCGGGGTAGCGCGTAGGATGGGTTGAGCCAACGGGCCGGCGCCAACGGGTCCGCGCAAAGCGCGGCCCGATGACAGGCTCCGCGAAACCCATCATCGGTTGATCGAACTGAGACACTGACCGAGCCAATGATCAAACACGCCGAGCCATTTGCAGCCGCGAGGTCACTTGATGGCATCGCTGCTTCGAAATGCCGAGCTTGTCTCCGATCGCCCGATACGTAGCCCCATCACGATGGGCTTGATGGATCGCCGAGTCTCGCGGCATGCCTTGCGCCATGTTTCGCTTCATTCTCTTAAGGGCGGTTGCTACCGCCAATTTCCGAGCCTTGCGCCGCGCTGCAGCCGCGGCCTTCCTCGCAATCTCTCGCTTCACAACCGACGGGAACGTAATTCCACGCAGGCGGAACGATCGCCCGATCACGGCGTTTCGCGTTGTCCCCAACAGGCGAGCTATCTGCGATAGGCTGCGTCCGGCGGATTCATGACGCTGCAGCTGTCTGTCCCTTCGCGGGTTCCAGAAGCCCATGGTCCTTGTAATGTTGTTGAGGCTGCCGCTACTTTTCGGCCATCCATTGCGCGAGCGGCATCACGTCGGGCCGATCGCCGTAATTGTGCGTCCAGTTGTCGACCGCCCATTTTTGGCCGCTACGGATATCGCGCAGGACGGCGGTGGCGTGCGGCCCGCGGCCGTCGATGAAGAAGCCGCGTGCTTGCGGCCCCTCGACCGCGTGGTGCCGCAAGAGACGCAACTGGTCGAGCAGAAGAAACAGGCTGGTATTGTTCCGGCTGGTGTCGATGCAATCCATCTGGCCGGGATCGTTCTGGGTCAGCGCACCCGCGCGCGCGACCCGGCGCGTCGTCCCGGCGGCGGGTCCGACGCGGCGGTCGAACCAGGCGGTCGCCGCCGCCACGGCGCGGCGCTCGGCATCCGCCGAGGCGCGGCCGGCCGCGAGCAGCTCGGCGAGCTTGGTGCGATCGCCGGCGGTAAAGGCCACGGCGGTGCGGCGCGCGCATCCGAAGCCGTGGCAGACCACGACCAGATTCGTCGTCGGGAGCGTGAGCGAAAGGTCGGCGTAGGCGCTCGAGATCGAGGCGTCGTAGGCGTGCGACGGCGTCAATCCACAGAGCAGCAGCGCCAGAGCGGCGAATGGCGAGCGCGTTGTCATGAACCGGCAGTCCCCGGATGACCGGTGGGCTCGAATCATCCTAGCAGTTTGTTCAAATTGTGCCCACAGGGATGGGGTTTGCAATCCGGGGCGCGCGCCTTATAACCTGCTGCTGTCGAAGCCCATACGAGGTCCCCATGATCAATCCCGCCCTCCGCGCCCTCACCCTGGCGGCGGCTTTTGCCGCCGGCACCGTCGCTTTCGCTCCAGCCGCGCAGGCCGCGCCGTTCGACGGCCAATGGAGCGTTGTCATCATCACCCGGAGCGGAGCCTGCGACCAAGCCTACCGGATCGGCGTCTACATCAGCAACGGCATAATCTCCGGCGGCGGGGGAGGCTCGCTATCGGGACGCGTCTCGAACAATGGCAGCGTCAGCGTGGTGGCCTCGGACGGACGGCAGACCGCCCGCGGGTCCGGACGGCTGTCGCGCAACAGCGGCGGCGGCAGCTGGAGCGGACGCGGCCCGACCGGAAGCTGCTCCGGAAGCTGGAGCGCGCAGCGCGGTTGAGGCCGGCCGCCCGTTCGCCGTTCTGGGATTATTGCTGTTTCCGGTGGCTTAGAATTCATCAGTCGTCATTCCGGGGCGCGCCGTAGGCTCCCTCGCGGAGCCTGTCATCGGGCCGCGCTTCGCGCCGACCCGTTGGCTCGGGCCCCCGGAAGACGACGGAGAGGTTGGCGCCAGCTCTAATTGCGTTCACCGGACGCGCCAGCGGCGAATGATCGGCCGCGCCGATCCGGGTACGCCTACGCGCTGATGCTCGGGGCGTCGGGAACCTTCTTCCAATGCGCCAGGCTCTCGGCGATGATCTTGGTCGATTGCAAGGTCGCTTGGCTCAAGGTCGCATACTCGACGATCTCGCGCTGCATGCGCGCGCCCTCGTTGTCCAGCCGCTGGCGCAAGATCTGAAGCTCGAGAATGACGTCGTCGATGTTCTGCACCGAGGCTCCGGCCACCCGCTGCAGCAGCGAGCTGAGCCTGCCGGCCACCATCTCGCTATCGCTCTCCGGTTGCCGCCGCACGGCGGCAAGGTCACGGCGGACGAACTCGCGGATGTCCCCGGTCGTCTCCGTCGACGTGTCGAGCTCGGCGGCCTCAGGCGTCCTGAAAAATCGCATCTTCGATCTCCCCCGTTCACGCCCTGCGCGGGCGCCTCCACCGTTGCGATTGCCGCACGCGAATGTGACGACTTCGCGTCGACCCACTGCGCGCGCTCGCTGCTCGCACAAAATTCGACGAGGACTCCTCGAAGGAGCGCAACCGGTTACCGCGCGCCACGGCGCAGGCGGTACCCAGGTCTTCACTCCGGCAAATTTTGCAAACGTGCTTGGCGCTCTCAACGGTTCCGCAACCATTGGCGCGCACCGTCGCGTGCAGTGTTCAGTGCACGGAAGGGCAGCGCATGTCCTACAATCTCGCAGAGGCTGCGGCGACGATCCTGAGGACGATCAAAGGCGGCACCAGCGCCGCGGCGAAACGCAAGCTCGGCGATCGGCGCGTCGAGCCGGCCGAGTTGCAGCGCGAATATCCCGCTGTGAGTGAGCGCAGCACCGGCGCTGAGGCGGCGCAGCGATATCCGGCACCCGAGGCGGCGGACCTCGAACGCGAGATCGAAGCCCTCATCGGCAAGGCCGGCGACCGTCTCCGGCAACAGATCGACGAAGTCCATCAGCGCGACGAGCCGCACGCCCGGCTGCCGCCCGATCCGCGCGAGCGGCGCCGGTGGTGGCTGCGCATCCCCCGCTGAAGGCGCGCGAAACCGTCGGACGACGACGCGACCGCAGCGCGTAGGGCGGATTAGCCTTAAGCGCGTTCACGCGCGTCTCCGACGCGCTATGGCGTAATCCGCCGTTCAACGTGAACCGGCGGGTTGCGGCGAAGACGCCTAACCCGCCCTACAGGCTGACACGAAGCGAAACGCCGGCTGCAATCGTCTAGGCCATGCCGCCGAGCGGGTCCGGTCCGAATCGGTTGGGTCCAATCGTTCCCCGCATGCAATACCAAACGAGAAGGACGATTCCTCCGATGACCGTGAGGATCAGCAAGAACCACCAGCCGGTCCGGTCGAGATCATGCAGTCGCCGAATCGCAACCGCCAGGCTGGGCAAGAACAATCCGAGACTGACGATGCCGTTGATAGGGGAAACGTCCATGTCTCCGAACAACGCCAGATCGATCAGCAACGCCGCGATCGACACGAGAACGGTGAATAGCGTCCAAAACCAATATTCCGAGCGCGCAGCACGCCCGGAAAAGTTCACGTAGTTCTGGAATCCGGAAGCGATTGCCTGAGTGAAATTCATCTTTGCCCCCTCCGGCTTGCTCGGTTTGGACCGAAGCTAGCACAGGCACGGAAAACGTCCAGTCGGGTCCCCCTCATCGCCGCCCGCGACCGACATCGCTTGACGCAGTGCCACGAAACAGTTAGTTGGCGAAATGCGATTCGGCGTTCTGCGCCCGCCGGCCCCCCCGCGCGGGTTCTTGATTCGGGCGGGCAGTCTTGCGTCGTGTGGTCGGCGAGGAAATGAAGCCGAACTGGTTGTTGGCCGCCACGCTATCCGCCGCTGGTGACGAGGATGCTGGCCCAGTCGCGGCCGTTGATGGTGATCGACTTGTCGATGGTGACCGCGCCGTAGCCGGCCGGATCGAGTACGTCGATGATGCCGCCGGCCGTGGTCTGCAGGATGGCGTCCGCGAAGGTCTTGCAGGGCGCCAACAGGGTGCAGGCATTGGCGTCGCTGCCATGCGCCGACACGAAGGTCCGGAACGTCGTAGCGGGCGCGGGGCAGAGGCCGAGTGCGAGCAGAGTTGCAATGAACAGGGATGGCGTGATCTTCCGCCTGAAAGCCCCTTTGATTGGCCCGGAGCGCCGGTTGCACTCGGTCCCAAGACGACCCGGGCTGGTGCCGGTAGATTACTACCTCACGGCAAGCGTCGGTGACCAAAGGCGTTGACGGGTCGACGCCAACGGGTCCGCGCAAAGCGCGGCCCGATGACAGGCCCCGCTCCGCCCGATGACAAGCTCCGAGGCCGTGCCCCCGCGGGCGTTGCGACCACGTTGCGACCGAAATCGCTTGACTCGATCCGGCGAAACACTTACTTGGCGAAATGCGATTCGACGTACTGCGCCCGCCGGCCCCCGCCGCGCGGGTTTTTGATTCGGGCGGGCAACCGCAGCGGCGCAGCAAAGCGCCCGTGCCGTTCACCGATGGCGCGATTAGGTGCCGATCGGCGAAAGACCGACGAAGATTCGCGTCTCCCGCCGCACTACACGTTATCCACTCTTATCATTGGTGTTCAAACAAGGAGATTGGACGATGTATGCTCGTTTGGAACAACCTCATGTTTAATCCCAAGCCGCTTCATCCGTTCTTTATGGGAACCTACGACGATCCGGCCGGCCTATTTGATTCGAGGCCCATGAACCCGCTGGAAGGTGTTCCGATCTTACCACCGAACTTCCGCTGAGCGCACGACGAGAGCGCCCCTGTTGGGAGCGATTCGTGACAACACGTCTGATCGGAGATATAAGGACGACGTGTTCATGCGGGCTGCGAAGGGAAGTGTCGATGCGTTGATCCCGCCACGGCCGATGCGCACAGATTGGACACGTTGATGAGGAAGAATGCATATGCGCCGAAAGATTCTTGCCGCAACCACGCTCCCTCTTTGGCTGACAATGACTGTCCTTAGCCAGGCCGCGATGAATACGGTGGATCGGCTCATTCACGCGGCCTATTTCTCTGACGCGTGCCGGAGCGAGGCGGCGGCGCTCGGTATCGTCGCCACGGCGGACGCCGATTCGCTGTTTGCGGCATTCGCGCGGCAGGTCGCAGCGCCGCCTGGCGCGGGGCGGCCGGACGTCCTGGGCGATGAGTGCAAGGCGCCTCCGGTTTTGTTGATCAATCTGTTGCGCGGCAATGGCATCGATGCTGCGCTCGCTTTCATCTCGATGTTGCGTACCAATGCGGCGGGCGAGATCGAGCCGTCGGGCAAGATCGATCGCGTTATCGTCTATGTGCCGGCGGTTAACCGGTATCTTGACCCTTCGGCGCGTCAAGACCGAAACGATCCGCCGCTGACTGCGCGTGACGAGCGGGCAGGGGTGCAGGACGCGCCCTGTTCGCGCAAGCTTTGCGACCGACAATGCTCGCTTGACTCGTTTCGCCGAAACACTTACTTGGCGAAATGCGATTCGACGTACTGCGCCCGCCGGCACCCGCCGCGCGGGTTTTTGATTCGGGCGGGGCCCGTCGTCCGCCCTAGCATCGAGAGTCTCACTCCCTTCCACCTGGGCGGCCGTCACGGCCGCCCTTTTCATTTGGAGAAATCGACATGGCACTGCCTGAGCACCTGCCCTACATCGACCGCGCCCTGACCGCCCATCACGCCGACATCGGCACGGCGTCGAGCGCCTATGTCTACTGCCCATTCAACGGCCGCATCGTCTCGATCCACTATGTCGAGCACGCCGCGGTTTCGGGCGGCGACGCGGCGATCACCACCAAGATCAACGGCACCACCATCGGCGCCACCGGGAACGCGACCATCGCGGCGTCCGGCTCGGCCGCGGGCGTGCGCGGCACCATCACGCCGGGCGTGACCAACGGCATCGTGGTCGCGGGCGATTATATCGAGCTCGCGTCCGATGGCGCGCCGTCGAGCGTGTCGCCGGTGACCTGGACGGTCGTGGTGCGGGCGGGCTGACCATGCAAGAAGCCTCCCGCCTCGGCACCACGCAGACGATCGCCTATGCCGACACGTCTGCGGCCATCACCAACGCGTTCGGCGCGCAGACCTATCAAATCCGCGTCGTCGCCGACTCGGCCTGTCACATCAAGATCGGCGACGGCGCGCAGACCGCCACGACATCCGATCCATTCCTGCCGGCGAACTGGCCGGAATACATGACGGTCACGCCGGGCCAGCGCATTTCGGCCGTCCGGGCGGCGACCGACGGACTGGTCACCGCCACGAGCGGCACGCTCTGGGTGACGGAGCTCAGCTGATGCGTACCGAGTTGCTGCTGGACCGCAATGACCGACGCGTCATCGCGAGCACCTGGCAGGACGTGGAGCCGATCCTCGACCGCAACAAGGCGCTGCAGAACGAGCCGCAGTGCGGCGACTTCCGGCACATCGGCACCATCCCGAATGTCATCCTGGTCAAGTGGATGAACGAGGAGGGCGCCAACGTGCTGAAAATGTCGTCCGAGGAGTTCGGCAAATTCATCAAGCGCAAGCTCGACGATCCCGATTGGCGCTGGCTGAGGACGGATAAATGAGCATCACGACCTACGCCGAGCTCAAGACCGCCGTCGCGTCGTGGCTGGCGCGCGACGACCTGACCGCGACGATTCCGGACTTCATCACGCTGTTCGAAGCGGCGGCCAACCGGCGCTTGCGCGTGCGGCAGATGGAAGCTTCGACCAGCCTCACACCGTCGTCGGGCGCCGCGACGCTGCCAACCGACTATCTCGCCTGGCGGCGGGTCACCTGGACCGGATCGAACCGGGTCGAGCTCGCCTACGTGGAGCCGTCCTACCTGCAGGCGGCCTATCCGAGCTCGCCATCCGAGACACCGAGGATCTTCACCATCGAGGGCGCAACCCTGAAGATCCGTCCGGTGGACGGCACCGCGCTTGAGTTTCTCTACTACCAGAAAATTCCGGTCCTCTCCGACGGCAACCCCGCCAACTGGCTGTTGACCGCGCATCCCGATCTTTACCTGTTCGGCGCGCTCACCGAAGCGCAGATGTTCGCGGTCGATTCCGACAAGGCCGCGCTCTGGAAAGGGCGCCGCGATGAGCTGTTCGAGGAGATCAACATGCTGAGCAACAAGACGCGCGGGGCAGGGGCTATCCGCGTCATGGGCGTGACGCCATAGCCATGTCCCCCTTCGCTTCGTTTCACTCAGCTACGGCGGACTTGTCCACCGTAGCTCCGATAGGAGCATAGGCCGATGCCGATCCTCCCGATCCCCGAATACCGCCCGGACGTGTCGGACTATGAAGGCGACCATACCGGCACGATTCTGAACGTCATCCCGCGCGGCGACGGCTATGGGCCGTTCCCGGATTTCTCGGCGTCCACCGCGGAACTTGTAATCGGCAACGACGAATTCACAAAGATTTTGCTGCACATGGACGGCGCCGACGCGGCGACGACGTTCACGGACGCCAATAACGGCGGCTCGGCACATACCTGGACGGCGAACGGCGATGCACAGGTCGATACGGCGCAGAGCAAATTCGGCGGTGCGTCTGGCCTGTTTGATGGCACGGGCGATTATGTGACGACGCCGGACCATGCCGACTTCACGCTGGGCTCCGGCGATTTCACCATCGATTGCTGGTTCCGCGTCAATGCGGCTGGTGGCGCTACGCTCCACCTCGCGGGGCAGATGGACGCTGCCGCAACGGCGACCACAATCTCGTTCTATCTGAAGCGCGACACGACGAACGTCATGATCGGCGCCGTCAATGTCGGCGGAACTACTTTTGGGGTGGTAGGGACGACGCAATTCACCAATGCGGTCAATACGGGTTGGCACCACCTGGCATTCGTTCGGACTGGGAACACGCTGAAGCTCTTCATCGATGGGGTGCAGGAGGGCGGCGACGTCGCGGTCGCGGGCGCTGTCAACAACAGCACAAATGCGGTCGCCGTCGGCAGGGCTGGCGAGCTGGCTGCAAGCCCGTGGAATGGTTGGGTTGACGAATTCCGTCTGTCGGTCGGCATCGCGCGGTGGACAAGCAAATTCGTGCCGCCGGCGGCGGCCTACGGTATCTCCCAAGCCTGCCGCGGCTTCTTCTACGCCCGCAAGGCCGACGGCTCGGTCCTGGTGTTCGCCGCCACCTCCACAAAGCTCTACACGCTCGACAACACGAGCTTTGCGTGGGCCGACGTGTCGAAAGCGGGCGGGACCTACACTGCGGTGCCGGCAGGCGACCAGTGGCAGTTCGCGCAGTTCAACAATTTCGTGTTCGCGGTCCAGATCAATACTGCGGTGCAGGTGTTCGATCTCACCTCATCGACCGAGTTCGCGGACTTGGGCGGCTCGCCCCCGCCGGCACGCTATATCGCGGTGGTCGGGCGCTTCCTCGTGCTCTCCGGGCTCGGGCCATCGACGCCGTACCGAATTCAATGGTCGGGCCTGAATGCCACCACCACATGGACCCCGGGCATCAATCAATCCGACTTCCAGGACTTTCCCGATGGCGGCATCGTCCGCGGCGTGGCCGGCGGCGAATATGGAATCGTCTTTCAGGACGCCTCAATTCGCCGGCTCACTTACGCGCCGGGTTCTCCGACCATCTTCGTGATCGATCGCATCTCGGAGGAGAAGGGACTTTTTTCGCCGCTTTCAATAGTGCGGGCAGGCGACCGGGTGTTCTACATCTCGCCCGACGGATTCCAGGTGATCGCGCCCGGCGGCTATCCGCAGGCGATCGGCAAGGAGCGCGTCGACCGCACGTTCTTCGCCGACGTCGACACCGGCAATCTGCAGCTCTGCATCGGCGCGTCCGATCCGAAAGGGAGCCGCGTCTATTGGGCCTATAAATCGACCGCCGGCGCCAGCGGGCTGTTCGACAGGATTCTTTGCTACGACACGGCGCTCAACCGCTGGTCGCCCATTGCGATGACCGGTGAGTATCTCGCCACGCTGGCAAGACCGGGCGCGACGCTGGAAAGCCTCGATTCAATTTCCGGATCGCTGGACGCGCTCCCCTTCGCCTCGCTCGACGACATCTCGACTGCATCGCTATCGCAACTCTCCGCGGTCAACAGCGCCCACAAGCTCGGCTTCTTCACCGGGTCGAACCTCGAGGCCACGATGGTGACCGCCGAGAAGGGTGGCGACGGGCGGCGGATCTTCGTGCGCGGTTTTCGGCCGATCACCGATGCGGCGACGGTCTATGGGTCGGTATCGAAACGTGAAACCGCCCAGGCGGCGGCTTCCTACAGTGACGAGACGCTGATCAATTCCATCGGTATGTGCCCGCAGCGTGTTTCCACCCGCTACGCACGCGGCAGAATCCGCATTCCGGCCGGCACCAGCTGGACCTTCGCGCTCGGCGTCGAGCCCGATGTGGTGACGGAGGGCGTGCGGTGAACCAGGGGAGGCGAATGGCGAGTAGCGAAGGGCGAATGGCGAAGCGCTACTCGCTACTCGCTGTTCGCTATTCGCTCGCTTCACAATGAGCGGCCTCACGCTCTCTCCGCAAGAGAAAGACATCTTCAAGGTCGTCTTCGCCATCCGTCAATTGCTGGAAGGGCGATCGAACGCCACCGGCAGCGTGACGCTCACGCCTGGCGCGACCACCACTACAGTGACGGCGCCGACTTGCGCGGCCGGCTCCGCGATCTTTCTGTTTCCGAAGACCGC
>WNGA01015698.1_pt1 | contig 11294 bp, 10 predicted proteins | sample 5400061 | NCBI WGS metagenome assembly WNGA01 (sample SAMN13153366, study PRJNA577476) | soil metagenome | isolation source: 100 cm soil or saprolite under grassland replicate 2 | place: USA:California | collected 2016-06-15
CGTCCCCAGGAGCCAGGTTCGATCAAGGGGCGTCATCAGCGGCGCGGATTGTACCCTGGCCGAGTGCGGGTCCTCGTCGCGCCGGACAAGTTCAAGGGGACGCTGACGGCGGCCCAGGCGGCCGAGGCCATCTCCCGTGGGTGGGCTCGTGGGGACCCCACGGCGAACGTCGAAGCTGCACCCATGGCCGACGGGGGAGAGGGAACGCTCGACGCGCTCGTGGCCGCCCTGGGCGGCGAGCGCCGGCGGATGAACGTTTCGGGCCCCCTGGGCGATCCTGTCGACGCAGAGTTCGCCATCGTGCCGACTCCGGAGGGACCGACCGGGGTCGTGGAGATGGCCCGAGCCTCGGGGCTGGTCCTGATCTCGCCGGCCCGCCGAGACCCCAAGCGGACCACCACGCGAGGGACCGGGGAGCTGATCGCGGCGGCGTGTCGCTCAGGCGTGCGCCGGGTGATGGTGTGCATCGGGGGGAGCGCGACCAACGACGCCGGAGCGGGGATGGCCCAGGCGCTGGGGATCCGCCTGCTGGATGAGTCCGGCCATGATCTCGGCCCGGGGGGATCGGCCCTCGCAAACCTGGCGAGGATCGACATGAGCGGGCTGGACCCGGCCGTCGGGGCCTCCACATTCGTGGTGGCGACCGACGTGGACAACCCCTTGGTGGGTCCGCAGGGAGCCTCGGCCGTGTACGGACCGCAGAAGGGCGCGTCACCCGGAGACGTGGCGCTGCTCGACCGTGCGCTCGGGCACTTCGCCGCCGTGGTCTACCGCGATCTGGGTGTGGACGTCCGAGCGTTCAAAGGATCGGGAGCGGCGGGAGGGCTCGGTGCCGGGTTGGTGGCCTTCCTCGGCGCCCGGCTCCGCCCGGGTGTCGACGTGGTGATGGAGGCCCTCCGGCTGCCAGGGCGGATGGAGGGGGCGGATCTGGCGGTGACAGGTGAGGGGACCTTCGACGAACAGTCCCTGCGCGGCAAGGTCCCGGCCGGCATCCTGCGACTGGCCGAGGAAGCGGGGGTCCCGGCGGTGGTCCTGGCTGGTCAACGAACCGCGGACGTGGGCTCGGCTCGGATCTTCTCGCTGGCCGATCGGTTCGGGATGGAAGCGGCCATGGATCGAACCGGACCGTTGTTGGAGGAACTGGCGGCGGAGGTGGCGAGGGAACTGGCGAAGGAGCGCTTGGGTGGCCGGAGCCGTTGAGCGCTTCCGCCGAGCGGCGGAGGCGCAAGGCCTCTCCCCGGACATTCGGACGTTCCCGGAGGGCACCAAGACGGCCGACGCCGCGGCGAAGGCCGTAGGGTGTGACGTCGCCCAGATCGTGAAGTCCTTGGTGTTCGTGGTGGACGCCCGACCGTTGGTCGCACTGACCTCCGGGGCGAACCGGGCCGATCCCGATCGTCTGGCCGCCCTGCAAGGGGCCGGCGGCGCCCGCCGGGCCACGCCGGAGGAGGCCCGCGAGGCCACCGGGTTCAGCATCGGCGGGACCCCGCCGTTCGGGCACCCCGACCCACTCCCCACCCTCATGGACCGTGACCTCCTGGCCCACGAGCGGCTGTGGGCCGCCGCCGGGGCTCCCGACGCCGTGTTCCCGACCACGCCCGACGAGCTCCTTCGAGCCACAGGAGCCCGCGTGGCTGATTTCAAGGTGAGGACCTAGGGCCTCTCACCCGGGGAATGGAACAGGTCGATGGGTATAATCGAAAGGAACCGAAAGAGGTCAGGAGGCCTTGTGGTCAGCCTCACGGAAACGGCTGCAACCAAAGTCAAGGAGCTGCTCGAGCAGGAGGGGCGGTCGGACATCGCCCTCCGCGTGGCCGTTCAGCCCGGTGGATGCTCGGGCCTCCGCTACGCCATGTACCTGGACGACGAGTCCGCCGATGGCGACCAGGCTGCCGAGCAGTTCGGCGTTCGGGTGATCGTGGACCGGATGAGCGCCGCGTACCTCTCCGAAGCGAAGATCGACTTCGTCGACAACCTGGAAGCGTCAGGGTTCACCATCGACAACCCGATGGCTCAGGGCGGCTGCGCCTGCGGGCACTCCTTCCACTAGCCCGTGAGTGGGGCCTCCGACTGGGAGGCCGAGGCTCTTCGACGAGATCGTTCCTCCCGCTGGGCGGCTCACCTTGGACATCGGCTGTGGTGAGGGGCGGGTGACCCGGGACCTCCGTGATCGGGGGCACCGCGTCGTGGGCGTCGATACTTCGCGGACGCTCCTGCAACACGCTCGAGAGACGGATCCCACAGGGCACTACGCCCGAGGTGACGCCATGTCCCTCCCTTTCGCCGACCGAACGTTCGATGTGGCCATGGCCTACAACACGCTCATGGATGTGGACGGGATGCCAGATGCGGTTGCGGAGGCCGCCCGTGTTCTCGAGCCCGGTGGGAGTCTGTGCGTGTCGGTCACGCATCCCCTCGCGGACGCCGGAACGTTCGCGGGCCGCCAGCCCGATGATCCGTTCGTCGTCGCAGGGAGCTATCTCGGACGGCGTCGCTTCGTGGGGACCTTCGAGCGAAGCGGGCTCACGATCACGTTCCGCGGCTGGTGTTATCCGCTCTCGGACTACGCCCGAGCTCTGGAAGAAGCTGGCTTCGTCATCCAGCGAATCCGCGAACCAGCCGCCGGCGACAAGGCGATGGCGAAGTTCGGGGAGTCGGAGCGGCGCTGGCGACGGGTACCGCTCTTCCTCCAGATGCTCGCTCGAAAGGGTTGAGCGACCGCAGCGGCTACAGGCCCAGTTCCTTCTTGGCCATCCGCGTGCCCTCGACCATGTTGACGAGCTTGCGGTAGGCCACGTCCCACGAACGCGTCCGAAGGCCGCAGTCCGGGGTCACCTGGATCCGGCCGGGATCGCCGAACACCTCCACCGAGTACAGGATTCGGTCCCGGACCAAGTCGGGCGGCTCGATGAAGTCGGTGTGGATGTCGAGCACCCCCAGCCCGAGCGAGGGCCGGTACGGCAGATCCCGGAACTTCCCGATGACCTGATAGCCGGGGCGTGCCTCGTCCGAGACGCCGAGGTCCCGGCTGTCGTAGTTGGCGAACCCCACGGCGAACTGCTTGCAGGCTGTCATGGCCTCGATGCCCGGGAAGAACAGTTGGTAGTCGGAGAAGCAGAGGTGCGTGGAGAACACGGCGTCCAGGCCTCGGACGCTCTCGTTGAAGCTCTCCGTGAACAGGTCCAGCTCGTCGGGCTCGGTGCTCCCGCCCGGCTCATCGAGCTGGATCCACCTGGCTCCCAGACCGATCAGGGCCTCCAGGTTTGGCCGGATCATGTTGCGGGCCACGTCCACGATGAGCTGCCGCCGGGCTTCCTTGCGGGCCGCCTTTCGCTCGGCGTGCGGAACCCGGAGGTCGTGCTGGCTGAAGTAGCGCTCGTCGAAGCTCCAGTCCCCGATGGTGTAGGCGCCGGTGATGGGGACCTTTAGCTCCGCCCGGGCGACGTCTTTGAGGAACGCGAACTCCTCGTTGTGGTAGGGCTCGTTGAGCGAGATGGGTGCCACCACGGCAGCCTTCGAGTAGTACTTGTTGTCGAACGCCCGCACGCTGCCACGCCACTGGAACCCCTCCGAGTGGGCCACGGCCCACTGATACATCTCGGTGCGCTGCTGCTCGCCGTCGTAGACCACGTCCAGGCCGGCCGACTCCTGCATCCGCAGGCCGTACCGGCTGGACCATCGCTTGACTTCGTCCTTCTGCTCCCTGGTCGTCAGGGGCGATTGCTGAAGGAGTTCGATCAGCTGCTCGTATCCGTCGACTCCGATCCTCCGGCCCCACGACCGAGCCTCCTCCAGGTCCTTCTCCTCGAGCTTCTTGCCGGCCACCGACTTCGCTCGCCATCCGAGCTTGTCGAGCGAACCGACCTCGTGAGTCAACAGCGGGGTCGAGCTGAGCGCGTCCCCGTTCGGATGTGCCGTCATCGCAGCAGATTCTTCAATTGGGCGGCGATCTCGCCGAGTCGCAGGACCTTCCGGCGGGCGATGTCCCTGGGCAGGAGCTCGAGCTCGGAGTTCGACGAGACGAACAGCGACGGCGCGCCCAGGGTCTCCACGGCCCGGCGGGCGAACTCGACGGTGGGCTCCACCGGCTCGATGGGAGAGCGCCGGCCGTCCAGGACGCCGGCCAGCAGCCCGACCTCCCACTTGGTCCCCAGCTCGTCGACGTCGGTCTCCACGAAGTCGATCCCGACCGCGTCGACGGGGAGCTGTCGCAGGCGGTCGGCGTAGGGGCCGGCGTCGCCGAAATACGTGTTCAGGACCAAGGTCGCGCCTTCCGTGACCTCCCGAATCTCGCCCACGGCTTTCTCGAAGTCGTCCCAGTCACCCCGATCCGTGCCGAAGTACACGAGCCACGGTTCCTGGAGGTGGAGCAGACCATACCCCCGGCCCGACAGCTCCTGGGCCAACGGCCGGAGGATCTCCCGGGTGAGGTCTCGCATCAGCGCGTTGCGGTCGACCTCCTCGGTCTTGGCCGCGCGGGAGAACAGGTACGGCGAGGGAAGCGTGGCCAATTTCCGCTCGGGGATGTCGCCATCGTCTTCCATCTGCTTGGGCACGCCTGGGGAAAGGCGCAACTCGCCGGTGACCTCGGGAGCGCGGAAGAACGAGTTGTTGTCGAACCACCGAACGAGCGTGTGGGCGTCCAGGCCGTGGCACATCTCCACGAACGGCCGGAAGATGTCCTGCCACCGCAGCAAGCCGTCGGAGAAGTAGTCGAGCCCGGCCTCCCGCTGGGCGCGGAGGAAGTCCTCCCGGTCGGCGGCGAAAGCCTGCTCCACCTCGTCCTGGGCGGCCCGTCCCCGTTCGCGGCCCCGCGTGGCGGCCACGACCTCTTCGGATCGTGGATAGATCCCGTGCTGGTATGCCCGTACGTCCATGGATCGAGAGACTCTACCGGGTTGGGAGGGCGGGCCGCATGCCCGGACTAGAGCAGATCGAACCGATCGAACCGGAACTGCGGGACCACGCCCGGCTCAATGGAGCCCGTATGCACAAACTCCGCTTCGGCGACCTGGCGGCCTTCGTAGACGTAGTCGGCCACGATCCGTTCGGGGAGGGGCTGCCGGCATCGAAGGTCTCCTCGCTCTCATGGACGACCTCGGCCGTGATCTTGGAGTCGCTGCCCGAGGGACCCGTCAGGGGGCCCAGATCCTGGAGCCATTGGTCCCACCTCACCCTGAACTCCGACCATGGGTGATCGGCCTGGAACTCGGGCGTGGCTGCGCCCCACAGCTCGCACAGCCTGGACTGCAGGAGCATGCCGACCACGCTGCCGGCAACGAACTGCGCTGAATGGTCCTCGGAGATTGGGCCCTGGCTGTGCTGCTCGTCGCAAGTCTCGGGGATCATGAACGCCCGGTTGCCGGCGCAACTATCGGCGGGCCAGTCATAGGTCCGGGTGACGACGATCTGATCGACGTCGCCGTCACGGCTCACTTGATCGCCCGTGAGGTTCTCGAAACGGTCGCCGAGCACGGCCAGCACCGAGGCGGGCTGAGTCGGAGGACTCGCAGGGGACTGCCCCGGTGGGGGAGCAGGATGCTCGAAGGGGACGTTGTCGAACGCAGGGCGGACGGAGACCGTGAGCTCGAAACCGGTGCTGCCCTGTGCTCCGGGCGGCAGCTGACAACCGCCGTTGTCCACCGTGATCGAAAGCTGACCGCCGTGAACCGCCGGACAGCAGGACATGCCCCCGCCGCCCCTGCCGGTCTCGGTGTAGGTGACCAGGGCCATGGTTCCCTCGGGCAGGTTGGACGTGAGGAGCGCCGTTGCGCCCCCGTTGGCGTCTTCGAGAGCAGCGTCCACGCTGTCGGGCAGCAGGAGGTAATAGCCGGCGGGGGTCTCACGGGCCTTCCCGCCCCTCCCGCGTGGCTCGAATGCGCGCCACAGGAAGAACCCCGATGTCCCCAGGACGATGATCGACACCACCAGGGCGGTCACCCTTGTTCTCCGGGAGGCATGAGCCCCGCCGGGGGATGGTTCTCCATTCCCGCCGTCGCTGGGTTGCATTTGTCTCACGGTAACCGAGCGGCCGGGCTACGGAAAGGTTCCGCGAATCGGAACGTGGGTAGATGCCCTGCTGGTGCGCTTGACGTCCATGGATCGGAAGACTCCCCCTGCTCCGGTGAGCGGGACGCACCAAACGCCTCCGAGGCCTTTGCCCAGCTACCGCTCGATGAGGTCCAGCTTGGTGAAGCCCCAGAAGGGCTCGCAACCCGTCCCACAACTCGTGGGGAAAGGCAGAGAGACGAACTCGACGTGCGCTACGGGAGTCCCCCGAAGAATGATGTCTGCGGCGTACGCCTTGGGCCCCTCGCTCCGAAACTTCCAGGTCAGGGCGGTGAACTGGTCGGGCTGATCCCCGGCAAGGCCACCCAGGGAGTCGATCCACGCCTTCGCACGGTCCCGGAACGCGAGCCACGGGTTCGACTGGCGGTAGGCGGGGACCATCCACTGGGACCATACCTCGCACAACCTGATCTGAGCGATGGCTGGCATGAGTTGATCCATGAGCCCTCGAGGATCCGGCGCTTGGATCATGGCGAGCGAGTGACCCGTTGTGTCGGTCGTGGGGCAGACCTGAGGGAGGAACCCGTCGTTGCTCCTCAGCAAGGCTTCGCATGTATTGCTCGGCCAGGCGAACGTCGCCGAAGCCACCAACTGCCGGACTCCGTTCACGGTCCTGACCTGGTCACCCTTGAGTCGCTCGAATCGCTGGCCGAGGATCGCTAGTACCGTCGCCGGTTGCTTGCCGATGGGCTTTCGGGTCGACCCTGGGGCGACCGGTCCAATCGGCACGACCTTGAAATCCGGCTTGACCGTGATCGTCACACCGAATCCCGTTGAACGGGGGGATCCGGGAGCGAGGTAGCACGACGCGTTGTCGACGGCAATTGTCAGCCGGCCCTGGTGGACGGGAGGGCAACATTCTCCGATCCCTCCGGGCCCGCCGATGTTCGGGGCGTCTATGTCGACCAGGGTGCCCTCGGGGAGATTGGTCCTGATCGTGATGGTGACCCCGATCCCGCCGTTAGGGTCTTGGCCAAGTGCCCCGGCATGCTCCGGGAACGTGATGAAGTAGCCTCGGGCGCCCGGGCTGGCAGGCGCTTGCATCCCCGGCCAGAAGGCCGACCAAAGGCCGAACCCGGTCCCTACTACGACAACCAGCGCAACTAGGGCAGCCGTCAAGCGAGGTCCTCTCGAGGGACTCGGATGGCTAGCGATCGGTCCCTGTCTGGCCCGATGCCACAGATCCGGCGATGGGCCGACTCCACGGAGGTGCCGCAGCTCGCGCTCCCAACGCTCAGGCATCTGCCACGTCCTCCTCGCCGAGGAGGACGCGCAGCTTCCGCCGGCCCCGGTGGAGGTGGACCTTCACAGCGGCGACAGTCGAGCCCATCAAGCGGGAGACCTCGCGGACCGGTAGGTCGGCGTGGTAGTGCAGCACGATGGCCGCCCGCTGATTCGGCGATAGCTCTCTCAGCGCCTTCATCAGTCCCTGCACCTCCTCAGGCTCATCGGCTGCCGGCCCCTCCATCAGGGGCCCGAGGCGGGCCGCAGTCCTCATCTCCTCCCCCGCCAGGCGGAAGGCCGTCCGGTAGAGCCACGGGACCGGGTTGCGGATCGTGTCCCGACGCTCCAGCGCCCGGGAGAAGGCCTCAGCCACGGCGTCGTCGGCCACGACCCGGCGCCCGCCGGAATAGGCATAAATGGCCCTCCACAGAACGGGGCCGATGTCCCGGAACAACCGCTCGAAGTCGTGGGCTGCTTGGTCCTGCAACTCCGAATCCACGCGGGTCACGCTAATAGAGGCCTGGGGGAGGCGAAAGGTTAACGGCAGGGTCAACGGCGGGAGACTCCGCAGGGCCAGGCTTAGCAAGCCGAAGCCAGCGGCCGAAGTAACTGGTGGGGCGGTACAGTAGATGCACAACCACCGAGCGGGGTTCGACAAGCGCCTCTGAGGAGCGAGATTGGCCCAGAAGACCGTCGTCGAGAAGCATCGGGTCGTCGTGCGCTTCGCCGGCGACTCCGGCGATGGCATGCAGTTGACCGGTGACCGGTTCACCAATGCGACGGCAATGCTGGGGAATGACCTGGCCACGCTCCCGGACTTCCCGGCAGAGATCCGCGCCCCGGCGGGAACGCTCCACGGGGTCTCGGCCTTTCAGATCCACTTCGCCTCCGAGGAGATCCTGACCCCCGGGGACGCGCCCAACGTCCTGGTGGCCATGAACCCGGCCGCCCTGAAGGCGAACATCAAAGACCTCGAGAAGGGCGGGGTCGTCATCGCCAACGAGGACGCCTTCGTCGACCGCAACCTGGAGAAGGCGGGTTACGGCTCGAACCCTTTGGATGACGGATCGCTCGATGCTTACCAGGTCTACCGGGTGCCGATGACGTCCATCACCCTGCGGGCCACCGAGGGCATCGACGTATCCAAGAAGCAGGCCGAGCAGGCCAAGAACATGTTCGCCCTGGGGCTGGTCTCCTGGATGTACGGCCGGCCCACGGACGTCACGCTCAAGTGGCTGGAGAAGAAGTTCGCCGGCAAGCCCGCCGTGCTCGAGGGGAACGTTGCCGCGTTCAAGGCCGGCTACAACTTCGGTGAGACCACGGAGCTCTTCGCCCACACCTACGAAGTCAAGCGGGCCCCGGCCGCCCCTGGTGTCTACCGGAACGTCTCCGGCAACACGGCGCTGGCGTGGGGACTGATCGCGGCCAGCGTGAAGAGCGGCCTGCCGATCTTCTACGCGAGCTACCCGATCACTCCCGCTTCCGAGCTGCTGCACGAGCTGTCGCGGCACAAGAACTTCGGCGTCCGCACGCTCCAGTCCGAGGATGAGATCGCGGCGTGCGGTGCGGCGGTGGGGGCTGCGTTCGGCGGCCATCTTGGCATCACGGGGACCAGCGGCCCGGGGCTCGACCTCAAACAGGAGATGATCGGGCTGGCGGTCATGCTCGAGCTGCCCATGGTAATCGTGGACGTCCAGCGAGCCGGCCCTTCCACCGGCATGCCCACCAAGACAGAGGCGGCCGATCTCCTGGCGGCGATGTACGGGCGCCACGGCGAGTCCCCGCTCCCGATCGTGGCCGCTCGCACGCCGGGCCACTGTTTCGACACCGCGCTCGAAGCGGTTCGCATCGCCGTCAAGTACCGGACGCCGGTGATCCTGCTCTCGGACACATTCCTCACGAATTCCTCGGAGCCTTGGAGGCTGCCGAAGATCGAGAACCTGCCCGAGATCGACCCGAAGTTCGCCACGCAGCCCAACCACGACGACGGGTTCATGCCGTACCTGCGGGACGACAACCTGGCCCGTCCGTGGGCCGTGCCGGGCACGGAGGGCCTGAAGCACCGGCTCGGCGGGCTCGAGAAGGAGGACGTGACCGGCAACATCTCCTACGAGGCCACCAACCATGAGCGGATGACGCATCTGCGGGCGGCCAAAGTGGCGAAGATCGCCGAGGACATTCCACCTCTCGAGGTGGACGACCCTGACGGCGAGGCCTCGCTGCTGGTGCTCGGTTGGGGCTCCACGTACGGAGCCATCGCCGCGGCGGTCCGGCGAGTTCGGGCCCAGGGCAAGAAGGTGGCCGCGGCTCACCTGATGCATCTCAGCCCGCTGCCCAGGAACACGGAGGAGGTCCTGCGGCACTATCCCAAGGTCCTGATCCCCGAGATGAACATGGGTCAGCTGTGGCGGATCCTCCGGGCCGAGTTCCTGGTGGAGGCGGAGCTGTTCAGCAAGGTCCAGGGGCAACCGATCCACGCCGCGGAGGTCGAAGCGGAGATCCTGAGGCGACTGTGAGCGAGGCAGCGAAAGGAAACGGGCAGGGCGAGAGCCGCGCGGTCGGGAAGGCCGGCCCCGGCCCGGGAGGCCTGGGCACGCTGACCAAGAGAGACTTCGTCAGCGACCAGGAGGTGCGATGGTGCCCGGGCTGCGGGGACTACGCGATCCTCTCCGCAGTTCAGGGCTTCATGCCCGAGCTCGGGGTCCCGCCCCACAAGATGGTGTTTGTCACGGGGATCGGGTGCTCGGGTCGGTTCGTGTATTACATGGACACCTACGGGGTCCATGGGATCCACGGACGGGCTCCGGCCATCGCAACGGGCCTGGCGACCGCCCGGCCAGATCTCGCCGTCTGGATCATCACCGGCGACGGGGACGCGCTGTCGATCGGTGGGAACCACCTGATCCACGCCCTCCGGCGAAACATCAACGTGAAGATCCTGATGTTCAACAACCAGATCTACGGGCTGACCAAGGGCCAGTACTCGCCGACCAGCGAGGAGGGCAAGGTCACCAAATCCACGCCGTTCGGGTCGCTGGACCATCCGTTCAACCCGGTAGCGCTGGCGCTGGGAGCGGAGGCCTCGTTCGTGGCCCGGACCATCGACGTAGACCGGCAGCATCTGGTCGAAGTGCTGCGCCAAGCGACCGCCCATCAGGGAACGGCGTTCATCGAGATCTACCAGAACTGCAACGTCTTCAACGACGACGCGTTCATCGCCCTCACCGGTCGGGACACGAAAGGCCTCAATCAGATCCGGCTGGAGCACAGCAAGCCCGTCCTCTTCGGCTCGAAGGGGGAACGGTGCGTGTACGTGGAATTCGACGGCTCACTGAGGGTGGGCGACACTGCCGACGTTCCCCAAGAGCTGATCTACGTGCACGACGCGCACCGCGAGGAACCCAGCGCCGCGTTCGCGCTGGCGCATCTGTCGCGTGGCCCCACCCAGCCGACCGCCATCGGCGTCTTCCGGGACATCCAGCGTCCCGTGTACGGCGAGCTCATGGAGCGGCAGATCGAGATGGCCACGAAGAAGCTGGGCCCCGGGGACCTCGGCAAGCTGCTCAATTCCGGCGACACCTGGGAGGTCAACTAGCTCGTCTCGGATCTCGGCGTCGCTTCGCGCCCTCTGGCCAGGTCCCCTTGCTCGAAGCAGCCCTCGCGCCAGCCCCACAGGCTTCTCGCAGAGCGGCCTCCGGGTCCGCCCCTCTGGATAATTCGGCCAACAGCACCCCGTCGAAGGCGTCGCCGGCTCCCGTGGCGTCCACTTCGTCGACGTCGGGGGCCGGCGCCGTGAAGAGCCAATCGGCCGTCGCCAGGACGGCACCCTCAGCCCCGAGCTTCACGCACGCCCACCGGTATCGCGCCGCCAGTGCTCGGGCGGCTTCCACCGGCGGTCGGCCCGTCAGGACTTCGGCCTCCCGGGCGTTCATGAGGAGGAAGTTCGCCCTCCGCGCGCCGGCGTGGAAACGCTCGCGTCCGTGCGCCTCGAGCAGCGGCCA
>WNGA01014135.1_pt1 | contig 11293 bp, 15 predicted proteins | sample 5400061 | NCBI WGS metagenome assembly WNGA01 (sample SAMN13153366, study PRJNA577476) | soil metagenome | isolation source: 100 cm soil or saprolite under grassland replicate 2 | place: USA:California | collected 2016-06-15
CGTGGTGGCGGGTGACCAGTACGCGGGTGACCGCCGCGTCGCAGGCCAGCCGCCTGGCCGTCTCGGTGGGTAGCGGCCCCATCCAGGCAACCTCCCCATCCGCTGTGCCGGGGTGGCCGAGCAGGCTGGCGAGGTCGATGGTGACGGTGAGCTGGGGGCGGACCCCGCCGCCGGTGGGCAGCCGGCCGCCCTCCAGCGCCCGGCGGGCCAACTCGGCCAGCGCGTCGGCGCGCCGCTGCGACCCACTGCGATCATCCTCGGCGCTGGCTGGTCGGGCCAGGGGTTCCAGCGCCGTCAGCAAGGTCTCACCCGCCTCCGGCTCCAGCAGCCCGTCGATCGCGACCATGCCGGCCAGGGTCGGCGACACCCACAGCCCCCGCCGCTGGTGCTGCCGCTGGACACGTTCGTCGGCGCTATCAGGGTCGGCCACGTCGTGCAGATGGGCCACGACCTGACGCAGCCGGGGTGGGTCCAGCCGACCGGCGGCCGCAAGCAGCACCGGCTCAGCCTCCGCTGCCGCCTCAGGCGGCAGGTCGTGGGTGCCATAGGCCAGGACGGCGGCGTGGCTTGGGGAGATGTCCCCGGCCGCCAACGCCTCGGCGGTCCCGCTGAGCGGCCCGCGGTACAGGGCCCGGGCGGTGCGAACCCATCTAGTGGCTTGGGGGTGCCCGGCGCGCAAGCGACCCCGCAACCACCCGGCGGTCGAGTCCGTGCAAGGATCAATCCCACATCTGTGGATTGCGGATCGGATGGCGCTTCCATCGTCGTCGAGGCCGAGCGGGATGCTCCCCTGTCGACCGACGGCACGCGGACGGGGAAGGCCGGCCGAGGGCCGACAGGTCCCTGGCGCCGGCGATCAGGATGACCGTGGGCCGACTGATCGCGGCCTCTGCCACGACGAGCGCGTCCACGACCAGGCGGTTGCATCGCGGGCGCTCCCCAGGTGGCCTCGGCGAGCACCACCGGGCGCGGTTACCGCTCCTCGTTCCAGGACGACCTCATCGCGTCCCATTCGCGCCTGGCCTCCTCGCGCAGCTCCTCTGGCACCGGTCCGAACTCCTCCTCCAGCAGGTCGAGGTAGCCGCGCAAGTGGACGTTCTGAAGGTGCCAGTCAAGTACGTCGTTGACGAACGCGGACAGATCACCGTCCCCCACGATTCGTCGGGCCTCGGCCACGATCGCGGGGTCGAGCGTGACTGAAACCTTCTCACCCGCCATGCAGATGGTCCTGCCATCGATGGGCTTGGAGTCGGACGAGCTGTCCACAGGGTGGACGCGTGGCGAGGTGGCTACATACCCGCCAGGGCGGGGTCGGCGACCCGGACGGCGACCACGCCGGTCGCGGGTGGGGCGACCAGGCCCCGGTCGGTGAGCCGCTCCAGCGCCTCGTCCACGGCCAGGGTGTAGGCCCATGCGAGGAACGCCCCTTCGTCCTCGCCGCCGCCGCCTCGGGGTCGACGGCGGCGAGCTCCCAGGCCGGCGTGTCCGGACGCCCGAACCGGACCAGGTTGCCACGGCCGGGCAGCCCGGTGACCCTGGCGAACCAGGTGCCGGCGGCGCGCTCCCCCTCGGCCAGCCACAGGAACGCACTCCCGAACGGGGGCGCCGCAAGGCCCTGGCGGCGGAGCAGGCGGCGCACTCCCAGGTCGAGCACGAGCCCGCCGACGACCAGGAAGGCGGCCTGCCCGCCGCCGCCGGCGACGGTGGCGTGCACCGGCTCGTACTCGACCTCGAGGCGGCTCCACTCGCCGGCCAGCAGGCGCGCCACCGCTCGGCCCAGGTCGCCCGCCGCGTCCGCGACCGCCTTCGCCTGGGCGGCCCGCGCGACCGGGAAGCGCGGACGGCCGTCGGCGGTCGCCAGCCCGGCCGCCTTCAGCGCGTCCAGCCGGTGCTGGCCGACGCGGTCCAGCGGCGCGCCGTCGGCGACCGCGGACAGCAGCGCCCCGTGGACCGTCGGGTCGACCACGTCGTCGGGTTCGAGCGCCGGCGGCAGGGGCGCCCACCAGCCGAGCCGCCAGACCGTCCCGCCACGCATCGGGGCACCTCCGGGTGGTGCGTCTAGGCGCTGGTGGTGGCCGGGACCACGTTGCGGGTCTGGCTCGGGTCGACCTTGATCCCTGGCCCCATCGAGGTGGCCACGGTGATGCCCTTGATGTAGCGGCCCTTGGCGGCGGCGGGCTTGGCCCGCAGCACCTCGTCGAGCACCACCTGGTAGTTCTCGGCGAGGGCGCGGGCCGGGAACGACGTCTTGCCGAGGATCACGTGCAGGTTGCCGTGCCGGTCCACCCGGTATTCCACCTTGCCGCCCTTGATGTCGGTGACCGCCTTGGCGACGTCGGGGGTGACGGTGCCCGCCCGCGGGTTGGGCATCAGGCCGCGGGGGCCGAGGATGCGGCCGAGCCGCCCGACCTGCCCCATCATCTCCGGCACGGCGACCGCGGCGTCGAAGTCGAGGAAGCCGCCCTGGACGCGCTCGACCAGGTCCTTGCCGCCGACCACGTCGGCGCCGGCCTCCTCGGCCTGGCGGGCCGCCTCGCCCTCGGCGAACACGGCCACGCGGACGGTCTTGCCGGTGCCGTTCGGCAGCGACACCGTGCCCCTGACCATCTGGTCGGCGCGGCGCGGGTCGACCCCGAGCCGGAAGGCGACCTCGACGGTGGCGTCGAACTTCGTCGGGTTGGTCTCCCTGGCGAGCTCGAACGCCTCGGAGGGGGGGTAGAGCCGGGTGCGGTCGACCTTGGCGGCCGCCTCGGCGAACTTCTTACCGGCCATCTCTTGCGTCCTCCTGTGGTCCTCGGACCGCCTGCGCGGCCCTCCCACGACTCGGTGACGGCGCCCGCTAGCTGGCTAGCTGGGGGCGACGGTGATGCCCATGGAGCGGGCGGTGCCCTCGACGACCTTCATGGCGCCCTCGACGTCCAGGGCGTTGAGGTCGGGCATCTTGGCCTCGGCGATCTCCCGGAGCTGCGCGCGGGTGACGGTGCCGACCTTCTCGCGGTGCGGCTCGGCCGAGCCCTTCTCGACCCCGGCCGCATTGCGCAGCAGCACCGCGGCCGGTGGGGTCTTCAGCACGAAGCTGAAGGTGCGGTCCTCGTAGATGGTGATCTCGACCGGGATCACGCTGCCGGCCTGGGCCTGGGTGGCGGCGTTGTACTGCCGGCAGAAGTCCATGATGTTCACGGCGTGGGGACCAAGCGCGGTCCCCACCGGCGGAGCCGGGGTCGCCTGGCCGGCGGTCAGCTCGATCTTGATGACGGCCGCGACGCGGCGGCGACGGCTTGGCTGGGGAGGCATGTGGTGACTGCTCCTTGGAGGGTCAGAGCTTCTGGACCTGGTCGAAGGCGAGCTCGACCGGTGTCTCGCGGCCGAAGATCGACACCAGCACCTTGAGCTTCTGCTGGTCGGCGTTGATCTCGGCGATCGAGCCGGGGAGCTGGGCGAAGGGGCCGGAGGTCACGGTGACCGACTCGCCGACCTGCCATTCGACGCGCGGCTTGAGCTTCTCGACCGGCTTGGTCTCGAGGATCTTGGCGACTTCCTTCTCGGACAGCGGGGTGGGCTTGGCCCCGGAGCCGACGAAGCCGGTCACACCGGGGGTGTTGCGCACCACGTACCAGGAGTCGTCGTCGAGGTACATGCGGACCAGCAGGTAGCCGGGGAAGACCTTGCGGGAGACGACCTGCTTCTTGCCGCCCTTGATCTCCATGACGTCTTCCATGGGGATGACGACCTCGAAGATCTTCTCCTCCATGTTCATCGAGGAGATGCGGCTCTGGAGGTTGGCCTTGACCTTGTTCTCGTAGCCCGCGTAGGTGTGGACCACGTACCAGTCCCCAAGGCTGTAGCCGGGGCCGGTCGTGCCGGTTGCGGTCTCGGTGTCGGTCTCGGTCTCGGTGCTCATGATGCTCCTGTCAGTCGCCGAAGATGGCGAGCACGGCCTTCCCGAACAGGGTGTCGAGGCCGAAGATGATCGCGGTGATCACGGTCACCGCGACCAGCACGACCACGGTGTACCCGGCCACGGTCCGCCTGTCGGGCCAGTTCACCTTCCGCAGCTCGCTGGTGACCTCGCCGCCGAACGAACCGACGGCCCGGAACCGCGACCGGCGCGCGGTCGGCTGGCCGTCCCGCGCCGCCTGCTGCCGCTGGGCCTGCACCTTGCGAAGCTGCTGGAGGCGCTGCGCCTGGTCGGTGGTGCGCTGCTGGCGGGCCATCGCCCGCTTGGTTTCCCTGTTCATCGCGAAGCTTGCTCCTCACCCCGGAGGGCGCTTGTCGATCGTTGAGGGGCGGCAGGCCAGGAGGGACTCGAACCCCCAACCACCGGTTTTGGAGACCGGGACTCTACCAATTGAGCTACTGGCCTAGGGTGCTTGGGCGCCCCGGGCCCTGGGCCCAAAGCCCATCGAGTATAGGGGCGACCGTCCGGCCCGGACAAGGCGCCCCACGGGCCATGGCTATCGTACGCGTCGTGACCGTCTTCGAGCAGACCGGGTTCGACCCGCGCCTGGAATGGGGCGTGGAGGGCGCCCGCGTGCTCGCCGCCGCCTGCCGGGTGGTCGTGGTGGTCGACGTGCTGTCGTTCACCACCGCCATCGAGGTGGCGGTCGGCCGCGGCGCCGTGGTCTTCCCCCACCGCTGGCCCGACCCGGGGGCGGCCGCGTTCGCCCGCCGGGTCGGCGCCGTGCTCGCCGGCCGCCGGGACGAGCCTCGATCCACCGGGGCACCCCCTCGGGGTTCCCCGGACCCCTCCGGATCCACCGGGGCACCCCCTCGGGGTTCCCCGGACCCCTCCGGCCCGGGTGGCCGGCCGCCGTACTCGCTGTCGCCGGTCTCCTTGCTCGACGTCCCGCCCGGCACCCGGCTGGTGCTGCCCTCCCCCAACGGCTCGGCGGTGGCGGCGGCCATCGCCCACGCCGGCCCGGTGGTGCTGGCCGGGTGCCTGCGCAACGCCTCCGCGGTGGCCAGGGCCGCCAGGGAGGCCGGCGGGGACGGGCCGGTGGCGGTGGTGGCCGCCGGCGAGCGCCGGCCGGACGGCGCGCTGCGTCCCGCCGTCGAGGACCTGCTCGGCGCGGGCGCGGTCCTGCACGCCCTCGGTGGGCGGCCGTCGCCGGAGGCGCGGGCCGCGGTCGCGGCCTTCCGGCAGCGCGACCTCCCCCGCGACCTCCTCGCCAGCGCGTCGGGCCGCGAGCTGGCCGCGCTCGGTCGCACCGCCGAGGTCCACCTGGCCGCCGAGCACGACGTGAGCCAGGTGGTGCCGGTCCTGCGAGACGGCGCCTTCACCCGCCTCGACCGGCGGCCGGCCGACCCGGGTCAGCTCAGGTGGCCGGGGTAGAGCAGGGCCAGCTCGTGGGGCCAGGTGGCGAGCAGGCGCAGCTCGTCGTCGGTGAGGGGCCGGCCGGTGGAGGCGTTGGCGAGCTGGACGAGCCGGAACACCAGGTCCTCGTCGCCGGCGGCCGGCTCGATCCCGAGGCCGTCGAGCACGTGCCGGAAGCCGGCCTTGCCGCCGTACTCGCCGGTGAGCACGACCCGGCCCTCGCGGGCGGCCCAGTCGTGGGGGAAGGGCCCGAGGGTCTCGTCGTCGTACAGCTCGTAGTTGTGCCGGTCCTTGAGCGCGCCGTCGGCGTGGATGCCGGACTCGTGGGCGAAGGCGTTGGCCCCGACCCCCGGCTGGCCGAGCGGCAACGGCTGGCCGAAGGCGTAGGCGGCCCAGAAGCCGAAGCGCCTGGCCCAGGACAGGTCGAGGTCGTCGCCCAGCTCGACCCGGTCGGCCACGCCGAACGCATGCCGGAAGGCCAGGATGCAGGAGAGCAGGTCGGCGTTGCCGGCGCGCTCGCCGATGCCGTTGACGCAGGTGTTCACCCAGGCGTCCTGGCCGGCGTCCAGGTCGCCGAGGGCGCCGGCGACCGAGTTCGCCACGGCCATGCCGAGGTCGTTGTGGCAGTGGGTCTCGACCGGGACGCCGACGGTGGCGGCCAGGCTGGCGAACCGCTCGCGGATGCGCCCGGGGCTGTCGCCGCCGATGGTGTCGCAGTAGCGGACCCGGTCGGCCCCAGCCTCCCTGGCGGCGAGCGCGAACTCGGTGAGGTAGGCGTCGTCGGTACGGGAGCCGTCCTCGGCGTTGACCCCGACGGTCGCCACCCCGGCCGCCTTGGCCGTCCGGGTGGCGGCCACCATCTGCTGGATCACGCCGTCCCGGTCCAGGCGGCCCCGGAACTTGTTGCGGATCATCTGGTCGGAGGTGGAGATCGAGAGGTTGAGGTGCTCGAGACCGAGCGGCAGGGACGCCTCCACGTCGGCGACGACCGCCCGGGCCCAGCCCGACAGCCGCAGGCCCCCCAAGGCGCCCGCCTTGGCCAGGGCCAGGTTCGCCCGGATATAGGGCACCTCGTGGAACAGGAAGGGGAAGCCGACCTCGGACTGGGTCACGCCGAGCTTGCCCAGGTAGAAATTCACCATCGTCTTGCCGAGCTTGGACAGGTTGATCCTGGCGGTCTGGACGCCGTCGCGGTTGGTCACGTCGAGGAGGTGGATGCGTGGCATGGGCGTGCCTCCGGCTCGTCGCGCTGCCGTTCCAGATTGACACCGATGCCCGGCAGAATCAATATTGATCAATATGACGCGTGGGGAGCGGCTCACCGCCGCCGAGGCGGCCGCCCGGCTGGGGGTCAAGCCGGCGACGCTCTACGCCTACGTGAGCCGCGGCCTGCTCGGCCGCGAGCGCTCGCCGGGACGGCGCACCAGCACCTTCGACCCGGCGGAGGTCGAGCGGCTGACCCGCCGCCGCAGCGGCCGCAGGGGCCGCCGGCCAGCCGGCGAGCTGGTGGTCGAGTCCGCCTTGACCGCCATCGAGGGCGGTGCCCTGTGGTACCGGGGCCTGCCCGTCACCGAGCTGGCCGCCACCCGCACCTTCGAGGAGGTCGCGGAGTGGCTCTGGCGCGGCCGCTTCCCCGAACCCACGCGGTGGCGGGCCGGGCCGGCCGCGCTGGCGGCCGGCCGGCGGGCGCAGGCCGCCCTGCCGGAGGGGGCGCTGCCGCTGGAGCGGCTGCAGGTGATCGCGGCCGCCCTCGCCGCCGGCGACGACCTCCGCCTGGAGCTGCATCCGGACGCGGTGGCCGCCGCCGGGCGGGCCCTGATCGCCGGGCTGGCCGGCTGCCTGCCACGGCTCGGCCGGCCACCCGCGCCGGACGCCGGCCTCGCGGCACGCCTGTGGTCGTGCCTCTCCCCGCTCGAGCCGGGCCCGGCGATGCTGGCCGTGCTCGATGCCGCCCTCGTGCTCCTCGCAGACCACGAGCTTGCCGCCTCCACGGTGGCGGCCCGGGTGGCGGCCTCGGTTCGCGCCGACCCCTACGCGGTCGCGGCGGCTGGCCTCGCCACGTTGAGCGGCAGCCTCCACGGCGGTGCGTCGCTGGCGGTGGAGGCGCTCCTGGCGGAGATCGAGCAGCCCGGCCTCGCGCTCCGCCAGGCGAAGATGCGGGCGGGCCGGGTGCTCGGCGAACGGCTACGGCGGGGCGAGCGGCTCCGTGGCCTCGGCCACCCCCTCTACCCGGATGGCGATCCGCGGGCCGCCCACCTGCTCGCTCGGCTGCGCCGGGCCGCCGGCGGGTCGCCGCGGCTGGCGGTGGTCGAGGCGCTGCTCGACGCGACCCGGCGCCGCGGCCTGCCCCCGCCCAACGTCGACCTCGCGCTGGCCGCCCTCGGCCACGTCGCGGAGATGACCCGGGGGTCCGGCGAGGCGATCTTCGCGGTCGCCCGGGTGGCCGGCTGGCTCGCCCACGCCCTGGAGGAGTACGACCGCGCCATCCCCATCCGCCTCCGCGCCGTCTACACCGGTCCCCCGCCCAGCATCCCGGCCTGAGCGCCGGGCAGCGGCAGAGCACCTCGACGAGAGGGGTGCCGAGCGCCCGCGCTGCCGCCTCCTACTTGGCGCGGGCCAAGGCGACGGCGGGGAGGGGGAGGCCGGGGACGCGCAGGCGGCGCGGCCAGGGGGCCGCGGCCGGGGCGGACTGGGACTGGCGGCGATGGCGCAGGGCGCGGGCGACCATCACGGTGGCGACCAGCGCACCCGCCGAGCCGGCGGCGGCCAGCACGCGGGGGTCGGTGACCCGGGTGCGGCGCCGGCCGATGGCGACCAGGACCTGCTCGAGGGTGCCGGCGGCCGGCTCGGCCTCCAGGTGGGCCATGACCGCCAGGGCCTGCCCGAGCCGGCTGTAGGCGGCCGCCTCGGTGGCGCACCGCGAGCAGCCGGCGACGTGCTCGGCCCGGATGAGGGCCTCCGTCGGCGTGAGCTCCTCCGCCCGGGCGGGCAGCAGCGGGCGGACGGCGTGGCAGCTCATCACGACCGCCGCCCCGTCGCGCGCCGGCGCCCGGAGAGCGCCACCACCTGGCCGCCCTCGGCCGCCTCCAGCTCCGCCTTGAGGCGCTCCCGCGCCCGGAACAGGCGCACCTTCACCGCGCCCGGCGTCAGCCCCATCGCGTTCGCCACCTCGTCGGTCGACTGGCCATAGACGTCGCGGAGGACGAGCACCTGCCGCTGCCCCTCCGGCAGCCCGGCGACGAGCCGCTCCAATCGGCGAGCCAGCGCCACCGCCTCGGCGCGCTCGGCCGGTCCCGGCGCCGGGTCGCGGGTGTCGGCGGGCACCGCCGCCCCCTCGACCGCGAACCGCCGCGTCCGCCGCTTCAAGGTGCTCATCGCCACGTTCGTCGTCACCCTGTTCAGCCAGGTGGCGAAGGAGGCCTCGTGCCGGAAGCCTCCGAGCTTGCGGACCACCCGGAGATAGACGTCCTGGGTAACGTCGGCGGCGTCGTCCGGGTTGCCGACCAGCCGCAGCGCACAGGTGTAGACGCTGCGGTGCGTACGGCGGACCAGCTCCTCGAGCGCCCAGCGATCACCCGCCTGCGCGGCCTCGACGAGCTCCCGGTCGACCTCCACCTCGGTCCCCTTCAACGACCGTTAGACCCCGATCCAGGCCCTCCGGTTACCGGTGTCGATGGTAGCCCCGGAAGCCACGGGTCAGCAGGTCGGTGCGCTGCTTCCAGCGGGCAAGGAACCGATCGTAGTTCTTTTTGGACGACCGGTCCCGCTCGGTCGGGTCGGTCTCGTAGTAGGCGCGGTGCCGGTGCCGGTGCGCTGGCACGTCCACGCGGTACGCCCGATACCCCAGCGCGCGGACGGCAAACGAGTAATCGAGGTCGGCGTTGCGGTAGTAGCGGTGGCGGGCGTCGACCCCGACCCTGGCGGCCAGCGCCCTCGGCACGGCCAGCAGGTAGCCCTCGACGGCGTCGACCTCCGGTCCCTGGTCGGCCTCGAACTCGAGCAGCGAGGTGGTCACCACCCCCCAGCCGCCTGCCAGCCCGGCGCCGGGCAGGGCGAGCGCCTCCAGCAGGGGGCCGAGCAGGTCGCCGGTCGCCTCCACGTGGGGATCGAGCCAGACGAGGACCCGGCCGAGCGCCTGGCCCATGCCGAGGTTCATGGCCGCGCCGAAGCCGCGGGCGGGTTCGAGGTGGAGGACCCGGACGCGCTGGTCGGCGCGGGCCAGGTCCTCGAGGGCGCGGCCGGCCGCCTCCTCGGCGCCGTCGTCGACCAGCACGACCTCGTAGTCGACGCCGCCGCAGTGGGCGGCGAGGGCGGCCACGGCGCGCGCCACGTCCCGCGGCCAGCCGGCGACGTGGACGACCACGGAGACCTCGCGCTGGTCGGGCTGCTCCCAACGGGGCGGCAGGGCGGCCGGGTCGACCGGCTGGTAGGGGGGCGCCTCGACCAGCTCCGTCCCGGCCGGCGTGTCGCTGACCAGCCAGCCCGCCGCCCGCAGCTCCTCACGGAGGGCGTCGGCGCGCGCGAAGTCCCGCCGCTCGCGGGCGGCCTGGCGCTCGGCGACCAGGTCGCGGACCGCTTGCGGGGGCTCGGCCACGGATCACCCGAGCTCGAGCTCGGCCTGACCCTTGGACAGCACCTTGTTGCCCTTCTCGTCCTCGGCGTGGAAGCGGACCAGCACCCGCGTCCCGTCGACCTCGGCGACCTCGCCCTTGGCGGTGAGGGTCTGGCCGGGCTCGATCATGGCCGAGAAGCGGACCCGCAGCCGCTTGACCGCTGCCGGGTCGCCGGCCCAGCCCGCCACCATGCGGGCGGCGACCGCCATGGAGTACATGCCGTGGGCGATCACGCCGGGCAGGCCGACCGCCCTGGCGACGTCGTCGCTCCAGTGGATGGGGTTGAAGTCGCCGGAGGCGCCCGCGTACCTGATCAGGTCGACGCGCTCGATGGTCTCGGCGACCTCGGGGAGCTGGTCGCCCACCCGTACCTCCGCCAGCCTGACGTGCGGGCTCATGGCGCGGTCCCCCGTGACAGCAGGGTGCCCGTGACCGTGCAGACCGCCTCGCCCGCCTCGGTGGTCACCTCGGTCTGGATGGTGAGCAGCTCGTGGCGGCCCTTGGGCTCGGCCGAGGCCAGCTTGGCGACGGCCAGCAGCCGGTCGCCGGCCCGGATCGGCCGGTGGGAGACGAACTCCTGCTCGCCGTGGACGACCCTCGAGTAGTCGAGCCCCAGCTCGGGGTCGCCGTGGATGGCCAGGGAGGCCCGCATCGACAGCACGATCGGGAAGGTGGGCACGGCCGGGATGTCGGGGTGGCCGGCTGCCCGGGCCGCCTCCTCGTCGTGGTAGATCGGGTCGGTCTCCCCGACCGCCACCGCGAACTCGCGCAGCTTCTCGCGGCCGACCTCGTAGCGGACCGGCGGGTACTCCTTGCCCACCAGGGCCTGGTTCAGCGGCACCGTCGTCCTCAGCGGGTCTCGCGGTGGGCGGTGTGCCGGCCGCACCAGCGGCAGTACTTCTTCAGCTCGATGCGGTCGGGGTCGTTCCGCCGGTTCTTGGTGGTGGTGTAGTTGCGGTGCTTGCAGACGGTGCAGGCCAGGGTGATCGTGGGGCGGATGTCGGTGGTCGCCATGGTGGTTCCTTCCTTCGCGCAGCTTGGGTGTTGAGCCTACGCGAGGAACCCCGGCCGCCTCCAGCGCCGCCGGGTTCCCCGGGCGGGCGGGGCCCGGTCCGGAACGCTCCAGGGACGGAAGGCGCCCAGACGGGCGAACCAGCGCCTTATTTGAGGATTTTGATGACGCGGCCGGCGCCGACGGTGCGGCCGCCTTCGCGGATGGCGAAGCGGAGGCCTTCGGTCATGGCGATGGGGGCGATCAGCTTGACGATCATCTCGGTGTTGTCGCCCGGCATCGCCATCTCGGTCCCCTCCGGCAGGGCGACCTCACCGGTGACGTCGGTGGTGCGGAAGTAGAACTGCGGCCGGT
>WNGA01020738.1_pt1 | contig 11292 bp, 13 predicted proteins | sample 5400061 | NCBI WGS metagenome assembly WNGA01 (sample SAMN13153366, study PRJNA577476) | soil metagenome | isolation source: 100 cm soil or saprolite under grassland replicate 2 | place: USA:California | collected 2016-06-15
TCCTGGCTGAGAAGGCGCCGGTAGAGGACTCGTGTCTCGTGCTCCGGTTCGAGACCGAAGCGCGTGTCGAGTTCTTGGCAGAGCCGCTCGTAGCGCTCGACGATCGCCTGCCGGAGGCCGAGGACCGACTCGGCGTGCATGGCGACTTGGTGGGCGGCTTCGTTGTAAGGATCGAGTGCGATCGCTTGCTCCGCGGCGGCGAGCGCACCTGTTGGGTTGCCGTTGTCGAGGCGGAGGTTTCCGAGTTCGTTGAGGAGGTCGACGATCGCCGCGTGGAGACGGCGCATGTCGCCGGCCGCCCAGGTGTAGTCGGTACCTGCGAGCGGTTGTCCGCGGACGAGCGCGAGTGCCCGCTCGAGCAGCTGTTCCCGGTCGGCGCCACGTCCCGCGTGTGCCCTGGTGAGCAGCTCCTCGAACCGATCGAGATCGACCGCGACTGCCTCACGGTCGAGGAGGTAGCGCTCGTTCGCGCGGAGGATGCACTCCCCGAGGTGAGCGCGGGCGTCGCTGACTGCGTCCCAGAGCCGCTTCCGTGCCTTGTCGTCCTTGACATCCGGCCACAGGGCGGCGATCGTCTCGTCGGGCGTCGCCCCTTCACGGTGGAGGGCGAGGTACGCGAGGAGTTGCTGCGTGTGCGAACGGAACCCGCGCCGGCGCGGCTTCGACGCCGCGATCTCGAGCGGGCCGAGCAGAGCTATCGAGGGTGGCCGCGGGCCACGCCGAGGCTCCTGAGCTTCGGTCGCCGGTGATTCAGCGGGCAGGGCCGCAGCCAGGATTGCTTCCCGAACAGGGACGCGCGTGTGCTCGACCTCACCGTTGGATGCGGGGCGTGCGCGCGGGATGAGAGGGAACGGTGGCGAGAAAGCTCTCTCGCTGGATCCGGCAGCTAACCGGGACTGCCTGAGCGAGCGGCCGCGCGTGACCGGCATTGCCCCGGCGAGGAGCGCCCGCGGCGGCTGTCGACGACCGCGTGCAAGAACGAGCCGGAGCGAGCTCCCGAGGGCTAGGAGGATGACGAGCGCGCCGAGGAGCCACGCCGCGATGAAGGCAAGCTGCTGGACCATCGCCGTCGTGACGGGCGAGGAGAGCGAGTTAGGAAGGTCGGGCCACTCGGGCCGGAATCTCCAGAAGACGGCGAGGGCGGCCAGCATCACGGCTGCCGCCGAGAGCGATCGAATCACCAGCAGAGACCTCAGAGCAACACCACCACCGCTGCGCCGCTGCTGAGGAATGGCGCAAGGGGAAGCGACCGCATGCTGGCCGAGCGCCCGTGCCGCAGCATGAGCACCACGCCGAACGCGGCAGCGAGGACCAGACCGAGGACAAGCGCCTGCGTCGCAACCTCCCCGAGACCGAGGACAAGGAGTAGGGCGAGCTTGACGTCCCCCATGCCGAACGAGGCGGGCCAGGCGAGGCTCAGGCCGAGCATGAGCGCGACCAGCGCCAGGCTGCCGAGCAGGTGCTGCACGCGGACTCCTTCAGCGAAGAGCAGCGCGGCGCAGGCAGCGGACGCGGGAACGACGATCCGGTTGGGGATGCGGTGCTCGGTGACGTCGCTGTACGCGAGCGCGCCAAGAGAGGCCCCGAGCATCGAGACGCGGGCGAGCTCCGTGCCGGCGGCATCTAGGTGGATGCCCGCGGCACCGAAGAGGACGCCGCCACCGATCGTTGCGCCGATCGCCGTTCCCGGTCTCATGGCGCTCGGGGCTCCGCAGTCGCACGCGCCTTCACGGTTAGGGTCGAGAGCCCGACGAGGCGAAGGAGCACCGTCGGAATCGTGCGCTCGACCTCCACGCTCACCGATGCGGGATTCGCCTTCGCCTGCGCTCGCAGTTTCGACTCGGTCCTGAGCACCCCCAGCGCGGTCGCGTGCGCCTCGTCCGGATCCAGAGCGAGCCGGCCAGCGTGCAGCGCCTCGAGGTCGAGCGCTTGGCTTCCGGAGAGGGCGGCCTCGTCGGCGAGCGATACGAGCTCGCGGCGCTCGATGAAGGCGCGGCCGATGTCGACGGCGGCGCCGATGACGATGAGGAGGGCGAGGGCAAGCAGCAGCCCCGCGACGAGGACAGCGCCGCGCTCGTCCTGCAATCGCTGTCGCGCGCCGCCGCTCATGGCGATGGCGACCCGAGGAGGCTTCGGTAGCGGTCGACAGGCGCCGAGGCGTCGCCGCTCACGTCGACCGTCCCGATTGACCCGAAGAGGGGGATGCGGGCGAGGTCGACCTTGGTTCGCACGCGGGCGCGGAGGACGCCCGCGCGGGCGAACTCGCCCTCAAGCGTGAGCTGGAGCGACTCTCCTGTTTGCGTTCGGGCGCGCGCGACGGCGGCCTCAGCGGCGACCTCGGCCGCAGTCGATGATGGTGCCTGCACCGCCGCGCGGGCGGCGTCGCGGGCGGCCTGTTCGGCTGCGAGCCGGCCCTGTTCGACTCGCGCGAAGAGCGGCACGAGGAAGAGCAGCGGGATAAGGACGCCCGCGAGAAGGATCAGCCCGGAGATGAGGGCCTGACCGCTCTCCGAGCGAAGCCGGAAGAGGAGGCGTCTCATGGTGCGGCCTCCGCTGCCGGGTAGCGCTCGAGGGGGAGGCTGGCGCTCGCTCGGACGGCCGGGAGGAGGAGTGGCAGCGAGAAGAGCCGCGGTGACTCGCCCTCGACGTTCACCGTCACCTCGTCGCTGGCCTCGCGTGCCGTGGCGCGCAGGCTCTTTCCCGTGTCGCCGGCCGCCGCCAGAATCGCGCGCGCCCGGACGACTCCCGCGTCCGGGCCACCGGCCGCGGCGGCGCGGGCGCCGTCCTGCGCCGCCGCTGCTGCGACAGATTTCGCGTGCGCGTACGCGAGCGCCTGCGCGGCAACGCCGACGACCAAGAGGACGAGCATGAGCGCGAAGAGCCCTTCGACCAGGGCATCGCCGCGCTCGCAGGCGAGCCTGCACCGGATGCGTGCCATATCCCTAGCCGGAGCCCGAGATGAGGTTGACGATCTTCTGTCCCCCGTCCTGGATCGCCGGCCTGAGCAGCGCGACGAGCGCCGCCGCTGCGGCGGCGAGGCCGACAGCGAGGACGACCCAGTTGACGAGGCTGTCGCCGCGCTCCTCGCGGCGAATGCGCTCGGCTGCCTCGAGGAGCCGGAAGAAAAGCGCGTCGAGCATGGTGGTCACCTCCTTCATGGCTAGACGGTTTGGGCGAGAAAGCGAAGGAAGCCGTAAGCGAGCAGAAGCACGAGCACGGCAAGCAATGGCGCGACCGGCGCATGCATGGCGAGGTAGGCGCGGTCGGCGGCGCGCTCGAGGTAGCGGTTCTGCTCGGCACGCGCCTGGGCCGCCTGCTGGCGAAGGAAGTCCAGGTAGGGGCTCTCCTTCGCGGAGAGGAGTTCAGCGAGGCGGGCAAAGGTCGGCTCGCCCGCCCGGCGGGCGACCCGGACGAGTGCCTCGCGCTCGCCAAGCGAGCGGTGCCTACGGGCGAGCGAGAGGGCGCGCGTCAGTTCCTCCCCGAGCGGTCCCGGGCAATCACGCGCGGCGAGCTCGAGCGCCAGTCGCATCGACTGGCCGGCGCCGAGGGCGAGCGCTAGCACGGAGATCGCTTCCGGTAGGTCGAGAAAGATCGCTTCCCGTCGCCGCTTGACCTCCGATCTGAGCACGAGGTCGGGCGCGAAGAACCCGGCGAGAGAGAGGAGGAGCAGGACCCCGGCCGACGGCAGGCGTCCGGTCGCGGCCGCGTAGGGAAGGAGCGGCACGAGTGGCAAGGAGGAGGCACGAATGCGGGAGAGCCCGCCGGGGAGTTCGAGGTCGAGGACGCGCCCGTCGAGCCCGCTCGCCACTGCACCCTCTGCGCGGGCGAGGCGAATGGCGAGCCCCGGGCGGCGCGAGGCGTAGGCGTAGGCGAGGAGGATTCCGCCTACGACGAGGCATGAGCTCGAGAGTATGAGCACCGGGTTCACCGTGCCCCTCCCGTCCTGCGCGGCTCGGGTACGCGTCCGAGGCGGACCATGAGCAGGTAACAGCCGAAGATCAGGAGCCCGCCGATCGCGCCTACGAGCGTCCCTCCAGGCGTGCGGTAGGCCTCGAGATAGCCGGGCGAGGCGAGTCCAACGAGCAGAAGCAGCACGATCGGGCTGAGCGCAAGGATCGCCGCCTCGAGTTGCAGGCTCGATGCTCGCGAACGCGCTTTCTCGCGTGCCTCGAGGCGCTCGGAGAGAACCGCAGCGAGCTCGCGCAGCACGGGCGCGAGCCCGCCCGCCGGGAGTTCGAGCAGGCTGGCGCGAAGGATGAGCGCGACCGTGTCGGCGATCCGCTCGCCCTGTTCCGTCAGCCCATCGATGGCCGAGGCAAGGCCGCCTCCGCGAAGCCGTGCGTGGAAGCGGGCAAGGTCGGCCCGCAGCGCCATCGGGCCGGTCTCGCCGACGAGCGCGACCGCGGCGGGGAAGGCGATTCCCGCCTCGAGCGCGTCGGCGAGCTGCGCGAGCGCCGCCGGCCAGCCCCGCTCGCGCTCGCGCAGCCGGTACTCACGCCGACGCCCCGCCCAGGCCACAGGCCCATAGGCGCCCCCGATCGCCCCGGCGAGGGCGAGCACGGGTACGTCGACCAGGGACCAGACGAGCAAGGCGGCGAGTACCGCCGCGGCGAGAACCACGAGCAGGAAGAGAGGCGGGCTGAGCGGCAGATCGCTCTGGCGCACGAGAACTCTGAGCCGCCCAGGTCCGAGTCGGACATCCGCCCCACAGACGGCGCCCGCCCACAGGAGGGCGACGCCCGCCGCGAAGACGAGTCCGAGAAGGAACCCCGTCACCGCGAACCTGCCGAGACGAGGAACCCGCGCGCCTCGCTCACCGGATACGGGGCCGAGGTCTCCGTCGTCCGCGTCGGCAGCGCGCCGCTCGCGTCGATGGGGCCAGTCGCGATGAAGGAAATCCGCCAGACGACGATCGCCTCGACCTCGTACCCAGTGGAGCCGCAGCTTCCGAGGACGTATGGGTTGCGGCCCTGGTCGCCCGGGAGACATCGCGTCTCGTACACGTGGACAACAGCGTCGGCGGGCGGAGGACCCGGGCGGTACGACCGACCGGGACCTCCCGAGAGGTCCATCCCGTCTCCGAACCGCCACTCAACCTTGCTCGGCTCGGCGGTCACAGTGACCGTCTCGCCGGCGAGGGAGACCGTCAGCTCCTCGGCCCTGGGAGCCGGGTCGAGCCAGAACCAGGATGCCGCGCCGGTAAGGCCAGTCACGCGAGGCGACGTCCGGATGCGGCCTGGTGAGAGGGTCAGCCGCTCGGCGACCGAGGCGGCGATCGCCCCCGGATCGAGCCCCGGACCCCCGGGAGCGCCGGGGCCCACGAGCGTGTAACACGGGAGGACCGAGCCTGGCGCGTAGATGCAGACGCGGCCCGGGCCGACCGGGTACCAGAAGCTGCCGGGCCCAAACGGCTGCGCGTCGCGGGCGAGAGCGGAGTCCGAGGCGAGAGGTGGATAAGGATCGTGGTCGGGCAAATTGTCGACCGCGCCTCCCTTTACCGGGCGAAGCACAACACGGGAGACCCGCGGCGCAGCGCCTCGGTTTTCGCGGCCCGGCTCGCTCCTCCTGACGCCAATCGACACCCCTACGCTTGCCCGGCTCCGATCGACCTGCTGCGAGTAGTAGCCGAGCTTGATCGTCGGCGGCGACGGGCCGCCGGGCGGTTTCCGCTCATCGGCCAGGGCACTTGCGGCGAGCGCGAGCGAGGCGACGAACGCAAGCAGCGCGCCGCATACGACTCGGCTTAATCCAGGACTCGGACGCTCCAGACGACGAAGCGATTCGTGCGACCGAGACGTCGCAGTTCGATGCGCGCCTTCTCGTTCAGCTCGACCGAGCGGCCCGCGGGCTCTCCGTTCAGGCTGTGTGGCCGGACCCGCTGACGTCCGCGCGCGATCGCCGTCGCTCGCGCGTATGAGGGGTCGAGGCGAATCGAGAGGACCTGGAACCGATCGGAAAGCAACCGCACACGGATTCCGCGCTTTCTTCGGTCCGCCGCCGCAGTCCGAAGTCCGGCGAGAGCGGGTCCGCGCGTCGACCGCTCCGCCCAGCGTGGGATCTTGTTGTTCCAGAGCACGTAGATAGAGAGACGTCGGTTCTCGGAGAGAGCCGACCGGGCTGCCCGCTCCAGCGTCGCCTTTCCTGTCTCGGACGTCGTCGTGGCTGGAGGCGGCTGAGTCGCGACCTCGTCGTTGCCACCATCGCAGCCAGCGGCGATCGCCAACACGAAGACGACCAAGATCGGTGCGAGTCGCCTCATCATCCGACATGGAAGCCTGCCTGGTGCAGCTCGTCCATGTATGCGGGCCCGCTCCCGAGCCACCGCAGCTCAGGACCTGTTCCCTCGAAGAGCGGGTTCAGCGTCAACCTCCGCCCCTCGACGCCGGCGACCTCGACGATCTCGTCGATCCGCCTCGGCAGGAAGCGCCTTTCGCCGGCACCGAAGCTGCGTGGCCGATCGCAGTGGACGACGAGGTCGACCTCGCGCATCCAATCGAGTGCCTGCTGGGCGTCAATGGGTGCGCCTGACGTGAGGGCGAAGCGGACGAGATTCTGGAGGGCGTGCTCGGCCGACTCGCCGTGCACGCTGGTCATACCGGCGTGCCCGGTCGCGAACGACCAGAGCATCGCCATCGTCTCGGGGCCGCGGCACTCTCCGACGAGGATTCGATCGGGGTTCATGCGTAGGGCGTCAGAGACGAGGTTCTCGAGAGTGACTGCGAGGAGGCCGTCCGGACTCGCCGGACGCGCCTCGTAACCCACGCAGTTCGCAAGCAGGCGGGGGAGCTGCAGCTCGGCCGACGACTCGCAGACGACGACCCGCTCGTTCCCGGGGATCGCCCGCCCGAGGGCGTTCAGAAGGGTGGTCTTGCCGGAGGAGACGCGCCCTGAGACGACGATGTTCTTTCCGGCCCGGACGCAGGCGCCGAGGAAGTCGGCCGCCTGCTCGCTTAGGAAGGCGAGCGCAACAAGCTCGTCGAGCGTGCCAGCGGCGAGCCGGAAGCGGCGGATCGTGCAGATCGTGGAGCCGTTCGAGGAGACGGGCGGGATCGCCGCCGTCAGGCGCGAGCCGTCGGGCAGGCGCGCCTCGACGCGGGGTGTGATCCGATCGAGCCGCTTCCCCTCCACCTGCTCGAGCAATCGCTCGACGAACGCCCGCACCTGGCGGTCGTCGTCGAAGACCAAGTCCGGGACGCGCTCGATCCGCTCCCCGGTGTCGCGAAAGAGGCGCTTCGGGCCGTTGATCATCCACTCCTGCGCAAGCTGGTCGTCGAGCATCCGCTCCGCGAGCCCGCCGAGGCCGATGAGTTCGTTCCGGAGCTCTGCGGCGATCGCGGCACGGTCCTCGACGGAGAGCCGCGCCGCTTGCCCGCTCAGCGCCTCCGCCTCGTAGGTGCGGAGCGTCTCCTCGATCACTTCCTCCGTCCGCCCGCGGCCGGCTTCGCTCGCCAGGTTCACCTCCTCAGCGGCGAGCGCGCGCTCGACGCGGACGCGGACCGTCTCCGCCGGGTCCATCGTCAGCTCCGCCATGGGAGCGCCACCTCCTCCCCGGCTTCCTCCTCCTCGCGCGGCCGGGGCGGAACGAGCCGCAGCTTCCGCTCTCGCGGTGCGGGGGCGACCGGCAGGAAGAACTCGTCGAGAAGCCGCCTGTGCGCGCGGGCGTATGGGCCGCGCGGACGGGCGGCCGCAAGGGGGACTCCGGTGCGCTCGGCGCGGGCGAGCGCGCGCCCGTCCCACGGGAGCCAGGCGTCGAGCGCGAACCGGCGCTCGGCGAGTTGCCTGGCAAGCACCTGCTCGAGCGCGGTCCTCGTTGTCGCTCCCGGACCGCCGACGCCGTTGATTACGACGCGCAACCGCTGCGGTGGGATGCCGATCTCAAGGAGCGTGTCGAGCTGCGCGAGGCCCGCCCGTAACTGCTCCTCGCGCGCGCCCAGGACGAGGAGGACAGCGTCGGCCGCCACGAGCGCTTCACGGTGGACCCGGCACGCCGGGCCCGCCTCTGCTCCCTCCGAGAGCAAGAAGCCTATGTCGGCGATGACGAGCGGATGCACCGAAGCGAGAGCGCGGAGCGTCGCGGCCACGGCGCCCGGCCGAGCGAGTTCGCCCAGCGCCTGCTCCGGGTCGGGCGGCCCGACCAGGACAGGCGGCCACCCCTCGCGCACGGCCAGCCAACGCTCGAGCAGCTCGCCGAGCGCGCCGTCATCAGAGGCCACAGCCCTCGAGAGCCCGAGCAGGGAGCCTTGGCGCGGATCGACGCCAAGCCTGAGATCGAACCCGCCGCCGAGCGCATCGAGGTCGACGAGGACGCACGTCCAGCGCTCGCTGGCGAGCGCCGCCAGCGAGGCAGCGCACTCGCTCGCCCCCGGCGCTCCTTTGCTCCCGATTACGGTGAGCACGCTCCCCGCCCCGTCGTACGCCGGGAGAGCCCCCGGCCGATCCGCCGGCTCGAAAGCCGCACGCTCGTCTGCCTCTTCGGGCGCGGGGCCACGCAACGCGGCGAGGAAGGCGTCCTCCGACTCTGTCGGCTCGACGACGTCGTCGACGCCGAGCGCGAGTAGCTCCTCCCGCTCCCGGGAGTCCCTGGCGAGACCGACAACGCGGGCGCCGCAGCCCCGGGCACGTGCGCAGTGCGCGGCGGTGAGGCCGGAGAGATCCGGTGAGACGAGAACTGCGGCCGGCGCGGCGACCGGAACCTCGTGATCGAGCTCGTCGGCTTCCGCGGCGCTCGCTCTCGGCTCGATGACGGCGTCACGGCCGAAGAGCAAGTGCTCGACCGCGCGCTCGGCCATGGGGGTCAGCGCGAGAACGACCGGCAGACGCTCCAACCTAGGAGCCTCCCTGCTCGCTCGCCGGCGGGATCGGCGCTGTGCTGCCGCTCCCACCCTCCCGAAGGATGTCGATCTTCCCCTCCGTGTTCGCCAGCGCGAGCCCGGCCGCGAGCGAGGGATTGGACAAGGCGACCGTCACCGGGATGCTCGCCGAGGCCCGGTCGAGACCCTCTGGCGAAACGCCGACCGTGAGCACCCGCAGGCCGCGGGCGATCGCACGAGCCTGCGCGCCGGTGCCGCTGTCGAAGGTCGCGAGCACGGTCACCCGGTCACCCGGGCGGAGGGAACCCCCCAGCGCGCGCAGTGCGGGGACGACGAGCGTGAAGGCAGCAGCCTGCGAGCCCTCGGATGCCACCGAGGCGCGCGCGAGCGGCGCGCCCTGCGGGATCGGAGCCGCGAGCTCCCGCCCCAGCACCGTCTCGATGTCCCGTTCCGGAACGAGCGAGGCCATCGTCCCGGCGTCGCCGGCGAGCTCGGCGGTACGCAGATCGGCTGGCCGAAGAACCGCTCCGGCTTGAAGATCGTGGGCGGCGACGAGCACCGGCGTCCTTCCGGTCGTCGCGCTATAGACCGACCAGTAGCCGGTAAGAGCCACCACGACGAGCAGGACGCCGAGCAGCGGAAGGGGGCGCACGAGCCGGTACCGGACCGAGGGGCGTGCCGACGCGACCTGCTCGGGGCTGCGGAGGCGAAGCTGCGGCTTGCCGTTCTCGCTGGGAGGAGCGTCGACGTCGGCTGATCGCCGAATGCGCATCTGAGGCCACGAACGCCGGGCTGACACCGCTACCTCGCCACGCTCACCGCGAGAGATCGCTGATAGTGCGACTCCGAGTCCGCCGTCGAGACGAACCCCATTGGCACTTCCTCCGTATGACCCCGATCAGGACGCGTCCGAAAACACCTCCTCAAGCGACTCGTGCCTCCTACTCGGTATGTCGCACGAAGTCGTCGAAGGTAACGGCCAACGTGCGATCGGCGAGAGCGCCCGAGCCAGGCCGTCGATGCCTGTGCGTTCGTGCTCAGCTGGCTCCATCGGCTCCCGCCTTCCGTGGATACGCGGGAATCGACTATAGCAGCGATTTAGCTGTAATACCACGGAAGCGCGGGCATCGCCCTTGACCCCGGCCACTGCCCTGCAAGCTAAAGACGCGCGGCACCCCTCACTCCGGGACAGCCCCTTGCTCAGCGCCGAGTTCGCGTTCCGCGAGCGTGGTATTCGGCACTCCATCGGGAGCCCGAAGTTGCGTCGCGGCGACCGCGTCGGCGATCGCTAGAAGCTCGGGATCGTGGCGCAGCAGGTCGAGCACCTCGCGATCGAGCCGCAGCTCCTGCGCGCCGGGCTTCAGGTGCCGATGCCCTGCTGCTCGAGATCGGCGCGGAGACAAGTCAGTGCCCTTTGGAAGCGCATCTTTGCCGCCGCTTCGCTCACCTCCATCGCACTCGCGATGTCGCAGAAGGACGAGCCTCGGAGAAGCTTCATGCAGATGACCTGCTGCTGGTTTGGCGAGAGCCGCGAGATCGCTTCGCCGAGCGCTCGCGCGAGACCTGCGCCGTAGTCGGGCGCCGGCACGTCGTCGAGGAGGTCGTCAAGAGGTACGCCGTTGTAGGAGTGTCGGCGACGCCGGACCTCATCGGCGAAGCGCCGCTGCGCGATCGTGTAGAGCCACGCGAGCATCGACGCGGGGCGCCAATCACCCCGCGCGAGTGCCGAGGCCGCGTCGGCGAACACTTCTTGAGCGAGATCCTCCGCCCGATCGGCATCGCCGGTCTTGCGGCGGAGGTAGCGGTAGATCTGCGCATGGTGTCGCCGGAAGGCCAGTTCGGCGAGGCCTTCCACCTACTCTCCTTGTCGCTCCGCGACGCGGAAGGTAACGGGCTTCGACGACGGCGGCTCCATCGCCCCGGTGTGTGGAGGTGGACTCGCTGCGAGGGTACCGTGCGAACAGAGCCCGTGCCGCGACGCCCGAGCAACTCCGCTGTCTCGAGGACGGGGCGCGGACGGCGGCGGGTGTGATCGCAGCTGTCGAGATTGGCGGAGTGCCGAGGCTACAGGCCGCGTCGACGACCGCCGAACTCACGGGCGGCGCAGCGCGGACAGTAGAAGACAACCTCGTCCTCGCCGTCGTCGTCGACGTCGACAAGGTGGCCCTGCCAACCTCGCGCGCTCGCATCTGGGCTCGTTTCGCACTCGACGCAACGAAGCTTGGCGCCGCTCACCTTCGACATGATTGCGCCAGCGGCCGCCGCCGGCTAGTGACGAAAACGGACCTGGCTCGAGCCACTATGGCTCGTTGCATCGGCTCGGAGCACGCACAGACGATGCGGGCAAAACGCGCGCCGTTTCGATCGGTCGAGTTGGCCACTCTGGCGTCGCCCGCAACGGCTCGACCCTGCCCACGCCGACGAGAGAGGGCGGCTTCGTGGCACCGCTGGCCGTTCGCTGCTTACGTGCCGCGGCGCTTCC
>WNGA01019466.1_pt1 | contig 11291 bp, 12 predicted proteins | sample 5400061 | NCBI WGS metagenome assembly WNGA01 (sample SAMN13153366, study PRJNA577476) | soil metagenome | isolation source: 100 cm soil or saprolite under grassland replicate 2 | place: USA:California | collected 2016-06-15
ACAGTCGCGCCATGAGATCGTCGCTAACGGATGCGCCTGTCGTCGTCACGGCCTCGGCGTATTCCAGCGCGGCGCGCTCGCGCTCGTCGAAGATGCCGGCCTCGCGCCAGCGCGCCACGGCGTTGACCTTATCGAGCGAGCCGGCGCGCGCGGCCAAGGTCGCGGAATTGATGTCGACGCAGAAACGGCAAGCGTTCATCTGCGACACCCGCACCGTCACGAGAGACCGGAGCACCGGGCTCAGCGGCGAGCGTTTCCTGTCGATAGCCCCGTACAGACCGGCTACGGCGAGGTACAACAGCGGAGACCTCGCCCAAAGCAGCCCCGGTTTCAATATTTCGCCGTACTTCCTCCGTTGCAGCCAGAACAGCGGGCGCAGATACCACGGATACCGGCTCAGCGGTTTTTCACTGACCCTCATTTGCCCTCTAATGTATCAAAGCATAGCTTCCGAATCCGGTCGCGCAAAATAAATTTCGCGGCCTGTAACCTTCTGTCGTTACGCGTCGAACTTCCTGTCACGGTTCCGATTCCCGGGACCTTCAACCTAAAAGGACCGTTTATGAACCGATACGTTTTGGTTGCGTCAACCCTCTCCGGCGCCGTCGGGTTGGCTCTTGCCATGCAGGCTGCGCCGATTCAGGCGCAAGGCATGAAGGACATGAGCAACATGCCGCAGGTCGTCAAGGACAACATGATGAGGATGGAGAAGAACAAGCTCGAGAAATGCTACGGCATCAACAAAGTCGCTAAGAACGACTGTGCCGAGGGCGCGCATTCCTGCGCCGGACAGGCGACCAAGGGGCGCGATTCGAAGTCCTTCGTGCTGCTTCCGGCGGGCGATTGCTCCAAGATCCAAGGCGGCAAGACGACGGCCTCGTAATCGGGCGGAGCCGTTGAAATCACGCCGGAGCGGACGCGACTCGATCCCGGCCGAGGCCGGGGTCGGGCTGCGCTTCCGCCACCATCAGGAAGTCCTCGAATCGCGTCCGGCCGCGGCGTGGTTCGAGGTGCATATCGAGAACTACATGGGCGGCGGCAGCGCCCCGGCGTACCTTGACGCAATCCGCCGCGACTACCCCGTGTCGCTTCACGGCACGGGGCTTTCGCTCGGCAGCGCGGAGGGGCTGGACCCGGCGCACCTCGCGCGGGTGCGGGAGGCCGTCGAGCGGTTCGAGCCGGGACTCGTCTCCGAGCATCTCTCCTTCAGCATCGTCGGCGGAAACTATCTCGCCGATCTGCTGCCCCTGCCGATGACGGAAGAAGCGCTCGAAATCGTGTGCGAAAACGTAGAGCGGCTCCAGAACTATTTGAAGCGCACGATCCTCGTCGAGAACCCTTCCACCTATGTGCAGTTCCGGCATTCGACGATACCGGAGTGGGAATTTCTCGCCCAGGTGACCGAACGCACGGGTTGCGGAATTCTCTGCGACGTGAACAACGTTTACGTCAGCGCGTGCAACCACGGCTGGCGGGCTTCGGCGTATCTCGCGGCGCTGCCTGCGCAAGCGGTCGGCGAGATCCATCTCGCCGGCCATACCGTCCGGCGGATCGACGACGCACGAACGCTTCGCATCGACGATCACGGCTCGCGCGTCGCGCCTGAGGTGTGGGCACTCTATGCCGAGGCGCTCGCGCGCTTCGGCCCGGTGCCGACGCTCGTCGAATGGGACACCAACGTGCCGCCCATGGCGGTGCTGCTCGAGGAGGCGGCTCATGCCGCCGCGCTGATCGACGAGGCGGAAAGTGGAAACGGCCGCGCCCTCGCTGCTTGAGCTCCAGCGCGCGATGCGCGCTAGCCTCGTCGTCCACGACGACCGCGGGATCGCAGCGCACGTCGTCGACGCAGGCATGAGTCCGGCCGAGCGGCTCGACGTATACCGCAACACCTTTGCGAGCGTGCTGACGACGGCGCTGCGCCTGTCGTATCCCGCCGTGCACCGCCTCGTGGGCGCCGAGTTCTTCGAGGGCGCAGCGCGCATTTTCATCGAGGCGCACCCGCCAAAGAGCGCGTGTCTCGACGATTACGGAGAGAAGTTCGCCGACTTCCTGTCCGATTTCGAGCCTGCTGCGTCGCTCGCCTACCTGCCAGAAGTGGCCCGGCTCGAATGGGCGGTGAACCGCGCCCTCCATGCCTCCGACGTGGAGCCGCTCGATCCCCGTCGCCTTGCGGCGCTCGCGGGGGCCGAGAGAGCACGCGTGAGCTTTGTGCCGCGCCCGTCGGTGGGCCTCCTCCGCGTGGATCACCCCGCGGATCTCATCTGGCGCGCGGTGCTGGAGGAGGATGACGGCGCGCTTGCCGCGATCGATCCCGGCGCGGGCCCGGCGTGGCTGCTGGTGCAGCGTCTTGCGACCGGCGTCGAGGTCCGTCGCATGGGCGAATCCGCGTGGCAAATCACCGCCGCACTTTTCGCAGGCAGGCCGCTCGCCGCCGCGCTCGATGAAGCGCCGGATCTCGACGCGTCCGCGCTGCTCGCCGACCACCTCGCGGCCGGCCGCTTCATTGATTTCAGTTTGAACGAAATATCCGCATGAGCACTACCGGGGATATCTCATGACGACTCTCACCTCCGCTTCAACCGAGCGACCCGTCGCGGCACTGATCGGACGCGTCCTTCGCTGGCTCGACGGCGTCCCTTACACAATCCTTGCCATTCCGTTGCGGTTGGCGGTCGCCACGGTGTTCTGGAATTCGGCTATGACCAAGCTCGCGAACTGGAACACGGCGGTCGAGCTCTTCGTAGAAGAGTACAAGGTGCCGGTGTTGCCGCCGGAGACCGCCGCTTATATGGCGGCGTCGATCGAGCTCACCACGCCGGTGCTCCTCGTGCTGGGCCTGCTCACCCGCCCGGCGGCACTGGTTCTCCTCGGCATGACGACGATTATCGAGATCTTCGTCTACCCTCAGGCCTGGCCGACCCACCTCCAGTGGGCGGCGATGCTCTTCGTCCTGCTTTGCCGCGGACCGGGAAAGCTGTCGCTCGACCATCTGGTGCGGATGCGGTTCAGCGCGTCGGCCGAGCATTAACGCGCGCCCGGTGAGCCGCATGTTACATTACCGCTCTCCGAAACCCGCGCCTGCTCATGGGTCACCGCCTGTCGAAAATCTACACCCGCACCGGCGACGGCGGCGAGACCGGGCTGGGCGACGGCTCGCGCGTGCCGAAGGACAGCCCGCGCGTCGTCGCCCTCGGCGAGATCGACGAGCTCAATTCAGCGATCGGCGTGCTCGCCGCCGAGCCGATGCCGGAAAAAATCCACGGGATTCTCGAGAGCATCCAGCACGACCTGTTCGATCTGGGCGGCGACGTCTCGATCCCGGGCCGCGCGACCATGACTAAGCGGCTTGAGACGCTCCTCGACGAATTCAATGCCGCGCTGCCGCACCTGAAGGAATTTATCCTGCCAGGCGGGACGCGCGCCGCGGGCCTCGCGCACCTCGCGCGCGCGGTGTGCCGGCGCGCCGAGCGCTCGCTCGTCGCCCTGTCGCACGCGGAGAAAGTCGGCGACGCCGCGCGCATCTACCTGAACCGCCTGTCCGATCTGCTTTTCGTTCTCGGCCGTGTCCTCAACCGCGAAGGCGGCCGCGGCGACGTGCTGTGGCAGCAGGGCAAGAACCGCTAGCTCACGCCTCGACGAACGCTTCCTCGCGCTTCTTGCGCACGGTCGGCGCCAGGACGACCGCGAGCAGGAAGGCCGCGATCAAAAGCATGGTGAGGCTGATCGGGCGCTGGAAGAACACCGTCGGGTCCCCGCGCGAGAGCAGCATCGCCCGGCGCAGGTTCTCTTCCATGAGCGGCCCGAGGATAAAGCCCAGTATGAGCGGCGCCGGCTCGCATTCGAGCTTGACGAAGACGTAACCCACCACGCCGAACGCCGCGGTCTGCATGACATCGAACGGGCTGTTCGAGATGCTGTAGACGCCGATGCAGCAGAAGACCAGTATCGACGGATAGAGTATCCGGTACGGCACCATGAGCAGCTTGATCCACATGCCGATCATCGGCAGATTGAGGACCACCAGCATGAGGTTGCCGATCCACATCGAAGCGATCATTCCCCAGAAGAGCTGCGGCCGCTCGGTCATCACCTGCGGTCCGGGGGCGATACCCTGGATCATCATCGCTCCGATCATCAGCGCCATGACCGGGTTGGAGGGAATGCCGAGAGTGAGCAAAGGGATAAAGGAGGTCTGGGCGCCGGCGTTGTTCGCCGATTCCGGCGCCGCCACGCCCTGGATCGCGCCCTTGCCGAAATTGGCCGAATTCTTCGAGACTTTTTTCTCCAGCGTGTAGGCGGCGAAGGAAGCAAGCAGCGCCCCTCCGCCGGGCAAAATGCCGAGGAACGAGCCGAGCGCAGTGCCGCGCAGGATCGATGCCCAGGAATCCTTGAAGTCCTGCAGGCTGGGCAGCAGGTTGCTCACCTTCTTGGTGAAGACCTCGCGATGCTCCTTCTGCTCGAGGTTGGCGATGATCTCCGCGAAGCCGAACACGCCCATCGCCACCGAGACGAATCCGATGCCGTCGGACAGCTCCGACACGCCGAAGCTGAAGCGCGCGACCCCCGAGTTGACGTCCGTCCCGACCAGACCCAGCAGCAGACCGAGGATCACCATCGCGATCGCCTTGATAAGCGAGCCGTGCGCAAGCACCGTCGCGGCGATCAGGCCGAGCACCATCAGCGAAAAGTACTCCGCCGGGCCGAACTTCAGCGCGACTTCCGCGAGCGGCGGGGCGAACAGCGCAATGATCACCGTCGCGACGCAGCCGGCGAAGAACGATCCGATCGCAGCGATGCCGAGCGCCGGTCCCGCCCGGCCCTGGCGCGCCATCTGGTAGCCGTCCAGGCAGGTGACGACCGAAGACGACTCGCCGGGAATGTTGACGAGGATCGCGGTGGTCGAGCCGCCGTACTGCGCGCCGTAGTAGATGCCGGCGAGCATGATCAGCGCGGAGGTGGGGTTGAGCGTAAAAGTGACCGGCAGCAACATGGCGATCGTTGCGACAGGTCCGATGCCGGGCAGCACCCCGATGAGCGTGCCCAGCATCACCCCCATCAGGCAGTAGAACAAATTCTGGAAAGAAAGCGCGACGCCGAAACCCAGGGCCAGATTCGAGAAGAGAGATTCCATGCCGCTACTCCCAGATACTGGGCCAAATGTTCATCGGCAGCCCGAGGCCGCGGATGAACGCGAAGACCGAGAACACCGCCAGCGCGACCGAGAGGATCGTCACTTCCTTCACCCTGAATTCATGTCCGCCCCAGGCGCTTACGAAAACGAGCAATCCCGTGGCGAGCACCAGCCCGAGCGGCTTCAGCATGTATCCGAAAATGACCACGGAAAACAGGATCACCCACAGCGATCGTTCGCCGAACGCGGCGAACATCAGCCCGACGGCAAGGCCGGCCAGGAGCATGTGGCCGATCTGCCACGTGATGCTCGCCTCGCGCGAGGCTTGCGTGTAAAACGCGACCACGCCCAGCCCCACTCCGACGAGGAGGTACCAGCCCCGGAATGGAAACACGCGCAGCGGATGCTCGATCTTCGACACGAACGCCCGGAGAAAGACGGCCGCGCCGAGCACCGCGAGCATGCCCCCGAGCACCGTCGGAAAATACGCGGGCCCCATGCGCACCGCGTTCCCCATTGCGTAGTTCTGGGCCACGAACATGAAGCCCAGCCCGAACGCGATGAACATCAGTCCGGCCCAGAAATCCTTGCCGTTGGTTATTTTCATTTCACCCCTCCACGACTCCGGCTGCGTATTTTGCCACAGGTAGCCGGTATGCTACCCGTTTAACTTCTTTCCCGGTCCATGAAAGCGACCAGCTTGGTGCTGGTCTGCCTCAGCCGCTGCGACAGCATAAGCACCAGCTCCATGAGGACTTTGGCACCGAGGGTCGGCTGCTCCAGAATGATGCGTGCGAGGCTCTCCCGCGACAGCACCGCGAGCAGGCAGGATTCGGCGGCAATGCAGCTCGCAAAGCGCGGCTCGCCGTCGATCATCGACATTTCGCCGAACGACTGCCCCGCACCGATCAGCGCGATGAGCCGCGGGGCGTTCCACCGGTCCTGCTTGAACACTTCGATCCTGCCTTCGATCAGCAGGACCATGAAATCGCCCGGTTCGCCTTCGCGGATGATCTCCGCGCCCGGCTCGGCGCGGTAGATCCGCATGAATCGGCTCAGTTCCCGTATTTCGGCCAGATTGAAGTTCTCGAACAGCGGCGAGAACGTGATCAGGCCGTGAATCCTGCCGGCGAACTCGGTCGCGTCGCCCAGCGGCTCCCATTGCGCAAGCCGGGCTTTTTCCGCGGTTTCTGTCATCGTCGGACTCGCATCGGTGAACCGTCGCGCGAGCAGGCCCGCCGTTCGCCCTCGCGTCAACGAAGGGCGGAATTATGCCCAAACGCCGCAGCGATCACAAATCCTGCGAGACGCCGACTCCGAGTCGGCGTCAGCCCGAAAGCAGCCAGCCGGTCGCCCCCAGCCAGCCTGCGGTCGCGGCGATCAGGTGCGGATCGTGCAGCATCTCCCAGGCCGGATCTGCGCCGCCCCCCCTCGAATACACGACTTGCAGGTATCGGAACAGGCCGTAAAGCACGAAAGGAAGGGTGAGGATCAGCCGGTCGGTGCCGTGCAGCATGATCGTGTCCGGATCCACCGTGTACAGCGCGTAGCCGATTGCGGCGCCGGCGACGCTCACCGCGATCATGCGGTCCAGGAGCGTCCTGCTGTAGCCCTCCAGCGCGGCGCGCCCGGTCGCGCCGCCCGAATTCCCGGCGCCGGTCGCCGCGAGCAGCTCGGCGCGCCGTTTGCAGAAGCCGAGGAAAAGCGTCAGCATCAGCCCGCACAGCAGGAGCCACTTCGACGGATCGATGCCGATTCCCGCGGTGCCGGCGAGGATGCGCAGCATGAACCCGCCTGAGATGATGAACACGTCGAGAATCGCCACGCGCTTGAGCCCGGCGCTGTAGGCGAGGTTGAGGCCGACATAGGCCGCGGCGATCAGGAGAGCGGCCAGCGAGACCGCCGCAGCAAGCGCGAGGCCCGAGAGTGCGAGCGCAATGCACAGCACCAGCGCCTGGCCCACGCCGATTTCGCCCCGGGCAAGCGGCCGGGACCGCTTTGCCGGGTGCGTGCGGTCGGCGTCCCGGTCGGCAATGTCGTTCAAGGCATACACCGCGCTCGACACCAGGCAGAAGGCTGCGAACAGCGCGAGCACTTCGCCCACCAGCCTCTCGTCCTCCCAGCCGTGCCCGAAAACCACGCCGATGAAAACGAACCCGTTCTTGATCCACTGGTGTGGGCGCATCAAGCGGATGAACGCGCTCGCCAAGCTTAGTCCCCCGCCGGGCACGTCGCCGCGCCGAAGTAGCGCTCGCAGAAATAGCAGCGGCGCTGCGGCAGATACCGGGGGACGGCGTAATAGCGCTCGCGCACCGGCCTCAGCACCCCCTCGCGGTAAGCGGCGAAATCGAATCCGCGGCCGAGGACGACGTGAAAGGCGGCGCCTGAGACCGTGAACGTGCGGTACTCGATCGACCTGAAATACGGCCGGTAGTCGGCGTCCTCCGCGGGGGTCTTGCGCAGGACCAGGATATCCCGGCCGTCGAGCCGCCTGAAATCGGTGAGGATGTCGTCGTGCCTCGCGTGCGAGGACGCGGCGCCGAATACGATGACATGGCGGCGCGCGTGAAAGGACGCGACCGCCGACATCGAATATCCGTCGGTCGCGAATTCGAACCCGTCCTCGTAGGGCTTCAGCTCCCGGAGGATTTCGGGCATGCGGACGTGATACACGATGCCGTCGTAGAAACGCGTGCTTTTCCAGGTCTCGAGCGGCAGCATCGCCCCGGCGACGATCGCGAGGACGTGGAGCGCGCTGAATGCCCCGAGGTACGCGACCGAGCGCCGCAGCTGCCCGCCCGAGAGCAGCCGGCCCGCCGCGATGAAAAAGAAGGGCACGAACGAGAGCACCCAGTGCAGGCCGATCGGCTTGACGGCGGAGAGCGCCGCGAAGAAGCCGAAGGGAACGGCGAATGCGACGGCGAAAAATCGCGTCTCCGCCTGCCCGAGCGCGGCGGTCACGCCCCGGCGCTCTTTTGCGAGCTGCCACAGGGCGACGGGGCTGAGCACGTAGAGCACCGTGGCGGCGTAGACGAGCGGCGTCCTCCAGGACCAGCCGGCGTTTGCGTGCCGATTGTAGAGGTTGAACATCAGGTTCGCCCAGCAATGCTCGGTGTTCCACCAGAGGTTGACGGCGGCGAACGGGAGCGAGCAGAGCACGACGAGCGCAAGCGCGCGCCAGTCGCGCTCCCCGCGCGGCGAGAAGGCGGCATGGGCGACGTAGGCGAGTCCGAGCAGCACCGCGAAGTACTTCGAAAGAAATGCGAGCCCGAGAAACACGCCGGCAAGCGCCTGCCAGCCGGCCGAGCGCCGGGTGAGACCCAGCCAGAAAGCGAACGCCGAGGCAAAGCAGAAGAAAATGAGCGGCGTGTCGGTGGTGATGAAGACGCCCCAGACGTTCGCGGGCAGGAGCAGAAAAGCGCACGCGGCGAGCACCGCCTTCGTTTCGTCCGCGCGGCGAAGAACGAAATAGATCCCCGCGGCGAGCGTGAAGGGCAGCAGGGTCACCGGGAGACGCAGCACCCATTCGGCCTGCGACAGCTTGAGGAGCAGGTAGAGCACCCAGCCGATCATCGGCGGGTGATCGTAATAGCCGTAATCGGGAAACGCGCCCCAGTCGACGAAGTAGGCTTCGTCGCCGGTGAAGGGAAATACCGCGGAGAGCCACAGCTTGAACGCGAGGACGAGCGCGGCGGCCCCCAGAAGGGGCAGACCAAGCTTGAATCCCGGCTCGCCGGTGGCTCGATGAAAAAACGTGGTCTGTCCCCGGTTTGCCGCCTAGGATTCTTCGGCTTTCACCAGCCGGCGCTTGCGCACGGCCTCGGCGAGATTCTTGAGCAGCGGCACGCTGTCCTCCCAGCCGATGCAGGCGTCGGTGATGCTCTGGCCGTATACGAGCGGCTTTCCCGGCACCAGGTCTTGGCGTCCCGCCTTGAGGTGCGATTCGACCATGATGCCGAAGATGCGCTCCTCGCCCGCCGCGACCTGACGCGCGATTTCGCGCGCCACGTCTATCTGGCGCTGATACATCTTCTGGCTGTTCGAATGGCTGCAATCGACCATCAGACGCTGCTCGAGCCCCGACGCGGCCAGTTCCTTCGCCGCCGCGTCGACGCTCCCCGCGTCGTAATTCGGGTGCTTGCCGCCGCGCAGGACGATGTGGCAGTCCTCGTTACCGTTGGTCGAGACGATCGCCGAGTGCCCCTCCTTGGTGACGGAGAGGAAATGGTGAGGCACGCGCGCAGCTTTCAGCGCGTCCACCGCGATGCGCACGTTTCCGTCGGTGCCGTTCTTGAATCCGACCGGGCAGGACAGGCCCGAGGCGAGCTCGCGATGGACCTGCGATTCCGTGGTGCGCGCGCCGATCGCACCCCAGCTCACCAGGTCCGCGTAGTACTGCGGCGAGATCATGTCGAGAAATTCGTTGCCTGCAGGAAGCCCCAGCTCGTTGACTTCCAGGAGGAACTGGCGCGCCAGGTGCAGCCCCTTGTTGATCTGAAAGCTGCCGTCGAGGTCCGGATCGTTGATCAGCCCCTTCCAGCCCACGGTGGTGCGGGGTTTTTCGAAATAGACGCGCATGACGACGATGAGGTCCCGCTCGAGCTCTCTTTTCATCTCGACGAGCTTGCGCGCGTACTCCAGACCCGCCGCCTTGGGATCGTGCATGGAACACGGGCCGATGATCACGAGCATCCGGTCGTCCGATCCGTGAAGGACGCGGTGAATCGCCTGCCGCGCGTGATAGGTCAGCTCCTCGGTCTTTTCCGAGCACGGGAACTCGCGCAGCAGCTGCACCGGCGGCGCGAGCTCTTTGATCTCCCGGATTCTGACGTCATCGACTTTGAAGTGCATGCTTGTCGCCGGTGCGGCGGGTATTCTCTAAGAAGCTGAAAAGTTTGAATTTTACCCGAATAAATCCACGGCGGTCGGCCGCTGCGCCGCTCGCATCCGGTGCGGCTATTCGGACCCGCAGCATCACTTCATACGTTCTTCCGAACGCCAACAATGTCACGCTATTGGCAGACGCGGTGCGAGAGTGCCAGAAACTGCCGGTCAACGCCGCGAAACCGCGGTACGTTGAAGAAGTCAGATCGATTGCGGGCATCGTTCTTGCGTGGTAGTTTTCTGGAGGCAACTGTCTTCGCGAGGAGGCAACCGAATGACGACGGCTGCGGTAAGCATCCCGATCGGAGGATTCAAAGACGTTTATGACGTCGCGGAAGTCGACCGCGCGCTGCAGGAGCTTGCCGCTTCGGCGAACGACGCGCTGAAGTCCACCTACGAAAAAATGATCAAGGCGGGCGGCACCCGCCTCACGGTGAAGCCCTCGGGAATTCCCGCGATGGAGAGCCTCTACGACGAGCTCCCCAACTTCGCGGAAGTCTTGGACGACGTCAAAAAGCACATCGCGCTGTGCGCTTCGTCCAACGACTGCCTGGAGCTGCCGCCGATGCTCCTGCTCGGGGAGCCGGGAATCGGCAAGACCTATTTCGGCCGGCGCCTGTCGCAGCTCCTGTCCACGGGCTTCGGCCTGTGCTCGATGAGCTCGATGACCGCCGGCTGGGTCATCTCCGGTGCTTCATCGCAATGGAAGAACGCCAAGCCCGGAAAGGTCTTCGAGACCCTCCTGAACGGCACCTACGCCAACCCGGTGATCATGGTCGACGAGCTCGACAAGGCGGGCGGCGACAATCAGTACGATCCGCTGGGGGCGCTGTACATGCTGCTCGAGCGCGACACGGCGGCCGAGTTCGTCGACGAGTTCGTCGAGATTCCTATCGATGCCTCCGGCGTGGTGTGGATCGCCACGGCAAACGAAAATTCCAAAATCCCGGACCCGATCCTCAACCGCATGAACGTCTACGAGATCGCTTCGCCCGACCGGGACGGCTCCGCCCGCATCGCGCAGGCGATCTACGGCGAGATCCGCGTCAGCCACGACTGGGGCAAGGATTTTCCCGAGAGGCTTCCCCATGAGGTGCAGGAGAGGCTCGCGGAGCTCTCGCCGCGGGAAATGCGCCGCGCCATCATGAACGCGTTCGGCAACGCCAAGCTCGCGGGCCGCGACGAAATCGAGTCCTCCGACATCGGCGACTCGCGCTCGCCGAAAAAGCAGCGTATCGGCTTCTAGCTATTGCTTGATCGGCGCCGACGGCGCCGC
>WNGA01011893.1_pt1 | contig 11290 bp, 12 predicted proteins | sample 5400061 | NCBI WGS metagenome assembly WNGA01 (sample SAMN13153366, study PRJNA577476) | soil metagenome | isolation source: 100 cm soil or saprolite under grassland replicate 2 | place: USA:California | collected 2016-06-15
CGTCTGGGAGGTCTCTGCGGGCACCTCCGAAGCGTATCCGTTTTTCGGGCACGGCCCGATGGCCCCGTATCTTGCTGCCGTGCGAAATTACTGGGCGCTCCTCCCCGCCATCGCCGTGATCGTGGCGTTGATCCTGCTCTACGCGATCCCCACGCTGATCAATCCGCAGTGGACCAGCTCGATCCTGGCCCTGTTCCGCCAGTTCCCCGACGACGCTGACTCGGCCAAACAGCACCTCGGGGCGCAGCAGATCAAGTCGCGGCGGATGCTGGCCGGTGCGCTGGTGGTGGCGGCGATCGCACTGGTCGGGTTCAACGTCTCGCTGAACCGGGAGGCGAACGGCTGCTACATCGCCGCCAAGGCGTGGGGCGCGATCGACGGCAAGGGCGCCAAAGATCCGTGCATCGACATGATCTTCGGCAGCTTCTTCGGCGACGGCAGCGGCAAGACGTTCGAGACGAAGCCGCAGCCGGTGGCGTCGTACCAGCTGGTCCGGAAGAAGCACCCGAAGTACCTGAACTGGATCCAGAACTCGCCCGAGTACAAGAACGTCGACCTTCTCGTCGGGACCAGCCTCGACTGCAACCTGGATCTGCGGATCGTGGAGTCCGACGACAAGATCACCGTGGTGGTCGACTCCGACTCGCCGTGCCCGCCGGCCGACGACGTGTCGCTGACCGCGGTCAAGCTGAAGAAGCCCATCGGTGATCGCAAGCTCGTCACCGCCGACGACAAGCCGATGCAGGAGATCAACCCCGACGCCGACTCCTGGCCGACGGTGCTGAAGAAGCTGGTCACCGGCGGCTGAGGCTCAGCTGAGCGCGCGCGTCCTCGAGTCGTAGACGCGGAACGGCCGGTTGCGGGCGAGGAGCAACAACAGGCCGACGATGCAGACGGTCGCGCCGGCCAGGAGAGCGATCGTCGGAGTGGTGAGAGAGGCCGTCGTACCGGCCACGAAGTCGCCCAAGCGCGGGCCGCCCGCAACGACCACGATGAAGACGCCCTGAAGGCGACCGCGCATCGCGTCCGGGGCGGCCGACTGAAGGACGGTGTTGCGGTACGCCGAACTGACCATGTCCGCGGCACCCGAGAGAGCGAGTAGAGCAACGCCCAGCCAGATGGTGCGCGACAGGCCGAACAGTCCGACCGCAGCGGCGTAGACGGTGATCGCGGCAACGATCGCCACGCCTTGGCGTCGCACCCGGCTCACCCAACCGGAGAAGACCACGCCGAGCAGGGCGCCGATCGCCGGCGCCGCCTGCAGCAGGCCGACCGTCCGGACTCCCCCGCCGAAGAATGCACCCGCGACCGCCGGGAACAAGGCCCGCGGCTGGGCGAACACCATCGCGAAGATGTCCGCCAGGAACGTCGCCAGCAGCGCCGGCGCCGCCCGCAGGAACGTGAACCCTTCGAGCACCGAACGCAGACCGGCCCGCCGTACCATCCCCGTCGGCGGCACCGGAGGCAATCGGAACAGCGCATAGAGAGCGGCGGTGAAGGTGATGACATCGACCAGGTACGCCGCTGCGAACCCATGCCAGGCGATCACCGCCGCACCCAGCAACGGCCCGGCGGTGAAGCCCAGGTTGAAGGCGGCCTGGCTGAGCGTGTTCGCGGCCGGCAGCAGTTCAGGCCGGATCAGGCGGGGGATGATCGCGGCCCGCGCCGGGTTGTTGATCGCGAAACACGCCGACTGACAGGCGACCACGGCGTACAGGATCCACACCTGGTTCCAGCGCAGCTGCGACTGGACCACCAGGATCATCGACAGCAGCCAGAGTCCCGTCGACGACGCGAGAGCGAGGATACGACGGTCGACCGCGTCGGCCATCGCACCGCCGTACAACCCGAACACGATCAGGGGCACCAGCGAAAACAGCCCGACCAGGCCGACCGCGAACGTCGAGTGCGACAGCGCGTACACCTGGATCGACACGGTCACCGCGGTCATCTGCTGCCCGAGCTGCGACACCGTCGAACCGACCCACAGCCGCCGGAACTCCGGCGACTCCCGCAGCGGGCGGACATCGGTGAGCAGACGCACGCCAGCAACCTATGTCATAACGTGAGGACCCGTGGGAAGAGTTCGTGCTCGAGTGGTTCGCCGACGGTCAGACCGAGCCCGTCGGTGGCGACGTGCGGCGCACCGGTGTACGTCGTACCCGCATCGATGTAGATCGCGACGTGCGCGATCCGCGGATCGTCGGTCAGGTTCGGCGTCGCGGAATGCGCCAGATACGCGTTGTGAAACGTGCAGTCGCCGGCCCGCAGTGGAATCGTCACCCGCTCCTCCCAGCGCAGGTCCGGCGCCGCACGGAACAGGTCGTCGCGATCGGACAGGTCCTGCCGGCGCAGGTCGTGGTGATCCTGTGAGCCGGGGATGAAGGTCATGCACCCGCGCTCCACCGGTACGTCGACCAACGCCACCCACGCCGACAACGCGTGCCGCGAACCACCGTGCGGCCAGTACGGCGCGTCCTGGTGGAACTCGGTAGCCGCACCATTGTGCGGCGGTTTGATCAGCACCTGGTCATGCCAGAGCCGAAGCGGGACACCGGCCAACGCGGTTGCCGCCTTGGCCAACCGCTGATCGAGCGTGAGATCTCGCAGTACGGCGTCCTGCCGCCAGACGTTGACGTACTGGTTGAAGATCGCCGACCCGTCGAAGTTGTCGGCCGCGCGGGCGCCGACGGCGACGGCCGCGTCACGGAACCGGGCCGCCTCGTCCGCGCCGATGATGTTGCGGATCCGGACCACGCCGTCGCAGCGATAGGCGGAAACGGTCTCTTCATCGAGTACGACGGGTGCCGTAGGGTCGATCGTGGTCATCGGGCTGCTCCTCGGAATCCGTTGACTGGAAGGTGCTTCCAGCCTGGCGGGGTTCCGCGGCCGGAGACAGACGCTCGTTGACCAACGACTTGACGAATTTTGACCTGTGTGAGGTGCCGCGTGCACAACCTCCTGAGCAGTGAGGTCTTCCCCGATCAGCGTCTCCCGGTCGCCGGTGAGCGAATCGAGCTGAGAGGAGACGTCGCACCGCACAGTCATGCGTTCTTCGAGATCGCGGTCGTGGTCGCCGGCCGCGGCACCCATGTCTCGGCCGCCGGCGACGTCGAGCTCCGGCCTGACTCGGTCGTCGTACTCCGGCCGGGCGAGTGGCACGGGTACACCGACTGCGCCGGGCTGGTGGTGCGCAACGCGTATCTCGGTGCGGACGTGTTCGCGTTGCTGTCCGGAGCCTTGGTGCCGGGCGGCGGCGCGCCGTCCCCGGCCCATCCGGCGGTCCAGCACGCGATGCGCTTGCTGGAGGCAAGCGTCGCGGAGCAGTGGACGCTGGACCGGCTCGCCGCGCAGGTGAACCTCGCGCCCGGCTACCTGGTCCGGTTGTTCGGCCGGACCGCCGGCATCTCCCCGATGGCTTACCTGAACCGAATCCGAGCAGAGCGCGCGGCGGGACTGCTGATCGAGACCGAGCTGCCGATCGCGGTCATCGGCGCCACGGTCGGCTGGCACGACCCGAGCCACGCCACCCGCCGCTTCCGCACCACCTTCGGCCTCAGCCCCTCGCAGTACCGCGCGACCTTCCGTCCACAGAAACGCGCGTTCACGCGGTCGGTTGAGCCGGTGGGCAAAGATAGTCACCATGACGTCCCTGCGCACCCCTGACCCGAACCCGGGCTGGCTCTCCGACTTCGCGCTCGAGGAGACCCGCTCACGAGTGCCGATCCTGTACGTCGAGGCCGTCCCGGCACGCGTCGACGCCATCGGGCAGATCGAGCAGGTCGGGGTCCTGCTGCGCGGGTCGGCCGCGACCGGCCAGATCACCCGGACGCTGGTGTCGGGGCGTGTCCTGCACGGCGAATCGATCCGCGATGCTCTGCAGCGCAACATCGAGAAGGACCTCGGCCCGGCCGCGTTTCCGCGTCTGCCCGTCAGCCCGGTGCCGTTCACGGTCGCCGAGTACTTCCCGCTCCCAGGCATCACTCCGCTGCACGACCCGCGTCAGCACGCCGTCGCCCTCGTCTACGTCGTTGCGGTGACCGGCGAATGCGACCCACGCCAGGACGCGCTCGAGCTCACCTGGCTGACGCCGAAGGAAGCGCTCGAGCCGAGCTTGCTGGCTGACCTCGAAGGTGGCCGAGGGCAACTGCTCAAGCAGGCGCTCGCCTGGTCCGGTGCCCTGGTCTGATGTCAGGCGCGGCGCTGGGCGGCCCAGTCTCGGAGGAGTTCGATCCGCTCGCGTAGCTGGACGGACGACGCGTGGGCTGCGGCGGGGCCGCCCAGCTTGCGGCGGAGATCGTTGTGGATCACGCCGTGGGGTTGGCCGGTCCGGTGGTGCCAGGCGGCGACCAGGCCGTTCAGCTCTCGCCGCAGCATCGCGACATGCTCGTGCGTCGCCAACTCGGTAGGCGTGGGATCGTCGCGGTCTTCAGCAGCCTGGGAGCGCTTCTGGGCAGCCAGCGACTTCGCCTGCCGCTTCCGCAGCAGTTCCCGCACCTGATCGGGCTCCAGCAGTCCGGGCAACCCGAGGAAGTCCAGCTCCTCGTCGGAAGCCATCTCGCCGCCGGTCCCGTAGTCGCCGCCGTCGAAGACCACCCGGTCGAAGCTCGCGTCCGACCCGAGCGCCTCGAAGGTCCCCTCCAGCTCGTCGCTGGCCGCCTCGTTCTTGTTCGCCTGCGCGATCAGGTCGTCCTCGAGGGCGAAGATGTCGCCGTCCTCGCTGGTGTTCTTCCGGCCGAGCACGTGGTCCCGCTCGACCTCCATGTCGGCGGCGAAGCTCAGCAGCCGCGTCACCGACGGCACGAACACCGACGCCGTCTCACCACGCTTCCGAGCGCGCACGAATCGGCCGACCGCCTGCGCGAAGAACAGCGGCGTCGAGGTCGGCGTGGCGTACACCCCGACCGCAAGCCGCGGCACGTCGACGCCCTCACTGACCATCCGGACCGCGACCATCCACCGCGAGTCGCCCTCGGAGAACTTCGCGATCTTCTTGCTGGCCGCCTTCTCGTCGGACAGTACGACGGTCGGCGCCTCGCCGGTGATCTCGCGCAACGTCTTCGCGTACGCGCGAGCCGTGTTCTGATCGCCGGAGATCACCAGGCCGCCTGCGTCCGGCATGTGCCGCCGTACCTCGGTCAATCGCTTGTCCGCGGCCGACAGCACGGCCGGCATCCACTCGCCGGCCGGATCGAGCGCCGTACGCAACGCCTGAGCGGTGAGGTCCTTCGTCAGCGGCTCACCCAGCCGCGCCGCCACCTCGTCACCGGCCTTGGTCCGCCACCGCATCTCACCGGAGTACGACATGAAGATCACCGGGCGTACGACGTGATCGCGCAACGCGTGACCATAGCCGTACGTGTAGTCGGCCTTGCTCCGGGCGACACCGTCCGGGCCGGATTCGTAGGTGACGAACGGGATCGGGTTGTCGTCGCTGCGGAACGGCGTACCCGTCAGGCACAGCCGGCGCGCCGCGGGCTCGAACGCCTCCCGCACGCCGTCGCCCCAACTGAGCGCGTCACCGCCGTGGTGCACCTCGTCCAGGATCACCAGCGTCTTGAACCGCTCGGTCCGGACCCGGAAGGCGAGCGGGTTCACCGCGATCCCGGCGTACGTGACCGCGACGCCGTGGAAGTCCTTGTTCGTCTTCCCGCGCCGGCCGGCGAAGGCCGGATCGATCGCGATCCCGGCCTTGTCGGCCGCGTCGGCCCACTGGACCTTGAGGTGCTCGGTCGGCGTTACCACCGTCACCCGCTCGATCAGCCGCCGGTGCAGCAGTTCGGCGGCCACGGTGAGGGCGAACGTGGTCTTCCCGGCCCCCGGTGTCGCCACCGCGAGGAAGTCCTTCGGCTGGTTGTCGAGATAGAGCTTGAGCGCCTCCGCCTGCCAGGCGCGCAGCTTGCTCGCGGTACCCCACGCAGCGCGATCCGGATAGGCGGGAGGAAGCACGGCTGAAGCGGGCGCGTGCGATTCCACGAACGGCTACTCCCCCAATAGTCGACGGTCGGGCCGTGCAGGAACGTTACCTGACATCTGTTACGAGAGCAGATTCGCCGGTACCACCGTGACGTCGTACGGGCTCGTCAATCGCGCTTCCTGGTCGCCAGTGACCTTCGCGACCTGCGCATATGCTCCATCGCGCATCTCCCACACGATCAGGCTCGGCGTGTCGGGATCCACCACCCAGTACGACGCGCACCCGGCCGCCTCCAGCCGCGACCACTTCAACGTCAGATCGATCCGCCGCGTACCTGGCGACAACACCTCGACAGCCAGCAGGGGCGGTCCGGGCAGATCGCGCTTGGTGAAGTCCTCGCGCGGGGCGACGAGGATGTCGGGCTGCATGACCGTGTCCGACGCCAGCACGACGTCGAAAGGCGCGGTCAAGACACACAGCTCCGTCGGGCAGGTCAGTTTGAGCTGGAACAAGAGGTTGGCGACAGCATTCTGGTGTGCCCATGACGGTGCTGGGGTCATGACCAGGTTCCCGTCGATGAGCTCGTACCGGTGCCCGTCATCGGGCATCCGATCGAGATCGTCCCTCGTCAGCGGCACGGACGGCCGCCAGGGCAGCTTGAAGTCGGTCGGGGTGGGCTCCACGAGTGTCATCGTGCCTCCTTTTCGTGTTCACACCTAGAACATGCCGTGATGTGCCCCCTGTTGCCCCGACGATCTGGTGGTTGTGGAAAGTTCTGGGTTGCGTACGCGGGCGGCCTACACTCGGGGGCATGAGTACTCAGCTGACCCCTGGGGCAGAGACGGTTGTCGACGAGCGCACGCAGCCGTCGCTGGAAGAGCCCGGCGATCACGAGCGGTTCTCGCACTACGTGCCGAAGGACAAGCTGACCGAGGCGATGGTGATGGGCACGCCGGTGGTCGCGCTGTGCGGCAAGGTGTGGGTGCCGAGCCGGGATCCGCAGCGTTTCCCGGTCTGCCCGGAGTGCAAGGAGATCTGGGAGTCCCTCCAGCCCGGCGACGACGAAGGCGCAGAGTAAGCCCCGAGCCTAGTTCTGGGTGGGATCGTCCGGGTACGTCGCCAGATACGCCATCTGGTCCTTCTGGCGGCGGAGCACCCGGCGCCACAGCGTGTCCGGGTGCAGGCCGAACACGTCGTCTGGTTCGGACTGGACGACGTACCAGGCGCCTTCGGTGATCTCGCCCTCGAGTTGACCGCTGGACCAGCCGGAGTACCCGGCGAAGATGCGCATCCGCTGGATCGCGCCCTCCAGCAGCGCGGGCGGCACGTCGAGGTCGATCAACCCGATCCGCCCGAAGCACTCCCGCCAGCCCGGCGGGTCGGCCGACTCGATCACCTCCGCGACCGCGAGGGCGCTGTCGGTGCCGACCGGGCCGCCCATGAAGAGCACGCCGGGTTCGTTCACGGTCGCGGACCAGTTCGGAAGCACCCGGTCGACGGCCAGGTCGGCCGCACGGTTCACCACCACCCCGAGTGCGCCGTCGTCGTCGTGGTCCAGCAGCAGGATCACCGATCGGCGGAAGGGCGGCTCGTCGAGCAACGGTGTCGCGACCAGCAGCGAACCGGTCAGGGTCGAGGCCGTCATGACCCCATCATGTCGTGCCCGGCAACGTTTGTACTACGGACCGCACGGCTGTGCATGAATCTCACGGCGAGCCACGCACCGACTGCGACACCGATCAGATCGGCCACCGAGTCGAACGGATCGCCACTGCGCTGCGGCAGCACGAGTGCTGGACCAGCTCACTGACCACCGCGTTCGCGACCAGTGCCGACAGCAACCACCGCGCCGGCAAGCCCACCTTCAGCCCGAGGAACGCCACCGATCCGAACAGGAAGAAGTGCGCGAACTTGTCGGCCAGCGGCAGCCCTATGTGCGGCCCGGGCTGCCGCGGGTCGTAGAGCCCGTACAGGTGCAGCAGTACGGCGGCCACGAACCCGATCCGCCACAGCCAGACCTTCACCCCCGAGCCGGCGACCGGCGCCACTGACGTCACCACTACAGCGACGGGTGGTCTTCCGGGTAGTGCTCGTGGGCAGGCGGCTTGCCACCCGCGGCGTCCCGCACCGCGTGCGCGACCATCGTGTGCACCTCCGGGTGGAAGACGCTCGGCACGATGTAGTCGGCGTTCAGCTCGTCGTCGGTGACGACCCCGGCCAGCGCCTTCGCGGCCGCCAGCTCCATCTCGATCGACACCTTCGACGACTGCGCATCGAGCAAGCCGCGGAACACGCCCGGGAAGACCAGCACGTTGTTGATCTGGTTCGGGAAGTCGCTCCGCCCGGTCGCCACGACCGCCGCGTGCTCATGAGCGGCCGCGGGGTCGATCTCCGGGTCCGGGTTCGCCAGCGCGAACACGATCGCGTCCTCGTTCATGGTCGCGACGTCCGCACCGGTCAGGATGTTCGGAGCCGACACACCGATGAACACATCCGCCCCGGCCAGCGCGCCCTTCAGGTCGCCGCTGTACTTCGCCGCGTTGGTGTTCTCCGCGATCCAGCGCAGCTCCGGCGACAGGCCGTCCCGCTCCAGGTGGATGACGCCGGCGATGTCGGCGACGATAGCGTCCTTCACCCCGGCAGCGATCAGCAGCTTGAGGATCGCGGTCCCGGCCGCTCCGGCCCCGGACAGCACCACCCGGACCGCGCCGATGTCCTTGCGGACCACGCGCAACGCGTTGTAGAGCGCGCCCAGTACGACGATCGCCGTACCGTGCTGGTCGTCGTGGAAGACCGGGATGTCCAGCTCCTCGCGCAGCCTGGCCTCGATCTCGAAGCAGCGCGGCGCGGAGATGTCCTCCAGGTTGATGCCGGCGAACCCGGGCGCGATCGCCTTGACGATCTGGACGATCGCGTCGGGGTCCTGCGTGTCCAGGCACAGCGGCCAGGCGTCGATGCCGGCGAACCGCTTGAACAGCGCCGCCTTGCCCTCCATCACCGGCAGCGCGGCCTTCGGGCCGATGTTGCCCAGCCCCAGTACGGCGGAACCGTCGGTGACGACGGCGACGCTGTTGCGCTTGATGGTCAGCCGGCGCGCGTCGTCGGGGTTGGCTGCGATCGCCAGGCAGACCCGCGCGACACCCGGCGTGTAGATCATCGACAGGTCGTCACGGTTGCGGATCGGGTGCTTGGCCTCCATCGAGATCTTGCCGCCGAGGTGCATCAGGAACGTCCGGTCCGACACCCGGCCGATCTCGACGCCGGGTACGGCGCGCATCGCCTCGACCAGCCGACCGGCGTGCGCGGTGTCGGCGGCGGCGCAGGTGACGTCGATCCGCAGCCGCTCGTGGCCGGACGCGGTCACGTCGAGCGCGGAGACCAGACCGCCGGCCTGCTCGACCGCGGTCGTCAGCTTGCTCACCGTCGAGCCGCCCGCGGGCACCTCGAGGCGAACGGTGATGGAGTACGAAACACTCGGCAAGGCAGTCACGCGGGTGATCCTCTCACGCCACTGGTAACGCCTCGAGGTTACGTTCTTAAAGTGCACGGCGAACACTGGGCAATCCATTACCCGGCTGATCCGGCCGGAACTCGTCGTACGCGCGTCTACTCTGAATCCAGCCAGGCCCTGACCGACTCGTTGTGCTCGCCCAGGCGTGGCGGCGGCAGGTTGGTCTCGCGGGCGCCGGCGTGCGGCTGATCGTCGAAGCGCAGCGGCGGACCGGGGAGCTGGATCCGACCGAGCGTCGGGTGCTCGACGTCGATCAGCAGGCCCTGCGACAGTGTCTGCTCCCACTCGTAGACCTGCTGGAAGTCGCGGACCTTCCCGGCCGGAATCCCCTTGTCTGCAAGCCTTTCCAGCCACACGTCCGCCGGTTCCTTCGAGAACGCCGCCTCGATCGCCGCGGTCAATTCGTTGCGATGCGCTACCCGGGCTGAGTTGACCGCGAACCGCTCGTCCGCCGGATCCAGCCCGACGATCGGCGCGAACGTCCGCCACTGCCCCTCACTGCCGACCGCCACCTGCACGATGTCGTCCTGAGTGCGATACAGCCCGTACGGCGCGATCTGCGCATGGTGATTGCCGACGCGCTCGGGCAACTCGTGCGCAACCGTCCACTTCGTCCCGTGGAACGCGTGCACCCCGACCACAGACGCCAGCAGACTCGTCCGGACCACGCGACCCTTGCCCGTGATCGATCTCTCATGCAGAGCCGCCACCGCACCATAAGCGCCGTACATGCCGGCCAGGAGATCGGCGATCGGTACGCCGACCTTCGTTGGTTCGACCGCGCCGGTGATGCTCATCAGACCGCCCTCCCCCTGCGCGATCTGGTCGTACCCGGCCCGCCCGCCGTCCGGCCCGTCATGCCCGAACCCGGTGATCGACAGGATCACCAGCCCCGGGTTGAGCTCGTGCAACCGCTCTGTCGAGAAACCCAGTCGGTCCAGAACACCGGGCCGGAAGTTCTCGATCAGTACGTCGGCCCGCCGCACCAGCCTGGTCAGGAACTCCTTGCCCTCCTCGGATTTCAGGTCGGCCGTCACCGACTCCTTGTTCCGATTGGCCGACAGGTAGTACGTCGACTCCCCCTCGACGAACGGCGGACCCCACCCCCGGCTGTCGTCGCCGCCGTTGGGCGTCTCCACCTTGATCACCCGCGCGCCGAGATCCCCCAGCATCATCGCGGCATGCGGCCCCGCCAACGCCCGGGTGAGATCGACCACGACCACGTCGGAGAGGAGATTCTGCACTCCGTCACCCTAGGCGAGGTCCCGTCTTCCGGCCGTGACGCGGTTCTCATGCAGCCGGCCGAAGTCTGGTGTCGGGGGGCGGTTGAGCGTACAACGACGATAGAGGGGGCTGAGTCTAGGAGGGGAACCATGTCCGCACGTACCAGCATCGCCGCCGCAGCCACCATTCTCGCGGCCGCCGCATTCGGCCTACCGGCCGCGACCGCGGCGCCCGCCATCCCGTTGAGCGGTGGCCAGGAGACCCAAGCCGCCGATCCGGACGGCCACGGCTTCTTCACGTATTCGATCGACGGCACCACCTTCTGCTGGACGTTGTCCTGGCAGGACATTCAGACGCCGACCGCCGCACACGTTCACGTCGGTGCACGCCACGTCGCCGGGCCGGTCCTCATCCCCCTCGACGTCGACGGCGTGCCCGGACCCGACAGGTCCGGCTGCACCACGATCAGCGCCGAGCTGGCCGCTGCGATCAGCGCCGACCCCGGCAACTACTACGCCAACGTTCACAACCCCACCTACCCGGCCGGCGCCATCCGCGGCCAACTGAAGTAGCTCAGATCACCCTTCTAGCCAGGGACGCCAGGCGGTGAGTTACGTCCCTGGGTCGCTCCTGAATGA
>WNGA01040331.1_pt1 | contig 11290 bp, 10 predicted proteins | sample 5400061 | NCBI WGS metagenome assembly WNGA01 (sample SAMN13153366, study PRJNA577476) | soil metagenome | isolation source: 100 cm soil or saprolite under grassland replicate 2 | place: USA:California | collected 2016-06-15
CGCAGAAAGCGCGCCGCGCTCGCGATCCGCCCGGCGGCATCCTCCACGCTCGTCGGTTCGGGAGCGAGCGGCCCGCCAGCCTGGCCAGTCGCCCCACCGCCCAGCCCCTCGGACGGAGCCTCAATGGTGTCTGGATCCATTTGCAGCTTTCTCTCCAGCAGTTGCCGAGCGACGTGCTGCATGTCTTCGAGAGAACTGACGAGCGTTCCATAGCTGGGCGACGCATCTCCGAATTTGGTCTGGCCCAACTCGTCCAGCCCTTGTACCGCCTTGATGCACCCATCGACATCGGCGACGAGCTGCTTATACCACGGTTTCGGCGTGGCGTCGAACGCTTTGTCGAACTCCTCAGCGGTGAGTTTCTTCTCGCCGATCGCCGCTTGCCGCGCCGCCTGCTTCTGGTCGTCTCCCTTGGCATCGGCCTCGTAGCCGACGACGCGGGACTCTTTGTATTTGCGAACATCGTGACCGGCCTTCGTGATCGGCACAGCCCTTATGCCTCCGTCGAGGTAGCGGCCCACCCAGTTGAGCGACGCAGCGCGGAGCTCCGCATCGGTGCCTTCGAGCTCGGGATAGAGATTATCCCAGAACTTCTCCAACAAAGCGCGGAGCAAACCGAGGCCCGCGCGCAACCCCGCGAGGCCTTCCTGTCGAAGCGACGCCTCCGTGAGCCAGGCAGCGATCTGCAGGTCCTTGGACTTTGTTGTGAGCGCGTCGGTCGCAAGCTTGATGACGAGCGGCCAGTCGGCGACCTTGCGCGGCCGCTTCCAATCGCCTTGGTCGACGTCCTCCTCCTCGCGACGCGCCTCCTTCAGCTTGTCGTAGATGGGGTCGTAGCGGAGGTTCGTTCCCCCGGGGTTGGACCCTGGAATGGGTTGCAACAGGTCTTCACGCAGGGGCATCGGGTGATCAGCCCGCTGCGCCGTTGCGCTGGAGTATTTCAAGCTCGCGCAGTTCGAGGACGGGGAATTCCTCCCCGTCCACGAGGAGGAGCTTCTGGCCTAGGGGCACCTGCCTGCTGTCTTCCAATTCCGTCCAATCGGTGACTCGACCCAGACGCACCCCCGCCTCGGAGTGCTGCCAAGAAAGCGGCGCGAGCGCCGGCAGCATCACCTCGCCCAACTCGAGGCCACGAAACGCCGCCCCCGGACGCACGACGGCAGGCGCCCACAACAGGTCGCGCAGCCGCTTAGGCGCTGCCATGCGGACCGTGGCGATATGCTCGAACGGAATCCAGAGATACTGGCCCGCCGCGAACACCTCGAGGCGGGCGCCGATGCGGGGATCAGCGTCCCGAAGCTCTTGGAAGGGACGACCGTTGAGGATGCCGGCGACGTCGCGAGGGGTCGGGCCGCTCTGGGGATAGTCCCCGGTCCGGAACATTGCCTGTCTTGTGCGCTCGGCATGCAGGGCGGCTCGGTACAGGAGCACACCCATTTCCACCTGCCGGTTGCCCATGGCCAGCACGTCGAGGTGTTTCTCAGCCCGGTCGTGTTCCCCGGCGAAACAGAGCAGCTCGAAGAGGAAAATACGCTGCTGGGCGTCGGCCGGATTCTTTCGGAGCTCGACGCCCAGCAGGTCGATTGCCTCTTCCAGTTTGCCCGCGCGGAACAGTTCGTCGGCCCTCACGCGGACTCCCTTCCAGTTTACTTCGCCTTGCCCGTCTTGCGGTTGTAAGTCGCCAGGGTGGACTCGCCCTTGTCGCCGTTCGGCTTCTGCGTCGTGTACGTCACCGTCACCTCACCGAACGCCAACCCGAGTGATTCCCTCGGCGTGTCGTCCACGCCGTTCGTGGCCCCGGCCCATTGCAGGTCCGTTATGAACAGCTCAGTGAAGTCATACTTCAGATAGTCGAACGGCGACGAGCCGGTGGGCTTGAGACACGTGAGCGTCGCTTTGGCAAAGTGCTGCCCGGTGCAGAGCGCCTTGAAGAGCAGCGCGCTGGAGCTGTCCGTCTTCTTGTCGACGGTCACGTTACGGAGTTCAACGCGGCCTGCGCCAGCGCCATGCCCCACCATGCTGTGGGGCATGCTCCCCCCCCACGTGAAGGCGTCCAGCATGATCTCGTCTTTGTGTCCCTCTTCCGTTGCCTCCCCTTTGATTCCGTCGAGTTTGAGGAATGCATGCATCGTCATGGACGCCTCCCAGAGCTAGCGTGTATCGGGTACAGGGGTGCGCGACTCACCCTTTTGCTGGCGGCGGCAACTCCGCCACCAGACGCATCGAAACGCTCAACTCGTCGAGCTGGAAGTGTGGCCGCAAGAACGCCACGGCGCGGTAGGCACCGGGCTTGCCGGGAACTTCCTGCACCTCGACGCGCGCCTCGCGCAGCGGGCGCTTCGCCTTGATGCTCTGCGACGCATTATCGTCGGCCACCACGTAGTCCGCGATCCAGTTGTTCAGGAACGATTGGATCTGGGGCTGCGACTGATAGCCGCCGATCTTGTCCCGCATCATGGCCTTCAGGTAATGGGCGAACCGCGACACGGCGAATATGTAGGGTAGCTGCGCCGAAATGCGTGCGTTCGCCGTGGCTGACTCGGTCTGGTACTTCTTCGGTTTTTGCGTGGACTGCACGCTGAAGAACGCCGCGTTCGCGGTGCCCTTGCAATGCACTAGGGGCACGAACCCCTGATCGGCGAGCTCCTTCTCACGCCGGTCCGTGATGGGACTCTCGGTTGGACACTTCATCGCGACATCGGCACCGTCTGGCTTCCGTACGGTTCGCGTAACAGCATGCGCGGCGCGGCCAAAGCCACGTAACGCGAGTCCTCGCTCTCGCGGAACGTCTTCCACTTGGCGTAGTCGCTGGTGGAAAAGATCTTCGCGAGGTCCCGCGGCGCGTCGAGCTCAGTAAACCTCTCGAGGCTGAACATCTTCGCCGAGGTGCCAGAGATGAATGGGGCGTGGGACGCGGCCGCTACCTGGGCGACTTTCTCGAGCAGTTCTATGTCCTCGCCCGTCTTGTCGAACTCGTAGTCCCCGAGCAACGCGCCGAACGGCGCACCGCCGTAGATCCCAAACTCCTCTTCGTATACCTTCTTAAACATCGCACTCTGATCGAACTCCGGAGCGCGCTGTAAATCCTTCAGTAGATCCTTTTTCGAGACGTTGAGGACCTTGATCTTCAAGGTCTCGCTCGTCTCGCTGTTCGAGAGCAGGTAGCGCAGCCCACGCCAAGTGGCCTCGAGCTTCTGGAACTCCGGGTGGTGCACCACCTCGTTCACTTGGTTCGTGATGAGCCGGTCGAGCTGCGCGATGCGCGCGTTGAGCATGGCCTCGGTGTCGCGGCCCATTGTGATAGTGCCCGCGATCACCTCCGACACGAACTGCTTGATCATGTCCTTACCGCGCTCGCGGGCCGGCGCCTCCCCGCCGAACCGGCCCCGCTCGACGATCTGGTCGAGCAGGCTCAGCTCGGTGGTCTCCGCGGCGGCCTGTTTCTGTTGCTCCGCCTTAGGCTCCGCCATCCTTACCTCCCTCGGGCTTGGCGCCGGAATCCAGCTCCGACTTGAGCTTGTTCCGCTTCTCCTCGTCACCTAGCGTGGACTGCAGCAGCTCATCGAGCTTCTCGTTGGTCTGGATCTTGCCGCGCAGATCCGCGAGTTGGTTGCGCAGGTCGAGGAGTTTCTGGAGCGGCTCCACTTGGCGCGCTACTCGGTCGGGGTTGAAGTCGTCCATATTCTCGAACTTGAGCTCGACGCCCATCTTACCGGCGTTCGGATCGTCCGAGAGCTTGTTGGCGACCGTGACCTTCAGACGAGGCTTCATACTCGCCAGCACGTCGTCGAAGTTGTCCAGGGTGACTTCGGTGAACTTCCGATCCTTCAGCTTCGGCAGCTCTTCGTTGGGGTGACCGCTGAAGTCCGCGAGCACGCCCATCACGAAGGGCAGCTCCCGAACCTCCATCGCGCCACCAGTCTCCACCTCGTACGTGATGTTGACGCGCGGAGGCCGAATGCGCTCTAGCTTCTTGTGGACGCTCTCTTTGGCCATCGCTTGCTCCTCGGTCGGGTGGCTGATGGTGGTGGGGGTCTGCCGAGACCGCGACTCCAGTGCTCACTGGGACTGCCCCCTGACGTACTGCGTGCCGCGACCGTCGGGACGAGATTGTCTTTTCGCCCCGGTTGGTAATACGGCCCGATTCTGCACGTGTCAAGAAGCTGCAGGCCGCGCTAGAGCTTACGACTGCGCGATCATGTCGCGATCACTTAACGATCACGTAGCGGTCACCGGGGGGGGGGCACGGCTAACGTCAGCGCTACCGCGGCTACTGCTCTGGTGAGCCCGCCGCCCCGCCGCCCAGCGCAGCCAGCGGGTCCGCGACCGACTGGAAACGCCGCAGGCGAACACGGTCGGTGTCGCGGATGGAGACCAGGGGCATCAGCCCGCCATCCAAGATTCGTTCCGCGGCCCGCTCGCCCAGCAATGCCTCGGTACAAGGCTGCGACGAAAGGAGAGGAAGGCCGCCGAGTTCCAGATTCATACCGGGATATATCGGACGACCCGACTCCGCGACCCCCTGTACGAGGAGCAACAGGCAGGCGAGGGCCGGGTTGCCCCAGAGGTATTCCGCATGCGTAGGGGCTTCCGAAAGCTCCTCGAACGGCAGCGCGTCGGACGCGTTGTACCGCTGACCATAGGGCGATCGCAGCAGGAACCCAGGCATTGCGAGACCGATCCAGCGAGCGTCGGGACTGCGGCGCACCTCGTGCCACTCCGGAGGTGGCTCGGCGACCCAGTCGGCGGGATCGGGGGACGAGTCAATTGCAGTGCATCCGACGAGCAGTGGATCGCCAGCGGAGATCCATGGAGCTTTTACAACGCGAGCCACGCTGCCGAGGTGACGAACGAGGTCTCGGTCGAAGGCCAACGGGCCAAATGAGTAGAGGCCGCACAGCACACCCCATCCCGATTGCGGCGCTCCAGCGGCGAGCAGCCGGCACAACCGGCTGTTCGCGGCGTCAGCACTCTCGCGCTGATCGGCAGCGAGCTCCGACTTGGTGACGTCGAACAGGTGGAGTCGCACGTCGGCGTCGGACTCCACGGCGCGTGTGATGAGTTGCACCCCGCGCCACAGCGCTTCGAGGGCCTGGAAGTCGGGGTGATGCAGTAGCGCGCGCAAGCCGGCGGCGCAGGCCGCGTCCAGTTCGGCGAGCAGCGTTTGCCGGCGGGGATCGGCGTCAGGAACGAGATGGGCGGAGACGATGCGATTGAGGTAGGTCTGAAGGTCGCCTCCCTCGAGTGGCGAGCGCTCTTCGGCAGCTCCCGCGTAGGGGGAGGGAGATTGCTGCACAATCTGATCGAGCAGATTTCCACCCACCGCGGCCGGCGGCCGCTCCGCGGTCGACGACTCGCGGGGCGGTTGCTCGCGGGTGGCGGGCGCTGCGAGTCGGCGGCGGAGCTCGCGGACACCTTCGAACACCGGCAGCCGCTCGTACAGTCGATCGGGGTGAAAGTCGTCGAGCGTCTGGAATTCGATTCGCACCGCGAAATCGCGCTCGTCCCCCACCGGCACACGCAGCTCGGGTCGCAGCCCGGCAAGTACGTCGTCGAAATTGTCGCGGTCGACGAGCAACGCCTCTCGGGTCGCGATCGTCCCGCCGGCGGCGATACTCCCACGATGTGCGCGGGCGCTGAAATCTCCGAAGAGGGCGATGCAAAAGGGAGCGTCGACATCAGGCCTCGCATCCACGGCCCGCGGGTCGACGCTCAAATCGACCTGGATGCGATGATCACTGAGTCTGTCACGCATCGCGGCGTTATCCTGTGTCGCGGGTAATCCCCAACGTGTCGCGGGAGGCGCAGGGTCGCAAGGCACCGAGTGGACTCTAGACGTGCGTTCTCCCCGGGCTAGGTTAGGGCCATGCGCCAGCTGCAGCCCGTGCTGTGGACGAAAGGTGTCCTGCTCACGCCGCAACACCTCCAGACGCAGGACCGCTTTCTCGAGGACCTTCTCGAGATGCAACTTTCGGCGCTCACGTTTTGCCCGTGGGGATTTCAGCGCCTGACCATCGATCGAGAAGCGCTCGCTGGAGGCGCGCTGGCGATTTCGCAGGCTGCGGGCATCCTCCCTGATGGTCTGCTCTTCGAGATCCCCGAGGCCGATCCTGCGCCGCCCCCACGCCCGCTCGAGACCTGCTGGCAGCCCGACCAGCAGACGCTCGATGTGTATCTCGCGATCCCCGAGCAGCGCAACAACGGATTGAACGTCTCCTCCGGCCAGAAGGACCGGAATACGCGGTTCCTGGCCGAGGTCCTGCTGCGGCGCGATGAGAATACCGGCCTCGCGGAAAAGCCGTTGGTCGTGGCGCGCAAGAATTTCCGGCTGCTCGTGGAAGGCGAAGCGACCGAGGGACACACGGCGCTCCCTCTGGCGCGGGTCGTCCGGTCAGCGGCCGGGAGCTACCAGCTGGATCCCGACTTCGTCCCTCCGGTCGTCGACATCTCGGCCAGCGAGTATCTCATGGCCGTCGCACGGCGCCTCGTGGAGCTGCTCTCCGCCAAAAGCAGCGCCTTGGCCGACCGGCGGCGGCACAAGAACCAGAGCCTCGCCGAATTCGGCATCGCGGATGTCGCGAATTTTTGGCTGCTGTATACGGTCAACACCCATCTCCCGGATGTCCGGCACCTGTTCGAAGTCCGCCGGGGACACCCCGCCGACCTGTTTGCCACGATGCTCGCGCTCGCCGGTGCGCTGACGACGTTCTCCACGACGGTGCACCCTCGGGACCTGCCCGCCTACGAGCACGCGAACTTGTCACGCTGCTTCCGCGATCTGGACGAAAAGCTGCGATTGTTGCTCGAGACGGTCGTGCCCGCCAACTATGTGTCCCTGCCGATGCGCGCCGTGCGGCCCGCCGTACACGCCAGCGCGCTGGAGCGCGACGACTATCTGACGGCTGATGGCTGGTATCTCGCAGTCAGTGCCGAGCTCGAGCAGGCCAAACTGGTGCGCGCCGTCCCCGAGCTGGTCAAGATCAGCTCCGCCGACCACATCGATAACCTCATCAAGCAGGCATTGCCGGGCCTTCAGCTCTCGCACATGCCGAGTCCGCCGGGTGCGATCCCTGTGAAATCGGGCTTTCAGTATTTCCGCGTCGGCAAGACGGGACCTGAATGGCAATCGATCACGCGCGCCCGCAACGTGGCCGCCTACGTGCCGGCCGACTTCCCGAACGCACAGCTCGAGCTCCTCGTCGTGCTGCCGACCAAGTAGCTATTTCTTGATCGCGAAGAAAACGATGAGCACTACCGCGAGGAGGAGGACAACGCCGAGCGCGATGAACAGCTTCGTGAGCGATGGCTTTCCTTCTTCTCCATCTTCGCCCGCTGGAGCGGGCGTCGGAGCGGGTTGCCCCCGACCACCAGGGGCGGGGGCGGGGGCGGGGGCGGGGGCGGACGCCGGGACAGCGGACATCATGCGCGTGAACTCGCTTTGGCCAAGCCCCCCCCCCCCGGGCTAGTGAACGCTCCCGGAGCGCCTTTGGGTGGCGGTGCCGGCGAGGGAGGCGCGTCGCTCACCTCGGGCGGCGTGGAGGTGTCCCCAGGCGAGTCCACCGCTGCTCGTAGCAGCTGTGTGAATCCAACCTTTGGCGCGGCGGGTCGCGCCTGGGCTGGCGGTTCCGAACGCTTGGGTGCGAGCGGCTCATCGTTCTGCGTAGGCGAGGACGTCGCTGGCATATCCTCGTGGGGTCCGAACAGTCGGGTGAAATCGCCTGGTGCTTTGGGCGACGGCGCGCTTGGCGCGGGCGGCTTGGGCTGCACGACCTCGTCGGGCCCGCTTGCTTTCCAGCGAATCTGCGGCTTGGCCGTCGCGGGCGGCGGCGGCTCGGGTGGAGTGGAGTCGCGCCACCGCACAACGATCTTGGGTCGTTCGGCGGCTGGAGGTGTGGGCGTCGCCGGCGGAGCGGGCTCGGTGGGCGCAGCGCCCGCCGGTTCGTCTTTGATTGCCCCAAACAGGCGAGTGAACTCACCCGCTGTCGGAGAAGCAGGGGGAGCGGGGGGAGCGGGGGGAGCCGGAGGAAGAGGTGTCGACGGCCCCTCGGGGGTTTTGTGCGAATCGGCGGCAGCGGGACCTATTGCGCCAAATAGCTGCGTGAACTCTCCGCCCGCTGGAGTCGGAGTGGCGGATTTCGGTGACTCGACGATGGGCGTCTTTGGTATTTCGGCAGGTCCGAATAGCTGGGTGAATTCCCCCCGGGGCGGACCCTGCGACGGAGCGGTCGGCACCGTTGCCGCGGCAGGAGCACCTCGGGTTCTCACCTCGAGCCATTGCGCGAGTGTCTGGAATGCCTGGAGATAATCGGTGACGATAACGGGCACACCATCCACGTCGAGAATCTCGAGGATCCGCTTGCGGTCGGCGGCGTTGAGCTGATGGATCATGCTGCGCACATGATCCACTTCCTCGCGGGAAGCGGAATCGAGCGAGTGAACCATGACGACGCGTCCGGACGAATCGACCGCGTGGTAGCTTGCGACCCCCCGTTGCGTCAGGCGCTGCTGCAGTCGGTACTTCGAGCGGAATTCTTCAAGGGTCATGGACACTCCCCGTCCCGGCTGATAAATCTACGAACAACCTACCCCTTGCCCGAAGCCTGGCAAGCTGGCGACGTAAGATGAGAAACCTTTCGAAGGTCGTGTGGCAGGAAGGCATGCACCTGGCGCAGCACCACTTCCAGGTGCAGAACCGCTACTTCGAAGACTCGATCGCTTTCGCTTTGTCGCAGCTGTTTTTCAAGCCGTACGGGCTGGCAGGCTACGATTTCGACGCGGAGGCGCTCCGCAACGGCACGGTGGCAGTCGTGCACGCGCGCGGTGTCATGCCCGACGGCCTGGGATTCCACTTTCCCGACGCCGACCCGTTGCCGCCGCCCCGCGAGGTGCGAGAGCTCTTCTCGCCCACGCAGGAGAGTCACGTCGTCGTGCTCGCCATTCCTCCGTACCGGGCGGGCCAGGCGAACTGCGCTCTCGGACCGACGGCAGCCGACGCGGGCGCGCGCTACCTCGCCGAGCAGAGCCCGATCGCCGATGATCTGACTGGGCGCGACGAGAAGCCCGTGAGTCTTGGACGGAAGAACTTCCGGCTACTCCTGGATGCAGAGGTGAGCGGCGATGTGGTCGCTCTGGCCCTCGCGCGGGTCCGGCGCGATGGCGCCGGCGCCTTCATCTACGACCCTGACTACATTCCGCCGCTGCTCCAGGTCGGCGCCAGCGAATCGCTGATGGAGCTGCTCAGGCGTGTGATCGAAGTCCTCGATGCGAAGAGCGAGACCCTCGCCGGTCAGCGACTCAAGATTCCGAAGCAGGGGGCGGAGTCGGGGACCCGGGACGTCGCGAGCTTCTGGCTCAGCCACGCCATCCACTCGAGCCTCGCGCCATTGCGTCACGTCCTCGAGCAAAAACGCTCACGGCCGGAGCAGGCATACGCGGAGCTCGCGCGGTTGGCGGGGGCGCTGTGCACGTTCGCGCTCGACTCGCACCCGCGGGCGCTGCCGGCCTACGACCACGATCGCCTCGGGGAGTGCTTCGCAGCGCTCGAGCGTCACATTCGCTCGCACCTCGAGCTCGTCGTTCCCACGAACTGCATCTCCGTCCCTCTGTCGCGGTCGCGCAAGCTGTTGCATACGGGGAAGGTCCTCGACCAGCGCTGCTTCGGCCCGTCGAAGTGGGTGCTCGGCGTCCGATCCCGCACCAAGGCCGCGGACCTGATCCGGGGCGTGCCCCCGCTCGTGAAGGTGTGCGCCGGCCAGCACATTGTCCGCCTGGTAAGCTCCGGTCTCGCCGGCCTCGCGCTCGAACATCTCGCGGCGCCGCCGTCGGCAATTCCCCGCGACCCGGCCGCCCAGTACTTCGCCATCGAGCGCACCGGGCCGTGCTGGGAGGGGATGACGAAAACGGGCGACGTTGGCGTCTACGCTCCGGAGACGCTGGCCGACGCGGAGTTCGAGCTTCACATCGTCCTAGAATCGGCGCACGGCTGAGCGGATGTCACCCAAGGCGGTCGACGTGGACGCGGGGCAACGAGACGCGCAGCGGGGACTCCTCGCGATCATCTTGCAAGAGGTGCTGACCGCCGTCGGACGGGTGCGCGCCAACCGCCAGAGCGTCACCGACGCGGCAACCTTCCGCAACCACGTCAAGCAGCTGTTGTCAGGCGCACACGAGGAGGCGCGGCGGGCGGGGTATGCCAGCGAGGACGTCAAGCTCGCGATTTACGCGATCGTGATGTTCCTCGATGAGTCCATTTTGAACTCGCCGCTCCCCGCGTTGGCGGGCTGGTCGCGCAAGCCGCTCCAGGAAGAACTCTTCGGCGAGCACATGGGAGGAGAGGTGTTCTTCGAGAATCTGCGCACCCTGATCGGGCGCCAGGACTCGGAGGAGCTGGCTGACGTGCTCGAAGTGTATCAGTTGTGTCTGCTGCTCGGATTCCGGGGCCGCTACGGCGCCGCTGGTCAGAGCGAAGCACAGCGGTGGGCGGGCGCGGCGGCCGAGAAGATCGCTCGAGTCCGCGGAGCGCTGGGGGAGCTCGCGCCGGGCTGGGCGCCTCCCGAGCGAGAGAGCTTCCCGGTTCACCTCGACCCATGGCTGCGCCGCCTGGCGATCGGAGCGCTCGGGCTCGCCACGTCGGCTATCGTTATCTGGCTCGTCCTCAGGATCACGCTCGGGTCCTGGATTTCGCAGCTCCAATCGTTGCGGCCCGGATCGTGAGCCTCCTCGGGCTGAGGTCCCGCCGAGCCAAGGTCAGCGTCGCGGTCGCGTCGGCGTTCGTGATCTACCTCATCATCACGTGGGCGCTGGGGAAGTGGCTCGAGCTGACCGGCTGGGACCTATGGATTCTGCGCGGGGCGCTTTGGGTATTGGGGGCGGTCGCGGCGGGCATCGTCTTCTGGTTCACCACCCGGCGCGCGGGAGACGACCAGGGCGAAGCCGGCGACGACGACATCGATGCGGCGATGGGGGCGGCGCGGGCCCGGCTCGCCGCATCGCGGGAGGCGAAAACCGCCGCTCCCGGTAAGCTGCCCCTCGTGGTGGTCCTCGGTCCCGTGGGCAGCGCTAAGACGGCCAGCGTGATGCATTGCGGACTGGATCCCGACCTGCTCGCTGGGGAGGTCTCCCAGGGGGACCGGATCCCGCCCACACGCGCGGTGAATCTCTGGTACACGCAGAATACGGTGGTAGTGGAAGCGGGCGGGGGCCTGCTGCAGGAGCCGAGCCGCTGGGCGCGCCTCGTTCACCTCGTCATTCCGGATCGGATGGCGGCGACGTTGACGGGGCGGGCGCAGGC